>Ga0209902_100657_pt1 | contig 30760 bp, 25 predicted proteins | sample FECB27metaG_FD_188304 | JGI IMG/M metagenome (GOLD analysis project Ga0209902, IMG submission 188304) | Cyanobacterial communities from the Joint Genome Institute, California, USA - FECB-27 (SPAdes) (version 2) | ecosystem: Environmental > Aquatic > Thermal springs > Hot (42-90C) > Microbial mats...
CGGCTGCGCCGGCTGTCCCTCCCCCTGGCAGGGGAGGGACGACCTCCCACCCGGGGCGGGGCGCATGACCTTTCCCGACCTGCGCCCCGTTCTCGCCAGTGCCGGCCTTCGCGGCTCGCTGGCGGCGAACGCGCCGCTCGCCGACCTCGTCTGGTTCCGCGCCGGCGGGGCGGCGCAGCTGCTGTTCCAGCCGGCGGACGAGGACGACCTCGCGGCGTTCCTGGCGGCGTTGCCGGCGGACGTGCCGGTGACCGTCGTCGGCCTCGGCTCGAACCTGATCGTGCGCGACGGCGGTATTCCGGGGGCCGTCGTGCGGCTGTCGATGCGCGGCTTCGGGGCGCTTTCCGTCGAGGACGGCACGCGCATCCGCGCCGGCACGGCGCTGCCGGACAAGCGGCTCGCCGCCTTCGCGCTCGAGCACCGCATCGGCGGTTTCGCGTTCTATCACGGCATCCCCGGCGGCCTCGGCGGCGCACTCCGGATGAACGCCGGCGCCAACGGCAGCGAGACGCGCGAGCGGGTGGTGGCGGTGCGCGCCCTCGATCGCGCCGGAACGCTGCACACGCTGACGAATGCCGAGATGGGCTACGGCTACCGGCATGCCGCGGCGCCCTCGGAGCTGATCTTCACGCAGGCGCTGTTCGAGGGGCCGGCGGAGGACGAGGCGGCGATCCGGGCGGCGATGGACGCCGTGCAGGCGCACCGCGAGCAGGCGCAGCCGATCCGCGAGAAGACCGGCGGCTCGACCTTCAAGAACCCGCCCGGCGGCCGCGCCTGGCAGCTGATCGACGCGGCCGGCTGCCGGGGGCTCGCGGTCGGCGGCGCGCAGGTGTCGGAGATGCACTGCAACTTCCTGATCAACACTGGCGGCGCCACCGCCGAGGACATCGAGCGGCTCGGCGAGACGGTGCGCGCCCGCGTGCTGGAGAGCTCGGGCGTCAGGCTCGAGTGGGAGATCAAGCGCCTCGGCGAGTTCCGCGCCGGCGGCGACGTGCAACCCTTTCTGGGGAGAGGCTGATGGCCGCGACGAAACACGTCGCCGTCCTGATGGGCGGGTTTTCGAGCGAGCGCGAGGTGTCGCTGTCGTCGGGCCGCGAATGCGCCAAGGCGCTCGCGGAGCGCGGCTACCGCGTCACCAGCATCGACGTCACCCGCAACGTCGGCCGCGAGCTCTTCGAGCTGAAGCCGGACGCCGTCTTCAACGCCCTGCACGGGCCGTTCGGCGAGGACGGCACCATCCAGGGCGTGCTGGAATTTCTCGGCCTGCCCTACACCCATTCCGGCGTGCTCGCCTCGGCGCTCGCCATGAACAAGGAGAAGGCGAAGCTCGTCTTCGCCGCCGCCGGGCTGCCGCTCGCCGACCATGTGATCGTTAACCGTCTCGATGCGGCGCGCGAGCACGTGATGCCGCCCCCTTACGTGCTGAAGCCGATCGCCGAGGGCTCGAGCTACGGCGTGCTGATCGTGCGCGAGGACGCCGCGCATCCGCCCCAGGAACTCTACCGCGAGGACTGGCGCTACGGCGATTTCCTGCTCGCCGAGCGCTACGTTCCCGGCCACGAGCTGACCTGCGCGGTGATCGGCGACCGGGCCACCGAGGTGCTGGAAATCGTGCCCGTCGGCCACGCCTTCTACGATTACGACTCGAAATACGTCCCCGGCGGCTCAAGGCACGAAGTGCCCGCCCGGCTTTCACCGAACGTTAACCAAAACTGCCGGAAGCTGACCCTCGAAGCGCATCGGGCTTTGGGCTGCAGGGGCGTATCGAGGGCGGACTTCCGCTTCGACCCGTCCCGCGAGGAACTGGTCCTCCTCGAAGTCAACACACAGCCTGGAATGACGCCGACGTCTCTGGTGCCCGATCTGGCGGCGCACGACGGGATGTCCTTCGGCGAGTTGGTCGAGTGGATGGTGGAGGACGCGAGTTGCGGTCGGTAGCAAAAGCGGCGGGAGGAGTTCGACAGACGGCGCCGGCTGCCGGCGAGCCGCTGCCGATCGGCCGTTCCTCCTCGCGCCGCTGGATGAAGCGGTTCGGCGAGGCGATGGAGCGGGTGCCGCCCCACGCCGGCTCGATCTCGGCCGCCGCCCTGCTCGTCCTGTCGCTCGGCTACGGCGTCGTGCTCGGCGGGCACGGGCCGGCGCTCATCGATTTCGTCACCGCCCGCTCGGGCTTCCAGATCTCCGCCGTCCGCCTCACCGGCCAGGTCGAGACCTCCGATTCGGCGCTGCTCGCGGCGCTGTCGATCGAGCCGGGTGGCTCCCTCCTCGCCTTCGACGTCGCCGACGCCCGCGACCGGCTGGCGACGCTGCCGTGGATCGCCTCGGCGACGATCCGCAAGCTCTATCCAGACGCGCTGTCGGTCGAGGTCACCGAGAAGCAGGCCTTCGCCCGCTGGGCCGACGGCAACAACGTCTTCCTCATCGACCGCAACGGCGTGCTGATCACCGACGAGTTCGACGTCTCCTACGACACGCTGCCGATGGTGGCGGGCCGCGGCGCCCCGGCGCTCGCCGAGGCGGCGATGGCGATGGTGGCGGCGCACGAGGCGCTCGCCGATCGCGTCGCCGCGCTGGTGCGCGTCGGCGACCGCCGCTGGGACGTGCTCCTGACCGACGGGCCGACGATCCGGCTGCCCGAGGAGGGCCAAGAGGCGGCCCTGCAGGAGGTGGTGCGGCTCGAGGCGCAGGCGAAGCTGCTGCAGCGCGACGTCGCCATCATCGACCTGCGCATCCCCGACCGCATCACCATCCGTCTGACGCCCGACGCGGCCGACAAGCGCCGCGCCGATCTCGCCAAGCTGGCGAAACGCAAAGGGACGGCCACGTGATGCGTTTCGGCCAGCCCGACCCGATGAGCCGCCTGAAGCCGCTGTCGCAGCGGCGCTCCGCCATCGTCACCGTCCTCGACGTCGGTTCGACGAAGGTCGCCTGCCTGATCGCCCGGCTCCGGCCGCGCGATTCCGCCGACGTGCTCGCCGGCCGCACCCACGCGATCGAGATCCTCGGCTACGGCTACCAGCGGGCACGGGGCGTCAAGTCGGGCGTCGTCGTCGACCTCGACGGTGCCGAGCAGGCGGTTCGCCTCGCCGTCGATTCGGCCGAACGGATGGCGGGCGTCACGGTCGAATCACTTATCGTCACGGTGACCTGTGGCCGCCTCGGCAGCGAGAGCTTCGGGACGACCGTCGATCTCGTCGGCGAGACCGTCACCGACATCGACATCACCCGCGTGCTCTCGGCCGCCGGCGCCCACTCCGTCAGCGAGGGACGGACCGTGGTGCACACCCTGCCGATCGGATACACGCTCGACGGCAGCCGCGGCATCCGCGACCCGCGCAACATGCTCGGCCGCCGGCTCGGCATCGACTGCACGGTGGTCACCGCCGACACCGCGCCGCTGCGCAACCTGCTGCTCACCGTCGGCCGCGGCCACCTCGAGGTCGAGGCGATGGTGGCGACGCCCTACGCGAGCGGGCTGTCGACGCTGGTCGAGGACGAATCCGAGCTCGGCGTCGCCTGCGTCGACATCGGCGGCGGCACCACGTCGCTCGCCGTGTTCTCCGACCGCCACCTCGTCCACGCCGACGCCATCGCCGTCGGCGGCGCCCACGTCACCCTCGACATCGCCAACGGTCTGTCGATCAAAGTCCAGGACGCCGAGCGGCTGAAGACGCTGCACGGCAGCGCGCTGCCGGGCTCGGCCGACGAGCGCGACATCCTCACCGTCCACCCGATCGGCGAGGACGACGCGTCCTCGGCCACCCAGGTGCCGCGGGCCGAGCTCAACCGGATCATCCGGCCGCGCGTCGAGGAGACGCTCGAGATCGTCCGCGACCGTCTGGTCGCCTCCGGCTTCGCCGGCAAGATCGGCCGCCGCATCGTGCTCACCGGCGGCGCCAGCCAGCTCACCGGCCTGCCGGAAGTGGCGCGCCGCATCCTCAGCCGCTCCATCCGCCTCGGCCGGCCGCTCGGCGTCGCCGGGCTGCCGGAGGCGGCCAAGGGACCCGCCTTCGCCGCCGTGGTCGGGCTGCTGGTCTACCCGCAGGTGGTGCAGTTCGAGCAGTTCCCCATTCGTCAGTCCCGCCTGCGCCTCACGGGAACGGACGGCTACCTCGCCCGGGTCGGGCGGTGGTTCGGGAGCGCATCATGAGGCGGTGCGGAAAATCGTTGTCCACGGGCGCGGGCCCGAGGGCGGCAGGCAGAGGGACGGACGGCCGCGGTCAAGAGCGGGCACGCCATCACGCGACGAGGCAACCATGACGATCAACCTGAAGATGCCCGACATCACCGAGCTGAAGCCCCGCATCACCGTCTTCGGTGTCGGCGGTGCCGGCGGTAACGCCGTCAACAACATGATCCAGGCGGGGTTGCAGGGCTGCGACTTCGTCTGCGCCAACACCGATGCGCAGGCGCTGAGCCTCGCCAAGGCCGAGCGCATCATCCAGATGGGCATCGCCGTCACCGAGGGTCTCGGCGCCGGTTCCCAGCCGGAAGTGGGCCGCGCCGCCGCCGAGGAGGTGATCGACGAGATCAACGATCATCTCGCCGGCTCGCACATGGTGTTCATCACCGCCGGCATGGGCGGCGGCACCGGCACCGGCGCCGCCCCGGTCATCGCGCGGGCGGCCCGTGAGATGGGTATACTGACTGTCGGCGTCGTGACGAAGCCCTTCCAGTTCGAAGGCCAGCGTCGCATGCGGATCGCCGAAGCCGGAATAGAGGACCTGCAGAAGAGCGTCGACACGCTCATCGTCATCCCCAACCAGAACCTGTTCCGGGTGGCGAACGAGAAGACGACCTTCGCCGACGCCTTCGCGATGGCCGACCAGGTGCTCTATTCGGGCGTCGCCTGCATCACCGACCTGATGGTCAAGGAAGGCCTGATCAACCTCGACTTCGCCGACGTCCGCTCGATCATGCGCGGCATGGGCAAGGCGATGATGGGCACCGGCGAGGCCTCCGGCGACAAGCGCGCCAGCCAGGCGGCGGAAGCGGCGATCTCCAACCCGCTGCTCGACGAGACCTCGATGAAGGGCGCCCGCGGCCTCCTCATCTCGATCACCGGCGGCAAGGACCTGACGCTGTTCGAGCTCGACGAGGCGGCCACCCGCATCCGCGAGGAGGTCGACCCCGACGCCAACATCATCCTCGGCGCCACCTTCGACGACGGGCTGGAGGGCATCATCCGCGTCTCCGTCGTCGCCACCGGCATCGACAAGGAGATGCGCGAGGACGTCACGCCGACGGAAGCCCGGCTCGCCGAGCTGACCAACCGCCTGCGCACCGTCACCGGCGGCAAGGCGACTGCCCCCGCCGTCGCCGCCGCCGCGCGAGTCGCGACGGTGGAGGCCCGTGCCGCCGCTGCCCTCGAGGCCGATCTCGCCCCCGTCGCCGTCGCGCCGATCGAGCCGATGATGGCGGACTACCACCACGCGCCGGCGCTGCTCGACGCGGCGATCGACGCCCACGGCGACGAGGTCCACTACGAGGACGACGAGCCGGAGGTGGAGCCCTACGTGCCGCCGGTGGCGGAGCGCCCGGCCGGCGTGTCGCCGCGCATGCCGCGCCTCGAGGACTTCCCGGCCCACACCCAGGGAGCGATTCGCGGCGCCGAGCGCGAGGAGGCGCACGAGGAGGACAAGCGTCCGATGAGCCTTCTCCGGCGCATCGCGAGCGGCCTGTCGCGTCACAGCGATCACGATGACGAGCCGCCGGTGCGCGCTCCCGTCGCCCCGCCGGCGGCGCCGCGCCGGGCTCCGGTGGCGGAAGCCGCGCCGGTCGAGCCGGTCCGTCGCGCCGCCCCGCGCGCCCCGCAGGCCGACCCCTACCAGCGCCCGCGGGCGCCGGAGCAGGAGCCGCAGCGTCAGGCTCCGCGTGGACATCACGACGACGACCAGCTCGAGATCCCGGCCTTCCTGCGCCGCCAGGCGAACTGACGTCGAACCGGCCGCCGGCGCCCCCGCGGGGGCGTGCGGCACCCCTTTCACGGCGCCCGCCGATCCATCGGCCGGGCGCCGTGTTCGTTAAGGGATTCAAAAGGGTGGTTGTTGTTACAAACGGTAAGGAAGCGTGATTTTGCCTCGTCGGCCGGTCTGGCTAGGTTCCGCCTACGGGATCGCCACGCCCCCTGCGAGGGGCGGGTGCCGAACCGAGGCGGTCCGTGGTCGAGCGTACTTCGACCGAGTGGCGTAAAGACGGGTCGCACGTCGGCGGCGATCGGAAGGGACGGACGATGGCGCGGGCTGGGCACGCTCTTCAGAAGACTCTCGCCGACAGCGTCTGCCTTTCGGGCATCGGCGTCCACAGCGGCGAACCCGCCACTGTCGTCCTCTTCCCGGCCGAGCCCAACACCGGCATCGTCTTCGTCCGCTCTGACCTCGACGGCGGCCACGGCGGCATCTCCGCCACCTTCCGCGCCGTCGCCGCCACCGAGCTCTGCACCGTCGTCGCCGACCGCTCCGGCGCCTCGGTCTCCACCGTCGAGCACCTGATGGCCGCGCTCGCCGCCTACGGCATCGACAACGTCGTCGTCGAAGTCGACGGGCCGGAGATGCCGATCATGGACGGCAGCGCCGCCTCCTTCGTCGAGGCGATCGAGCAGGTCGGCACGGTGACGCAGTCGTCCGGTCGCCGCGTGCTCAGGGTGCTGAAGCCGGTGCGGGTCGACTCGGGTGACGCCTTCGGCGAGCTCGAGCCCTGGCCGACTGCCCGCTTCGAGGTGACGATCGCCTTCGACACCGACCTCATCGGCACCCAGTCGATCGAGTTCGAGCTTTCCCCCGGCCTGTTCCGCCGCGAGCTGTCGCGGGCCCGCACCTTCGGCCGCATCAGCGACGTCGAGCGGCTGTGGGCGATGGGCTTCGCCAAGGGCTCCTCGCTCGACAATTCCATCGCCATCGCCGGCGACCGCGTCCTGAACCCCGACGGCACGCGCTGGGAAGACGAGTTCGTCCGCCACAAGGCGCTCGACGCCGTCGGCGACATCGCACTCGCCGGCTATCCGATCCAGGGACTCTACCGCTCCTACAAGGGCGGCCACCGCATCAATGTCGCGGTGCTGAAGGCCCTGTTCGCCGACCCCTCGGCCTACGAGATCGTCGAGCTCGACGCCCGCCGCGAGACGGTACGGGAAGTTGGCCACGCCGAACTCGGTGCGGCCGTCGCCGCTGCCGCCTACGGCCCCGCGCGGTCCTGACTCCGGACATCGCTGCACTCGCGGACATCGCTGCGGAGACGCGGCTCGGCGAGAGGCCACTCTCCAGGCGCTGATCCCGAGGCTCTGATTCCCAAACGTTGATCCGGATAAGCCAACCCGCGACCGTTCGTCCCGAGGGTGCGGGTCCGCAGCCGTCGTTCGCGACCAGACGCTGCCGCGGCTCGTCTTGCCGCACGCAATCTCCCGGGACCCGTCCACCCCAGATTGGCCCATCGCATCCGCCCCGCCGGATCGGTCGTGGCCGCGCCATAGTTTCGCTCCAAACTCCCGCGCATCACAGCGACTGTCGGCGGCCCTCGTCCGGGCGCGTGGCGTCCTGTCGCCGATTCGGTGTATGCGGTGCGTCGAGTGGTGGTGACACGCCGCCGAGACCGCCGGCCTGACCGCCGGACCTGACCGTCGAACTCGACCGCGGCTTGCGTTGCCGCCTTGTGGAATGCCTGGAGGGACGCTTGCCGGAGCCCATCGGATCGAAGCGGAACGTGTGGCGCCGGTCCGGCCTGCTCGTCGCCGTCGTCGCCTGCGGGCTGGCGCTCGCCGCCTGCGCCGACAAGGACGACGACCTGATGCTCGACGACACGCCCGCCGACCAGCTCTACAACCAGGGCCTCGCCTTCGTGCAGCGCGGCGACCTGCGCGAGGCGACGCGGACGTTCGAGAAGCTCGACCAGCTGCACCCCTATTCCGAGTACTCCCGCAAGGCGATGGTGATGACCGCCTATGTGGAGTACTCGCGCGGCAACTACACCGAGGCGGTCAACGCCTCCCGCCGCTTCCTGACGCTGTTCCCGGGCAGCCCGGACGCCGCCTACGCGCTCTTCATCATCGGCCAGTCCTACTACCACCAGGTGCCCGACGTGACGCGCGACCAGGAGATGGCCGCCAAGGCGATGGGCGCCTACGAGGAGGTCGTCCGGCGCTATCCGGACTCGGAATATGCCGACGAGTCGCGCAAGCAGATCCTCGCCATGAAGGACCAGATGGCCGGCAAGGAGATGGAGATCGGCCGCTTCTATCTCTACAAGAAGGACTACATCGCCGCGATCAGCCGCTTCCGCATCGTCATCGTCGACTACCAGACGACGCGGCACGTGGAGGAGGCGCTAGCGCGCGTCGCCGAGGCCTACTACGCGATGGGCGTGGTCAAGGAGGCGCAGACCGCCGCCGCCGTGCTCGGCCACAACTTCCCCGACAGCCCCTGGTACAAGAGCACCTACACGCTCCTGCAGACCGGCGGCTACGGGCCGGAGAACGACAGCGGCAGCTGGATCAGCAAGGCGTTCGCCAACATCAAGCTGATCTGACGGAGGCGGCATCGCGAGCCGCGGGGGTCGGTTGATGCTGGTCGAGCTGGCGATCCGCGACATCGTGCTGATCGACCGCCTGGAGGTCGGCTTCGGCGCCGGCCTGACGGTGCTCACCGGCGAGACCGGCGCGGGCAAGTCGATCCTGCTCGACGCTCTCTCGCTGGCGCTGGGCGGCCGCGGCGACGCCGGCCTCGTCCGCCACGGCGCGGCGCAGGGCCAAGTCGCCGCCGTCTTCGATCCGGCACCCGATCATCCCGCCCGGGCGCTTTTGGCCGAGAACGGCGTCGAGGCCGAGGGCGAGCTCATCCTGCGCCGGGTGCAGAGCGCCGACGGCCGCACCCGCGGCTTCGTCAACGACGAGCCGGCGAGCGCCGGCATGATGCAGCGGCTCGGCGCGCTGTTGGTCGAGATCCACGGCCAGCACGATGCCCGCGCCCTCGTCGATCCCGTCGCCCACCGTGCGCTGCTCGACGCCTTCGGCGGCCACCGCCCCGCCGTCGCCGCCGTCGCCGAGGCGTGGAAGGCACGCCGCGAGGCGGAGACGGCGCTGGAGCGTCACGTCGCCCGCATCGCCGCTGCCGCCCGCGAAGGCGAATTCCTGCGCGCCAGCCTCGAGGAACTCGACGCTCTCGCCCCCGAGGCGGGCGAGGAGGCGGTGCTGGCCGAGACGCGCGCGGCGATGATGCGGGTCGAAAAGGTCGCCGGCGATCTCGGCGACGCCTTCGAGGAACTGAACGGCTCCGGTTCGCCGGTGCCGGGCGTGGCGAGCCTGATGCGCCGGCTCGAGCGCAAGCGCGCCGAGGCGCCGGAACTGTTGACGGCGCCGGTTGAGGCGCTCGGCCGTGCTCTCGATGCGCTGGAGGAGGCCCGCTTCGGCCTCGAGCAGGCGCTCACCGCCACCGCCTTCGACCCCAAGGTGCTGGAGCGCACCGAGGAGCGGCTGTTCGCGCTGCGCGCCGCGGCCCGCAAGCACCACGTGCCGGTCGACGAACTCGCGCCCCTGCGCGCCCGCATGACCGCCGACCTTTCCGACATCGACGCCGGCGAGGAGCGCACGGCGGCCCTGGAGCGCGCCGTCGAGGCCACCCGCTTCACCTACGCGGCGGCAGCCGAAACGCTCACCACGGCCCGCCGGAAGGCCGCCGCGGCGCTGGCCGAGGCCGTGGAGAGGGAGTTGCCGGCCCTCAAGCTCGAGCGCGCCCGCTTCGAGGCCGTGGTGGCGACCGATCCGGCCGAGCCGGGGCCCTCCGGCATCGACGCCGTCGAATTCCACGTCCAGACCAACCCCGGCACCCGCGCCGGCCCGCTGGCGAAGATCGCCTCGGGCGGCGAGCTGTCGCGCTTCCTGCTGGCGCTGAAGGTGGCACTCGCCGACCGCGGCTCGGCGCCGACGCTGATCTTCGACGAGATCGACACCGGCGTCGGCGGCGCCGTCGCCGAGGCGATCGGCATCCGGCTGGCGCGGCTGTCCGAACGAGTTCAGGTGCTGGCCGTGACCCACGCCCCGCAGGTCGCCGCGCGGGCGGGGGGGCACTTGCTGATCGCGAAGGAGGCCGTCGGCGCCGACGCGGTGGCGACCCGCGTCGACCCGCTCGCCGGCGGCGAACGCCGCGAGGAGATCGCCCGCATGCTGGCGGGTGCCGTGATTACGGACGAAGCGCGGGCGGCGGCGGACCGGCTGATGGCGGGGGTGGGGTAGGGCGCCCCTACTGCGCCTTCGACAGCACGCCGCAGGAGGCGACAATCGCCTGCGAGGGGCTGAGGCCGGTGTGGGCGTAGCAGACCTCCATCCGGTCGGGGCCGGTGAGGGTCACTGTCAGCGAGCCGTCGGTGTCGGCGCCCATGCCGGTCTTGCCGTCCGCCCCGAAGGCGATGGCGAACGGCTCCTTGCGCGCTGGATCGGACCACGAGTGGCCCCAGGTGACGATGCCGTCCTGGCCCTCGAAGGCCATCGTGAAGGTGATCTCGCGCACCCGCGGCGGCTGGGCGAGCGTCTCGTTGCCCGGATGGTGCGCGTTGTGGCCGAAGATCACCGTCTTGAACGGCCCGGACCAGACGCCCTGGATATCCGGCGGCGTCGCCTCCTGCGCGGAGGCGGCAGCGAGGCCGGCGGCGAAGGCGAGGGTGGAGAGGGCGGCGAGCAGGCGCATGAAGTCCTCCCTGACGTGTTCTTTGGGGCACGAGGATGGGAACTATCAGCCGGCGGCGAGGGTGACGGCAAGGGGCGAGGAGGCGGGGAGCGCCGCTCCAAGCCGTGCACCGTCCTCCCCCTGCCAGGGGGGAGGACAGCCGGCTGAGCCGGCAGGTGGGGGCCTGTCGATCCCAATCTCGACCTGCGTTTGGATTGACGGGCCCCACCCTGACCGCTGCGCGGTCTGTCCCTCCCCCTGGCAGGGGAGGGACGCGTCGTGCCGAGTGCGCCCCCGCTGCCCCGCACTCCCTGCGCCCGCTCTCAAGCCCCGAACACCGACCAGCCCATCGCCTTGGTCAGGCGCTCCAGCGCCAGTGACCCGAGGTGCGAGTTGCCGGTGGCGTTGAGGCCGGGGGACCAGACGCAGATCGAGGCCTCGCCCGGGACGATGCCGAGGATGCCGCCGCCGACGCCGCTCTTGCCGGGGATGCCGACCTTGAAGGCGAAGTCGCCCGAGCCGTCATAGTGGCCGCACATCAGCATCAGCGCGTTGATGCGGCGGGCCCGCTCGCGCGAGACGACGCGGCGGCGGGTCGCCGGGTGGTGGCCGTCCTCGGCGAGGAAGCGGCCGGCATGCGCCAGATCGCGGCAGCTCATGGCGATGGCGCACTGGTGGAAGTAGACGCCGAGGGTCATCTCCGGCGGGTTCTCGATGTTGCCGAAGGCCTTCATGTAGTTGGCGAGCGCGACGTTGCGGTAGCCGGTCGCCGTCTCCGACTGCGCCACCGCCTTGTCGACGACGATCTCCTCGTTGCCGCCGAGGAAACGCATGAACTGCACGATGTCGCCGAGCGCCTCCTTCGGCGGGTGGCCGGACAGCACCACGTCGGTGACGACGATGGCGCCGGCGTTGATGAAGGGGTTGCGCGGCACGCCGTTCTCGCGCTCGAGCTGGACGATCGAGTTGAAGGCGTTGCCGGAGGGCTCGCGGCCGACGCGGCGCCACAGCGTGTCGCCGACGCGGCCGAGCGCCAGCGTCAGGGTGAACACCTTCGAGATCGACTGGATCGAGAACGGCTCGTCGGCGTCGCCGGCGACGTGGACAGCGCCCTCGGCGGTGACGACGGCGATGCCGAACTTGTTCGGATCGACGCGGGCGAGTTGCGGGATGTACGTCGCCACCCGGCCGCGCTCGCTCTCGCGCGTCATCTGGTCGGCGATCTCCGCCAGCACCGCTGCGATCTCCGGCAAGGCCCACCCTCCATGCGTGCGCGCCGCTCGGCGGCGCGGCCGCATCCATAGCGCGCCGGCAGCCGTCGCCAAACCCTCCACCGCTCACCGCACGGCGGGGGGTGCCGGAACGGGGTCGCTTCGGGTTATGGAGGGCACGACGGGCGAGCGGGAGTGAACCGGCGATGGCGAGGTCCAAAGACCGGGGGACGGGCAAGGCGGACGGCGCGGCGGCGCGGGCGGCGGGGGGCGACGACGTCGCCGCGCTGACCATGGAAGATGCCGCCGCCGAGCATGTGCGGCTGACGGAGGAGATCCGCGGCCACGACGTGCGCTACTACCGCGAGGACGCGCCGACGGTCTCCGACGCCCAATACGACGCGCTGCGCCTCAGGCTGGCGGCGATCGAGGCGGCGCATCCCGAGCTCGTCAGCGCCGACAGCCCGACGCAGACGGTGGGTGCGGCGCCGTCGGAAGCATTCGGCCAGGTCACCCATGCCGTGCCGATGCTGTCGCTCGACAACGCCTTCGCCGACGAGGACGTCGCCGATTTCGTCGGCCGCATCCGCCGCTTCCTGCGCTGGCCGGCCGAGGAGGCGCTCGTCATCGACGCCGAGCCGAAGATCGACGGGCTGTCGCTGTCGCTGCGCTACCAGGGCGGGCGGCTCGTCACGGCGGCGACGCGCGGCGACGGGGCGGTCGGCGAGAACGTCACCGCGAACGTGCGGACGATCGCCGAGATCCCCGACGCGCTGCCGAAGGGCGCGCCGGACGTCGTCGAGGTGCGCGGCGAGGTCTACATGTCCCACGCCGACTTTGCGGCGCTGAACGAGCGCATGGCCGAGAGCGGGCGGGTGTTCGCCAATCCGAGGAACGCCGCGGCGGGGTCGCTGCGCCAGCTCGATCCGGCGATCACCGCGAGCCGGCCGCTGCGCTTCTTCGCCTATGCCTGGGGCGAAATGAGCGCGATGCCGGCGGCGACGCAGTCCGACATGCTGGCGCTGTTCCGCGCCTGGGGCTTCCCGGTCAACCCGCGCATCCGCCGCTGCGAGACGGTGGACGACGTCATCGCCTACTACCGGCAGACCGAGGCGGAGCGGGCGGGGCTCGGCTACGACATCGACGGCGTCGTCTACAAGGTCGACCGGCTCGACCTGCAGGCCCGCCTCGGCTTCGTCTCGCGCTCGCCGCGCTGGGCGATCGCCCACAAGTTCCCGGCCGAGCAGGCGACGACGGTGCTGGAGGCGATCGAGATCCAGGTCGGCCGCACCGGGGCCCTGACGCCGGTGGCGCGGCTGACGCCGGTGACGGTGGGCGGTGTCGTCGTCGCCAACGCGACCTTGCACAACGAAGATGAGATCGCGCGGAAGGACGTGCGCGTCGGCGACACGGTGATCGTCCAGCGGGCGGGCGACGTCATCCCGCAGGTGGTGGGTCCGGTGCTGGAGCGCCGGCCGGAGGGGGCCGAGCCGTTCGTCTTCCCGACGGTGTGCCCGGCCTGCGGCAGCCACGCGGTGCGCGAGATCAACCCGCGCACCGGCAAGGAGGACGCGGTGCGGCGCTGCACCGGCGGGCTGATCTGCCCGGCGCAGTCGGTGGAGCGGCTCCGCCACTTCGTCTCGCGCCACGCCTTCGACATCGAGGGGCTCGGCGAAAAGCAGATCGCCGCCTTCCACGCCGACGGCATGGTGAAGGAGCCGGCCGACATCTTCACGCTGGAGGCGCGGGACCGGGCGTCGCTGAAGAAGCTGAAGGACCGCGAGGGCTTCGGGGCGATTTCGGTCGCAAACCTCTTCAAGGCGATCGATACGCGGCGGCGTGTGGGGCTCGACCGCTTCGTCTTCGCCCTCGGCATTCGCCACGTCGGCGAGACGACGGCGCGCCTGATCGCCCGCACCTACGGCACGTGGGAGGCGCTCTGGACGGCGATGACGGCGCAGCCGGCGGAGGCGGCGGTGGCCGAGCTCGACGCCATCGAGGGCATCGGCGAGACGCTGGCCGAGGCCGTCGTTGACTTCTTCCAGGAGGCGCACAACCGCGAGGCGCTCGGCCGCCTGCTGGCCGAAGTGACGGTCGAGACGGTCGAGGCGCCGAAGGCGACGGGCTCGCCGGTCGCCGGCAAGACGGTGGTGTTCACCGGGGCGCTGGAAAAGATGACGCGCGACGAGGCGAAGGCGCGGGCGGAGCAGCTCGGCGCCAAGGTGGCGGGCTCGGTGTCGAAGAAGACCGACCTCGTCGTCGCCGGGCCGGGCGCCGGCTCGAAGCTGAAGCTCGCCGCCGAGCTCGGCATCGCGGTGATCGACGAGGACGGCTGGCTGACGCTCATCGCGGATGCGTGAGGGCGCCTTCCTTCTCGCCGCCTGCGGAGCGGGAGAGGGGAGACGCCCCTCAGCTCTTGCCGGCGTTGACGAGGCGCAGGATGAGCCAGATCGGGATCACCACGACGGCGCCGAGCAGCAGGTAGCGGCCGACCTGCTCGACGGCGCCGAAGCCCATGTCGACGATGCGCTCGGCGGCGCGGACGATCCAGTTCACGAGATCGAACGGCTCGAGCCCGAGCGCCGCCATGACGACGCCGACGACGAGCGACAGCAGCAACAACTGCACGAGGACGCGCAGCGGTGAACCGCCGAGAAAGCGCGAGACGCGTTCGTTCGCCATGATGCCGTCCGTCGTCCCGTTGTTCCGCGCCGGTCTGGGGCGCCCTGCTGCGGCGCGCGAAGGCGCCGGTCGCCCCGACCGCGAGCGCCCGCCGCATATAGGCGACCGGCGTGGCGACTGCGAGGCGTCATCGCGCCGACAGCCGCCGCCCCGTGGCAAAAGGGGCTCCTGACGGCTTCGGCCGCCATTCGGAGGGAGAGGGCGGCTCGCCCGGCTCCGCCACGGCGCCCGGGCCGACCCGGCGGCGTCAGACCTTCTCCAGCAGATAGAGGTCCCAGCCGAAGGCGGACATCGCCACGTGGACGTTGCGGAAGCCGGCCTCGTGGAAGAGCTGCTGATTGTCCTGCCGGCTGAGCGGCCGGAGCGTCGAGCGCACGGCGCGCTCCTTCTCCAGAACCTCGCCGTCGGAAAGCCCCATCCCGCGCTTGTAGGCGTTGAGCAGATAGTGGTTCGACATCTGCCCCTTGCCGTCCTGCTCCAGCACCTTCTCGGCGATCACCGCGCAGCCGCGCCAGTCGAGGGCGGCGTGGATCTTCGCCAGCACGGCCAGCCGCTCCTCGAGCTCCAGGAACTGCAGCGTGAACAGCGACGAGACGAACACCGGTGCGGCCGGCAGCTCGTAGGTGACGATGTCGTCGAGCACGTACTGCGTCAGCGGGCTGGTCTCGCGTCGCCGCGCCTCGGAGATCATCTCCGGGGAATTGTCGACGGCGACGATCTGCACCGGCGCCGTCTCGCGCACGTGGCGGCGGAGCAGGCGGGGGAAGCGACCGGTCGAGCAGCCGAGGTCGACGCACACCGTGCCCGGCCGCACGACGGCGGCCGCCAGCATCGCCGCGGTGCGCAGGAAGACGCCGTGGAAGGGCACGGACTTGAAGATGTGCGCCTCGAAGTGGCCCGCCAGCTGGTCGAAGTCGATGTCGTTGCCGGCGATGCCGGGCTGCGGGGGCGGCGCGTCCGCCTCGGCGGCGACGACGCCACCGGACGACACCAGGACGCGCTTCGAGCGGCCGAGCAGCACGTACTGGCCGTTCGACATTACGTCGATATCCTCGATGGCGAAGTGGCGCGCGAAGATCTTCTTGAAGTCCTTGAGGCTGATGGCGCTCACGTGGGTGCTGGTGATGGTGTGCGGCCGCCCGTGCCAGACCTGCTCGTAGATGGTCTGCAGCGGCGACAGCGTCAGCAGGATCCTCGGGTACTTCGTCGAGATGTCCTGCAGCACGCGGGCCGGATCGTCGAGGAACTCCTGGACGCCGATCATCACCGCGCACTCGGCGTCGCACACCGGCACGGGGTCGTGGTTGAGGTCGACGACGAGGCAGTCCGGCGAGCGGGCGACGACGTCGGCGGGGACGTAGCCGACGCCGACGGCACCGAGAAGCTCGCCGAGCTTCATGTTGCCACAGCCGATGTCGAGCACGCTCTTCACGCCGAAGGCGATGAGCTTGTCGGCCACCTCGCGGGCGCGCTGCGGGTTGGCGTGGCCGTAGGTCTCCTTCGGATCGGCCCAGCGCTCCGCCACGGGCAGGTGCGCCTTGGCCGTCGTCTTCGGAAGCTTCATGCAGTCCCCGCGAAATCCGATCCCTGCCGTGCCGGCCGCCGGCGCCACACCGGCGGCCGGCGGTCCGAAGGCGTCAGAGCGGCAGCGTGTAGGCGGTCTTCACCATCGTGTAGAACTCGCGGGCGTAGGTGCCCTGCTCGCGCGGGCCGTAGGACGAGCCCTTCCGGCCGCCGAACGGCACGTGGTAGTCGACGCCGGCGGTCGGCAGGTTGACCATCACCATGCCGGCGTCGGAATTGCGCTTGAAGTGCTCGGCGTGCTTCAGCGAGCGCGTGCAGATGCCGGAGGAGAGGCCGAACTCGGTGTCGTTCGCCACCGCCAGCGCCTCGTCGTAGTCCTTGACGCGGATGACCGAGGCGACCGGGCCGAAGATCTCCTCGCGGGCGATGCGCATGGCGTTGGAGACCTCGGTGAACAGCGCCGGGGCAAGGTAGAAGCCCGGCGCGGAGCGGTTCAGCCGCTCGCCACCGGCGGCGAGGCTGGCGCCCTCGCCACGGCCGACGTCGAGATAGGAGAGGTCCTGGTCGAGCTGGCGCTGGTCGACGACCGGGCCGATGTCGGTGCCGTCGGCAAGCGCGTCGCCGATCTTCAGCGTCGCCATCCTGGCGGTGACCGCCTCGACGAAGCGGTCGTGGATCGCCTCGGTGACGATCAGCCGGCTCGCCGCCGTGCAGCGCTGGCCGGTCGAGAAGAAGGCGCTCTGCACGGCGCAGTTCACCGCCGTGTCGAGGTCGGCGTCGTCCAGCACGATCTGCGGGTTCTTGCCGCCCATCTCGAGCTGCACCTTGGCGCCGCGCTCCACCGCCTTGAGGGCGACGGAGCGGCCCGTCGAGACCGAGCCGGTGAAGGTGATCGCGTCGATGCCCCTCGCCGTGACGATCGCTTCGCCGACCACCGAGCCGCGGCCCATCACCAGGTTGAAGACGCCGGCCGGCAGGCCCGCGCGCGCCAAAATGTCGGCGAGCGCCCAGGCGGAGCCGGGCACCAGGTCGGCGGGCTTGAACACCACGCAGTTGCCGTAGGCGAGCGCCGGCGCGATCTTCCAGGCGGGGATGGCGATCGGAAAGTTCCACGGCGTGATCATGCCGATGACGCCGACCGGTTCGCGGGTGACGTCGACGGTGATGCCGGGGCGGATCGACGGGATGCGCTCGCCGCCGAGGCGGAGCGCCTCGCCGGCGAAGAAGCGGAAGATCTGGCCGGCGCGCGTCGCCTCGCCGATGCCCTCGGCCTTCGTCTTGCCCTCCTCGCGCGACAGCAGGACGCCGAGCTCCTCCTTGCGCTTCAGGATCTCGGCGGCGACGGTCTCAAGGATGTCGGCGCGCACCTGCGGGCTGCTGCGGCTCCAGGCCGGGAAGGCGGCGCGGGCGGCGGCGACGGCGCGGGCGGCGTCCTCGGCGGTGGCCTGGGCATAGACGCCGACGACGTCGTCGGTGTTGGACGGATTGCGGTTCTCCGAGGCGTTCGGGCTGGAGACCCACTCGCCGCCGATGAAGTTCGCGCGGATGTCGGAGACGGGAGCGTTCACGATCGGACCTCGCTCAGTGCCGGGCCGTGCGGCCCGTCGGGGATGGCATTCTGCGTAGCCCATGTGGGCGCGCGCCTCCAGCACCGACCGGTGCGGGGACGGCGTCCGCCGTCACGGCCGCGTGACACCGGCGACCGATTTCCGGCTAGGATCGGGGGCGGAGAGGCCCGTAGCGAGCACGAGGGGGAGAGCGTCGTGAACAAGAGGGAGCATCCGGCGCGCGCCGCCGACCCGTACGAGATCGGTCTCGACCGCAACGATGCCAATTTCGCGGTGCTGTCGCCGCTCGTCTTCCTGGAACGCGCCGCGCACGTCTATCCGGACCGCCCGTCGGTGGTCTACGGCGACGAGCGCTATACGTGGCGCGAGACCTACGCCCGCTGCCGCCGCCTCGCCTCGGCGCTGAAGCGGCGCGGGCTCGGGACGAGCGACACGGTGTCGGTGGTCGCGAGCAACATTCCCGCGATGATGGAGGCGCACTTCGGCGTGCCGATGTCGGGCGCCGTGCTCAACACCATCAACACCCGCCTCGATGCCGAGGCGATCGCCTTCATCCTCGACCACGCCGAGGCGAAGCTGCTCATCGTCGCGGCGGAGTTCCTCGAGGTGGTGCAGCGCGCCGTCGTGCTGTCGACGACGAAGCCGCCGCTCGTCGTCATCGACGACCGCTCCGGCGTCGCGACCCCCGGGCTCACCGACTACGAGGCCTTCCTCGCCACGGGCGATCCGGAGTTCGCCTGGGCGCTGCCGGACGACGAGTGGCGGGCGATCGCGCTCTCCTACACGTCGGGCACCACCGGCAACCCGAAGGGCGTCGTCACCCACCACCGCGGCGCCTATCTCAACGCCGTCGGCAATGCGCTCGCCTGGCAGATGCCGGCGCACCCGCGCTATCTCTGGACGCTGCCGCTGTTCCACTGCAACGGCTGGTGCTTCCCGTGGACGCTGGCGATGCTGGCCGGCACGGCGGTGTGCCTGCGCCGGGTCAGCGCCGCGGCGATCTACGAGGCGATCGAGACGGAGACGGTCGACCACTTCTGCGCCGCGCCGACGGTGCTGACCTTCCTGATCAACGCCAAGGCCTCCGAGAAGCGGCCGCTGCCGCGCCCCGTGCGGGTGATGACGGCGGGGGCGCCGCCGGCAGCCCCGGTGATCGCCGCGATGGAGGCCGAGGGCTTCGCCATCACCCACGTCTACGGCCTGACCGAGACCTACGGCCCCGCCGTGGTGTGCGCGTGGAAGGAGGAGTGGGACGGCCTGCCGCCGGAGGAGCGGGCGCGGCAGAAGTCGCGCCAGGGCGTCACCTATGCCGTCCAGCACGGGCTGTCGGTGATGGATCCCTCGACGATGACGCCGGTCGAGCCGGACGGCGAGACGCTCGGCGAGGTGATGATGCGCGGCAACATCGTCATGAAGGGCTACTTCAAGAACCCGACGGCCACCGCCGAGGCGTTTGCCGGCGGCTGGTTCCACACCGGCGACATCGGCGTCATGCACCCCGACGGCTACATCCAGCTGAAGGACCGCTCCAAGGACGTCATCATCTCCGGCGGCGAGAACATCTCGTCGATCGAGGTGGAAGACATCCTCTACCGCCACCCGGCGGTGCAGGAGGTGGCGGTGGTGGCGCGCCCGGACGAGACCTGGGGCGAGACGCCGTGCGCGTTCATCACCCTGAAGGACGGGGCGACGGTGACGGAAGCGGAGATCGTCGCCTGGGCTCGGGACAACATGGCCCGCTTCAAGGCGCCGAAGACGGTGGTGTTCGGGCCGCTGCCGAAGACCTCGACCGGCAAGATCCAGAAGTTCCAGCTGCGCGAGCAGGCGAAGGCGCTGCCGTGAGCGTGGCCGGCGACGGCCGGTCGCGCATGCCGTCTACTTCCAGAACGGCTCCGGTCCGCCGCAGGCGGCGAACTGGTTGTCGTTGTTGAGCGTCAGGCGGCCGAAGGTCTGGGTGCGGCCGACGGAATCGAGCGGCACGAAGATCAGGCTGCGCTGCTTGGCGCCGGCCGCCGCGCCCGGGTTCGCAATCGTGCACAGCGCCCGCCAGTTCGCCTTGCGGACGGCGCGGCCGTCCGGGTCGAGCACCAGGTAGAACGACGAGTAGGAGACGAAGGCGTAGCGGACCGCCGCCTCCTGATCGAGCGCCAGGCAGGCGGCGAGGCCGTCGGTGAGCGCCTTCGCCATCGCCTCCTCGTCGGCGGCGCCCTGGCCGGCGGCGGTCTTCTTGGCCCGCTCCGCCTCGATGATCTGGCTGAAGTACTCCCGCGACTGCTCGCACCCGTCGGTGATGCGCAAGGCCGCCGCCGGCGCACACGACAAGGCGAGCGCGACGACCGCTGCTGAAAAACGCCACATGACCCCAACCCCCGTCGGCGCCGCCCCACACGGCACCGGCGCCGATTTCGCGCGGGCCGGCCGCGGAAATCAAGGCCGGTGACGTGGGGTCGGCGACGTTGGCCGGCAATGTCGGGCCGGTGGAATCAGAGCGGCGACTTCACCACCTTGCCGGAGGACTCGACGAACCACTCCTCGCTCGCCATCGGCTGGCCGTCGAGGCGGGCGGCGATCCAGTCGGCCATGTAGCCCTGCGGATGCGGCCCGTTGGCGGCGGCCGGACCACCGACGGAGTGGCGCGAGCCCTGGTAGACGAGGAGCTGCTTCGGCCCGCCGAGCGCCGCCAGCAGGGCGCGGGTGTGCTCGATCGGGCTCAGCTCGTCGAACTCGCCGGCCATGCAGAGATAGGGCACCGCGATCCGGTCGGCGTGGCCCTTCCATGAGATCGACTGGCGGAAGACGTCGAACTCCGCCTCGTCGGTCATGCCGCACATGAACATGAAGCGCTGCTTGAAGGTCGGCGACGCCTCCTCGAAGATCGTCTGGCAGCCGGGCTCGTGGCAGGTGGCGCTGACGGCGCAGGCGCGGATGCGCGGCTCGTGGGCGGTCATGATCGTCCCGAAGAACGAGCCGAAGCTGCGGCCGGCGAGCGCGATGCGGTCTACGTCGACCTCGGGCCGGGCCGCGAGCCAGTCGACGGCGGCAGGTCCCGTGGCGATCCAGTTCTCCATACTGAAGAACACGTCCACCAGCGGCGCCTCGTACTGGCCGGGGCCGTCGAGGGCGAGCACCGCCATGCCGCGCGACAGGAAGCGGTCACCGTACATCGACACGATGCCTTCCTTGAAGGAATCCATGCCGGGGATGGAGATCACTGTCGGCAGCCTTCCGCCGGTGTAGCCGGGCGGCAGGTGGAACCACGCCGGCAGCACCTTGTCGCCGAACGGCACGAACACCTCTTCGACGTGGTGGTCGGCGAGGCGGGCATAGGCGCGGTAGCAGTCGCGCTTCGCCGTGTTGTAGCGGTGGTTGGTGTCGTCGGCCTCGTCGATCGGCCACTGCGCGCCGCCCCACAGCACCGAGGCGATGAAGTAGTTCTCGCGGGCCGTGACGAGGCGGCCTTCGGCCTCCGCCGCCTCGGCCTTGGCCTGGCGGCGGCGGGCGGCGGCCTCTAAGGCGGGGGCGGCGTCGGCATATTTCTTCACCTGTGCCCGGAGCGCGGCGAAGTCGGCGTTCGCCTCCGGGCCGCAGGGGGCGTTGAGGTAGACGGAGCGCGGCTGGTCCCAGTCGATGCCGTTCGCCTGGATGACGTTGTCGACGAGCCAGCGCTGCTCGGCCCACCGCCGCGTGTGCGGCCGCTTGCCGTGTGCCGCGCTGCCCGATTTTCCTTCACTCACGCCACGCTCTCCCATCGACGCTTCCTCGGTTCGACACGGGGCTTGTGCCCTCATCCCGTAATACAATCGTATGAGGGTAGGGTGTCAAACGATCCGCCGGTTGTCCCCGCCCGCGCGTCGCGCAGACGCGAGAAAGCGCGTCTCGCCCCCCTGTTTGAGGCTGCCGCGGCACCCTAAATTCTCTCCGCCCCTGCAGGGCCCGTTGAGATCGGGGGATCTGATGGCGAGTTTTGTGAGTGAGTTTCGGTACTTGCTGATCGAGGTCAGCGAGAACGTCTACGAGGTCGACGGCGAAGCGTTGACGGAGGATCTCACGGCGTCCGACGGCCTCGGTGACACGCAGTTCACCTTCGGCGAGACCATCGACTTCGTTGGCGATCCCAATGATTACACCTTCGTCGGCAGCTACGGATCCGGATGGATTGGCGAGTCTGACGAGGGCATCTTCTGGCTCTTCACCAACGACGACAGCATCGCGAACGGCACGACCATCAACGCCGACACCAACCCCTTCACCGTCTGCTTCCTCGCCGGCACGTTCATCGCAACGCCGGACGGCCCCCGCGCCGTCGAGACGCTGGCGCCGGGCGACCTCGTGCTCCTCGCCGATGGCCGGACAGTGCCGGTGCGGTGGCTCGGGGTGCAGACGATCGTGAAGGCCTTCGTCGATCCGCTGCGCTCGTTCCCCATCCGCATCGCCGCGGGCGCCCTCGGCGAGGGCCTGCCGGTGCGCGACCTGTTCGTCTCGCCCGACCATGCCTTCTGCCTCGACGGTGCCCTGGTGCAGGCCGGCGCCCTCGTCAACGCCAGCACGATCACGCGGGTCACCGACGTTCCCGACAGCTTCCGCTACTTCCACGTCGAGCTCGACGAGCACGCGCTTCTGCTCGCCGAGGGCGTTCCGGCCGAGAGCTTCCTCGACACCGTCACCCGCCGCCGCTTCGATAACGCCACCGACTACGAGGCGCGCTTCGGGGCGGCGACGGCGCGGATCGCGGAGATGTCGGTGCCCCGGGTGAAGTCGGCGCGACAGCTGCCGCAGGCGACGCGCCAACGCCTCGCGGAGCAGGCCTCGGCGCTCGGCCTCGACCCGGTGGCGGCGGCCTGACGCGCCGGCTGGACGCGTCGCCCGGCGCCGCGACTACGTTATTCAGCCACCTTCCATCGCCACGCGGCGGTGCTATGGTGGCTGAATTGCGGGCCGCAGTGCGGCGGCGCCGCGTCAAGGGTGATGCAACCCTCGCCTCGGATCTCGGGGACGAGGGTTTTTTTGTGCCGCATCGGCGGGGAGATCGGCGGCGTGGTGGGAGGAGCTTGATGAGTGATGCGGCGGAAGCGGGAGCCGCTTGGAAGATCGGGGTGCTGTTCTCGCAGACGGGGGTGACGTCGGCGATCGAGAGTTCGCAGCTGAACGCGACGCTGCTCGCCATAGACGAGATCAACGCGAATGGCGGGATTCTCGGCCGTCCGGTCGAGCCGGTGGTCTACGACCCCGCCTCCAACCCGAAGCAATTCCGTGCGCTCGCCGAGCGGCTGTTGCAGGTCGACCGCGTCCGGCTGATCTTCGGCTGCTACATGTCGTCGACGCGCAAGGCGGTGCTGCCGGTGGTGGAAGCCGGCCGCGGGCTGTTGTTCTACCCGACGCTCTATGAGGGCTTCGAGTACTCGCCGCACTGCATCTACACCGGCGCCGCGCCGAACCAGAACTCGCTGCAGCTGGCGAAATTCCTGTTCGAGCACTACGGCAACCGCTTCCTGCTGGTCGGCTCCAACTACGTCTACCCCTACGAGTCGAACCGCATCATGACCGACTTCGTGACGCAGTCGCGCGGCACCGTGGTGGACGAGATCTACGTGCCGCTGAACGCCGGCGAGGACGACTTCGCCAAGGCGCTGAAGCAGGCGGACAAGTCGCGGCCGGACGTCATCTTCTCGACCGTTGTCGGCCAGTCGACGGCGGTGTTCTACGAGGCCTACCGCAAGGCGGGCTTCGACCCGGCGACGATGCCGATCGCCAGCCTGACGACGTCGGAAGCGGAGGTCGCCTCGATGAGCGCCGAGGTGGCGGAGGGCCACATCACGGCGGCGCCCTTCTTCGAGGTGATCGCGACGCCGGCGGCAAAGCGCTTCGTCGGCGCCTTCAAGCGCCGTGCCGGCAGCGACGCGCCGGTGACGGCGGGGGCGGAGAGCGCCTATTTCCAGGTGCATCTGGCCGCCGGCGCGCTGGCCCGCGCCGGCACCGACGAGCCCGAGCAGATCCGCCAGGAGCTGCGCGACGCCGAGTTCGATGCGCCGCAGGGCCGGGTGCGCATCGACCGCGAGAACAACCACACTTACCTCTGGCCACGCATCGCAAGGCTCGACGCGCGCCGCCGCTTCCAGATCGTCTGGAACCCCGGCGTGCGGGTGAAACCGGATCCGTATTGTGTGTCGCAGAGCCTCGACGACTGGTCGGCCGACGGCTTGCAACAGATCCGCGCCTGACGGCTGTCATCCGAGGGGGACGGGGCGATGTCGATCCAGATCCTGAGGGATCTGCGCGGACTGAGGGTGCAGGTGATCCACCCGCCGGACGGCGAGGGGGTGAGCCTCGTTGAGCATTTGCGCCGCATCGGCTGCTCGGTGGAGGCGCAGTGGCCGGTGCCCGACGCCTTCGCCAGCACCGCCGACGTGGTGTTGCTGGCGGTCGATTCCGACAGCCGCGACGCCATCCGCAAGCTGCTCAAGACCGTCGACGGCATCCCGCCGACGATCATCGCCATCGTCGGCTACGAGAACCCGTCGACCTTGCAACTCGTGCTCGAGGCCGGCGCGCTCGCCGTCATCGAGCGGCCGGTGCGGCCGTTCGGGCTGCTCACCCACCTGACGCTCGCGCGGAGCCTGTGGATGGAGCGCCAGGACGCCGAGCGGCGCGTCCGCAAGCTCGAGCGCAAGCTCGCCGGCATCCAGAAGATCCAGCGCGCGAAGTCGATCCTGATCGCCAACCAGGGGCTGTCGGAGGAGGACGCCTACGCCACCATCCGCCAGCAGGCGATGGCCAAGCGCATCCCGATGGAGGAGATGGCGTCGGCGATCATCAATGCAAACGACCTCTTGACCTACCGCGGCAAGGGTGATTAGCATTTGATCGTGCTTGGGGGATGAGCATGTGAAGTTCTCCCGCCCGCACTGACCGAGCCACCAACGTCGTTGGTTCGGTATGGCGAAGCAGCCCGGACAGCTCCAGCCAGAGCTGTGCGGGCTTTTTTGTTTTCGCATTCCGCGCCGACAGCGTTGTCGCCGCGAACACTCGAGCTTTTCGGCGCGGGGCGCGAGCCCTGACGCCGCACTTCTGGGTTTGCCCGCGAAGTCAACGTGATCGCTCATCGCGATCACGAACGGAAACCTGTGCGCTCCGGGACGGTGATCGGCCTGCGCACCAACGACCAAGGAGCCTTCCCCGATGACGATCAGCCGTCGAACCCTTCTCAGGAACAGCGCGCTCGGCGCCACCGGCCTGCTCGCCGCCCCGTCCCTCTTCTCCCGCGCGGCACTGGCCGCCGAGGAGATCGAGGTCGGCGTGCTGTTCTCGCTGACCGGCGGCCTGTCGATCGTCGAGAAGTCGCTGTCGGACGCCACCCTGATGGCGATCTCCGAGATCAACGCCAGCGGCGGCGTGCTCGGCAAGCAGATCAAGCCGATCATCGAGGACGGCGCCTCCGATCCGAAGACCTACAACGAGAAGGCCTCGAAGCTCGTCATCCGCGACCGCGTGCCCACCGTCTTCGGCTCCTACACCTCCGCCAGCCGCAAGGCGGTGCTGCCGGTGTTCGAGAAGCGCAACAACATGTACTTCTACCCCACCTACTACGAGGGGTATGAGTGCTCGAAGAACGTCGTCTACACCGGCGCCGTTCCGAACCAGCAGCTCTCCAACTTCATTCCCTGGATCATCAAGAACCTCGGCAAGAAGAAATTCTTCATCGTCGGCTCGAACTACATCTACCCGCGCGAGATGGCCAAGGTCTGCAAGATCCTGATCGAGCAGAACGGCGCCGAGTGGGTGGCCGACGAATACCTCGAGCTTGGCCATTCCGAATGGGGCGCCATGGTCAACAAGATCAAGTCGTCCGGCTGCGACGCCGTGCTGTCGAACGTCGTCGGTGACTCGGTCATCGCCTTCTACCGCGAGTTCAAGAACCAGGGCCTGTCGCACGAGACGCTGCCGATCTGCGCCACCGTCACCTCGGAGATCGAGATCGCCGCGATGGGCCCGGAATACGCCGTCGGCAGCTACACCTCGTTTCCCTACTTCATGGCGATCGACACGCCCGCCAACCACGCCTTCATCGACCGCTACCGCAAGTTCGTCAACGATCCGAAGGCGGTGACGCACCACGCGATGGAGTCGTCCTACTTCCAGGTCTTCCTGTGGAAGCAGGCGGTCGAGAAGGCCGGCGAGGCGACGCCCGACGCGATCCGTGCCGGCATCGGCGGGCAGGAGTTCGACGCGCCCGGCGGCCACGTCAAGGTCGATGCCGAGAACCTGCACACCTACCTGACGCCGCGCATCGCCCAGTGGCAGGCGGACGGCCAGGGCAAGATCGTCGACGCCTATCCCGAGCCGGTGATGCCGCTGCCCTACGCCGCCTACGGCGAGACGGCCGACAACCTGTTCTGCACGACGAAGGGTCTCGACACCGCCAAGCTCTAGGGCAGAGCCCCCGGCTCGCCCCGGCCGGCGCGTGTTCCCCCGCGCGCGCCGGCCACCCCTCTCTCTCGCGACCGACTGCGGAGCCCGCATGATCGACGTCGTCTTCATCGGCCTGAGCCTCGGCTCCATCCTGCTGCTCGTCGCCCTCGGGCTCGCCATCACCTACGGGGCGATGGGCGTCATCAACATGGCGCACGGCGAACTCGTGATGGTCGGCGCCTACACCACCGTGATGGCCGGCATCTGGCTGAACCTCGGCATCCTCGCCGCCATTCCGCTGGCCTTCGTGGTGACGGCGCTGATCGGCTGGCTGATCGAGCGGGTGGTGGTGCGGCGGCTCTACGGCCGGCTGCTCGACACGCTGCTCGCCACCTGGGGCGTCGCCATCCTGATCCAGCAGGCGGTGCGGCTCGAATTCGGCCTGTCCTTCCTCGGCATCCACATCGAGGGCCTCGGGCCGGGGCTGCAGAACGTCTCGGTGCCGGCCTGGCTGATGGGGGCGGTGCCGATCGGCGGCGTCGAGATCAACGTCTACCGCTCGTTCATCATCGTCGTGACGGCGGCGCTCGCCGTCATCACCTGGTTCATCCTCTATCGCACCGACATCGGCGTGCAGGTGCGCGCCATCATGCGCAATCCGAAGATGGCGGCCGCCTGCGGCATCGACGTCGCACGGGTGAACGCGCTCACCTTCGCCTACGGCTCCGGCCTCGCCGGCGTCGCCGGGGTGATGATGTCCGGCTTCAAGACGGTGTTCCCCGACATGGGCACCGCGATGGTGGTCGACGGCTTCCTCGTCGTCGTCATGGGCGGCGTCGGCAGCCTGCTCGGCACGGTGCTGTCGGCCGGCATCCTCGGCCAGATCAACGGCGTCGCCGCCTCGTTCTCCAACGACATCCTCGCCCGCGCCCTCGTCTTCGGCGTCGTCATCCTCGTCATCGTGCTCAAGCCCAAGGGTTTGTTCTCCTACAAGGGGCGCTGAGCAATGCTGACGAAGCGCCATCTCGACTTCGCCGCCTACGCGCTCTTCATCATCCTGATCATGGCGGCCCCGCTCGTCATGGACGAGTTCTGGCTGAACCGGGTGGCAAAGTACCTCGTCTTCGGCATGCTCGGCATCGCCGTGGCGCTGTCGTGGGGCTATGCCGGCATCCTCAATCTCGGCCAGGGCCTGTTCTTCGGCATCGGCGCCTACATGCTGGCGATGTCCCTGAAGCTCGCGAGCCCGACGAGCCTGGCGCAAGGCTCCGACACGCCGGTGCCGGACTTCATGCTGTGGAACGCCGAGCCCGGCGCGGTCACCGACCTCTGCTGCATCAACAAGGCGTCGTGGCTGTGGATCCCGTTCCAGAGCCAGTGGTTCGGCGTCGCCATGGGGCTGGTCGTGCCGACGCTGGTGGCCGGCGCGATCGGCTGGGTGGTGTTCCGCAAGCGCATCGCCGGCGTGTTCGTGTCGATCATCACGCTCGCCTTCGTGCTCCTGGTGCGCCTCCTCGTCATCGACACGCAGCCGATCACCAACGGCTTCAACGGCCTGACCGACCTCGGCTGGTTCACCGTCGCGGGCTTCGAGTTCGACCCGTACATGACGCAGACCTACTACATCGTCGCCGTGTCGCTGGCGGTGGTGCTGATCCTGACGCGGCTGCTGGTCGAGACCCGCGCCGGCCTGATCCTGCAGGCGATCCGCGACGACCAGAACCGGGCGCGCTATCTCGGCTTCGACGTGCCGCACTACCAGGTGTTCTTCTTCTCGGTGTCGGCGCTGATCGCCGGCCTCGCCGGGATGCTCTACGTCGTCGTCGCCGAATTCGCGTCGCCGACCTTCATGGACCTGTCCTTCTCCATCACGATGGTGGTGTGGGCGGCGGTCGGCGGGCGCTCGTCGCTGCTCGGCGCCTGCATCGGCGCCATCCTCATCAACACCATCGAGGCGACGGTCAGCGAGACCGAGGCCTTCGTCGAGGCCTGGAAGGCGATCATCGGCCTCGTCTTCGTGCTCGTCGTGCTGTTCCTGCCGCGCGGCCTCGCCGGGTTCGCCGACGATCTCTGCAACCTCGCTCTCGGCCGGATGCGCCGTGGCCGCGCCGGTGACGCCGCGCGCGACCCCGCCCGTGCCCAGGCGGCCGAGTAGGGGAGGGCGCGGACATGGCGGCAGCGCTCACGATCGACGGCGTCGGCGTCGACTTCTCCGGCTTCAGGGCGGTCGACGGCGTCTCGATGGTGGTGGAGGAGGGGGAGCTGCGCGTGCTGCTCGGCGCCAACGGTGCCGGCAAGACGACGCTGATGGACCTCGTCTCCGGCCGCACCAAGGCGACCTCCGGCCGCGTCTTCCTCTACGAGGCCGAGATCACCAACCGCGAGGAGAACGACATCGCCCGCGCCGGGCTCGGCCGCAAGTTCCAGATCCCGAGCGTCTTCAAGGAGCTCACCGTCCGCCGCAACCTCGAGGTGGCGAGCTGCTCGAGCCCGAGCGTCTTCCGCAACCTGCGCTTCGGCTTCACGGCGAAGGAGCGGGAAAAGGTCGACGACGTGCTGGCGCTGACCGGCCTCGGTGACGCCGCCGACAAGCTCGCCGGCACCCTCAGCCACGGCGAGACGCAGTGGCTCGAGATCGGCATCCTGATGGTGCAGGACCCGAAGGTGCTGCTGCTCGACGAGCCGACCGCCGGCATGACGCAGGCCGAGACGCTGCGCACGGCGGCCATCATCAACGCGCTCAAGGGCCGGCACACGCTGCTCGTCGTCGAGCACGACATGGCGTTCGTGCGCGAGATCGCCGAGCGCATCACCGTCATGCACCTCGGCCAGGTGCTCGCCGAGGGCGACATCGCCGCGATCGAATCCGACGAGCGCGTGCGCGCCGCCTATCTCGGCTCGAAGGGGATCCTGTCATGACGGATGCCCCCGCGCTGCTGACGCTCGTCGACGTCAACGCCTTCTACGGCCGCAGCCACGTGCTGCACGACGTCTGCATCAGCGTGCCGGCCGGCGAGATCACCGTCGTGCTCGGCCGCAACGGTACCGGCAAGACGACGTTGCTCAAGACGCTGATGGGCCTGACCGACCGCTCCACCGGCGAGATCCGCCTGAAGGACCGGCCGATCGGCCAGGAGCCGACCTTCCGCCGCGCCCGTGCCGGCATCGCCTACGTGCCGCAGGGCCGCGAGATCATTCCGGACTTCTCCGTCGCCGAGAACATCCTGATGGGCTCGTTCGCGGCAAACGGCGGCGGGCGCGAGGTGCCGAAGCTCGTCGGCGAACTGTTCCCCTACCTCACCGCCAATCTCGGCCGGCCGGGCGGCCTTCTCTCCGGTGGCCAGCAGCAGCAGCTCGCCATTGCGCGGGCGCTCGCCGCGCGGCCCTCGATCCTCCTCCTCGACGAGCCGACCGAAGGCATCCAGCCCAACATCGTCGAGGAGATCGAGGCGATCATCGTCCGGCTCAACCGCGAGCTCGGCATGACGGTGGTGCTGGTCGAGCAGAACGTCGCCTTCGCCCGCCGCGCCGGCCACCGCTTCGCGATGATGGAGAAGGGCCGCGTGGTCGCCTTCGGCCCGATCGACACCCTCACCGACACCGTCGTTCACCGCCACATGGCGGTCTGATCAACCCGCGACAACTCTCGCGTCCCAAGGAGAACAAGCAAATGTTGCACGGTGATATCTCTTCCAGCAAGGACACCGTCGGCGTCGCGGTCGTCAACTACAAGATGCCGCGCCTGCATACGAAGGCGGAAGTGCTGGAGAATGCCGGAAAGATCGCCGACATGGTGATGGGCATGAAGCGCGGTCTGCCGGGCATGGACCTCGTCATCTTCCCGGAATATTCGACGCACGGGATCATGTACGACTCGTCGGAGATGTACGAGACGGCCTCGACCATCCCCGGCGACGAGACGGAAATCTTCGCGGAAGCATGTCGCAAGGCGAAGGTGTGGGGCGTGTTCTCGCTCACCGGCGAGCGCCACGAGGAGCACCCGCACAAGGCGCCCTACAACACCCTCATCCTGATGAACGACAAGGGCGAGATCGTTCAGAAATACCGCAAGATCATGCCGTGGGTGCCGATCGAGGGCTGGTATCCGGGCAACTGCACCTACGTCTCCGATGGACCGAAGGGCATGAAAATCTCGCTGATCATCTGCGACGACGGCAATTTCCCGGAAATCTGGCGCGACTGCGCCATGCGCGGTGCCGAACTGATCGTTCGCTGCCAGGGCTACATGTATCCGGCGAAGGACCAGCAGGTGATCATGTCGAAGGCGATGGCGTGGGCGAACAACGTCTACGTCGCGGTGGCCAACGCCTCCGGCTTCGACGGCGTCTACTCCTACTTCGGCCATTCGGCGATCATCGGCTTCGACGGCCGCACGCTCGGCGAGTGCGGCGAGGAAGACTTTGGCATCCAGTATGCGCAGCTCTCGGTGTCGCTGATCCGCGACGCCCGCAAGAACATGCAGTCGCAGAACCACCTCTTCAAGCTCGTCCACCGCGGCTACACCGGCACCATCAACTCCGGCGAAGACGTCCGCGGCCACGCGGTCTGTCCCTACGAATTCTACAAGACGTGGATCACCGACCCGGAAGGGACGCGCGAGATGGTCGAAGCGATCACGCGCGGCACGGTCGGCACCGACGAGTGCCCGATCGAGGGCATCCCCAACAAGCAGGTCGCGCACCGCTGAGGCGTGACG
>Ga0209902_100658_pt1 | contig 30716 bp, 29 predicted proteins | sample FECB27metaG_FD_188304 | JGI IMG/M metagenome (GOLD analysis project Ga0209902, IMG submission 188304) | Cyanobacterial communities from the Joint Genome Institute, California, USA - FECB-27 (SPAdes) (version 2) | ecosystem: Environmental > Aquatic > Thermal springs > Hot (42-90C) > Microbial mats...
GACGGCCTCATTCGCGGGGTGAGGGGCGCCAAGCGCACCGGCGTCAGAGATCAGCAAGCAGCCGGCCTGCCGGTGTGCTTGGCTGCCCCTCACCCTGGCCCTCTCCCCAAAGGGGCGAGGGGACGCGAGACCACCGCCAGTGCGAAACTGCGGCAAGAGTGTCTCACCCGCGCATCTTGCGCTCCAGCAGCCGCCGCTCCGCCTCGAGCCGCACCAACGGCAACGCCCTGGCATAAGCCGCCTGCGCCTCCGCCCCGCGCCCCAACCGGTCGAGCAGGTCGGCGCGCGCCGCGTGCAGCGGCCAGTAGCCGTCGAGCGTGCCGGCGGCGGCCAGGGCTTCGACCAGCTGCAGCGCCCGCTCCGCGCCATCGACCATCGATAAAGCCGCGGCGGCGTTGAGCTCGACCACCGGAGAGGGCTGCAGCCGCAGCAGCACCTGGTAAAGCCCGGCGATCTGCGGCCAGTCGGTTTCGGCAAAGCTCGGGGCCTCGGCATGGAGCGCCGCAATCGCCGCCTGCACGCCATAGGGGCCGATGCGGCCGGGCTGCGACAGGGCGCGTTCGACCAGCGCCTTGCCTTCGGCGATCGCCGTGCGATCCCAACTGGTGCGATCCTGCTCCTCGAGCTGCAGCAATTCGCCGGCGCCGTCGCTGCGGCCGCCAAGCCGCGCGGCGTGCAGCAGCATCAGCGCCAGGAGGCCGGCGATTTCAGGCTCGCCCGGCAGCAGCTGGTCGAGCAGCCGGCAGAGCCTTATCGCCTCGGCGCAGAGTTCGGGCCGGGTGGTCGCGGTGCCGGCGCTCGGGGCATAGCCCTCGGTGAACACCAGGTAGACCACGGCCAGCACCCCGGCGAGCCGCTCGGCGAGGTGCTCGCGATCCGGCACCTGATAGGGAATGGCGGCTTCGCGGATCTTCGATTTGGCGCGCACCAGGCGCTGCGCCATGGTTTCCTCGCTGACGAGGAAGATGCTGGCCACCGCCGAGGTCGCGAGCCCGCAGACGATGCGCAGGGTCAGCGCCACCCGGGTTTCGAGCGCCAGCGCCGGGTGGCAGCAGGTGAAGATCAGCCGCAGCCGATCATCCTCGATGTCCTCGGCATCCGGCTGCGGAGCGACTGCGGTTTCGGCGGCCAGCACCTTCAGTTTGCCGCGCAGCGAAATGCGTCGCCTGAGACGGTCGATGGCCTTGTGCCGGCCGGTATTGACCAGCCAGGCGCGCGGATTTTCCGGCAGGCCGGTCTGCGGCCAGCGGGTCAGCGCCGCCTCGAACGCATCCTGCGCGCCTTCTTCGGCGAGCTCGAAATCGCCGACGAGGCGGATGAGAGTGGCGAGCACTCTCCCCGCCTCGTGGCGATAGACCGTTTCGATGGCCGCCCGGTCGAGCATGCACGCACTCAGTACATGCGCGACAGGCTGTCGATTGGCCGGACTTCGACTGCGCCGGCGCTGAACGGAATTTTGCCGGCAATCGCCAGCGCTTCGTCGAGATCGCTGGCCTCGACAATGTAATAGCCGCTCAGCTGCTCGCGGGTTTCGGCGAACGGCCCGTCGGTGGTGAGCGATTTGCCGTCGCCGCGGCGGATGGTGGTCGCGGTGCTCGACGGCTTCAGCTTGTCGCCGCCCTTCAGGTGTCCGCTCTTGACGATATCCTGGGTGAAGCGCGCATAGGCCTCGCCCATGGCCTTGCCCTGTTCCGCCGTCGCCGCGCCCATCGCCGCTTCGTCGCCGTAGATCATCAGCAGGTACTGCATTGTCATCTCCATATGCTGGCAGTTGCTACCGGCGATCGGTCGAACGGAGGTCAGGCGAGATCGACAGGCGAGCCGGAATTATTTCGAAGGCGCCTGTCGGCTGGAGCGCTTTCAGGAAAAGCTGCAGACTTTTCCGGTTCGAAAGCGTGACCAGATCAAAGACTTAGAGCGTTTCACCGATTCAACGAAGCGGCGAAACGCCCTAGGCCGAGAGACTGGCGACGAACTGCTTGGTGCGCTCCTTTTGCGGGGCGCGGAACAGGCTTTGCGCCGGGCCGGCTTCCACCACTTCGCCGCGGTCGAGGAACACCACGTCCGAGGCTATGGTCGAGGCGAGGCGCAGGTCGTGGGTGGCCATCAGCATGGTGGTGCCCTCGCGCGCCAGCTGGGCCAGCACTTCGACCACCTCGCCGGCGAGTTCGGGATCGAGCGCCGAGGTCGGCTCGTCGCAGAGCAGCACTTCGGGTGATGGCGCCAGCGCCCGGGCGATGGCGGTGCGCTGCTGCTGGCCGCCCGAGAGGTTGGCCGGCCAGGCCTCGGCTTTCGCCGCCATCCCGACCTTGTCGAGCAGCGCCCGGGCATGGGCGCGCGCCTCGTCGCGCGGCCAGCGCAGCACCGTGACCAGCCCTTCCATGACGTTCTCCTCCACCGTCAGGTGGGGGAACAGCTGGAAGTTCTGAAACACCATGCCGGTCGAGCGTCGCATGGTGAGGATCTCGGCCCGCGAGTGGTGCGAGCCGGCGCCGAATTCGAGACGGTTGGCGCCGACCGTGACGCTGCCCGATTGCGGCAGCTCGAGCAGGTTGACGCAACGCAGCAGCGTGCTCTTGCCGCTGCCGGAGGGGCCGATCAGGGCGGTGACGCTGCGCTCCGGCACCCGCACGGAGACGCCGCGCAGCACCTCGACATCGGCGAACTGCTTGTGGATGGCCTCGAGCGCGATCATGACGCGGCTCCAATGAAGCCGCCGTAACGCGCCAGGCGCTTTTCGAGCCGGCCCTGCAGCATCGACAGGAGCGAGCTGACCGCCAGGTAAATCAGCGCCACTTCGACATAGAGGATCAAGGGCTCATAGGTGGTCGCGACGATGCGCTGGCCGGCGCGGAACAGCTCGGGCACGGTGATGGCGGCGGCGAGCGAGGTATCCTTGATCAGCGAAATGAAGGTGTTGGAAAGCGGCGGCACGGCGACGCGGCCGGCCTGCGGCACGATGATCCGGCGCATCGCCTGCGTCCAGGTCATGCCGATGGAGAACGAGGCTTCCCACTGCCCCTTGGGCACCGAGATCAGCGTGGCGCGGATGATCTCGGAAGTGTAAGCGCCGACATTCAGGGTGAAGCCGATAAGCGCCGCGGGGAACGCATCGAGCGTGATGCCGACGCTGGGCAGCCCGTAAAAGATCAGGAATAGCTGCACCAGCAGCGGCGTGCCGCGGATGATCCAGACATAAAAGCGGATCAGCGCCGCGAACGGCCAGGGCGCGAACAGCCGGACCAGTGCAGCCCCGAAGCCGACGGCAAGGCCGAAGGCGAAGCTCAGGAGCGTCAGCGGTACGGTGAACAGCAGGCAGGCCCAGAGGAGCGAGGGCAGCGACTCGAGCATCAGGTTCAGCCAGGGCGGCACTTCCCAAAAGATCATCGCACGTCCCCCAAAAGAGAATGGATCGGCCTCGTTCAAGGCCGATCCATACAATAGCTGGCAGTTGCTCGACTACTGCGAGACGTCCTCGCCAAAGTACTTCTGAGAGATCGTCGCATAGGTGCCATCGGCCTTGATCGCCGCGAGCGCCTCGTTGATGGCCGCCAGCAGCTCGGGCTTGCCCTTGGCCAGCAGCACACCGGAATAGTCGGCATTGGCCTGGGTAGCGGCGATCTTCACCGGCGCGTCGGGCTGTTGCTTCTTGAAATCGAAGAACGACAGGCTGTCATTGATGGTGGCGTCGGCGCGGCCCTGGATCACCAGCGCGATCGACTGGTCGAACCCGTCGGTGGGCACGATCTCGGCGCCGCTGGCTTCGGCGAGCTTGCCGAAATTGGAGGTGGTGGTCTGCGCCGCCTTCTTGCCCTTCAGCGTCTCGAACGAGGTGATGTCGGCATTGTCGGCCTTGACGATCAGCGCCGCTTTCGAGGCGATGTAGGGCTCGGAGAAATCGTACTTCTCCTTGCGCGCGTCGGTGATGCCGACCTGGTTGATCACCACGTCATAGCGATTGGCATCGATGCCGGCGATCAGCCCATCCCAGGGGCCTTCGACGAACTCGGCCTTCACCCCGATGCGCTTGGCGATCTCTTCGGCAATCTCGACGTCGAAGCCGACCAGCGCGCCCGAGGCATCGTGGAAGGTGAAGGGGGCATAGGTGCCCTCAGTGCCGACCCGCAGCGCGCCCGCAGTCTTGACCTGGTCGAGCGCCGTCTGGGCCAGCGCCGGGGTCGAAAGGCCAAGGCCGACAAGGCCGATCGCCAGCACGGACTTGAGGATGTTCATGTTTCTTCTCCATTGGCCGGTGGGTCATCTGCCCCCGGCTTTGGGCTGAAACGTGCCCCTCGCGCCCAGACGCCGCAATGGGTTGGAAGGGCTTTTTACTCGGGCCGAGGCCGGTGGCTGCCCATGCTAGAGGGAGCTGCCCCGCCGATATTGGTTGCTAGAATAGCGCCATGAGCGGGCAGTCCAGTTCTGCCCGGGATAAGCGCGCACCCGCCGGAGACGGGGCTGGACGATCCGCCATGCACACTGGCAAGTTGCTGGTCCCGGGTGTTATTCAGGCTGCGAGATGTTTGTCGTCCAGATCTATCTACCGCTCGAGCTGCCCGACGGCGCACCGATTCCGCCTGATGTGTTCGAGCGCACCAAGGCCGAACTGACCGAGAGTTTTGGCGGAGTGACGGCGTTCCTGCAATCGCCGGCCGAAGGCGCCTGGAAGCCGCTGAGCGGTGAGGCCATCCACGATCGGATCGCCATCTTCGAGGTGATGGTCACCGACGTCGATACCGCCTGGTGGCGCCACTATCGCGAAACGCTGGAGGCTGAGCTGAAGCAGCAGCGTATCCTGGTCCGGTTGTTCCAGGTGACGGTGCTCTGATTGGCCAGCATCACCGGCAATAGCGGCTGCAAATAGTCTCGCCGTTAACTGCTTGCTGCAGCTCGAAAGTTGCGTCCGCGTTGCGTTAGCGAGCCTTTCAGTATTGGCTCCGCATTGTCTGGCTGACCAAACTGGGGGCAATCTTGGCGTCGCTGTTGCCGGCACGAGTGCTGAACATGCTTGAGCTGTTGCGGGCCAAGTCGGCAACTGCCGATCTCGCGGCCCGGCTGCGCCCGTCGCCTGGGGCCGGGCGGCCGAAGCGGCTGCGCATGCATCAGAGCAGCGATCGCGCATCGGCCGAGGCTGTGTGGTCGCACCTCATCGAGGCGGGGGTGCCCGCCTCATCGAAAGACCGGCTGGCCGACGCGGGAAGCCTCGCGGCGGCCGAAACTTATGGCCGCAATATCGAGAATTTTGTCGGCACGGTAAAAGTGCCGGTGGGGGTGATCGGGCCGCTCAGGGTCAACGGCGTCCATGCCAGCGGCGACTATTACGTGCCGCTGGCGACCACCGAGGCGGCGCTGGTCGCCTCCTACGGTCGCGGCGCCGATATCGTGTCGCTGGCCGGCGGGGTGAGCGCAGGCATGCTGGGCGAGGGCGTGCTGCGCACCCCGGCGTTCGTGTTCAGCGGGCTTTACGAATGCGGCGCGTTCATCAGCTGGATCGCTGAGAATGCCGAGCAGTTGCGGAGCGTGGCCGAGGCGACGACGCGGCATGGCAAGCTGCAATCGCTCGAGCCGTTCATGGACAGCGACACGGTGTTCGTGATCTGCCGCTACTCGACCGGCGACGCGGCCGGGCAGAACATGGTGACCGTCGCGACCGAGGCGATCTGCGCCTATATCGCTGCGCATTCGCCGATCCGCCCGCGCTTCTCGTTCATCGAGGGCAATTTCTCGGGCGACAAGAAAGCTTCGTATCTGGGGATGTTTGCGGGTCGCGGGCGAAAAGTCTCGGCCAGCGTCGAGCTGCCCTACGAGCTGATGGCGCGTACCCTCCGCGTGACGCCCGAGGCGCTGGTCGCCTATGGGCGGGTGGCGGCTTTGGGCGCGGTGCTGAGCGGCCAGCTCGGCTCGCAGGCCCATTACGCCAATGGGCTCGCCGCCTTCTACATCGCCACCGGGCAGGATGCGGCCTGCGTGTCGGAATCGGCGGTCGGCTTCACCCGCATGGAGCCGCGCGACAAGGGCATGTTCTTTTCGGTGACGCTGCCCAATGTGCTGGTCGGCTCGGTCGGCGGCGGCACCGGGCTGCCCAGCCAGTCGGCGGCGCTCGATTTGCTGGGGCTGGCCGGACCAGGCAAGGCCGCGGCTCTGGCCGAAGTGGTGGCGGCGCTATGCCTCTGCGGCGAGATCTCGATCATCGCGGCGATTGCCGGCGGGCAGTTCACCCGGGCACATCACAAGCTGGCGCGGCTCAGATGAGCACCACCGCCGAGGCTCAGTTGAGCCTGATGCAGCGACTCTGGATCTACCAGGCCGAGCGCTTCCCGCTTGCGAAGACCGCCGTGCTGCTCGCCGTGTTCACCGCCGCTGGCCTCAGCCTCTCGGCGCATCTTGGCGGGCGGCCCCTGCCGTCGATCTGGGTGTTCGTCGCGGTGTGGCTGGTGGCGATCGGCATTCTGTTCCAGCTGCGGGTCGCCGACGAGTTCAAGGATTTTGACGACGATAGCCGCTACCGTCCGGAGCGGCCGGTGCCGCGCGGGCTGGTGAGCCTCAAACTGCTGCGGCGCCTGGGGCTCGGAGCCGGCGGGCTCGCCATCGTCCTTAGCCTGAGCATCTCGCCGCTGTTGCTGCTGCCTTTGGCGCTGGTCTGGCTGTGGCTGGGGCTGATGACGGCGGAGTTCTTCGTGCCGGCCTGGCTGAAGGCGCGGCCGCTGCTCTACCTCGTCTCGCACATGGCCATCATGGCCTTCATCGATTTTTACGTCACCGCCGCCGAGTGGCTGCCGCACGCGGCGCTGCCGCCGCCGGGGATCTGGATTTTCGTCATCCTGAGCTGCGTCAATGGGTGCGTGCTGGAGTTCGGCCGGAAGACCTGGGCGCCGCAAAGCGAGCGGCCGGGAGTCGAGACCTATTCGGCGCTCTATGGCCCGGGGCGCTCGGCCGCCATCTGGGCCGGCTGCTGCGCCCTCTCCTACATCCTCGTCGGTTGCATCGGCACGCTGGCCGGCGCCGGCATCATTATCTGGGTGTTGGGCCTCGTGGCGCTGCTGCCGATCCTGTGGCTGGCCGGCCGGTTCATGCGGCAGCCGGACGTGGCGGGGCAGAAGCGGATCGATCTCGCTGCGGGGCTCTGGGTATTTGCCTGCTACGTCATGGTGGGGTTGGCGGGGCCGCTGTCGTGACCAGTTTCATCCATGACATGCGGAGCGCCGCCGGGGCTGATGTTGTCGGCGGCAAGGGCGCGACGCTGATGCGGCTCGCGGGGCTGGGCTTCGACGTGCCGGCCTTTGTCGTGGTCGAGGCGGCGGCCTTCACGTCGGCCGCTGCCGAGGCGGCAACCGGCGCGGCGCTGCTGGTGCAACTTACGGGCATCGGCCCCGGGCCCTATGCGGTGCGCTCGTCAGCGCGCGAAGAGGATGGCAGCGCCGCCTCGCATGCCGGGCAGTTCCTGTCGCTGCTGAATGTCAGGGCCGAGGACGTCCCCGCGGCCGCGCGAAGTGTGTTCGAGAGCGGCGCGGCGGAGAGCGTCGCCGAGTATCGCAGCTCGCGCCAGCTCGGCGCCGATGGCGGCGCCCCGGCCGTGGTGGTGCAGCAGATGGTCGCGGCGCGCTGCGCCGGCGTGCTGTTCACCGCCGATCCGGTCAGCGGCCGCCGCGACCGCATCGTCGTCTCGGCCATAGCCGGGCTCGCCGATCGGCTGGTCGGCGGCGAGGAAGATGGCGAGCGCTATGTGCTGGGCAAAGCCAGCGGCGAGGTGCTGGAGCAGCCGGCCGAGGCGAGCCTGACGGCCGCCGATCTCGCGGCGCTCCGCGCCCTGGCCTTGGCCGCCGAGACGGCGTTCGGCGCGCCACAGGATATGGAATGGGCCTTTGCCGGCGAGCGGCTGCACCTCTTACAGGCGCGGCCGATCACCACCAGCCTCAGGCCGGCGCCGATCGCCGACGATGTGCTGGTGGTGCTCGACAATTCCAACATCGTCGAGAGCTATCCCGGGCTCGTTTCGCCGCTCACCTTCAGCTTTGCCCAATATGCCTACGCGCGGGTCTATCGCGCCTTCATGCGGCTGGTGGGGATCGACGCGGCGACCATCGGCAGCCATGCGGCTTTGTTCGATAACCTGCTGAGCCGGGTCGATGCCCGGGTCTACTACAATCTCGGCAACTGGTACCGAGCGCTGGCGCTGCTGCCGGGGTTTCAGAGCAACAGCGCGAGCATGGAACTGATGATGGGGGTGAGCGAGCCGCTGCCGGCGGAGCTGGTTGCCGCCATGGCCTCACCGCCGCAATCGCGGTTCCGCCGCGCGCTGGGCATGGCCCGCATCGGCCTGGCGCTCGCCGGCGCCAGCCTCAGGCTGGGCCGCACCAAGCGGGGTTTTTACGCGCGGCTCGGGGCAGCCCTTGCTGAGCCTGCTACGGCGCTGGAGCATAAGCCGCTGACGGCGCTCGCCGCCGAGTATCGACGGATCGAGGCTGACCTGCTCGATCGCTGGGACGCGCCGCTGGTCAACGATTTCCTCTGCATGATCGCCTTCGGCGGCTCGCGCAAGCTGATGCTGGGCTGGGCCGGCGAGGCCGGGCTCGCCGTGCATTCCGACATCATGATCGGGCAGGGCGATATCGTCTCCGCCGAGCCGGCGCAGCGCATCCGCGCAATGGGCAAGCTGCTGGGCGATGATCCGGAACTGGTGGCCGAGCTTGAGGCCGGGCAGGGCGAAGGGCTTGCACGCAACCCGGCGCTGCAGCAGGCAGTGACCGACTATCTCGACCGCTTCGCCGATCGCTGCCCGGAGGAGCTGAAGCTCGAGAGCGTGACGCTCGACCGCGATCCCTCGCCGCTCTACAAGGCAATCGCCGCTGCCGCGGCGGCCGGCCCGGGGCATGCCGTCGAGCGGGTCGACCCGGCGGCAGCGCTCAACAGGCTGTTCAAGGGACATCCGCTGCGCCGCGCCATTGCCGGGGTGGCGTTGGGGATCGCCAAGCGCCGGGTGCGGGATCGCGAGAACCTGCGGTTCGAGCGGACCCGCATCTTCGGGCGCGGGCGGCGGCTGTTTCGGGCCGTCGGCGTGCAGTTCCATGCGCTCGGCTTGCTCGATACACCCGATGACGTGTTCATGCTCACCGTCGCCGAAGTGCTGGGGGCGATCGAGGGTTTTGCGGTGAGCCACGATCTTGCGGCGCTCGCCCGCTTGCGGCGCGCCGAGATGCTGGCGGCCGCGACGCGGCGTGATCCGCCGGAGCGGCTCAGCCTAAAGGGCGCCGTCGCCACCGTCGGCAGCGCCATCGCGCCGGTGGCGCCGCGCGCCCGGGACGAGGCGCGCGAGCGGAGTGGCGTCGGCTGCAGTGCGGGCGTCGTCCGCGCCGTGGCGCGGGTAATCGCCGATCCGCGCAGCGGCACGCTGAAGCGCGGCGAGATCCTCGTGGCGCGGCACACCGACCCGGGCTGGATTGCGCTGTTCACCAATGCCGCGGCGATCGTCGTCGAGCGCGGCAGCCCGCTGTCGCATTCGGCCATCGTGGCGCGCGAGCTGGGCATTCCCTGCGTCGTGGCGCTGAAGGGCGCCATGGAGTGGATCGCCGACGGGGAAGTGATCGAAGTGGATGGCGCAACGGGCCAGGTCCGGAGGGTCAAATGAGCGGCGCCGAGATTTCGAGCCACGCGCGCTTCGACGACATTCGCTATGCCCAGCTGTGGGAAGATGCCGATGTGCTGAACGCGGCGCTGGGGGAGCGGCGCGGCAAGGTGCTGGTCTCGATCTGCTCGGCCGGCGACAACGCGCTCGGCATGCTGCTGCTCGACCCCAGGGCGGTCATCACCATCGATCTCTCGCCGGCGCAGGCCGCCTGCCTCAAGTTGCGGGTCGCGGCCTATCGGGCGCTCGACCACCAGGGTTTTGTCGAACTGATGGGCTCGCGGCCCTCCGAGCGGCGTGGCGAACTGTTCGACATGGCTGCCGCGGGTCTTCCCGCGGAGCTTGCAGCCTTCTGGGGCGCGCGGCGCGAGGCCGTGGTGGCGTATGGGCTGGGCGGCGTCGGCAAGTTCGAACGTTATTTCCGCATCCTCAGGCAATACCTGCTGCCGCTGGTGCATAGCCGGGCGACGATCGACGAGGTGTTCGTCTCGAAGCCGCTCGCGGCGCGAGCCGAGTTCCTCGATCGGCGCTGGAACAACTGGCGCTGGAACCTGTTGCTGAAGCTGTTCTTTTCGAACTTCGTCATGGGCCGGCTCGGGCGTGATCCGGCGTTCTTCCAGCATGTGGAGGGGAGCCTTGCCGAGCATGTCGCCGGCCGGCTCCGGCATGCGGCGGTCGATCTCGACCCCTCGCAGAACCCGTATCTGCACTGGATCCTCAAGCCGGGACACGGCGCAGCGCTGCCGCTGGCCTGGCGGGCCGAGCATTACGACACCATCCGCACCCGACTCGACCGGCTCGATATCCGCGAGGGGGCGCTCGAAACGCTCGTCGAGAGCGGCGAGACGGCCGATGGTTTCAACCTCTCCGATATCTTCGAATATATGAGCCCCGAAGTGTTCGAGGCCGTCTATGGCGCGATCCTCGCTGCCGCCAACCCCGGCGCGCGGCTGGTCTACTGGAACATGATGGTGCCGCGCCGTGTGCCGGCCGTGCATGCCCACCGGGTTGTGCGGCTCGAGCCGGAGATCGCTGCCGGCAAGGCGGCGGACAAGGCGTTCTTTTATTCCGATTTCGTGGTCGAGGCGGTGAAGTGAGCCTCACCTGGCGCGACGGCATTTTCATCGCCGCAGTGATCGTCGGCATGCTGTCGCTGATGGGCGGCGTGCGTTATTTCGCCGGGCGCTACAGCATCGGGCCGGAAACCCAGCGGAAGCTCGTGCATGTCGCGACCGGCACCGCCGCCCTGTTCTTCCCGCTGCTGTTTTCGAATGCGTTGCCGGTGTTCCTCTTGATCGGCGCGGCCGTGATCCTCATGCTGGCGCTGCGCAGCCCCATGCTCGCCTCGGTCGGCGGGGTGCTGCATGAGGTGAAGCGCGAGTCGTGGGGCGAAATCTACCTGGCGCTGGCCATCGCCTTCACCTTCTTCCGCGGGCTGGGAGAGCCGATCCTCTACGTGCTGCCACTGCTGGTGATCACCCTCTCCGATACCGCGTCGGCGCTGGTCGGCACCGAGTATGGCAAGCGCCGCTTCGCGGTCGAAGATGGCTCCAAAAGCCTCGAGGGCGTGGCGGCGTTCTTCGTCGTCACCTGGCTGGTGGCGCTGGTGACCCTGCTGCTGCTCACCGATGCGCCGCGGCTCAACGTGGTGGTGCTGTCCTTCCTCGTCGCCGCCTTCTGCGCGCTGGTCGAGGCCGATTCCTGGCGCGGGCTCGATAACCTGTTCGTTCCCATCGGCGCGCATCTCTTACTGCAGCAATATCTTGCCAGCAGCTCGGCCGAACTGGTTGTGGTGGCGGTCGGGTTCCTGTTGTTCCTCGGGCTGATGCTGCTGGTGGCCGAGGCGCTGCGCCTGCCGCCGCGCGCCGCGCGGGGCTATGCGATCCTGCTCTTCCTGATGATCTCGCTGATGGCGCCGCATAATGCGCTGCTGACCGGGCTGGTGATCGTCGGCCAGGTATGGGCGCGCGCCAGGCGGCCTGGCACCAGCCAGCGGCCCGAGCTCGACCTCCTGGCGGTCGCTGCGGTGGTGGCGCTGTTCTGGCTCATCGCCGGCGAGCTCGCCGGGCGCTCGGTGCTTGCCCTGTTCAACCTCACCTTCGCCGCCGTGGCGCTCGGCTTTGCGGCGCTGGCGACGCGCGGCTGGTGGCGCCTGGTGTTGTTGCCGCTGGGCTTCGCGATCGGTGGGCTGTTCAGCTGGGTCGCCAAACTCAACACCCCATGGCACCCGCCCTGGTTCGATGCCGACTGGCCCTGGCTGGTCGCCGCGCTGGCGGTGCCGGCGGGGCTCGCCATGCTCAGGCCCGAGTGGTTCACCACGCGTCGCAGCGCCAAGCTGTTCGCTGTGGCGATGCTGGTGCCGCTGGTCTTCTATTTCAGGGGAATGTTCCTATGACCACGCCGACGCCCATCACGCATCAGGATGCTACGGCGATGCTCTATCGCGATGCGCCGAGCTGGGATGGCAAGCGCACCGCCGCCATTGGCGCGGTGGCCTTCGGCTCGCTCGAGGCCGGCGCCGAGCTGCTGTCGCGCGCCGCGGCCGAGCTCCACGCCGAGGGCTTCGAAGCGCTCATCGGCCCGATGGATGGCGATACCTGGCACAAGTACCGGCTGGTGTCGGAGAGCGACGGCACGCCGCCCTTCGCGCTCGAGCCGCAGAGTGGCCCGCACGATCACGCTGCCTTCATCGCCGCCGGCTACGCGCCGATCTCCAGCTATGTCTCGTCGCGGGCCCGGCTCGTCGACACTATCGGCGACACCCCGGTCAGTATGGCCGGGGTAACCGTCACCGCCTGGGACGGCCAGGGCGCCGAGCTGCTGATCGGCAAGCTGTTCGATATGTCCGGCTCGGCCTTTGCCGGCAACCGCTTCTTCAAGCCGATCAGCCGCGAGGCCTTTCTCGAGCTCTACCGACCGCTGCTGCCGCTGCTCGACCCGCGCCACATTCTCTTCGCTTATGGGCCGGGGGCGCAGTTAGTCGGCTTCCTGTTCGGCATGCCGGACCACGGGTCGGCCATCCCCACCGCCATCCTCAAGACCTATGCCAGCGGCCTGCGCGGCGTCGGGCACCTGTTGGCCGACAGCTATCATCGGCGCGCCCTCGATCTCGGCTTTACCGAGGTGATCCATGCGCTGATGCACGAGGATAACGTCTCGCGCCAGCGCAGCGAGCGGCACAACGCCAGGGTGTTCCGGCGCTACGCGCTGATGGGGCGCGATCTCAGCCCATGAACCTGATCGCCGGCTTTCTCGAGCAAGCCACCCGGCTCGGCCCGCGACCGGCGATCGTCACCGGCGCCGGCGAGGCGATCAGCTATGAGCAACTGGCGCTGAGGAGCGGGCGGCTCGCCGCTTCGCTGCGGGGGCAGGGGGTGCAACGCGGCGATCGGGTGCTGGTGGCGCTGCCAATCGGCGTCGAGCTCTATCTCGCCATCGCGGCACTGTGGCGGCTGGGCGCGACGATCGTCTTTCCCGAGCCGGCAATGGGGTTTGCCGGGGTGCAGCGCGCGGTGGAGATTGCCGCGCCTTCGGCGGTGCTGGTCGGCGGGGTCTATCGGCTGCTGCCCTACTTGGTGCTGCAGCTCTGGGGCACCAGGCGGCTGCAGTTCGGCGCTGCCGAAGGCGATCCGCTCGAAGATCTCGCACCAGAACACCCGGCGCTGATCTCCTTCACCTCCGGCTCGACCGGCCGGCCTAAGGGGATCGTCCGGAGCCACGGCTTTCTCGCGGCGCAGAACGCGGCGCTCCACGATCTCATCGCGCCGCGGCGCGACGACGAGACCGATCTCGTCGCCTTTCCGGTGTTCGTCATCGCCAACCTGTCGCTCGGCACCACCTCGGTGCTGCCGAACTGGCGGCTCAGCCGCCATGACGAGGCCGACGGCGCCGCGCTGCTGCGCCACCTCGCGGCGCACCGCGTCACCCGCGCCATGGTGCCGCCGGTGATCGCTGAACTCTTGGCTGACACCGGCGAAGCGGCGGCGCTCGACGTGCTGTTTACCGGCGGCGGGCCGGTATTCCCCGATCTGCTCAGGCGCCTGTCACAGGTGCTGCCGCGCACCGATATCGTCACGGTCTACGGCTCGACCGAAGCCGAGCCGATCGCCCATCTGCACGTGCGCGACATCACTGCCGACCAATGGCAGCAGATGGAGGGGGGGGGCGGGATTCTCGCCGCCAAGCCGGTGCCTGCAGTGGCGCTCGAGATCGTCGACGACGAGATCGTGGTCAGCGGCGCGCATGTGAATAAGGGCTATATGGACGGCATCGGCGACGCCGAGAACAAGCTTTTACGCGATGGCGAAACCTGGCACCGCACCGGCGACGCCGGCCGGCTCGACGCCGAGGGCAACCTCTGGCTCCGCGGGCGGTTGTCCGCCGCTGCCGCCGGGCACTATCCGTTCGAAGTCGAGAGCGTGGCGCGGCTATGGCCCGGCGTCCGGCGGGCCGCGTTGGTGCCGGGCACTGAACCGATGGTGATCGCGCTCGAAGGCGAGGAACCCGGCCCGCAGCAGTGGACCGAGCTGGCGCAGCGGGCGTTCGGGGCACGAGCGGTGAAGGTGGCAATGCCACTCGATCGGCGGCATCACTCGAAGGTGGATTATGTCAGGTTGGCGAAGCTGGTGGGGCGGGGATGAGGGCCGACAGTTCTCCTGCTACCCCCCGAGGCGGCGAAACACCTCTGATATCGCGTGCGACGTATATGGTTTTGGGATGAATGCCCCGTCCGGCAGTGCCGAAGGCGCTGGGCGGCCCTTGCCCGAGGTGACGATGATCTTGATCGGTGGCCAGCGGTGCCGCACCGCCGCGGCGAGCGCCAGCCCATCCATGGTGCCCGGCATGTCGACATCGGTGAACAGCAGGCGGATCTCAGGGTTGGCCTCCAGTGCGCGCAGCGCCTCGGCGGCGTTGCGGGCCTCCACCACGTCAAAGCCCTGATCCCGCAGCTCGTCGGCGATGGAGTAGAGCAGCAGCGCTTCGTCCTCGACCACCAACACGGTGGTATTGTGCATCGTCGTCATGGGGCAGCTCCCGCATCGGGTGGTTCGAGCGGTGCGCTCAACGTCACGGTCAGACCCTCGGGGGCGTAGGCCACTTCGACCTCTCCACCAAAATCCGAGGCCAGCACCCGCTTGATCAGCAGGGAGCCGAAGCCGCGCCGGGTCGGCGGGGCAACGGGCGGGCCCCCCGTCTCTCGCCACGTCCAGGTGAGGGTTCGTTCGCCGCGCTCGTCTCTTTCCACTGACCAGTCGATCGATACGCGGCCGGTTTCGTTGGAAAGCGCGCCATATTTCAGCGCATTGGTACCGAGCTCGTTCACCGCCAGCGCCATCGACAGCGCCATCTTGGGCGACAAGGCCAAGCTGGGGCCGCCGAGCGTGATGCGCTCCGATGGCAGGTGGGCGGTTGCCGCCGCGATGACGTCCTGCATCGGTGCATCCGTCCAGTTCCGCCCGAGCAGCGCATCATGGGCAGTGCCCAAGGCGCCGAGGCGCTGGATCAGCGCGTCCTTGCCGGCTTCGAGTGTGGTGTCGCGCAGCGTCTGGGTGGCCAGCGCCGACACCATGGCGAGCATGTTCTTGATCCGGTGCGACAGCTCGTGCGTCAGCATTTCCTGGCGCGAGCGGGCTTCCTTCTGCTCGGTGATATCCTGCACCACGCCGAACATGGTCAGTGGCTTGCCTGTCTCGTCATGGATGAACTCCATGTGGCGGCTGAGCCAGCGCAGCTCGCCGGTGTCCGGCCGGCGGATGCGGTATTCGACATTGGGCGTCGCGGTTCCCGAGCGGCGCGTCTCGTCGTTGGAGCGGACATCCTTGTCTTCGGGCACGACGATGCTTTCGAACAGGCTGACATGCGCCTTGTCGCGCGGTTCGAGGCCCCACAGCTCCCAGAACTTTTCCGAGCCCTGGATGGTGCCCGTCGCGATATCGACCTCGAGCGAGGCGATGCCGGCGGCGTGCTGGCTCAGCCGGAAGCGCTGTTCGCTGCGGCGCAGCTGTTCTTCGATGCGGCGGCGCTCGGTGACGTCGATCACCACGCCGATGGCACGCCCCGAACTCACGGTCGAACCCGGCTTCAGCTGCGAGCGGATCAGCAGCCACTTCTCGGTGCCATCGGGCCAGACATGCTTCAACTCGACCTCGAGATCGAGATCGCCGCGCGCCACGGCGGCGGCGCTGATCGCCGCCACCCGCTCGGCCTCGCCGGGGGCGTAACGCGACTGATATTCGGCCAGCGTCGGGGTGGCCTCCTCGGGGAAACCATAGAGCCGGTTGAGGGCCGGCGACGGGGTGATCTGCAGGGCGTCGATATCGAGCTCCCAGATCGCCAGCTGGCCGGCCTCGATGGCGAGCCGCAACCGCGCCTCGCTCTCGGCCAGCCGGGTGAGCGTCGCCTTCTCGTCATCGATATCGGTATTGGTGCCGATCCACTTGCTGATCTCGCCCCTGGCGTTGCGCAGCGGCACGGCCCGCGCCAAGAACCAGCGATAGCTGCCATCGGCGCCGCGCACCCGGAACTGCACCTCGTACGGGGTGCCGTCCCGGAGCGCTGCGGCCCAACGCTTGCCGGCCTCGGGCAGATCGTCGGGGTGGATGATGCTGGTCCAGTTGTCGCCGTCGAGCTCGCCTTCGTTGCGGCCGCTATAGCGGTAGACGCCGGAGTTGAACCAGTCGAGCTTGCCGTCGGGCCGGGCGCTCCAGACATGGTTGGGCATGGCCTCGGCGAACACCCGGAACTGCGCTTCGGCTTCGCGCTGCCGGGCATCGGCGCGCAGCAGCCGGAAGGTGCCCCAGGCGATCAGCACCAAAGCGACGAGCGCCGGGATCACTAGCGCCAGCACGCCCCAGGTCGCCGCCCAGTAGGAGGCGAAGGCATTGTCGCTGCTGACGGAAGCCAGCGCGATGAGGTTGGTGCCGGGGACGCGGCGATAGCCGACAACGCGGTGCACGCCATCGGTGGGGGAGACCGCGTCATAGCTGCCGCTCGGCGCCTGCGGCAGATAGGTGGTGAAGAGGATGTACTGGCTGAGGTCCTGCGGCCCGGGCGGCAGCGGGTAGCGCGAGACCAGCTGCCCGTCTTCGCGCAGCAGCCCCACGGTCGATTGCCCGTCGAGATGCAGCGACTGCCAGACCTCCTCGAGCAGTTCGGAGTTGAACGAGATGATGGCGGCGCCGGCAAACTGGCCATTGCGCTCGATGCGCTTGCTGATGGTGAAGATCTGCTCGTTGTTGAGCCGGCTGACCAGCAGCGCCGAGACGTGGAACGGCTCGCCGGCGGCGACGGCCGCGAAATATTCGCGATCGCGCACGTCGATCGGCTTGAACTGCTCGTCGGTGGTGAGGCTGGTGGAGCCGACGGCATCGACCACATAGATCCTGGGCTGGCCGGGCAGGGTGGAGATCGCCTCCTTGAGCTGCGCGGCCGCACCTGGTGGGGGCGATGAAATGTCGGGGCCGAGCGTATCGTCGACCCTGAGCAGCGTCTGTCGCGCCGTCTCGAAGGCCCATTTGGCGTTGGCCGCCACGACCTGCGAGGACGAGCCCGCATCATCATGCACGGCCCGCCTTGTATCGAAATAGCTCGAGGTCAGCAGGTAAGCGGTGCCCCCGATCAGCATCAGCAGCAAAGCCAGTATCGCCCCGACGGCCACAACATGTGGACGCAGCTTCATCGAAGCCGGACGGTCTGCCATATCCCAAATGCCCCCTCGCGCAGCGCCATAAATGCCGGAGCCGGCGATTAAGTTCCATGGCGGTGATTGGGAATGGGCAGTTGGCCCGGAGCCAGGCGCAAGCCGGCTTGACCGGAACCGATGGCTCCTCGGCTTCGTTGAGGACGACGGAGCCAGTGCTCCTCCAGAAGGCGCGCCGTGCTACAGACGAAGTTTCATATCGTGCTCAATGCCAATTCGGGCGGCGCGACACGGCTGGGTATCACCGCCGAGCGCCTGCACGGGCTGTTCGCCGAGCGCGGCATTGCGGTCAGTGTCGATGCCGATGCCAGCCGGACGTTCGCCGAGCGGTTGCAAACCGCCCGCAACAGCCCGGCAGAAGTTCTGCTTTCGGCCGGAGGCGATGGCACGGTGACCGCCCTGGCGGAGGTGGCGATTGCCACCGGACGCAGCCTCGCCGTGCTGCCGCTGGGGACCGCAAACCTCCTCGCCCGCGACCTTGCCATCCCGACGGCGCTCGAAGCCTGGTTCGAGGCGCTCGGCGACATGGTGCCGCGCAAGATCGACGTGGGGGAAGTGAACGGGCAGATATTTCTCCACAAGGTGGTGATCGGCGCCGTGCCCGGCATCGCTGCGGCGCGGGAAAAGCTGCGCGGTCGCGATGGGTTTGCCGCCCGGATCGCCTTTCTCGGACACTTCGTGCGCCGGCTGTCGCGGCTTCGCCGCTTTGCCGCTGAGATCACGCCGCGCTCCGGCGAGCCACGGATCGAGCGGGTGCAATCGATCGCCGTTGCCAATAACGACTATGGCGAGGGGCTGGGCCAGGTGTTTCACCGGCCGCGCCTCGATGAGGGAATGCTGAGCCTCTACCTGTTGCGGCAGCTGCGCCTGCGCGATGCGCTGCGCCTGGCAACGGAGATGGTGCTTGGCTCATGGCGGAACGACGAAGTGCTCGAGATGGAGAGCGTCCGCGCCGTGGTAGTGCGGACCCGCCGCCCGCTGGTCCGGGCGATGCTGGATGGGGAGGTGGTAACGCTGCAGGGTCCACTGCGCTTCCGTTCGCTGCCGCTGGCGCTGTCGGTGCTGGCGCCGCCGGTGGCCGAGACCGAACCAAGGCTGGTCGAGCCCGAGCCGGAGGCCGGTTGAACCATGCGCATCTGCCACCTCTCTGATCTGCATTTCGGCCATCACGATGCGCGCGTGGCCGAAGGGCTGGCCGATGATCTCGCGGCGCAGCGCCCCGACATCGTCGTGGTCAGCGGGGATTTCACCCAGCTTGGCTCCGAGAGCGAGTTTCGCGCTGCCCGGGCGTTTCTCGATACGCTCGAGGCGCCGGTGTTTGCCGTGCCCGGCAATCATGACGTGCCGGCCGTCAACCTGATGCGCCGCTTCCTCGACCCCTATGGCCTCTACCGGCGCTATATCGACACCGAGCTCGAACCGTTTGTGGAACTCGGCGGTGTCGCCATTGCCGGGCTCAAAACCTCACGGCGATTGCGCGCCGGGCTGAACTGGGCGCATGGCGCGATCAACCGCGGGCAGCTTCGCCGCCTCGCGGCGCGCTTCGACAAGGCCTCGCCCGACGCCCTCAGGGTGGTGGTGGCGCACCACCCGCTGATGCAGCCCGAAACGGCGGGCGAAAAACCGATGCGGCTGGTGAAGCGAGCGGACCAGGCGCTCGAGACCTTCTCGGAGCTGGGGGTGCGGCTGGTCCTCTCGGGGCACTTTCACCTGTCCTATGTGCGCAAGCACGAGCGGCCGGGCAGCGTGGCCGAAGGGGCGCCGCAGGGCCTGCGCCAGGCCGCCAGCGCCCCGATCCTCGTGGCGCAGGCGTCGTCGACGATCTCGACCCGGCTGCGGGGCGAGCCCAATGGCTACAACCTGATCGACATCGAGAACGGTCAGATCTCGGTGACGGTGCGCGACTGGAGCCGCGACCAGTGGGTGACGCGGGAGACGGCATCGGGCCTGACCTGAGGCCTGGCGCGCCGGACTCATCGGCCCGTTTCGGCGACCCGCTCGAGCCGCGTCACCCGATCGGACACCGCCGCCAGTTGCGCGCCCTGTCGCACTTGCTCGACCAGTGTCGCGGTCGCCGTTTCCAGCGTCCGCTCCACCGCCCGCAGCCGGCCATCGAAGGTGGCCCAGCCGACGGCCATGGTAACCAGGAGGCCGCCGAAGGTGATGACGTGGCCGAGGTTAATGGTGAGATCGAAGCGGGGGGTGGGCATCACGGCCTCCCCAGCTTGAGCTTCAGCAGCTTCTCGACCAGGGTCTCGCCGCGCTTCTCCAGCGCGGTGCGGCTCAGTTCCTCGACGCCGGTGGCTTCGCGGTGCGGCATTCTGTTGATCGGCAGCTGCTGGCCATCGATCACTACCTGAGGCCTGACCGTAGCGCGATAGGACTGGATCTGGCTCCAGAGCAGCGCCACGAGCCCGGGCACGGCCCCAAGGGTGATCTCCTGCCAGTTGCCGGCGACGATCTTGGTGATCACCACCTGCAGCTCGGGCGGCAGCGCGTTGTAGAAGTTGATCATGGCGAGCAAGGCGGCGCCGAGCCAGCCGCCCCAATCGAGGATGCGGCGCAGGAACCAGCCGAGGGCGGCGGAAGAGAGAAACGCGGTCATTTCAAGTGTCCTCAGAAGGGGAGCGGGAGGGTTAAGGCAGCGACCACCAGGCCCACGGCGATGGCGAGCCCGAGGATGGACCAGCCCAGCGGGCCCCAGCCCTTGCGGGGCGGGGTTGGTCCTGGGGTGGGCGCGGGGTCGGTTGGGAGCGGGGCCGGCGTGGGCTTGGCCGGCGCCGGCGCGCGGGAAAGCTCGGTCAGCACCTCGGCCAGCACGGCTTCGGCGTTGGTGGCTTTGGTCAGCGAGGCGTTGATGCCGTCGCCGGCATAATAGCTTTCGCCGCGTTCCACCGTGCGATGGGCGCCCTGCTGCCGGCTGAGCACGGGAAAGCTCGCCCATTCGCGCGCCAGGCGGTTGCCGAAATCGCGCAGCGACAAGGTGGCGGCGGCGAACTGGCTCCAGCCGCGCCGCTGCAGCAGGGCGAGGCCGAAGCGGTCCTGCAGCTCGGGCGTGAACGTCGCCGAGAGCGGCACGCCCAGCTCGGCGATGAGGCTGAGGAGGGTCGGCCGGATGATCTGGTAGCGCCCGGCCGCGCCGCTCGGCGCCTTGAGATTGCGGACCCAGCGCTTCTGCTCGACCAGCAGCTCGTCGAGCGTCATCTCGGTGATGGGCTTGGGCAGCGCGCCGGGCTTCTCGTTGCGATAGCCGATGGTGGTCTCATAACCGGCCCGGCCCGGCCGGTTGGTCTCGAGGCCGGCGATGAAGTCGAGCAGCATCGCCGCCCCGCGGGGGACGTTGGGGTTCATGGGGTTCTCCGATGTTGACGAGGTAGTTCGCACCGCGCGAGCTTGCGGGGCGTTCAGGGGGGCGCGGCACCGGTGAAGATCATGCGAGCGAGCATCGATCGGCGGTCAGCCGGCGTGATCGACGTCCGGGAGAGTTTCGCCGGCCGCCAGCTGCCGAACTGCCGCGGCCGATCGAGATCGACATCGCGATACCGGCCGGATAAGAGCGCACGCACCCTGCGATGGTCGATGAACTGATGGCGCTGTGGTGTTTGCCGAGCGGTGCCGAGCCGCAATCAACCAGAGGATAGTATGGCCCGGGTCTCCGCGTGGCTGAAGAAGCCTGAGCATTGGGCGCGCCGAGCTGAAGCCTGGTGGCTCAGGCGAAGGGCGCTGCGGGATGGGCTGGAATGGAAAAATGGCGCGCCGTGCCCCGAACCGCTGTTGGATGCCGGCGGTGCTCAGATCGGCAATTTGCTTTACGTTGCATGCGGCTACAAATCCCCGAACGCGGCGAACGAAGCGATCTTCGTGTTCGATATGCAGAGGGAACGCTGGGTTGGCCGCATAGCGACGCCTTCAGGGCTGGCGCATTCTCACTGTGCGGTCGCTTCCGACGGGCATCGCTACATCTACTTCGCGTCTGGACAGCTCGGGCCCCAATGCCGGCCAGCGGTTCCGAGTGTCTTTTCGTATGATACCCGCGAAAATCGGTGGCACGAGTTGCCGCCAGTTCCGGCCTCTCGATACGCTGCTGCAATGCAGTACTGGCGCGGACGCTTGCACCTCGTCGGAGGTGCAGACGAGGACCGCTGGACAGCAAGGGCCGACCATTGGAGCCTTGCCGTGTCGGGCGGGCGAACTGATGAGGCGGGCTGGCGGGCCGAGCAGCCGATCCCTGTTGCCGGAATGCACGGATCGAGCGCTGTGCTGGGCGACAGTCTCTACGTGTTCGGCGGCCAGCAGGGCGATTTCCAGGCGATTCCAGGCGATCCGGACTGCACCTGTACGGGGCGCACGCCGGAGACCTATCTGTCCTCCGCCTTCCGCCTGTCCGATCCTTCGGGCCCGTGGACCAGAGTTGCAGACCTTCCCATCGCAGTATCCCATGCCGACTTCTCGACCATAGTCGTCGATGGCCGGATTCTGTTGATCGGCGGGCAGGTCTATAAAGACCCGGAGCAATTTTACCTGAGGCTGACCGACGCAATACAAGCCTACGATCCGCTGGCGGATCGCTGGTCAATGTTCGGCTACCTGCCGCACAAGCTCAAGATTCCGGTCGTCGGCCGGCTCGGCGATCGGCTGTTCGTCGTCGCTGGTCAACGCGGCGCCCTGCCGGACGGCGACCGGCCGGGTGAAATCACCCGCGAAATGTTGACGACGACTCTGCCGGCCTCACCAGCGGCGCGGGTGCGTGAAGGCGCCGGTTTCGCCGGCAGGAAGATACTGCTGGTTTCGCATGATCTGTCCCGCAGCGGAGCGCCGCTCCTGCTGCTGGAAACGGCTCAGGCCCTCATGGAGAGCGGCGCCACCGTCCGCCTCGCGACCGCATCAGATGACGTGAGGGGCTGGAACCTGGCGTCCCAGTTCGGCATACCCCTGATCCCGATCGAAAGCGCCATCGCCGTCGCGGCGGCTTCCGACGCCATTATCGCCAATACAGCGAGCGATCCAACCGCAGCCTGGGTGCGTAAGTGCCTCGCTGCAAATCCATTTCTGGCGCAGCGCCTGGTCTGGTGGGTGCATGAAATCGACATCGAGAATTTCAAGCAGGCGGCCGATCTGCTTCAGCTGGCGGCGCTTGCGATTTTCGACAGCAACGCGGCGCGTGCCGCCTGGCAGGAAGCCGTAGCGTTGCCGCCAAAGGTTCGCGTCATGCACCCGCCGCTGAGCGATGACTTCGTGGAGACGGCAAGCCGCGCATCGCTGCCCTTTCCGATGAAGCCGCAGACCCGTACGCAACGTCCGGTGGAACTCGCGCGTGACGACATCCGCCGACGACTTGGCGTGTCGAAGGATGATTTTCTTCTGCTCTCCCTGGGTAGCTTGGAGCCCGGGAAAGGGCAACGGATGCTCATCCGGACGATTGCGAGGCTGGCAGCGGAGAGCGGGCTTCCGATCAAGCTGCTGCTTGTGGGCCTGAACCGCTCCGACCGCGCGGCACTTCTCAAGGACCTGACCTCGGACGAGAAAGCCGTCCTGTCGCCAGCCAGAACCTACCTGCGGCAGTCGGCATTTGCTTCGTTTTACCTCGCCAGCGACGCTTTCATCATGAACTCGCAGGGAGCGACAAAAGGCAGAGGGGAAACCTTTGGCCGCGTGACGACAGAGGCCATGGCCTTCGGGCTCCCGGTGCTGGGCACCTCGGCTGGCGGCACTGCGGAAATCATTGTCGACGGGGTCACCGGTTATCAATACCCGACGGGGGAGGACGGGCAGGCCGTGCTGCAGCGGCAGGTGGAAATTCTGGTGCGAGACCGATTGCTCGCCAATCGGCTCGGCCAGGCAGGACGCCAGAGTGCCCTCGCTCGATTCCAGCAGGGCAATCACCTGGGTGATCTGGCCGAGGCGCTCGAGCTGATCTGGTAATTGGCGGTGTTGCGGAACGGTTTCACGGGCCGCCTGGCCCTGTCGGCAGGTCTCGTGGCTGGCGATAGAATCGAGTCAAACGACCGCTAGAGGTTCTAGGCTGAACCTTCGGGGATATCCTGGTGGGTCAGAATGCCGGGTTCAGTGCGGCTGGGCTTCTCAAGGATGCCTGCACGATAGGCGAGAAGGGTGAGCAGCGACTGGTCCCACCGATGATTGTCGCGGCTAGACCCTGGGGGCGCAATGATCGACTCTTCCATCGCTCCAGCGAGCCATTCATCCACGAGCGCCCGCGTCGATGGGAATGTGTGGTTCACGCCGACAATCGCAGCGTTCAGTTGCTTCCGCTCACCGGCCCACCCGACTGGGATGCCCAGCGCTTCATACATACCGGGATGGGTGTACCTCGTCACGGTGAACCATGTCTTTGGGCAAAAGAAACCGTCCCGGCGAAGGCCGTAACGAACCCACAGCAGCGGAAATCGTACGAGGTTCCCGGCGTCCAGCCAAAGTAGCGGCGCCCCCCCCTTGTCCATCTCCAGCTTTATGATTGCCACCTTCCAAGCATACGCGCCGGCATTGACGCTGATGTCGAAATGCGGCGGGTAGTCTGAGAAGGGAAACACGATCGGTTCGAAACCTAGCTGCCTCACGGCTTCGACGTGATGATCTTCGAGCCCGAGGTCGTAAACCGCAACGGCAGTGTTTCTCTCCCAGCGCTTTAGCGACCTCAGCAGTTGCAGAAGCGACTTGCCGTGATTTGCACTGGCCCCCGTGACGACGCGCAAGCTTCTGGATTTTGACACACGGCTCCCCTTTGTGACCGGCGGCTCTCAGACGAGCGGGGCTGCGGTTTTGTATGGCGGGCCGCCGGGCAGCGAGCCGGTGAGCCCCTATTTGCGGGCCAAGTACCCCTCGAGTTTCAAGAAGTACAGGGACAACGATGAGGCCCTGTTTGGGATTACCAACTACGTGGCAGTCAGACGGTAGTTCTTAGGCGGGTTGTACGGTCTTCACGAGGACAGGGTGTTGCGCTACGAAGCGCGTGACCGCGACGATGGGGCGCCCCAAGGAACCGCGATGCCAAACGCACTGCCGACTATTGCGTCGTTCTGGCACGGATCGGCATTGGGCCCGAGTGCTGCAGCGTGTCTTGTCTCCTTTGTGCGACAAGGCCACCGTGTGGTCTTGTATTCATATGCTCCGCTGAACCTTCCACCTGGGATCGAGCCAGGGGATGCCCATGACGTGCTGCCATGGGGACGGGTGGCTGAGATCCTCGAGGCTGGGGCCTATGCTTGCGCGTCCGATCTATTCCGGTACGCAATGCTCGCTCGTGGGCTAGGCATTTGGGTCGACACGGACTGCTACTGCATTCGGCCGATCGCTGATGCTCCCAGCATCTATGGCAAGGAAAGCAGCGGCTTGAACACCGCCGTCCTGAAGCTCGCTCCCGACAGCCCCCTGTTGGCGGAGTTGCTGTCAATCGACCACGGCTTTGTCCCCCCGTGGTTGCCATGGTGGAGGCGCGCCGACCGCCGTCTGCGGGGCTGGTTGGGCAGACCGAAAAAGCTGCAGAACATGAAATGGGGCACCGCGGGGCCGCGCGCCATGCAGTACTACGCACGCAAGCACGACGTTGAGAACATGGCGAGCGCACGGGCCGTCTTCTATCCGGTCGATTGGTCGGACGTGCGGGCGCTGTGGGATCCAGCCCTGCGTCTGCAGGATCTGATCCAACCCCAGACGCTGGTTGTTCACTTGTACAACGAGATGCATCGGAAACTGCACTTGGGCAGTCCTCCCCCCTCATCGCCGATGGGACGCATTCTTCAGGAGGGTGCGGCCCTGCTAGCTCGGCCTACCCATCAGGATACTGCGAAGCCGGCGGAGTGAAGTTCGCCGCGTAGCGACCCACACCAATCGTTAGACGAAAGTCATCGACATAACCTTGGAACTTGTAACTCGCGTTGGTCCCGCGGGCGTCCCAATAGGTACCGAGGCTCAACTTTCTCCGGGTCATGTTGGTCGTCAGACTGAAGTCGGACCCAACCTGAGCGCCATTGAGGAAGAAGCGCCAAACGCCGCCGTTGCGCGAGACCGCAAGATGGTACCAGGTGTTAAGCGCCAAGGTGGTGGTGGCGGCCCTCGCGGCGTTTCCCACAAAGAACACAAAACCGTCGTTGTTGCCGCCATCAAAGGTATTGTCGAAGTCTATGCGTGGCTCGTAGTCGCCATTTTGAAGGCGGAAGTCCATCACGCATTGTTGCTTCGCGCCGTTCGTCGGGTAGACCCACGCCTCGATTGTCATGTCCCCACTGCCTGGGGCGGCGAACGTGGAGTCGGCGACGAGCCAGTCGCCAGTACCATCAAGTCCGATTGAGGCACCACCAAACTTCGAAACCGCTGTGCGGCATGCCGCGTCTCCACCAGCCACGATACTGAACGCATTGCTCGAACTATCGACGATGCCGGCGCCGTTCGCGCCGTTCCCGTGCAGCAAAAGGGCAACGTTGGCGAAGTAGGGGTCGCGAATACGTCCCCCTGTTACTGAGATCGTGCCTGGCAACATCTAGTCACTACCCGCCACGGAGAACAAGGCCCTCAGATCCTCAACGGTGAGCCCCAACGCCGCCAGCTTCTCGGCCGGTGTCGGATCGGCCGCCGGTGCGGGGATCTGCTCCAGTGTCCACTCTTCGACAACCTCGTTCTTGCGCTCGACGTATCGTGGCTCCCCGACGCGCTGCTTGCCCTCCGGCACGTCCACTGCCATGGCGGGCCGCAGCCCGTAAGCCTGCAGTTCCTCCACGCCCCACAGCCCTTCTGCCACCAGCTGCTCGACCTTGCCCAGGTCGAGCGTTTCGGCGACCGGGTAGGGCTCGCACGACATCTCCGCCTGGCGGCCATCGTGATAGGTGACGGTGCAGGTCGCCACCATGCGCTCGAGGGTTTGCACGCCGTGGATCGGCGTCCAGGCGCCGTCGACCTGGTGAACGAGGGTCATGCGGCTCTCCTTATGATTGCTGTGACGTAGGTGCGGCTGGCCCGGATGACGTAGGCGATGCCCAGCTCCTGCGCCGTGGTGATGGAGTAGGGGCCGGCCTCGACGCCATCGCAGAGCAGCCAGGCGGCGTTGAGCGTCAGGATGCGGGTGGAAGTGACGGCGCCGAACCAGAGGATGCCGGTCTGGCCGGTCTTGAGGTTGGTCGGAGCCGAAAGGCTCTGGTTGCCGTTGAGCCCCAGCACGGCGTTGGCGGCGCCGCCGAAGTTGAAGCCGGCGGCGAAATCCACGGCGATGTTGGCGCCGTCCGTGAGCCCGGCGAGGCCCGCCGCCGCCCAGACCTGGTCGACGACCAGTGCGCGCACGGTATCGGTGCCGGTACGATACTCCGCGGCCGTGGCAAATTCCGAGATGCCCTTCGCGACCGTCGTCGCATCAGGGTGGTTCGCCGCTGGCAAGACGCCGGTGACCGCCGCCGCCTGGGCGAGGTTCAGCGCGCCATAGAGCGGGTCGGTCGCCCCGGCCTGCAGCACCTGGTATTGCGTGCCCTTTGCGAGCCGGGTCGGAGCGCTGGCATTGCGCACGAGAATGTCGCCCTGCGTGGTCAGCGCGCTCGACGGGATGGCGGCGGTGATGCGGGCATCATCCCCCGCCGCCACGGTGCCCGCCGCAGTGCCGACATTGCGCGATGCCGCGTTGCCGAGCAGCACGCCGCTGTCCTTGAGCAGCTTACCGGTGGTGCCGTCGAACAGCGCCACGCGGCTATCGACCGCGCTCGCCGGCCCGCTGATATTGCCGGCCGCAGCGACCACCGGGTTGGCCGGGTCGGTATTGTCGACGGTGATGTTGGTGCCGGCGACCACCGAGGTGAGGATGCCCGGCGCGCCGCGCGGCAGGCCGAAATTGAGCACCGCGGCGCCAGGCGTCCCGACATTGACGACGCTGGCCGAAGCCCCCGGCGCCAGCGTGGTAACGGTGCCCACCGCGACGGTGGCGGCCGCGCCCTGTGGGATGTCGAAATCGAAAATGGCGTCGTTGGGCGAGCCGACATTGGTCACCTCAGCCGGGTCGGCGGGGTTGACCGTCGTCACCGTGCCGACGGCAATGGTGGCCGCCTCGCCCTGGATGCCCTGAATACCCTGGGGGATGCCGAAGTTGAGCACCATATCCTTGACGGTGCCGACATTGGCGACCGTGGCGGGCGAGCCTGGTGGCAGGGTGGTGACGCTGCCGACCGTGACAGTGGTGTCGAGGTCGTCGATGGCGATCAGGTCCTGCCAGTCCTGCCCCAGATAGCGCCACTGCACCATCATGCCGGTGTTTCTGAGCTCGATCTCCATCGGTAGCAGCGCCGGGGTGACGCGCAGCCGCACTTTTGGCGGCGGGACGGCCTTGGCGCGCACCGCGAATTCGGGCTGCGCCTTGATCCTGAGCCGTGGGGTGATGGTGTCACTCATGAGCCGAACCCGCCCCCGACGAAGGCCAGCGTGCCGGTGAAGAGCTGTGTCGTGCCGGTGCCATTGGTCATCCGGCAGCCCACCCGATACGTGTTGCGGATATCGAGCGCGGCCAGTTGCGGCACGCTGAAGCGCCACTGGATGGTGCCCGGCTGGGGGATCTCGATGCTGTTGTCGGCGGTGGTGGCGAACAGCCGGCGGGCGCCGCTCTCGCTCACCTCGAGCTCGAACAGCACGCCCGCCGTGGCGAGTGGCAGGTTGGTGGCGTCGTCGATCAAATCCACCCGCTGCGCCCAATCGGCATCGTCGGTGGCAAAGAACTGCAACTCGTACATGCCGGGCCTCAGAGTTTGATGATGACGAGTTCGAACAGCGAGGGCTGGACGTTGGGGTGCGAGGCGCCGCCGCCCGTGCTGTCGGCAGTAGCGCCGGTGATCGCCGCGGTGCCGGAACCGCCGATCTGCTGGCCCGCCGTGTCGCCGATCGCGCCGGTGTAGGCCGGGTAGCTGGCGGTACCAAGCCCGATGAGCCCCATGCCACCGTATGTGGTCTGAACCGGTCCGCTGTCGTTTCTGGCAGATATCTTGGCGGGGTGGCCGTGGTTGGGCATCAGCAGCGTGCCGGCGTTGTGCTGATGGGCCGGGATCTGCGCTGCCGTCAGCGTCTGCGCCGCGGTGCCAACCGTGGCGCCCAGAGTGGTGTTGGTTTCCCCACCATCCACCGTCGCATCGGGGATCAGGTTGATATCGGCATTGCCCATGGCGCCAAGCCCGATGGCGATGCGGTCGCGATAGTCGGGCAGCGCGATGGTCTTGTTGGCAGCCCAGTCGCCGGCGGCGGATGCCCCACGTCCGCCGCTGACGGCGAGCGTGGCGTCGGCGGTCCACAGGTGGAGGAACAGCGCCTGGGCATCGGCATTGGCGCGCTCGGTGGCGCCCGAGCTGGCCGAGCCGAGGCTGCGGCCGTTGCAGCGTACCCAGCCGGTGGGCGCCGCGGTGCCATAATAGCCGATGCGCATGCCGGTGGTGACGAGCAGCGTCGGGTCGGTGACGCCGGGGTCGGGCGGCTCGTAATCGGCCGATTGCGGCACGTCGATATCGTCATCGTCGAAGATCAGGACGCCATTGGCGTCGGTGAGCTTCTGGCGATAGCTGCCCGGCGCCGGGCTCAGGTAGATCACCGGGAACATGCCGCGCGCATCGGCGAGGATCGGCTGATCATGCGCCACGCTCAGCGCGCCATCGGCATAGACCACCTGCGGCGTCGAGGTGGCGGTATCGTAGAAATAGAGTTGGTCGCCAATGCCGAAATTGGGCACGCGCGAGCCAGGCCAGATGGCTGCCATGGGGAAGTCTCCGTAGGGAGGGGATGGGCTGTCGGCAACACGCAAACAGCTTGCGGGGCCGATCGCCGTGACTATGCTGTGTTCGATTGCTTGGGGGATAGATGAGGGCTGGTATTTCTCAGAACGACGCCGTTGGCGGTTGCTATGGCGCGTGCTGCGGCGTCGGCGATGCACCAGCCAGGACAAGCTCCAATGTCTGAGCGAAAGCGTGCCGTGCTGACGCGCGGCGAGACCTTGTTCTGGGAAAGCGCGTATGTGATCGCGGTCGTGATCGGGATGTTTGCATTGGTAGCCGGTTCCCAGGTCAGGCCGGAGCTGAACCCGCTGCTGGTGCTGCTACTTAGCGTAGTCCCCGGCGCGATCGTCTGGATCGCAGGAAAACTCTGGAAGCCTCGTCCCGTGGCACGCGGCGATGACGTTGACGCGACGCCTGATCGCTACGAGTCTTCTGACCCGGTAGTGGACGAGACGTACCAATTCAAGGGGCCACACATTTGGTACGCCTTCGCCGTTGCTGCGGTGCTGGGGCTGATCGCGACCTTTGTCTACCGGGGTCATTTTGAGGACCAAGACAGGCTCGCGCAGTTCTCAGTAATGCCTGGCCTCTTAGTAGGCGGCGTGGTCGTAGTACGATGGACCATGAGGCGGCCGTTGCTGAACGTCCAGGTCCGGCCGCTCTTTAGCTTCCTGGGGGGCTTGTAGTGCTCACCCTCGGGGTGATGCTCTACTTGTACCAGGAGGTTTTCTCACCAGAGGGTCGAATACTCGCTGCCACTCTGGTTGGCTTCGGCTTGAGCGTCTGCTTCCTAATGTGGCTCCGCAACGTAAGATGATGGAATTCGCTCGCGCTCCGCAGCTTCGCCATAGCCGTCCAGTGACTGGTTAGCTCTTTCGGGTTCTGATGCCTGATCTGGATCTTGAACCGCATCAGTATCGTCGCAATGGCACCTATAGTCTGCGAGACATGGGGTGGCTGGCGACGCTCGCTGTTCCGCCCGGCATCCTGGCCCCGTTCCTGGCGGCAGGGGTGCTATCATTCTTCCCACCTGTTCCGCAGTGGGTTGCCTGGGGGTTGGTGCTGGCTCCTGGCATCGCCCTGATCGTCTTGCACGAAGCCCTGGACGGAACGCGGATCAAGCGTGCAACTGAAGCGAAGGATCGGGGTCCGGCAAAGATAGGCCGATCCAAGGCGGGAACGACTGAGGATGTACCGCACGCTCGACTTCCGAAGTGAGTTCGTGTGGCTGGCGCGCGGCGCCGCCCGCCTTCCCAGCAAGGACCTTCGCCACTATGTTCGCCCGACGTTGGAGAGAGAAGGCCGTATGTTGCGCACGCTGTTTCTGGGTGTCTGGTCCCTTTTGATCGTCGGGATCAATTTGATACCGCTCGGCGTCGTCTGGTACGTGCTCGAGCGGGTAACCGACCGTACCGAGGTGCTGATCGTTACGCTCGCCGGAATGCTTTATGCGATGATCAATTCGACGGGGAGTGGAAACAACGCAGAGATTCGCGAGCTGAAGCAGGAGGTCGCCGAAGCTCGGATGGAAATGCGAAGGCTTCTCGATCCCAAAGGGAAGGAAAGAGCCATTGACGAGGTTGAGGCGCGAGAGAGGCGCAACTCGAAAGAGTTTCACAGAGCCGCGTGGAACCTGGTCCCAGCCTTGGTATCG
>Ga0209902_100659_pt1 | contig 30682 bp, 28 predicted proteins | sample FECB27metaG_FD_188304 | JGI IMG/M metagenome (GOLD analysis project Ga0209902, IMG submission 188304) | Cyanobacterial communities from the Joint Genome Institute, California, USA - FECB-27 (SPAdes) (version 2) | ecosystem: Environmental > Aquatic > Thermal springs > Hot (42-90C) > Microbial mats...
ACCGGCCTCATGCAGGCGGTGACGCGAGTGGCGACCACCGAGCAACTGGTGGCCCTGCAGGCCAAGTGCCACAGCCTGTTCGTCGACCCCTCGCTGATCCAGTTCGCGGTCAAGGTGGTGAGCGCGACGCGCAACCCGGCGGCCGCCGGGCTCGGCGACATGCAACGCTTCCTGACCTATGGCGCGAGCCCGCGCGCCTCGATCAACATGATCGAAGCGGGGCGGGCGCTGGCGTTCCTGCGTGGCCGCGAATACGTGCTGCCTGAGGATGTGCTCGATGTCACCCCGGACGTGCTGCGGCACAGGATCGTCCTCTCCTACGAGGCGATCTCGGAATCGATCACGCCCGACCAGATCATCGGCCAGGTCCTCAAGGCCATTCCCGCTCCCGAAAAACCCCTGGAGGCGCATGTCCGCATCGCCGCAGCAGGCTGAAAAGCTCCTCGGTCGTCTCGAGTGGACAGTGATCCGCAAACTCGACGGGTTGCTGCAGGGGGATTATCGCACGCTGTTCCGCGGCTTCGGGCTCGATTTCGCCGACCTGCGCGAATACCAGACCTATGACGACGTCCGGCATATCGACTGGAACGTCACGGCGCGCACCCAGGTGCCGCATGTCAGGATCTACAACGAGGACCGCGACGTCACCGCCTGGTTCCTGCTCGACCTCAGCCCATCGGTGGATTTCGGCTCCGACCAGGTGACCAAGCGACAGATGCTCACCGAGTTCGCGGCGGTGCTGACGCGGCTGTTGACCCGGCAGGGCAACAAGGTTGGGGCGATCCTGTTCAACGGGCAATCGGACTATGTGATCCCGCCGCACACAGGTCGGCGGCATGTGCTGCACCTGATCGACAAGGTGCTGGCCAACCCGCGGCTGCTGCGCTCGCCCGAGACCGATCTCAACGCCTTTATCGGCCGGGCGATGTCGGTGATGCGGCGGCGCTCGATTGTCTTCGTGGTCTCCGATTTTATCTCGCAGCCGGGCTGGGAGCGCGGGCTGTTCCGGTTGAGCCAGCGGCACGAGGCGGTGGCGGTGCGGCTGCTCGATCCGCTCGACATGGCGTTGCCGGATGTCGGCATGCTGCTGTTCCAGGATGCGGAAACCGGCGAACAGCTGTTCGTCGACACGGTGGACAAGGGGTTTCGCCGGCGCTTCGTCGCGGCGGCGGCCGCCAATGAAGAGGCCCAGATGGAAGCCTTCGCGGCGGCGGGGCTCGACGTGCTGGAACTTTCGACTTCGGACGACCTGGTCGATGCGGTGCTGCGCTTTTCGCATATGCGCAAGGTGCAGTCGCGGCTGGGCGGCGGCGGCAATCTGCCCGCGATGGCGGGCGCCTAAGCCCCGACCCCATGGCGGGGGTGGGACGGTTTTGACGGTGGTGACGCGATGACCTTCATCTGGATGGACATGCTCTGGCTGCTGCTCCTGGTGCCGCTGCTGATCGGCGCCTATGTCTGGATGCTGCGGCGCCGGAAGAAGGCGGCGTTGCGCTACGCCAACCTCGCCATCGTCAAGCAGGCGATGGGCAAGGGCGTCGGCTGGCGCCGGCATGTGCCCCCTCTGCTGCTGCTGGCAGCGCTCACGGTGCTGATCGTCGCCGTGGCCCGGCCGGCCGCGGTGGTGGAGCTCGCCTCGTCGCGGGCGACAGTGATCCTCTCGATGGATGTGTCGGGCTCGATGCGGGCCCGCGACGTCGAGCCATCGCGCATCGTCGCGGCGCAGGAGGCGGCCAAGGAGTTCATCCGCAAGCAGCCCGCCGACGTGCAGGTCGGCATCGTTGCCTTTGCCTCGGCGGCGGTGCTGGTGCAGGCGCCGACCATCGACCGCGAGGCGCTGTACCAGGCGATCAACAGTTTTGATCTGAGGCGGGGCACCGCGGTGGGCTCCGGGGTGCTGGTGGCGCTGGCCACCATCTTCCCCGACCAGAACTTTGACCTCGACGGCAGCGGCAACCAGCGCGACCAGTTGGGGCTGCCGAGCTTCGGCGGCGAACGCTTCGGCGCGACCAGCGGCGCCGACGGGCTGCTGAGCGGGACAGCCGCGGAGCCGCCGGCCAAGCATATGCCGGTCGAACCCGGCTCGTACGAAAGCGCGGTGGTGATCCTCCTCACTGACGGCGCAACCACCACGGGCCCTGACCCGGTCGCCGCCGGCCGGCTGGCCGGCGACTATGGGGTCAAGGTGTTCACCGTGGGCTTCGGCTCGGCCTCGGGCGACGTGGTGGATTTCGGCGGCCGCTCGATGCGAGCGCAGCTCGATGCGACGACGCTGCAAGCAATCGCCGACGCCACGGAGGGCGAGTATTACGAGGCGACCAGCGCCTCCGACCTCGCCGGGGTCTACGACTCGCTCTCCACCCGGCTGATCAGCGAGAAGAAACTGACCGAGATCGCCTTCGTCTTCGCCGGGGTTGGCGCGCTGCTGGCCATAGCCGCCGCGGCGCTGTCGATGCTGTGGTTCGGGCGGATCGCTTAGGGCACAGCTCGCCTCTCTCCCTCGCACCGGTTTCCCTTCTCCCCTTGTGGGAGAAGGTGCCCGAAGGGCGGATGAGGGGTCCGCGAAACGAAGTGTAGCGCGCTCGGAGCGTAAGCGACGAGTGACCTAGTTCGCGGAGAGATACCCCTCATCCGGCCTTCGGCCACCTTCTCCCACAAGGGGAGAAGGCCCTCACACTACCGCCGGTGCCCTCGTTACCCCCCATTCGCCGACCGAGCGACATTGTGGCGCTTGCGTGTCGACGTAATTCTGATAATCACACTCATGTTTTAAACGGACGGCAGGCGGTCGGGGTGACCAGGGTGCGACTTGAGGATTTAGAGGAAATGACGGCGCTGCCGGAGGCGGCGGCCAAGACCGATGCGCCGGTCGGCGTGCCGAGCTTCACCACCGAGGAATTGTTCGGTGGCGCCACCGAGATCGGCATCGCGCACCAGGGCCTCACCTACCGGCTGCGGATCACGCGGCAGGGCAAACTCGTCCTCAACAAATAGGAGCGCCCATGCGCCTCACCCATGCATTGCTGCTGGCGACGCTGTGCGCCACGCCGACCCTGGCCCAGGACGCCCCGGCGGCTCCCGGCCTGGCGCTGGAGCTCAACGCGCTGACCCCGAGCGAAACCGGCTGCCGCGTCACCTTCCTCGCCACCAACAGGCTCGGCACTGAGCTCACCCGATCGGCGTTCGAAATTGCGCTGTTCGGCGCCGGCGGCGGTATCGAGCGGCTGGTGTCGCTGGATTTCAAGGCGATGCCCGAGGGCAAGACCCGGGTGCTGCAGTTCGATATCGGCGAGCTCGGCTGCGACAAGGTGAGCCGGGTGCTGATCAATGACGTGGTGGCCTGCGAGGGCGAGGGGCTCGATCCGAAGGTCTGCCTTAGTGGCCTCAGCACCGTGTCGCGCCTCGATGGCGTGGAGTTCGGCATCTGATGGAAACGGTGATCGAAGCGGTGGAGCCGGTTGCGGCGGCGCACGACATGTCGATGTTCGCGCTGTTCATGCAGGCGGACTGGGTGGTGAAGTCGGTGATGCTGGGGCTGCTGTTCGCCTCGATCGCCTGCTGGGCGGTGATCTTCGCCAAGGCCGCCGCCTATGCCCGCGCCAGGCGCGAAATGAAGGCGTTCGACAAGATCTTCGCCTCGGGCGAGCCGCTGAACCAGATCTACGCCCGGCTGAAGGACGGCCCGCGCACCGGGCTCGGCGCGCTGTTCGCGGCGGCAATGGAAGAATGGAACGGCAGCCATGCCGACAATGCTGCCAATTCGGGCGGCCTGCAGGCGCGGCTCCGCATCGTGCTCGACACCACGGTGGCGGCCGAGAGCGAGAAGCTCGATCGCAGCCTGTCGCTGCTTGCGACAGTGGGGAGCGCGGCGCCGTTCGTCGGGCTGTTCGGCACGGTGTGGGGTATCATGAATGCCTTCACTTCGATCGCCGCGGCGAAATCCACCAGCCTCGCCGTGGTGGCGCCCGGCATCGCCGAGGCGCTGTTCGCCACGGCGCTCGGGCTGCTCGCCGCCATTCCGGCGGTGATTGCCTACAACAAGCTCAGCGGCGACGCCGGGCGGCTGATCGGCCGGCTCGAGGCGTTCGCCGACCGGGTTTCGGTGCTGCTGTCGCGGCAGCTCGATGCGCGAGGCAACGCCTGATGAGCATGTCGCTGCAGAGTGCACGTGGGAAGCGCGGCCGCCGAGGGGCGATCAGCGAGATCAACATGACGCCGCTGGTCGACGTGATGCTGGTGCTGCTGATCGTCTTCATGGTGACGGCGCCGCTGCTGACCTCGGGTGTGCCGATCGACCTGCCGCAGACCAACGCGCCGGAGATGAAGGTCGAGGGGACGAAGCCGCTCACCATCTCGGTGACCCCTCAGGGCCAAGTCTATCTCGGCGAAGACGAAATCTCGCTCGAGACGCTGCTGAGTTCAGTGGCGGCAGCTGCGGGCGACGCCGGCACGCAGCAACGGCTCTACATCCGGGGCGATGCCACCGCCGATTACGGGCTGATCATGCAGGTGATGGGCGATTTGAGCCGCGCCGGCTATGCCCGCATCGGGCTGATCACGCAGCAGCGCGAACCATAAGATGAAGAAGGCCGCCCTCGCCTCTGCCAGCATCCATATCGGCCTGATCGCCGGGGCGTTCGTGTTCCTGAACCTCGAACCTTCGATCGACGAAGCGGCGGCGGAATCGGTGGCGGTTGAGATCATCTCGGTCGACACGGCGACGAGCAATCCGACCGAGGAGATCAGCGAAGCGACGGAGACGCTGGTCTCGGCCGGCGCCGAGGTCGAGGCAGAGGAAGTGCCGGAGACTGCCGAGGCCGAAATGGTCGAGGTGGTGGAGGCCGAACCGGCCAAGGCGGTCGAAGCCGTGGCGGCGCCGGTCGAGGTCGACGAGATCACGCCGGTCGAGAGTGAGGAGATCGCCTCGGCCGAGGTGCTGACTGCGGCGGCGGATCCGATCGCGCCGATCGAAGCGGCGATGCCGCAGATGGTGGATAGGGCGGCGACGGTGGTGGCCGACAGCGTGGCGCCGTCGCAGTCCGATCCGCTCGAAGAGGTACGCACCGCGACCATAGCTCAGCTGACGCCGGAGCCGGCGATGCAGCAGATCCCACCGGCACTGGTGCAGCCAGTGGAGGTGGTGAAGCCGCTGGAGACGGCAAGCCTCGCGCCGGTGGTCGAAGAAGAGCTGCAGGTGGCGCCGATCCCCAAGCCGCGCATCGTGCGGAAGGCGGTCGAGGCGAAGGCTGAGCCGGCGAAGGAACCGCCCAAGGACCAGCCGGCCGAAAAGCCGAAGCAGGCGAAAAAACCGGCCGAGAAAAAGCCGGAGAAGAAGAAGCCGTCGCAGCAGGCCAGCCTCGGCAATGGCGGCGCGGCCGAGGCCGATACCGCGGCAAAGAAATCCGGCGGTGGCGCCGGCAAGAAGAATGACGGCGGCAGCGCGGCGGCGAGCAAGTACCCCGGCCTGGTGCAGGCCAAGGTCACCCGCGCCGCCAAGTACCCTTCGAAGGCGCGCGGCGACGCCGGCGAAGCTTTGGTGAGCTTTACCGTCGGCGCCAGTGGTACAGTGACGAAAGTCGCGCTCGCCCGCAGTTCGGGAAACGATGCGCTCGACAACGCCGCGCTGGCGGCCGTCGACCGCGCCGCGCCCTTCCCCCCGATTCCCGAGGCAGCGGGACGATCGAGCTGGTCGTTCACCGTGCCGGTCTATTTCAAGAAGTGAGTTCGACGATGACCGAAGACAAGAAGAAGGACGTGCTGCTCGAGACCACCGCCGAGGCGGTGCGCGAGGCCAAGACGCTGATCCGCTCGGCGCGCTCGGGCTCGATCGCGACGATCGAGCCGGGGACCGGGTGGCCGATCGCCACCCGCGTCGGGGTCTCGACCGATTATGACGGCGCACCGATCATCCTCGTCTCGAAGCTGGCCGCCCATACCGGCGCCCTGCTCGCTGATCCGCGCTGCTCGCTGCTGATCGGTTATCCCGGTAGGGGCGACCCGCTGGCGCATGCCCGCGTCACCATCGCCGCAGAAGCGCGCGAAGTGGAGCGCGACAGCGCCGAGCACCAGCGGCTCGACACGCGCTACCTGATCCACCAGCAGAAGGCCAAGCTCTATTCGGGGCTCGGCGATTTCCGCTACTTCCGGCTGGAGCCGAAAAGCGCCTCGTATAATGGCGGGTTCGGCCGCGCCTATGCGCTGACCCGCGAGCACCTCCTCAACGCCAACCCGGCCAATCCGGAGCTGGCGGCGAGCGAGCCCGATGCCATCGAGCACATGAACGACGACCATGGCGAAGCGGTAGGGCTCTATGCCGAGCACTTTGCCAAGGCGGCGCCAGGCAAGTGGCGGCTGATCGGCGTCGATGCCGAAGGCATGGACCTCGCCGACGGCGACGATATCCGCCGCATCTGGTTCGAGAGCGAGCTCACCTCGTCCAAGGACATGCACATGACGCTGGTTAAGATGGCCGGCGAAGCGCGGCGGGCGCTCAACCGGCCGCTGAAGGACGCGAGGGTCGCGTCGTGAAGGCTCTGATCTCCGCCGCGCTGCTGCTGATGGCATCACCGGTACTGGCGCAGCAGGCGAGCCTGCCGGGTGGCGCCTCGGCGCTCAACGAGGCGCATGGCAGCTGGACGGTGAACTGCGCGCTAGTCGAAGCGGGCAAGGACTGTGCCTTCTCGCAGACGGCCGGCAACCCGCAGACCGGCAGCGCGCTGGTGGCGGTCGAACTGGCAGCACCCACCGGCAACAAGGCCGAGGGCATGCTGCTGACGGCATTCGGGCTCAGGCTCGATGCCGGGGTGCAGCTCGGCATCGATGGCCAGCAACTGGGCCAGGCCCGGCCGTTCCTCACCTGCGTCGAGACCGGTTGCCTGGTGCCGCTCGATTTCGACGAGGTGGCGCTCAGCGCCATGAAGGTCGGCACGACGCTCGAAGTCACCGGTGTCAAGGTCGACGATGGTCAGCCGGTGACGGTGACACTGTCACTCGCCGGCTTCACTGCCGCCTACAACCGCACGGCGGAACTGGCGCAATAGCGTTTAATGTTGACTCAGATACTCATCTTTAATAGAGCGTGAACACCGGTCCATATGGACCGTGGAACAGCCAGCCAAGCGGCGTGCGGCGCGCCGACAGCCAGCCAACAATTTCGGTTTCTTTCGGGGGCAGGCATGTCTTATCGGCCGCATGTCGCGCGTGCACTGGCACGCGCGAATATCTTACCTTGGCATCTCATCGGTATCAGCGTGGTGGCGCTGCTCTGTGCGATTCAGCAGCCGGCCGCGGCGCAGGAGCTGACCAACGCCCAGACCACCATCCTCAAGCGCATCACGGTGACGGCGACCCGCTCCGCGAAAAGCGTGCTGGACGTTCCCGCGACGGTCACGGTCATCGACAACGAGACCCTGAAGAAGCGGATGGTCCGAGACATCCAGGACCTGGTCCGGCTCGAGCCGGGCGTACAGGTTGATCGCTCGTCCTCCGCCACTCAGCCGTGGGCGCAACTGGGCGGCTTCACCATCCGTGGCGTCAGCGGCAACCGGGTCAAGATGCAGGTGGACGGTTCGCGCACCATCGAGAGCATCATCGACGGCGGCCGCGACGTGATCGATCCGTGGAACATGAAGCAGGTCGAAATCGTCAAGGGCCCGGCCGGCGTGCTTTGGGGTGCGGATGCGCTCGGCGGTGTGGTGTCGTTCCAGACGCTCGATCCCGAAGACCTGCTCTATGACAGCGACAAACCCTGGGCCGTCGAGGTGAAGACCGCCTATGACAGCTACGACCGGAGCTTCCGCCAGCAGATCAACGCCGCATACGATTTCGGTAACGGCTTGCAGGTTTTGGGGTCGCTCGGCCATGTGTCGTCGCACGAGGCTACCCTGTCGAACGCGCGCGCGGATGGCGGCATCTGGGGCTGCGCCCGCGCCCCCAAGTGGTCATGCGACAAGTTCTTCCCGACCGATGCCGAGGCCTACAATGCCATGGCGAAGGCGGTGTGGACGCCCAATGACGAGCATCGCGTCGAAGTTACTGCGGAGTTCAACAACCGCCAGACCGATGTCGAGCAGGTGGATACGTCGGCCAATGCCGTCACTGGCGTGCCGGCTACCTCCAGCCAGTACATCTCGCTGCAGTATACGCGCTCGGTGATCGTCGAACGTCCGCGCTTTGCCATCGAACACGAGTGGCAGGTCGGCGCCGATTGGCTCGACAGCGTCAAGTGGAACCTCAGCTATTCGCCGCAGCGTCGCGGCACCGACAGCTTCAGGCGCCAATACTATGCCCTTGCCTTGCCCCGCACGGTCGAGACCCATTCGGTCCGCGACTACGGCGAAGCCTTCCTCGAGGCTGAAATCCAGGCGATGTCCAGCTTCGATGTGGGCGGAACCAGCCATTCGCTGACCTATGGCTTCCAGGGCGACATCGCGAACACGTACTACGATGACTACACCGACACCGTTACCAAATATGTCGGGCCCCCTCCCACCAGCAGCAGCTCGCACGCCACCTATAGCGGCTTCAGCTTCCCGGATGTCGAGACGGTTCGCGCCGACCTCTACATCCAGGACGAAATCAGGCTGTTTGACGAGAAGCTGACGATCACGCCGGGCTTGCGCTACGCCACCTATTCGATCGACCCGACCAAGGGCAAAGCGCCCCCATATCTGCCCGGCTTCAAGCCTGAGAAGATCGACTCGCAGACGCTGATCAAGAGCCTGTCGGCCAAGTACCAGTTCACCGACGCCGTCTCGGCCTACGTTGCCTACAACGAAGGCTACAAGATGCCGACCAGCCAGCAGCTGTTCGTCTCGAGCCTCGATCCCTTCTCCGGCGGCGAAGTGATCCCGAACCCGAACCTGCGCCCGGAGACAGTGAGGAGCTACGAGGTCGGCGTGCGCGGCGAGTTCGAGAAGGGTTGGCTGAGCGCCACCGCATTCCACTCAGACTATACCGACTTCATCGAGCGTCTGCAGGAGGTCGCGCCAAATACAGACGTCTACACCTCGATTAACCTGTCCAAGGTGAAGCTGTCGGGCATCGAGCTTGCGGGAGAACTCGAGGTCTACGAGAACCTGTTCTTCAACGCGGCCGTTACCTACCAGTATGGTCGCCAGCAGACGTCGCCCACCGCAGCGGAGAACTGGTACGAGCGGGCGACACCACTGACGGCAGTGTTGGGCCTGCGCTACGAACTGCCCGAGAACAACCTCGAGTTCGAGGTATTCGGCACCTTTGCCGATGGTGTGCAGCACCGGAACGACCCGAACGCCTTCAAGCCGGGCGGTTACGCGATCTTCGATGCTTTCACCACCTGGAAGCCGACCGAGGACATCGAGATTACCGCCGGCATCCAGAACCTCTTCGACACCCGATACTTCCCCAACACCATCGCCAGCTACAACATGCCGGGTTTCCCGGGTGGCACCAACGCCAGCAACGCTCCTCCGGAGCTGCAGACGGGTCCGGGCCGCACCTTCAAGGTCGGCGCATCGGTGAAGTTCTAACCACACCCACTCCGCGGGAGGGCCTCGTCCATGGCTCTCCCGCTTTTTTGTTCTCCGGAGATCCTCGTCATGATCCGCGTGCTTGGCCAGTTCTGGCGCCTTCTGGGGCTCTGCATCAGCGGGCGCGGCGGCAAGCTCGGGCTGGCACTGTTCGTCGCCGTGGTGGCGCTGAAGCTGCTGGGCGTCTATGCGACGCTGAGGATCATCTCCTGGACCAAGGATTTTTACTCGGCGCTGGAGGCGGTGGACGCCAAGGCGGCGCTGACGCAGATCGGCATTTTCGGCATCATCGTGCTGCTGAACTCGATCCGTGAGCTCAGCTCGCAATACCTCAACAAGCTGGTGCTGATCCGCTGGCGCAGGTCGCTGACCGAGGCGGTGCGCGACCGCTGGCTGCGCGGCAAGGCCTATTGGCGGATGGCCGACGGCAGCGCGGTGGACAACCCCGACCAGCGCATCGCCGATGACTGCCGGCTGTTCGTCAGCGGTGTGCTGTCGGAAGCGCTCGATCTCATCACCAATATCGTCGCCATCTTCTCCTATGTGGCGCTGCTCTGGCAGCTGTCGTCGTTCCCGCTGTCGCTCAACTTCATCGGGCTCGATTTCGAGATCCCGCGCTACATGCTGGTCGCCGCCTTCGTCTATGTGGCGCTCTGCTCGCTCCTGACCCACGTGCTCGGCAGCCCGCTCAAGAACCTCTATGTCGAGCAGCAGCGGCGCGAGGCGGACTTCCGCTTCGCGCTGGCCCGCATGCGCTCCAATGTCGACGAAATCGCACTGCTCAATGGCGAGGCCGCCGAGCGCCGCACGCTCGACCAGCGCTTTGGCGGGATCATGAGGAACTGGCGCCAGCTGATCAACCGCGAGCTGATCCTCAGTTGCTTCACCCACCCCTACAACCACACCGTGCTGCGCATCCCGCTGTTCGTGGCGCTACCTGCGTTCCTCGCCGGCAGCGTCAATTTCGGCGGGTTGATGGAGGTGAGCAGCGCCTTCTCGAGCGTCGTCACTACGCTCTCCTGGTTCATCTTCTCCTATAAGGACCTCGCCGATCTCGTCGCTGCCTCGTCGCGTCTCGACGGCTTCCTGCGCTCGACGGAAGGCAATGCCGGACCGGCACCGGTGATGCAGCCGGGAAATGGACCGCTGCGCATCTCGGGGCTCAATCTGACGCTGCAGGATGGCCGGGCGCTGCTGGGCGTCGACAACCTCACCGTCAATCGCGGCGAAGCAGTGTGGCTGGCCGGTGCTTCGGGGCTGGGCAAGACCACGCTGGTCAAGGCGGTCGCCGGGCTCTGGCCACATGCCAATGGCCGGATCGAGACGCCGCAGGGCAGCATGCTGTTCCTGCCACAGCGCACCTATGTGCCGATCGGCGACATCATGGATGCGGTGGCCTATCCGGCGACCGCCGAGGCGTTCCTGCCGGAGGCCCGCCAGGCGGCGCTCGAAGCCGTCGGCCTCGGCGATCGGCTGAACGTGACGCTCGGCACCGGCGAGACCGGCACGGGCGGCCTGTCGGGTGGCGAGCTGCAGCGGCTGGCGCTGGCGCGGCTGCTGCTCCATCGGCCGGATTTCGCCTTCCTCGATGAAGCGACCAGCGCGCTCGACGTCGCCGCCGAGACCGATCTCTTGGCACTGCTGCGTCGCGAACTGCCCGACAGCGCTTTCATCCTCGTCGCCCATCGGAAGCCCCAGGGCCTCGGCACGCTCACCACCGTGGAACTGGGCGCCGCTCCGGCTGCTCCGGCCACGCCTCTCGAACCCATACTTGCCTAAGGAATTTTCAAATGCTCGACAAACCGGCTTCCCTGCCTCGTGCCCGCCTCGATGCCAGCGCCCGGGATGTGCTCGCTACCCTCCCCGCCATCGGCAGGCTGATGGTGACGGCGCGGCACCTCGGCGCCACGCATGAGCGGATCGGCGCGGTCGAGAGCGTCAGCTTCGAGGACGGCTGGGCGGTGATCGGCGGGGCCGAGCACGAGAGCCGGATCGAACTGGCGAGTGTCGCCGAAATCATCGTCGACCGCACCAGCGTGATGAAGGACAAGGCCTATCCGCGCATCGACCTCAACCGCGCCGATGGCAGCTATATCTGCGGCATTGTCGGGTTCGACGGGATCGAGCCGTTCGACGCGGCGGTAGCGCCGCTCGGCATCGGCACGGCGATCGAAGCCAAGCCCGACACGCCCCCGGGCGAGCGCATCGAGGCGAGCGAGACCGACCCCGGCCGGCTGCCGCTCGAGGATGCGCAGGCGGCGCGAGCGCAGGTGGTGATCGGCTTCAGGCGCCCCGGCTTCCAGCAGTTCTGGCGCGGCACCATCGAGACGGTGAAGTCGGCAATGGGCTTCATCAACGTGATGCGCTCGGATTTCCACCTGCACCTCAAGGCGGGCGCGGTGGCCGAGTGGCACCGCGACTCGGTGACGGGCGAGCGCGAGGCATTCAATGCCGACGGCGAACCACTGGGCCTGACGCTGCTCAGGGCGAACTGAGGGGCTCAAAGGCAGCAGTCGGTACACCTCTCCCTTGGGGGAGAGGTCGGCGCGCAGCGTCGGGTGAGGGGGCCTTGCCGCAGGCACCGTTAGGGCGGCAAGGCCCCCTCGCCCTGCCCCTCTCCCCCAAAGGGAAAGGGGACGATGTGGCACCGATCGCTGACAAACTCGCCCCCCTTAGCCCAAAGCGCAATTGCCGCTCGGGGTCAGATATTATAATAGCATTGGCGCGGGGCTGGAGGAGTCGTGCCAATGCAGGTGGAGTTGAACGGGCGGGTGGCCCTGGTCACCGGCGCGGCGGGGGCGATCGGCCGCGCCATCGCGCGGCGGCTGAGCGACAATGGCGCCAGCGTCGTGGTCGCCGACATCAACCGCGAGGGGGCCGAGGCTTATGCCGCGACGCTGCCCGGCGCCATGGCGGCCACAATCGATATCTCGAGCCGCGATTCTGCCGAGGCCGGCGTCGCCGAGACCATCGCCCGCTATGGCCGGATCGACATCCTGGTCAATAATGCCGGGGTCAACAGCTTCGTGCACCGGGTGAATATCGACACGTTTCCGCTCGAAGAGTGGGAGCGGATCACCCGGATCGACCTCGATGGGCTCTACCTGATGAGCCATGCGGCGCTGCAGCCGATGGTCAGGCAGGGCGAAGGCGGGCGGATCATCAATATTGCCTCGGTGGTTGGGCTGGCGGCGATGCGGCTGCAGAGCCCGTTCGTCGCGGCCAAGGCCGGCATCATCCACATGACCCGCTCGATGGCGCTGGAGCTGGGGCCGCAGGGCATCCTCACCAACGCCATCGCGCCGGGCTCGATCATGACCGAGGGGACACGCTCGCTGTTCTATGGCGCCGACGGCAAGTTCGCCGGGCGCACAGCCGAGTTCATGCAGCATTTGCCGCTCGGACGCCCCGGCACGCCCGAGGAAATCGCCGAGGCGGTGCTGTTTCTGAGCTCACCCGGTGCCGGCTACATCAACGGCCAGGTACTGGCGGTCGATGGCGGCTGGACCGCCGGCTACATGATGTGAGGCAGGACATGCGGATCGAACTCCAGAACACATTCGTCGAATTGCGGGGTGAGCAGAACCCGGTTGCCATTGCGGTGCTCGACGCCCTGAGGAGCAATGGCGCGACGGTTGGCGCAGTGGCGCCGGTGCCGGATATCCTGATCGTGTCGCTGCCGCTGCTGCCGGTTGCCGGGTACGATCCGGCGGCGCAGCTGCAGTCGGCAAGGGCCACCGGCGAGGCGATGTTCGCGCGTGGCAGTGGCCGCGTGCTGTTTCTCGTTTCAGCCGCGGCGGGGATGCCGATGCGGCGGCATGCCGAATTCTCGGTGGCAATGGCCGGGGTCCTGGCGACAGTGCGCACTATGGCGATGCAACTGGGGCCGAAGGTGTTGGTGAACGCACTGGGCGTCGGCGCGATTGGCGAACCGCTGCTGGCTGGCGATGCGGCGATGCTCGGGCATGCGTCGGTGAAGCGGCCGGGATCGGTGGCCGAGGTTGCCGACACGGCACTGTTCTTCTGCGACCCGCTCAACAGCTACACCACGGGTCAGATGCTGTCGGTCGACGGGGGATGGAGTGCCGGCTATGGCCGCAATTTCTGAGCATCTCGAACTCAGGACCGGGACGCTGGCAATCGATCTCGCACCGGCGATCGGCGGCAGCATTGCGCGCTTCCGGATCGACGGCATCGATGTGATGCGTCCGCTCTCGGACGCCAACCGGCAGACCGGCAACGTGCTGGGCGTCGCGTCCTTTCCGATGATCCCGTTCGCCAACCGGATCGGCGGCAATGCCTTCACGTTCGAAGGGCGGCGTTATGGCTTTGCCGCGAACAACCCGCCGGAAATCTACCACGTGCACGGCACTGCCTGGCATCGGCCATGGACGGCGGAGCAGACCGGACCGGGCAGCGCGGTGCTGGCGCTGGAGGTGGCCGACCCGTCGTCCTATTCGTACCGCGCCGAGCAGCGGTTCACGCTCACCGATACCGGGCTCGAACTGGTGACGCGGGTGACCAATACGGGCGAACGCAACATGCCGTTCGGCTTCGGGCATCACCCCTGGTTCGACCGGGATGCGGATACGACGCTGCAGTTCGGGGCCACCAGCTTCCATCTCAACGAGCCCGAGGGGATGATCGGGCAGCGGGTGTCGCTGCCGCCCGAGGTGTCTTTCAACACGGCCGCGCCGCTGCCGATCTACTGGCGCTGCAGCGACTATGGCGGCTGGGACGGCAGCGCGACGCTGCGCTTTCCGAGCCGCGGCACCGGCATCACCATGAAGGGGGATGCGCCCTACAGGCACGTGATGTTCTACGCCGATCCGGCGCTGAGCGTGTTCTGTGTCGAGCCGCAGACCAATGCCTCGGGAGCGTTCAACCGGCCGGATGGGTTTGGCGATCCGGAGGATGGGGTGATCGTGCTGGGGCCCGGCGAGAGCACCGTGGGGACGCTGCGGTTCGAGCCGTTCCGGATATAGCGACAAGGCCCCCTCACCCGGATTGCTCACGCAATCCGACCTCTCCCCCAAAGGGAGAGGTGTCGGTGGGGCCGGATCGTGCCACAGCTTACCTCTCCCTTGGGGGGAGAGGTCGGCGCGAAGCGCCGGGTGAGGGGGCCTTTTAGCTCAAGACGCCGCCCGCACCGTCTCCGCCTGCGCCGCCGCCACCGCGCGCAGCACGCGATCTTCACCGCCTTCGCCGCGCCTGAACGTGTCGACGATGCGGCCATCGGCGATGGTGAGGCAGCGGTCGCAGAGGCCGAGCACTTCTTCGAGCTCCGACGACACCACCACCAGCGCCACGCCCTTGCTGGCGAGCTCGACGACGAGCCGGTAGATCTCCTGCCGGGTCGCCGCATCGACACCCTTGGTCGGCTCATCGAGCAGCAGCACTTTTGGGGCGCGCATCAGCACCCGGGCGAACAGCAGCTTCTGCTGGTTGCCGCCCGAAAGATGGGCGACCGAGGCCTGCGGCGAGGACGCCTTGACGTTGAGCTGGCGCATAGCTTCGAGGATGGCGCTGCGCTCACGATCGCCGCGGACCATGCCGCGGGCCGAGAGCGGGTCGAGATTGCCGATGGTGATGTTGGCGCCAACCGGCAGATTGAACAGCAGGCCGTCGCGCTTTCGGTCCTCGGTGAGCAGCGCGATGCCGGCGTCGCGTGCATCGCGCGGCGAGCGGATGGCAATGGCTTGCCCATCAACTTTCACCGTGCCCTCGGCGGGGACGCGGCCGAAAACGCCGTGGAGGATTTCGCTGCGGCCCGAGCCGAGCAGGCCGGCAAGGCCGACGATCTCGCCCGCGGCCACCGAGAAGCTGACATCGCGGGCGCCGTAGATGGCCCCGGGCTTACCGGCGACGCTCAAGTGCTCGACTGCCAGCATGGGGCGCGCGCCGACCGGCGCCTCGTGCGGGGGGAACAGCTTTTGCAGCCGCTGGCCCGACATGGCGAAGATGAAGCGGTCTTCCTCGAATTCCTCGCGCCCCAGCTCGGCGGCAACGCGTCCATCGCGCAGCACGGTGGCGCGGTCGCAGACGGCGAGCACCTCGGGCAGGCGATGCGTGATGTAGATCATGGTGACGCCCTGCCGCTTCAAACGGCGCAGCACCTCGAGCAGCGCGTCAACCTCAGTGCCCGAGAGCGAGGCGGTCGGCTCATCGAGCATCAGCACGCGCGGTTTCAGCGCCAGGGCGCGGGCAATCATCACCAGATGGCGCTGGGCCGAGGTAAGCGAGGCGACGATGGCCTTGGGGTCGATCGTAAGGCCGAGATCATCGAGAATGGCGCGGGTACGATCCTCGAGTTTGTGTCGGTAGATCAGCACGCCTTCACCCAGCCCGGTATGGCCAGCGAAGACGTTCTCGGCCACCGAGAGCTGCTCCAGCACCTCGATTTCCTGCGGCACATAGCCGACGCCGGCGGCGCGCGCCGCGGCCGGCGAGGCAAAGCTCGCGGGCTGACCAGCGAGGGTGATCTCGCCAGTATAGGAGCCAGCCGGATGGACGCCGTTGAGGATCTTCACCAGCGTCGACTTGCCGGCGCCGTTCTGGCCGAGCAGCGCATGGATTTCACCGGGCAACACGTTGAAATCGACGCCACGCAGCGCCTGCACGCCGGCGAACGCCTTGACGATGCCGCGGGCGGAAAAGATCGGGTCCATTTGTGCTGCCTCCGCGACAAACCAAGAAACAGAGAACCGCGCCGGCCCCCGGGTCAGAGGAGACCGGCGCGGCGGGAGCCGGTTTACTGGCCGGCGCTTTCGAGCATGGCGTAATAGGGGTCGAGATCGGTCGCGGTGATGACCTTGGAGGGCAGCACGTTCATGTAGGTGACCGTCTCGCCCTTGGCCAAAGCACCCAGCAGTTCGGCAACCTTGGCGCTTTCCTCATAGAGCGGTTGCGCCACGATGCCGTAGGCGGCGCCGGACTTCACCAGGTCGAGATTCTGCCGGATATAGTCCATGCCGATGATGACCACGTCGCGGCCGGCCTTGCGGGCCGCGCCCGACCAGGTCTGGATCGAGTTGCCGGTGGTGCCGAAGGCAGCGTTGACGTCCGGATTGCCTTGGAGGATGGCGATGGCCTTGCCCTCGGCAGCGGAGGGTTCAAAACCTTCCATCTGGGTCTCAAGCACTTTGATATCGGGGTACTTTTCCGCGATGGTCTTGCGGAAGGCGTCCGACATGGCGTTTTCGGTGTCGTTCGAGGCGCCCTGGGTGAGGGCGACGGTGCCCTTGCCGCCGAGCTTGTCGCCGATGGCGATGGCGGCATTGGTGCCGGCGGCGGCGATATCCTGCGCGGCGGCGGCCTTCAGGCCATCGACCGTGCCCTCGGGCGGCAGCACGTGCCAGGTGACGACCGGCAGGCCTTCCTTGGCGAGCTTGGTGATGTACGAATAGATCGCCGGATCGGGACCGTAGACGCCGACCGCGTTGAACTTGGTGCGCGACAGGGCCGCCTCGGCGAGCGGCAGGGTGGCCGGGATATCCCAGTTGGTGGCAGAGGGGTCGCCCACCACTTCGCAGGTGTAGCCGAGCTCCTTGCATTTATCGAGGAAGCCCGCCTGCATCAGCCGATGCACGGGATGATCCTTCATCGCCTGCACCCAGAGCAGGTTGACCTCCTGGGCATAGCTGGCGCCGGCGGTGCCGAAGCTCGCAACCAGCGCCGCGGCGCCGAGCAGGCCTTTCACCAGTGTCCTCTTCGAGATGTTCATGGTTCCTCTCCTCCATTGGCCCGCGGGTTGCCGCGTGGCGTTGAACGGTTGTGCAGACGCCCCTCAGGCGCCCGATGTCTTGCTGTCGGATTTTTTGGCTGCCGCGGTCTTGGCGCCGGCGCCGACGGTGAAGTAGCGGCGGCGCAGGATATCGAGGCCGACCGCCAGCACCATGATCACGCCCACCGCGATCTGCTGCCAGTTGGAGTTGACGCCGATGACCACGAGGCCCGACTGCACCACCTTGAGCATCAGGATGCCGACCACGCCGCCGGCGATGGTGCCGGCGCCGCCGAACAGGCTGACGCCGCCGACCACCACGCCGGCGATGACGATGAGCTCCCAGCCCGAGCCGATCGAGGTGGTGCCGGACTGCAGGTCCGCCATGACGAACATGCCGGCCACGGCCGAGAGCGCGCCGACGGTGATGAAGGCACCGATCTTATAGATGGTGGTGTTGATGCCGACGAGGCGCGCCACTTCGGGGTTACCGCCGGTGGCATAGAGGTTGCGGCCGAGCACGGTGCGACGCAGCACGAAATCGGCGACGATGGCTGCGACGATGAAAAAGGCGAAGCTCCAGCCCAGCCCGAAGGCAAAGGTGCTCATGCCGAAATCGGACACTTCCTTGGGCAGCGGGTAGACCGGATAGCCGCCGGTGACGAGTTGGATCAGCCCCTGCCCGATGAACAGCATGCCCAGGGTCTGGATGAAGGCCGGTATCCGGAATTTGACGACGATGATGCCGTTGATGAGCCCGATAAGCGCCCCGACGCCCATGCCACCGAGAATGGCCAGCGGCACCGGCCAGGCGAGCGCCGTCATCAGCTGCGCGGCGATCACCGCGGAGACGCCGGCGACGGAGCCGACCGACAGGTCGAACTCGCCGGCCACCAGGAGGATGGTCTGGCCGATGGCGATGATGCCGACGAACGACACGACGTTGAGGATGGCGCGGATGTTGCGCTCGGACAGGAAGGCCGGCTGCATGAAATAGAAAAACGCCACCAGCAGCAGCAGCGCCGCGATCACCCCCACCTCGCCGATGGCGATGAAGGAGATCAGCCGGTTGCGCAGCGAAGGCGTGGTTGGTTGCTCGGTCGTGGCGGGCGCCGCGCTGTTCATGCTTTTCCTCCCTGAGCGGCGGCGCTGTTGCGGAGTGATCCGGTCAGCGCTTCGCCATGCCCTCATCAGCTATTATACTATTATAAGTGTCAAGACCTCTCTTGCACTGGTCTGACCAGTTATCCGGCGAGCCATGATCTGCAATGATGGTACCGGAACCATTCGATGACGTCAAAGGAAATGGTACCGGAACCAGTGCTGGCGCGAAGCGTTTGTGACGACTATGATTCCGCGCGTTTTCGGGAGTAGCGCATGGCCAGGTCGGAAGACGGCGGCGACAAGAAGCCGCTGGAGCGGTTGGGGGTGCGCGAGATCGCCAAGCGGGTCGGTGTCGCGCCGATGACCGTGTCCCGCGTGCTCTCGAACCCCGACATGGTCGCCCCGGCGACCCGCGCCAAGGTGCTGGAAGCCATCGAAGCGGCCGGTTTCGTGCCCAACCGCCTGGCCTCGAGCATGAAGGGCAACGGCCGGATCATCGGCACCGTGGTGCCGCCGCTGATCAACTCGGGCATCGCCGAACAGGTGCAGGGCATGTCGGACGAGTGCCAGCAAGGCGGCTACTCGATGCTGCTGGTGCAGGGCGAATTCACCACCGAGGCCGAGGAAGCCTCGATCCGCACCCTGCTCGGCTGGCGCCCGGCGGGGATGATCCTGCAAAGCTTCGTGCAGAGCGAAGTGGCGCGGCAGCTATTGGTGTCGAGCGGCGCGCCGGTGGTGGAGATTTCCGAGATCAAGGGGCGCCAGCCGATCGACATGGTGGTGGGCGTGTCGAACTTCGAGACCGCCTATGCCATGACCATGCACCTGGCTGCCAAGGGCTATAAGCGCATCGGCTTCGTCTCGACCCCGATCCACGGCAATGACCGGCTGCAGCAGCGGCGCACCGGCTACCATGCGGCATTGACCGAACTCGGGATCGAGAACCACGCGTCGCTGGAAGTGGAAGTACCGATCACCGCGGCCGGCGGCGCCGAGGCGCTGGTGACGCTGACCGAGCGACACGCCGATATCGACGCGATCTTTTTCTCCTCCGATACGCTGGCGATCGGCGCGGTGCAGGAATGCCACCGCCGCGGCTGGGCCATCCCCGACCGGATCGGCATCGCCGGCTATGGCGACATGGACCTGGCGGCGCAGCTCTACCCGCCGCTGACCACGGTGAAGGTGAACCGCTACGAGATGGGCCGGCGCGCCGTGCGGCAGCTGCTCGACCGGCTGGGCGGCAAGCAGAAGCTCGCGACGATCACCAGCCTTGGGTTCGAGATTGTTGATCGGGAGAGTGCATAGCGCGTGCGGCCCCACCCCCTCCGAGCTTCGCTAAGTCGCTGAAGCGACAAGCTCCGCTTGCCTCCCCCATCAAGGGGGAGGTGGGGGCCGGTGGGTGTGGCTCGATCGTGCCCATCGCACCGAACGGCACCCCCCCTTGTGGGGGAGGTTGGGTGGGGGGTGGGCCACAAGCACCGGCAGGCTAGCGCTTGCTCTTCGCCTTGTTCTGCGCGTCGGTGCCCAACCGCTGTTCCCAACCCTCCGTGTGCACATTGAGATAGGCGTGCGGGTCGTAGGGGTGCTGCTTGATGGCGTCGATGTTGAGGTCGATGCCGAGGCCCGGCGCGTCGGGCAATGACAGGTGCCCGTTCTTCGGATCGATGCTCGGCCGCCAGGTGACGAGATCGAAGGGCCAGGCGTCGTTGAAGGCGTCGAAATGTTCCTGGATCAGGAAGTTCGGTACCGCCGCCGCCAGTTGCAGGCAGACCGCCGTCGCCACCGGGCCGCCGCTCTGGTGCGGCGCGATGTGGCTGCCATGCGCCAGCGCCAGGTTGGCCACCTGCATGGATGGGCCGATGCCGCCCAGCGACATCGGTTCGGGCTGGAAGATGTTGACGCCACCGCCGGCGGCGAGCGCGTAGAACTGGCCGACCGTGTCGAACATTTCGCCGGTCGCCACCGGGATGGGCGAGCGATGCGCCACCTCGTGCACCGTCTCCTGCCGATCCCGCGAGGTCGGCTCCTCCCACCAGTAGATATCGAGGTCGGCGAAGCGCTCGGCCGCCTTGATCGCCGCGATTTCGGTGAAGCGGGCATGCACGTCGATGAGGATGCGGGTGTCGGCGGGCAACTCGTCACGCAGCTTGCGGCAGATATCGTAGCTGAGCTCCAGTTCCTCGCGGGAGATGAAGCCCTGCGCGGTGCCGAAGGGGTCGAGCTTGAACGCCTTGAAGCCCTTGGCGAGCACGGCTTTCGCCGCCTCGAGGAAGTGCTCGGGGGTCCGTTCGGTGCGATACCAGCCATTGGCGTAGCCGAGCACGCTGTCACGCACCTGGCCGCCGAGCAACTGGTGGATCGGCACGCCGAGGCTCTTCCCCAGAATATCCCAGCAGGCAACTTCGACCGCCGCCATCACGGTGCGATGGATATGGCCGCCATCGAGCGACACGCTGTCGAGCAGACGTTTCCACAGCGCGCTGATGCGACGTGGGTCCTGGCCGATGGCGAGGTGCTTCAGCTCATGCACCCCGGCCTCGGTGGTGGCGATGAAGCCGTTCAGCGTGCCTTCGCCGATGCCGTAAATGCCGGCATCGGTGTGCACCTTGACGAACAGCCAGTTCTTCCAGCCGGCACCGACGGTGAAGGTCTCGATTTCGGTGATTTTCATGTGTTTCGGCTCCTCCCGCCCCCCGTGGACCCACCGTCTTTCACCGGGTCATTCCCCGCGAAAGCGGGAACCTCTGTTTTCTGCGTGCGCGTCCGACACCGCAAACGGAGTTTCCCGCTTTCGCGGGAATGACCCGGCGTGTGCTTCAGCGTATTGCCACTATCCTCTCAACCACCGCCTCGACCGTCAGCCCATACTTTTGCTGCAGGGTCGGGACGGCGCCGCATTCGATGTAACGGTCGGGCAGCCCGATGCGGGTGACCTTCCTCACTATCCCGGCATCGAACAAGGTCTCAACCACCAGGCTGGCGAGGCCGCCGACGATCACATGGTTCTCGGCGGTGACCACCCGCCCCACCGAGTTGGCGAACGCAGCGACCGTCTCAACGTCGAACGGCTTGATGGTCGGGACGTGGAGGACGGCGACAGAGATGCCGCGCTTTTCCAGCAGCGCCGCGGCGTCGATGGCCCGCTCGCTCATCAGGCCGGTCGAGATGATGCCGATATCCTTGCCGTCGCGCAGCTGCCGCGCCTTGCCAATCTCGAACCTATAGCCGGGCTCGAGCACCACCGGTACGGCGCCGCGCAACAGGCGCATGTAGACCGGGCCCTGGTGATCCGACATCGCCACCGTCGCGGCATCGATCTCGGTGGCATCCATCGGATCGATGATGGTGAGCCCGGGGATCATCCGCATCAGCGCCAGATCCTCGATGGCCTGGTGCGTGCCGCCATAGCCGGTGGTCAGCCCGGGCAGGCCGGCGATGATCTTCACGTCGAGGTTGGAGTGGGCCAACGCAATGGCGACGAAATCGAGAGCGCGGCGGCTGGCGAACACGCCATAGGTGGTGGCAAAGACTTGCTTCTTGGTACGGGCGAGGCCGGCCGCCACCGCGACGAGGTTCTGCTCGGCCATGCCGACATTGAAGAAGCGGTCGGGATGCGCGTCGCGGAACGGGTGGATATCGGTGTATTTGCCGAGATCGGCGGTGAGCCCGACAATGTTTCCCCGCTCTTGCCCGAGACGGGCCAGCGCCTTGCCGAACGGGGTATCGACCGACTGGCGGCCGCCGGCGGCGGCTTCGTTCTCACCCATTGCCAGCGTGCGGCCGGCCTCCATGGCGCGGCTCATCGCCCGGCTCCCACGCTGTGCTCGAACTCGTCGATGATCGCATCCCACTGGCCGACATCGACGCGGAAGAAATGCGACTTCTCGCTCTGCTCGATGCGCCGGACGCCTTTGCCGGGCAGCGTGCGGAGCACGATGGCCTTGGGTTTGCCGTTGCGCTGGCGCGCCCTGGCGAGCGTTGCGACCACGGCATCCATGTCGTTGCCGTCGATCTCAAAAGTCTCCCAGCCGAAACTCCGCCATTTGTCGGCCACCGGCTCCATGTCGAGCACCACCGGGCCATCGGCCTGGATGCCGTTGCAATCGACCAGCGCCACCAGCCCATCGAGCCGGAAATGACTGGCGGACATGGCGGCTTCCCAGGTCGAACCCTCCTGCAGTTCGCCATCGGAGAGTTCTACGAAGACGCGGGCCTCCGAACGATCGAGCCGCAGCCCGAGCGCCTGCCCGACCCCCTGCCCCAGGCCATGGCCGAGCGAGCCGCCGATCACTTCGACGCCGGGTGTCGTATCGAGCGTCGACATCTCGAGCCGGCTGTTATCGGCGCCATAGGTGACGAGCTCATCGACCGGGATAATGCCGGCTTCGGCGAGGGCGGCCCAGAGCGCGATCGAGTAGTGCCCGGTTGACAGCAGGAAGCGATCGCGGTCGGCCCAGCCGAGATTCTCGGGGTCGTAGCGCAGCTCGTGGAAATAGAGCGCCGTGAGCGCATCGGCGATGCCGAGGCCCTGGCCGATATAGCCGGCGCCCTGACCGCGGGCCATGGTCAGCATGTGGCGGCGCAGCTGTGTGGCGCGCGCCTTGAGCGCGGCGACATCGGCCTCAGCCGGAGGCGAGTTGCGGGTCATCAGATCAATCCTTGTCGAGGCCACCGGACATGTTGAGCCGCTCGGCGGTCATGTAAGGCGGTGAATCGAGGCAGAGCCACACCACCGACTCCGCCACCTCGGCGATCTCGGCGCGACGACCCAGCGGCACGCGGCGGGTGCGCTCGTCGAGGAAGGCCTGGAGGTCGTTGCTGCGGCCGTTGACGCGGGCGAGCTCGACTTCGGTCGAGCGCTGCATCTCGGTATCCATCATGCCGGGCGCCAGCGAGTTTACCAGCACGCCATAGGGGGCCAGCGCCACGGCGAGCGCCCGGGTGATCGAATCCACCCCGGCCTTGCTGGCGGTGTAGGCGGTGTAGTCGGGCAGCGCCATGCGCGAGCCCGGCGAAGTGATGTTGACGATGCGGCCGGCGCGCTGCTCGCGCATCACCCGGCCAGCAGCCTTCGAGGCCATGGCGAGCGCCGTGACGTTGAGCGCCAGGGTGCGGGTCCAGGATCTGTAGCTCGACTCGAGGAAGGGCTCGATGACGCCGTAGCCGGCATTGTTGACGAGGATGTCGATGCCGCCCCAGCGCGCCACCACCTTGTCGACGGCTGCTTCGGGCGCCCCCTCGAGGGTGAAATCACCGACAATCTCGAGCGCCTGACCGCCGACGGCCTCGACCAGCCGCGCCGTTTCTGCGGTGCCGGCGGCATTAATGTCGGCAATCCCCACGGCGCAGCCGCGCATCGCCAGCTGGATCGCAACTTCACGCCCCAGCCCGCCGGCGGCGCCGGTGACCAGCGCACGTTTCAGGAATGCCTCGTTCGTATTCGCGGCCAAGACGGCGTCCTCCCCTCGGACATCTTGACGCGACTGATACCGGTACCATAAATTGGAGTCAACGGGCTTGCCGAGGGGGATTCAATGAAAGTCACCGCGCTGGAGACACTGACGATCGCCGAGTTCCCGTTCCTGTTCTGGCTCAGGGTGTATACCGACGTGGGGATCGTCGGGACCGGCGAGACATTCTGGGCGCCGGGACCGGTGGCGAGCTACATCCATGACAATGTGGCGCCCTACCTGATCGGCAAGGACCCAAGGGATATCGAGCTGCACGACCGGACGCTGGGGAGCGTCTATGTCGGGGCGCGCGATTCCGGCGCCGAGGTGCGCGGCAACTCGGCGGTGAACATCGCGCTATGGGATATTTATGGCCAGGCGCTGGGCGAGCCGGTGTGGCGGCTGCTGGGCGGGCGGACGCACCAGTCGGTGCCGATCTACAATACCTGCGCCGGCTACAGGCACGTGCGCGCCAGCAAGAAGAACTCGCTGTTCGAGCGCACCGAGGACTGGTCGCTGCAGGCGGGCGACTCCAACGACGGGCCATACGAAGACCTACTCGCCTGGCGGTTCGATGCGGGAAAGCTGGCGAAGAGCCTCCTTTCCGAAGGCATCGGCGCAATGAAGATCTGGCCGTTCGACATCGCCGCCGAGGCCTCGAACGGCACCCGCATCTCGCTCAGCGAACTCGACAAGGCGCTGGAGCCGTTCAAGCGGATCCGCGACGCGGTCGGCCGCGACATGGAAATCATGGTCGAGCTGCACGGGCTCTGGACCCTGCCCCCGGCATTGCGGATCGCCGAGGCGCTGAAGCCCTATGACGTGGCGTGGCTGGAGGAGCCGATCCGCTACAACGAGCTCGATGCGATGGCGGAGCTGGCGCGGCACACCTCGACGCCGATCGCGGCGAGCGAACGGCTGGCCTCGCGGCAGATGTTCAAGCAGCTGATCGACAAACGCGCCGCCTCGGTGATCATGATCGACCTCGCCTGGTGCGGCGGGCTGTCCGAGGCTCGAAAGATCGCCAACATGGCGGAAGCGAGCGAGCTGCCGGTGACGCTGCACGACTGCACGGGACCGATCGTTTATGCGGCGAGCTGCGCGCTGTCGGCGACGCTGCCCAACGCGGTCTACCAGGAGGCCGTACGGGCCTATTTCACCGGCTGGTACACCGAGATCGTCGCCGACCTGCCACCGGTGACGACGGGCCGGGTGGCGCCGCTCGATGGCGCCGGGCTGGGGATGCGGCTGCGGGAGGCATTGTTCACGCGGCCGGATGCGACGGTGCGGCGTACGGGGGGTTAGCCAACCATTTCCGCCGGTGCGGGCTGCCCCCACCCTTGATCCCTCCCCGCAAGGGGGAGGAAGACGCAAACTGTGGTACCGGTGTTTTGGTCGCCCTCCCCCTTGCGGGGAGGGGACAGGGGGTGGGGGTCAGCCCGCATCGGCGGGAGAGGCGAAACCTACCCCCGCAACTCCCCCACCGCCGCCTTCAACCCCCTAAGCACCAGCGCCGTATCGACCCCTGCGCCCACCAGCGTCACGCCGCGAGCGATCCAGCGGCGGGCGGCTTCGGCGGTGCCGGCGAAGATGCCGGTGGTGACGCCGGCGGCCTTGCAGGCATCGATCACCTGCTCGATCGTCGCGACGACCTTGGGATGGCCCATCTCGCCCGGCACGCCGAGGGCGTGCGACAGGTCCAGCGGCCCGAGGAAGATGCCGTCGAGGGTGGGGAGCTTGAGGATCTCCGGCAGCGCGGCGACGCCGCCGGCGCCCTCCACCATCAGCAGCACGGCGACATCGCGGTTGGCCTCGGTGAACCACTCGGCGCGGCCGGAATAGTCGGCACCGCGGACGAAGGAGTTGGCGCCGCGATTGCCATCGGGGGCGAAGCGGGCAGCGCGCACGGCGCGCTCGGCTTCGGTGAGCGAGCCGATCTGCGGCACGATCACCCCGGCAGCGCCGGCATCGAGCGCAGCGCCGATCTCGGTCGGTTCGCTGCTGCGCACCCGCACCAGCGGATAGATGTCGCGCGCCATGGCAGCGAGGATCAGCGGACCGAGCGCTTCGCTGCCATGCGCGCCGTGTTCGAGATCGAGGATGATGCCGTCATAGCCGGCGAGCGCCACCAGTTCGACCAGCTCCACCGACGGGATGATCGAGAACGGCGCCAGCAGCGGCGCCGCGGTTTTGAGGCGCGCACGAAGCGGCAATAACGGCATGACAAACCTCCCTCATTCGCCCCTTTCCTAGCCCGCGCGGCCGGCCGAGGCGACAGGAACTTTCCGCCTAGACATTATGCTATTATAATCTATGCTCGATTGTGAGGATGCGAACAGTACCCGGAATCGGGACGACGCAGGGAGGCTCAGCGGTGGCGATTTCGGCGATGCGCAAAGGCGCACAGCAGACTGGCGCGGGCAATCTGCCCGACAAGCAGGTGCTGATGGGCCTGTTCGAGCAGATGGTGCTGCTGCGCAAGTTCGAGAGCGTCGCGCAGGTGGCCTGCCGCAAAGGCGAAACCCCCGGGTTCCTGCATCTCTATATCGGCCAGGAAGCGACCGGCGTCGGCGTCTGCGCGCATCTGCGTCGGTCCGACTGGGTCACCTCGACGCATCGCGGGCACGGGCACGCGCTGGCCAAGGGCGCCGACCCGAGGCGGGTGATGGCGGAGCTGTTCGGCAAGGCCGACGGTATCTGCGGCGGCCGCGGCGGCACCATGCATCTCTACGATCGCTCGGTCGGGCTGTTCGGCACCAACGGCATTGTCGGGGCCGGCATCGGCCACGCCGTCGGCATCGGCATGAGCGCCCGGGCGCAGGGCCGCGACGATATCGGCGTGGCGTTTTTCGGCGACGGCGCGGCCAACCATGGGGCGTTCCACGAGGGGCTCAACTTCGCGGCGGTGAACCACGCGCCGGCGATCTTCGTGTGCGAGAACAACCTCTACGCCACAGCGACGCCGCTCAAATCCATCACCCTCAACCCCGAGATCGCTACGAAGGCCGACAGCTACGGCATGCCGGGCGTCGCGGTGGACGGGAACGACGTCTTCGCGGTGTGGCTGGCGATGAAGGAAGCCACCGGGCGCGCGCGCTCCGGCAAGGGCCCGACGCTGATCGAGGCCAAGACCTATCGCACCGTCGGGCACCACGAAGGCGACCCGGTGATCGGCACCTACCGCACGCAGGAAGAGGTCGACGCCTGGATCAAGCGCGATCCGATCGACATGTTTAGGAAGCGCCTGGTCGAGGATTACGGCATCGCCGATGCCGACGATCTCGCCGATATCGAAAGCCATATCGACAAGGTGGTGCAGGAGGCGCTGGAGTTCGCGCGCAACTCGCCGGAGCCCGATCCGGCGACGGTGCGGCGGCATGTCTATGCCAACCCGATCAACCCGCCCGAAGCGCTCAAGGCACGGCCGGCCGGCGAGACCCGGGTGCAGGGCTGGCTCGAGGCGGTGCGCGATGGCATTGCCGAGGAAATGCGGGCCAACTCGGCCATTCTCTATTTCGGCGAAGGCACCGGCGAGCGCGGCGGCAGCTTCGCCCATACCAAGAACCTCTGGCACGAGTTCGGGGCCGAGCGGCTGGTCGATACGCCGATCTCCGAGCAGGGCTTCACCGCTGCGGCAGTCGGCGCTTCGGCGACCGGCACCCGCACCGTGTCGGACCTGATGTTCGCCGACTTCGCCTTCGAAACCACCGGGCAGATTTTCCTCCAGGCGGCCAAACTCCGCTACATGAGCAATGGCGAAATGAGCGCCCCGATGGTGGTGCGCGCCGGCGCCGGAGCACTGCGCAGCTCCGGCCCGCATCACTCGGGCATGTACCATCCGTTGTTCGCCCATATGCCGGGCCTGATCGTCTGCGTGCCGTCCAACCCAGCCGACGCCAAGGGCTTGATGAAGACGGCGCTGCGCGGCGGCGATCCGGTGATCATGCTGGAACCCAAGGCGCTGTTTGCCTCGAAGGGCCCGGTGCCGGTGGGCGAGGACCACTATGTGCCGTTCGGCTCGGCCCGTATCGCCCGATCCGGCAAGGACATCACCATCGTCGCGGCCGGGCAGATGGTGGCGCGGGCCCTGGAGGCGGCCGACCTCTTGGCGGCGCAAGACACCGACGTCGAAGTGGTCGACCTCCGCACCATCATGCCGCTCGATGTGAATACCATTGTCGAGAGCGTCAGGAAGACCCACCGCCTGCTGGTGGTGGACGAGGCGTGGGCGATGTGCGGCATGGGCGGCGAGATCGCCCAGACGATCAACGAGCTGGCTTATGACGAGCTCGACGGCCCGGTTGGGCGACTGCACACCGCGCCGGTATCGCACCCGTTTGCGCCCGTACTGGAGCGCGCCATGCTGGTCGACGCCGCCAAAATCATGGACGGGGTGCGCAGCATCATCGCCGGCAAGGCGCCGGTGCCGGACCATTGGCACACCACCGGCATCGTCGCCGAGGCGGCAACTGCGGCTCCAACCCCGGCCCCGGCCGCAGCACCGGCGCCGGCCGCGGCTCCGGCCCCGGCGGCCAAATCCGACGACGAGCCGATCAACATGCCGTTCGGCGACCTCACAGTGTCCGAGGGCACGCTGGTCAAATGGCTGAAGGCGGTCGGCGACGCAGTGAAGGAAGGCGACGTGGTCGCCGAAATCGAAACCGACAAGGCGGTGGTGGAGATCGAGGCGCCGGCTTCAGGTACACTGAGCGCCATCGACCAGCCGGTCGGGACGGTGGTGCCGATGGGCGGCCGCATCGGCGGCATTCGGAAATAATCAGCGACTGCCGAGGGCAGCGGAGGAAGCGATGAAGATTCTGTGCGTCAACTGGCAGGCTGCCGACGATGCCGAGCTGGAACGCCAGCATTACCCGGATGTCGAGTTCATTCTCGCCCGCTCGACGGCGGATGTCGCGGCAGTGCTCGACCCGGAGGTCGCCAAGACCGTCGATGCGGTGATCAACCATTCGCCGACGCTGAACGTACCGCTGCCGCCGACGGCGTTCCCCAATGCCAAGATCGCGGTGCGCTCGGGCGTCGGCTTCGACAATATCGACACCGCCGGCTGGGGCGCCCGCAATATTCCGGCCTGCAACGTGCCCGATTATGGCACGACCGAAGTCGCCGACCACGCCATCGCGCTGATGCTGGCGCTCACCCGCGGCACCTACAGCTACCCGGCGGAGATCGCCGTCGACGGGCTCGAGGGCTGGCACTTCTCCAAGGCGCCGCTGATCCGGCGGCACAAGAACGCGACGTTCGGCGTCATCGGGCTCGGCCGCATCGGGCTCGCGGCGGCACGGCGGGCCGCGGCTTTCGACATGAAGGTGGTGTTCTACGATCCGCACCTGCTCTCCGGCGTCGACCTCTCGACCGGTTACGAGCGGGTGCATTCGCTCAACGAGCTGATGGCCAGGGCCGACGTGGTGTCGGTGCATGCGCCGCTCAGCACCGAAACGCGTGGGCTGCTCGGGACCGAGGCGTTTGCCGCGGCCAAACCCGGGCTGATCGTCATCAATACGGCGCGCGGCCCGATCATCGACGTCACGGCACTGGAAGCCGCGATGCGCCAGGGGACCGTGGTGGGCGCCGGGCTCGACGTGCTGCCGAATGAGCCGGGAGATCTCGACCACCCGCTGATCAAGGCGTGGCGCGCCAATGAGCCGTGGATCAAGGACCGGCTGATCGTTACCCCACACGCAGCGTTCTACAGCCCGGCTTCCATGGTCGACCTGCGGCTCAAATCGATCGAGGTGATCCACGCCTACCTGACCGAGGGCCGGCTCACCAACTGCGTCAACCGCGAATACCTGAAGCGCTGATGGCCGCCACCGCACTCCAGCCCCGCCGCGCCGCCTCGCCCTATGCCCGCCGGCTGGCGCGAGAGCGCGGCCTCACGCTGGAGGTGCTGACGGGCAGCGGGCCGAATGGCCGGATCGTCGCTGCGGATGTTGCGGCCTACACCGCCCGCCCCCTTGCCCCGGTGGCAGCCAGCGGTCCGCAGGCGTCGGCGCTCGGCACGACGATCCAGCTGGCAACGCTCTTGCAGTTGCTGGCCGGTTTCGCCGACGCCGATACGCCGTTCACACTCGAGGACGTAGTGCTGCGGGCGGCCGGATGTGCGCTGGACGATGTGCCGGAGAGCCACAGTCTCGCCGGAGCGCCGGTGGCGCTGGAACAGCAGGTCGGGCAGCTGGTGTTCGCCGATATCCGCAAGGGTTCGCTCGGGCCGTTGCGGGCGCGACGGCTTGCGGCGGTCGAGGCCGGTGGCGACCAGTCGGCGGAGCCGGCGGCGCTGTCGCTGAAGCTGCTGGCGGCCTCCGATATCCGGCCGGTGATGATGCCGCTGAAGCCCGGGCGCAACATCCGGCTGGTGCTGGCGGCGGGTCCGGCGGCGGGAGAATGCCTGTTGTCGTTCGACGCGGCAGTGGTGAGCGAGGATGCGGCGACGGAGTTGCTGACGCGGTTCAAGGCGTATCTGGAGCTGCCGCTGCGGTTGTTGGCTTAGTTGTGATTGCGCCGATCCGTTCGAACCACCACCGGCCGTCATCCCGACGAAAGTCGGGACCCACTGCTCGGAGGGCTGGTGAGATGCCGTCCGTGCCGGTCGATCACGGCAAGGTCGGCGCGGCTCGAGCGGGTGGAAACGCCGGCGCACTGGGTCCCGGCTTTCGCCGGGATGACGGCCGGTGGGTGCGGATGGAGCGAAGGCAAGGCTGCCCCACATAGACGGGGACGACATGAACGCGCCGGTTCGCTGCAACGAGTTCGTGCTATTATCATAGCCACACCTATGGGGCTGGCTGAGTACATGGACGACCTGAACGCGACGATTGATCTGTTGCCGAAGCGCGCGCTGGCGCGGGCCCAGGGGCCGCTGTACCGGCAGCTCG
>Ga0209902_100660_pt1 | contig 30659 bp, 27 predicted proteins | sample FECB27metaG_FD_188304 | JGI IMG/M metagenome (GOLD analysis project Ga0209902, IMG submission 188304) | Cyanobacterial communities from the Joint Genome Institute, California, USA - FECB-27 (SPAdes) (version 2) | ecosystem: Environmental > Aquatic > Thermal springs > Hot (42-90C) > Microbial mats...
TAGGCGCGGACGAGGCTGACATCGACGTTCTTCAGCACCGAGCTCACCACCTGGCTGGCAATCGCCGGATCGCTCTCGGCGAAGATCGCTTCCTGGTCGGAATCGACGCCGAGCACGAACTTGCCGGTTTCCTTGGCGGCAGCGGCCTGGCCGAGGCCGGCCTGCGAGGCGGCGATAAAGCCGAGCGCCACGCCGGAGCGGTACTGGGCGAGACCGAGCTCCTTGCCCTTGGCCGCGTCGGTGAACGAGCCGGCATAGGCGACCGAGACCTTGATATCAGGGGTCACCGACTGGGCGCCGGCGATGTAGCCGACGAGGAAGTCGTTGATCACGGGGATATCCATGCCGCCCAGGAAGCCGAGCGCCGTGCCGGCATCAGCCGGGAGACCGGACTTCAACAGGCCTGCGGCGAGGATGCCGCCGAGGTAGGAGCCCTCGTTCTGCTTGTACTGCACGGCGTAGACGTTGGGGTAGGCGCCGCCCTCGAAGGGCAGGCTCGCATCGAACAGGATGTACTTCTTGTCCGGATACTGCTCGGCAACGGCGCCGAGCGTCTCCGAGAGCGAGAAGGTGCCGCCGATGATCAGGTCCCAATCCTGCTCGGAGACCTCGAGCAGAGCCGGCTCCCAGCCGGTCGGATCGTCGCCGATCTCCAGCACCTTGGTCTCGACCTCGTCGCCGTACTTGGCCTTGATCTCGGCGATGCCCTTGTTGGCCGAGTCGAAGAACGACTTGTCGCCGAGCGCGCCGTTGACCAGCAGCAGCACCTTGTCGGCGGCGAGCGCGCCGGCAGCAGTGGCGGCGAGCAGCGCCGTGGCGCTGACCAGCCCGAGGGCAGCGCGGCGCAGCGCCACGCGGGTTACAGATTTTTGCATGAGGACTCCTCCAGAGCGATCCGATGAAACCGAACGATCAGGTCGTTTAATCGTGTAAATAGATAAGCGAGGTGCTATAGGGGGAGTCAAGATAGATTTCGTCGCAGTATGCTAACCGCTTGGCAGCGCTACGAACTTCGTCCACAGATTGAGGCAGGGGCGTGGGGACCAGATGAGCAGGGGCAGGAGCCCGACCATCAAGGACGTGGCGAAACTCGCCGGGGTTTCCTCGGCGACGGTGTCCTATGTGCTCAACGATCTCAACAAGGTAACGCCGGAAGTCGATGCGCTGGTGCGGCGGGTGGCGAAGGAACTCGGCTATTCGCGCAACAACGCGGCGCGAGCGCTGAAAACCGGCCGCAACAACATTATCGGCTGCATCCTCCCCACCCTCACCAGCCCGGTGTTCCCCGAAATCGCCCAGGCGGTGCAGCTGCGCGCCGAGGCGCATGGCTATGCGACGCTGGTGATCGATTCCGGCAATGCGCCGATGCGCGAGGAAAAGGTGGTGCGCACCCTCGCCAAGCACGGCGTCGACGGCGCGGTGGCGCTGCTGCACCCGAACTTCAAACTCGCCGACCCGCCGATCTTCCCGATCGTCTCGCTCGACGCGAAATTCCCCGGGCTCGACAGCGTGCATGCCGATCACTACGCCGGCGGCCGGCTGATGGCCGAGCACGCCATCGCGCTCGGGCATCGCCGCATCGGTATGCTCTCGGGCTTCCAGGATCTCACCAGCAGCTTCGAGCGCCGGCAGGGGTTCGTCGATGCCGCAGCCGGGCGAGTGGAACTGGTGTGGGAGGTGAATGTCCACCTCGTGCCGCAACTGCCGCCAGAAGCAGTGGCGGCGATCCGCCGGCGCGAGGTGACGCTGATCGCCTGCGTCAACGACCTCGTCGCCATCGCGGCGCTGAGCGTCTTGAAGGACAGTGGCATGAGCGCCCCCGGCGACGTCTCGGTGTTCGGCTTCGACGACATGCAATGGGCGAGCTGGCCGCTGATCGACCTGACCACCATCCGCCAACCACTGGCCGACCTCGGCAGCCAGGCGACGGACCTGCTGATTTCGCGGCTCGACGACCGGCAGCGGCCGGCGGTCGATGTGGTGCTGCCGGTGACGCTGGTGGAGCGAGGGTCAACGGCGAGGGTGGGGCCTCTGCCCCTCTCCCCTGAGGGGAGAGGGTAGGGCAGCTTGGACCGTCAGGTCCGCAGCGGAACTCGGGTGAGGGGTTCAGCTTCTCAGCGCGCGCTGGTTGCACCGCCTCACCCCTCAACCGGCCTTCGGCCACCTTCTCCCCTGAGGGGAGAAGGGACGCACTCTGCGCCGTCCGTGCTCGACCGCACCCGCGAAACCGCCTAGCCTCCGCCCCATGCGCAGTGACTATTCCACCGATATCGAAGGCGGCGCGCCGGTTCGCCGGCGTTATGCGATCAGCGGCCGGCTGGAGCTGGCGAGCTATCTGGCGTTCGTTGCCGAGCGGGCGCGCTGGCTCGATATCCGGGGCTGGGTGAGCGCCGAGGGTGCGGAGGTGACGCTGGTGGCGGCGGGGCCGGAGGCATTGGTCGGGGCGCTGGAGATGGCGTGTACGCTCGGGCCGCTCGACATGCTGGTGGAGACGATCGAGGTGGTTGATGAGATTGGGCCAGTGGGGAATGGGTTTGAGGTGCGTTGATTCCCCCGCTGCCGGCAGTCGGGCTCCCTCTCCCGCATGCGCTAGCCCGCAAGCGGGAGAGGACTCCCGACTGCCGGAGTCGGTGGCAGGCCCAAGAGTTGCCGTATCCCGTAGGCTCAGAAATAATCCGGCACGCCCGGCATGCCGATGAACCCCGGTAGCTTGCGCACCCGGCGCTGCCACAGGTTGATGGCCGGATAATCCTCGTGGCCGATGCCGGCGTCGTGGCTCAGCGCAACGTAGGGGAAGCTGGCGATGTCGGCGATGGTCGGGGTGTCGCCGACAATCCAAGGGTAGCCCAACTCCGCCTGGTCGGCGAGGTGGTCGTCGAGGATGCGCAGCGCCGCACGGGCTTTCACCTGCAGCGCCGCGAGGTCGCCGGGATAGTTCAGCATGGCGATCATCCGCGCGCCGGAGATCGCCATCAGCTCCCCGCCGGCAAAGCTCAGCCACATCATGATGGGCCCGAAGCGGTCGTCGCGCGGCAGCCATTGGCCCGATGTGTCGTATTTGTTGGCGAGGTGGCAGAGGATCGCCTGGGCGTCGCGCAGCACCAGGCCATCATCCTCGAACACCGGCAACTGGCCGAGCGGGTTCAGCGTCAGGAAGTCCGGGTGCTTGTGCTGCCGGCCGGGAAAAAAGTCGATGGCTTCGACTTCGTGCGGGATGCCGAGCATGCTGAGCAGCAGGCGCACCTTGTAACAGCTGCCTGAGAGCACATAGTCGTAGAGCTTAGGCAAGATCGGTCCTCGGTTCGGTGCCGAAGCGGAGCTGCTTTTCCTTCAGCCAGCGGCGATACAGCACCGAACTCAGGTCGGCGCGGGTCGGGGTTTCGCGGCCCGGCTGCAGCGGCAGCAACGAGGGGCGCTGGTTCTCCAGCACGATCTTGTCCTGGACGAAGATCATCTGCTGGAAGGCACTGAGCTCGGCGTCGCTGCTGGTCGCGTCGATCACCAGCATGAAGGCGTGGGCGATCGACACTGCTTCGTCGGTCGGCTGCACGAACAGCGCAATGACATCCCAGCGGTCAGGCGCGCTGGGCGGGGTCTTGTAGAGCATGACGTTGAACGGGCTCACCACCCGGTACATGTACTTGCTGATCTGCCCTTCGTCGGAGGCGGCGGCGGCGCGCGGCTGGTAGAACTCGCATTTGGTGGCCCACAGCTCATCGACGTTGCGGCGCTGTTCGACATCGTATTTCGCCACTTCCGGATGCGCCTCGGAGCCGAGGATGTCGGTGTGAACATAGGGGAAGTGGGCGAGATCGAGGAAGTTCTCGACCAGCCGCAGGCCCGAGGCGCGGACGCGCACCGGGCCGCAATGGATCCAGCGGCGATCCGGCTCGAGGCTCTCGGGCAGTTCGAACAGGCCGCGTTCCGGCGTGCCCAGGCTCACCCATAGGTGCGCATAGTCGGTGCGGACGGGCAGGGCGCGGCCGTCGGCCTTGACCTCGATGGTGTCGCCGGAGCGCGCCACGGTGAGGTCGGCGCCGAGCAGGCGCGACGGGGTCACCACCCCCAGCGGGAAATCCTGGAGTGCGCCGATGGTGTACCACTGATCGAGCGCAGCCTGATCGTCGGTGAGGCTCATGCGGCGGCCCCCTGTTCGACGCTGCGGCGCAATGCGCGGAGGTGGCGGATGGCAGCGGCGATATCGCTGCCTGAGGTCGTGACGTGCAGCATAGTCTTGCCGATGTTCATACTGTGCCAGCCGATATGGAGAGTGAAGCTGCCGAGTTGTGCGGCAATCAGCGGACGGTCGGCGCCGCCGAGTGGCGCGAGGGCAACGGATGGGGCGGCGTCGATTGTAAGGCTGAGCACCGGAGTCCGTTCGGGCAGGGCAGGCGGCGCATCCGCGGCGTCAGCGCTCATCCAGATCATGCCGCCCGTTTCGACCGACGCGAAGGCGTTGGCGCGAATGGTGGGCGGCACGGTCAGGTCAGGATGGGCCGGTATCCGCAGGCACTGGGCGCCTGCGCCATATTCCCAGCCATGATAGAGGCAGTTGAGTGCGTTGCCGCGCACGAAGCCGAGGCTGAGCCGCATGCCGCGATGCGGGCAGCGATCCTCCCAGACCTGCGCCACGCCACTGTCGCCGCGCCAGACCACCAGCTCGCGGCCATCGACGATGACGGCGCGCGTCACGCCCGCGGGGACGTCGCGGCTCAGGGCTATCGGTATCCAGTCGGCCATGGCGCTATTCCCCAGGTAAACGGTCTTCAATTCATTGTATGCAACGTCGCGAAATATGCACAAATCTTGTGCAGCTAATTTGCGCATGCGGAGCCATTAAGCATCTGCCGCCCCGACGGTGCAAGCGGCCTTGTCGGCCGGAGTAGGCCAAGACACTGAATTCGTTGCGCTAATAACGCTCGCTTAGGCTCGCCACAGCTTGGCACGTGGATTGCATTGATCCCCCTGGATACCGGCGCCGGCACTGAAGGCGGAGCCGGACGGTGCAATCCAGGGGAAGACGTCATGACACTAACCGCTATTTCTCGCCGTATGTTGCTGAAAGCCGGTGCAGCCGGTTTGGCGGCGTCGGCGCTGCCGTTCGGGATCGCCAGGGCGCAGACCAGCGTCATACTCGGCATCGTCTATGTCGGGCCGAAGGATGATTTCGGCTGGAACCAGGCGCACGCCGTGTCGGTGGAATCGCTGAAGGCACTGCCCGGCATCACCGTGGTGGAAGAAGAGAATGTGCCCGAGACCGACGCCGTGGCCAAGTCCATGGAGTCGATGATCAACCTCGATGGCGCCAACCTGATCCTCGCCACCTCGTTCGGCTACTACAACCCGTTCGTGGTGGAGCTGGCGAAGAAGTACCCTGATGTCACCTTTCGGCATGCCGCGCCGCTGTGGAACAAGGATAGCGACCCCAAGAATGCCGGTTCGTATTTCCCCTACCTGAATCAGGCGCACTACGTGAATGGCGTCGCCGCCGGGCTGTCGTCGGGCGGCAAGATCGGGTTTGTGGCGGCCAAGCCCATCCCGTCGGTGCTTTCGAACATCAACTCGGTGCTGCTCGGGGCGCGCTCGGTGAACCCCAAGGCCACGGTCCAGGTGATCTTCACCGGCGAGTGGAGCCTGCCGGTGCGCGAGGCGGAAGCGACCAACGCGCTGGTCGATGCCGGCTGCGAAGTGATCACCTGCCACGTCGACAGCCCCAAGGTGGTGATCGAGACCGCCGAAGGGCGCGGAGTGAAGACTGCCGGCCACAATGCCAGCCAGGCGCCGCTGGCGCCCAAGGGCTTCATCACCGGCGCCGAATACAAGTGGGAGACGATCTACAAATCCTACGCCGACGACATCGCTGCCGGCAAAACTCCGCCGAACTTCCTCGTCGGTGGCTACAACAACGACATGCTGCGCAACACGCCTTACGGCGCCGGCGCAACGCCCGAAGCGATCGCCGCGGCGGATGCCGCCATCGCGGCGCTGGTCGGGGGAGCGCCGATCTACAAGGGCACGCTCAAGGACAATGCCGGCAACGTCGTGGTCGACAAGGACTACGACAATTACGACCCGTATCTCGATGGCATGAACTGGCTGCTCGAGGGCGTGCAGGGCTCGATCACTTGATCATGGGAGAAGATCTCGCAGTCCCCTCGCCCCTCAGGGGAGAGGGTAGCGCAACTGGGGCCTAAGGTCCGTAGCGGAGCTTGGGTGAGGGGTGAGCCGCAGCAGGGTGCACTCGGTTGACGCCTCACCCCTCACCCGCCGCCTACGCGGCGACCTCTTTCCTGAGGGGAGAGGTGACTGGCTACCGCCCGAGAAATGGAGCGCGTGAGACGATGACCGCTGAAACCGCCGACAGCACTGCAGTCCCCGCCAATTCCGGCGCCAACCTGCAGGTGCTCCGCTTCGCCGAAGCCCTCGCTATTCCGCTCGGCGCGCTGCTGGTGTCCGGGGTGCTGTTTGCGTTGTTCCTCCTCGCCATCGGCAAGGACCCGCTGCAATTCTACCAGCTGATCTGGACCGGCGGGTTCGGCTCGTCGTTCTCGATCCAGAACTCGCTGCAGCGGGCGGCGCCGCTGATCCTCACCGGCCTCGCCTTTGCCATTCCGGCGCGCATCGGGCTCACCATGATCGGCGGGGAGGGGGCGCTGGTGCTGGGCGGTTTCAGCGCCGCGGCGATCGCCATCCCGCTGGTGTCGAGCGCTGCGCCGGTGCCGGTGACGCTCTTGCTGATGGCCGCTACCGGCATGCTGGTCGGCGGGCTGTGGGTGGGGCTTACCGGCTGGCTCAAATATGCGCGCGGCGTCAACGAGACCATCGCCTCGCTGCTGATGAGCTATATCGCCATCGCCATCATGAACTTCTTCGTCGAGGGGGCGCTGCGCGATCCGGCCTCGGCCAACAAGCCTTCGACCATGCCGATCGGCGATGCCTACCGCATCGGCTCGATCCCCGGCACCGACGTGCACTGGGGCTTTGCGGCGGGCGTGGTGCTGGCGATCCTCCTCTGGGTGCTGATGAGCCGCACCACCTTCGGCTTTGCGGCGCGGATGACCGGCGGCAACCTCAGGGCGGCGCGGGCGCAGGGCCTGCCGGTGGGCATGCTGATGGTGGTGTGCTGCGCCATCGCCGGGGCCTGTGCCGGGCTCGCCGGCTTCTTCGAAGTGGCGGCGATCCACGGCCAGGCCAATGCCTCGCTGGTCGCCGGCTACGGTTTCACCGGCATTCTCGTCGCCTTCCTCGCCCGGCAGAACCCGCTTGCGGTGATCCCGGTCGCCATCCTGTTCGGCGCGCTGGCGGCGGCCGGCGGGGTGATCCAGCGTCGCATGGGCATGCCCGACGCCACGATCCTCGTCCTGCAGGGCATCATGTTCGTGGTGCTGCTGGTGTCCGAGACCTTTTACGGCCGGCTCAAGATCTTCCAGGTCAAGGCGAGCGGGGAGCGCACCTGATGGACAACGCACTGCTGACCGTGCTGATCGCCATGCTTGGCGGCGCCATAAGGGTGTCGACGCCCTTCATGTTCGTGGCTTTGGGCGAAACGCTCACCGAGAAATCCGGCCGCATCAACCTGGGGCTCGAGGGCAACCTGGTGCTCGGCGCCATGGTCGCTTACGCGGTGAGCTATCTCAGCGGCAATGCCTGGCTGGGGGTGCTGGCCGCCGGCGGCTCGGGGCTGTTTCTCGGCGCGCTGCACGGCTACATCTGCAAGCTGCCGCGGGTCAACGACATCGCCGTCGGCATCGCCATGATGAGTTTTGGCACCGGCATCGCCTTCTTCTTCGGCAAGCCGTTCATCCAGCCGACGGCGCCGCGGCTCGACGCCATTCCGCTCGGTGACTGGACCGGCAACCCGGCCTTGGCCCAGGCGCTGCAGGTCAACCCGCTGTTCTTCGTCGGCATTGCACTCGCCGTCTTCATGTTCTGGGCCTTCAAGAACACCCGGTGGGGGCTGATCGTCAGGATGACCGGTGACAGCGCCGCTTCGGCCAAGGCGATGGGCGTGTCGGTTGATCTGGTGCGCTTCCTCGCCACCGCGGCGGGCGGCTTTCTCGCCGGCATCGGCGGAGCGTTCCTGTCGCTCTACTACCCTGGCAGCTGGAACCAGGGGCTGAGCTCCGGGCAGGGGCTGATGGCGGTGGCGCTGGTGATCTTTGCGCGCTGGGACCCGATCAAATGCATCTGGGCGGCGCTGCTGTTTGGCGCCGCGGGAGCAATAGGGCCGTCGCTGCAGGCGATCGGCATTTCGCAGGGCTACTACTTCTTCAACGCCGCCCCCTACATCCTGACGCTGATCATCATGATCATCTCCGCCGGCTCCAAAAGTTCGGCCCGCGATGTGCCGGGCGAACTGTCGATCACCAAGTGAGGGGCGCGAGATGACCAGTTCCATGGACGAGCGGATCGAGGCGGCACTGGTGCCTGATGGCCGGACCATCGCATCGACGCCCTATCCGTGGCCCTATGACGGCGACCTCGGACCGCACAATACGGTGCTGATCGCCATCGACATGCAGACCGATTTCTGCGGGCCAGGCGGCTATGTCGACTCGATGGGCTACGACATTTCCCTGACCCGGGCGCCGATCGTGCCGCTGCAAAAACTGTTCGCGGCGTTCCGCGCCAAGGGCTACCCGATCATCCACACCCGCGAAGGCCACAAGCCGGATCTGAGCGACCTGCCGGCCAACAAGCGCTGGCGCTCGCAGCGGATCGGCGCCGGTATCGGCGACCAGGGGCCGCAGGGCCGCATCCTGGTACGGGGCGAGCCGGGCTGGGAACTGATCCCCGAGCTCGCGCCGGAACCGGGTGAAGCGATCATCGACAAGCCGGGGAAGGGCTCGTTCGCCTCCACCGATCTCGAGCTGATCCTTCGGCTGAAGGGCATCCGCAATATCGTCCTGAGCGGCATTACCACCGATGTCTGCGTCCACACCACGATGCGCGAGGCCAATGACCGCGGCTTCGAATGCGTGCTGCTGGAAGATTGCTGCGCCGCCACCAAATACGACAACCACCTCGCGGCCATCGACATGATCAAGATGCAGGGCGGGGTGTTCGGCGCCGTCTCGACCTCGGAAGCCTTGATGGAGGTGCTGTGATGGCCGCTCGCGCGCCTTCGCTTGAAGCCATCGGCATGACCAAGGCGTTCGGGCCGCTGCTGGCGCTCGACGAGGTGTCGATCAAGGTCGAAGCCGGCTCGTTCCATGCGCTGCTGGGCGAGAACGGCGCCGGCAAGTCGACCCTGGTCAAGTGCATCATGGGCTTTTACAGCGCCGACAAGGGGCAGGTGCAGCTCGACGGAAAGGAAGTTTCGATCCGCTCGCCGCGCGACGCGCGGGCCAACGGCATCGGCATGGTCTACCAGCAGTTCACCCTGGTGCCGTGCCTGACCGGCGCGGAAAACCTGGTGATCTCGCGGGCCGATACGCCGCAGATCATCGACTGGGTCAAAGAGAAACAGCACCTCGACGCGTTCATGCAGCAGATGCCGTTCCGGGTACCGATGGACACCCAGGTGTCGTCGCTCTCGGCCGGCGAAAAGCAGAAGCTCGAAATCCTGAAGCTGCTCTATCTCGACCAGCGCTTCATGATCCTCGACGAACCGACTTCGGTGCTGACCCCGGGCGAAGCCGACGAGATGCTGGGCCTGCTCGGCGGCATGGCGGAGCGTAAGGAAATCACCGTGCTGATGATCTCGCACAAGTTCCGCGAGGTGAAGGCGTTCTGTGACCACTTCACCGTACTCAGGCGCGGCCGCTTCACCGGGGCAGGTGACGCGAAGACGGCAAGCGTGCCCGAAATGAGCGCCATGATGATCGGCGACACGACAATCCGCGAGCGTGCCGCCCGCCAGGTGCATGCCGAGGGCCCGGACCGGCTGGAGCTGGCCGGGCTGTTCGCTGAGGACAATGACGGGCTGCCGGCGATCAAATCGGTCAACCTCAAGGTGAAGGCGGGCGAGATCGTCGGCATTGCCGGGGTTTCCGGCAACGGCCAATCGGCCTTGGTCGAAGCGCTCTCGGGGCAGCGGGCGCTGTCGGATGGCGGCATCTACATCAATGGCGAGTTCTTCCGGCCCAAACGCGGGGCGTTCGATCGTTACAAGGTGTTCGGCCTGCCCGAGGAGCCGCTGAAGAATGCCACCGTGCCGCGGATGAGCGTTGCCGAGAACCTGGCGTTTCGCTCGTTCGACAAGCCCCCGGTGGCCAAGCTCGGCTGGTGGATGTCGCCGGGGCCGATGCGCGAGAAGGCGAAAGAGCTGATCGCCCGCTATCGGGTGAAGACCCAAGGGCCGGATGCGCCGATCGAGACGCTTTCGGGTGGCAACGTGCAGCGGGCGGTGCTGGCGCGCGAGCTCAGCGGCGATGTCGACGTACTGATCGTCGCCAACCCGTGCTTCGGGCTGGATTTTGCCTCGGTGGCCGATATCCGGTCGCAGATCATGGAGCAGCGCAACCGCGGCGCGGCGGTGCTGCTGGTGAGCGAAGACCTCGACGAAATCCTCGAACTCGCCGACCGGGTGGCGGTGATGTCGGGCGGCACCATCAACTATGTGGCGCGCATCGAGGACACCGACCGCAACACTATCGGCCAACACATGGCGGGACACTGAAATGGACGCTGCGACCGCGACAGGGCAGACGAAACCCCAAGCCTGGGGCAGAGGCTGGCGGTGGGCAGCGCCGGGTGAGGGGGCCCTCGATTGGGTCCGTGGCAGGGCGAAGGGCCCCCTCACCAGACTGCTTGGGGGGATTTGGCGCACCGGCCCTACCGACTACCTCGTCCTGCACATCCCGCTCCGCGGCTCGTTCGTGATCCCTCTATGATCTCCGTTCCCTCCCGCCCGTACCCGTACCCGCTCGACCCCGCCCACACGGCGCTGGTGGTCATCGACATGCAGCGCGATTTCATCGAGCGCGGCGGCTTCGGGGATTCGCTGGGCAATGACGTCGCTCGGCTCGAGGCGATCATCCCGACCACGGCGGCGCTTATCGCGCTGTTCCGTGAGAGGGGCTGGCCGGTGATCCATACGCGCGAGGCGCATCTGCCCGACCTCAGCGATTGTCCGCCGGCAAAGATACGGCGCGGCAATCCGAGCCTCAAGATCGGCGAGGCCGGCGCCATGGGGCGGTTGCTGGTACGGGGTGAGCCGGGCAACCAGATCGTCGATGCGCTGGCGCCGATCGCTGGCGAGATCGTCGTCGACAAGCCGGGAAAGGGGATGTTCTGGGCCACGGGGCTGCACGAACAGCTGCAGGGGCTGGGGATCACCCAACTGGTGTTCGCGGGTGTCACCACCGAAGTGTGCGTTCAGACTTCGATGCGCGAGGCGAATGATCGCGGCTACGAGTGCCTGCTGATCGAGGATGCGACGGAGAGTTACTTCGCCGAGTTCAAGGCGGCGACGCTGGCGATGATCGCGGCACAGGGCGGCATAGTCGGCTGGGTGACGCCGCTGGCGGCCCTGCAGCAGGCGGTGATGGCATGATGGTGAACGATCCCGCTGTCGTCGCCGAAGTGGAAGCGGTGTTCGAACGCTACGAGGCGGCGCTGGTCGCCAATGATCTCGCGGTGCTCGACGAGCTGTTTCTCGATAGCCCGCTGACCATCCGCTACGGCATTGCCGAAAACCTCTATGGCAGCGCGGCGATCCGCGAGTTCCGGCGGCTGCGACCGTTGGCCGGGCCGGGCCGGCGACTGGCCCGGACGGTGATCACCAGCTATGGCCACGATACCGCTATCGCGTCGACGCTATTTCACAATGACGGCGCACCGGGCAAGGTGGGCCGGCAGCTGCAAACGTGGATACGGACGCCGGATGGCTGGCGCGTCGCCGCTGCGCATGTCAGCGTCATCGACGCTACGACTTAGACTATCAGAGGGGACTATGCTGAAACGCACCTCCGGCGAGGAGATCCGCCGCGTGCTGGCCAGCCGCATCATCGCCGGCGAGCTCGAACCGGGCACGCCGCTCGACGAAACGCTGCTGGCCGGCGAGTTTGCGGTGTCGCGCACTCCGGTGCGCGAGGCGCTGCGGCTGCTCGCGGCCAGCGGTCTGGTCGACCAGAAGCCGCATGCCCGGGCGCTGGTGGCAAAGCCGGCGCCGGATGAGCTGGCCGGAATGTTCGAGGTGATGGGCTATCTCGAAGCCCTGTGCGCCGGGCTCTGCGCGGTGATGATGAATGCGGCCGAGCGCGAGGCGCTCGATGCGCAGCATGCCGAGATGGCCGGCATCGTGCGGGCCGGCGATGCCACCGGCTATGCCGAGGCGAATGACGCGTTCCACAGCGCCATCTATGACGGGGCGCATAACAGCTATCTCAGTGAGATCACCGTCTCGACCCGGCAGCGGCTGCAGCCGTTCCGCCGCGCCCAGTTCGGCGCCCGCGGGCGCCTCGCGCAATCGCATGCCGAGCACGGGCTGATTGTTGAGGCGATATTGCGCGGCGACCGCGGTGAAGCGGAGGCGGCGATGCGCAAACACATCGCGATTGTCGGCGATGCGTATGAGCGGTTGAGTCGGGTTTGAGGGAAGCACCGGCGATGCCGCAATCCTCCCCCGCCACGCGGGGGAGGATCACGGAGAGGCCGCCGACTAAGCCGGTAGCTTCGCCGCCAGAAACTTCCGCCAGCCGCCGAACTCCGAAATATCCTGCGCGCCGCTGACCGCCTCGGCCTCGACCAGGAACCCCTTGGCGGTGAAGCCATCGGCAAACCGCAGCGTGCCCACGCCAAGCGGCGCCGGGATCTTCGCCACAAACGCTCCAAACCCCGCGGCGTCGAGCGACCATACTTCTGTAGCGATCGCTGCCCCCGTGCCGTCGGCGACACGCAGCAGGCCGGGCTTTGGCGGCGTGGTGCCGGGGAGGGCGAAGAGGCGGTAATCCCGCGTGGTAGCGGCCTCGCGCACAAAGCTGCCGCCGAGCGCGGTCAGTTCGCCGTTGAGCGGCAGACCGGAGAGGTGGGCGCCGACCACGGCGATCTCGATGCGCTCGCCTGTTGCGTGCAGGGGAGCGGCCAGCGCTTCGCCCATCAACGCCGCGCCGATGCCGGCGAGGGCGCCGTCGCTGTTGGCCTTGCCGATCAGCGTCAGGCTGCCGCGCAAGCCGTCGGAGCGGCTGCCGGTGGGCACGGCCAGCGCCGCTAGATCGAGCAGGTTGACGAAGTTGGTGTAGCTGCCGAGGTTGGAGTTGAGGGTGATCGGGTCGGCCGCGAGCTCCGCCACGGTGTAGGCGCGCGGCACCGTGGGCACGGCGAGGCAATCGAGGCTCGCCAGCAACGGCGCCACGGCGCGCTTCAGCTCCATCAGCCGATAGGTGGCTTCGAAGGCCGAGACGGCGGTGAGGCCACGGGCACTTTCGATGATCTTGCGGGTCACCGGATGGAAGCTGTCGGGGCTGGCTTCGAGCAGGGTCTTGGTCGCGGCGTAACGCTCGGCCACCCAGGGGCCCTCGTAGAGCAGCCGGGCCACGGCGTGCAGCGGTTCGAAATCGATCTCGATGATCTCGGCGCCGAGCGCTTCGAGACGCTGGAGATCGTCGCTGTATGAGGCTTCGGCCGCAGTATCGCCGAAGAACTTGCGGTGCGCGGGCAATGGCACGCCAACGCGAAGCCGGGGCGGCATGGCTGACAGGGCCGGCGCCGGCAGCTGCCGGGAATAGGCATCGGCGGCATCGTAGGCGGCGGCGACCGTGGTGGCGCGGAAGGCGGTGACGACGTCGCGGGCGAACACCGAGATGGTGTCGAGGGTGCGGCAGGCCGGCACCATGCCGGTGGCCGAGAACAGGCCGAGGGTGGGCTTCAACCCGACAATGCCGTTCATCCCGGCGGGGATACGGCCGGAGCCGGCGGTATCGGTGCCGAGGGCGAAATCGACAATGCCGGCGGCCACGGCCACAGCCGAGCCGGAGCTCGAGCCGCCCGGCACCAGGTCAGCGCGCTGCACGTTGCGGGGCACGCCATAGGGCGAGCGCACCCCGACGAGGCCGGTGGCGAACTGATCGAGATTGGTCTTGCCCAAGGCGATGGCGCCGGCCGTTTCGAGGCGCGCCACGACGAAGGCCGAACACGCCGGCGTATAGGCAAAATCCGGGCAGGCGGCGGTGGTGGGGAGGCCGGACGCATCGATATTGTCTTTGACGGCGAAGATCAGTCCGTAGAGCGGTTTGCCTGCCGGGCCGGCGGCTTCGAGGGCTTGGGCTTCCGCCAGCAGCGTTGCCTCGGATTTCAGGCTGATGAAGGTGGCAGGGTCGTCATAGGCCGTGAGGGCGGCGAGGGCTGCGTGGACGGCGGCGACGGGGGAGTTTTGCAAGGCTCAGTCCTCGAGGTGGTCGAGGCGATTATGCACAGACTCGTCCGTCAGCCCACAGTGATGTGTGCATTGAGGTTGGATATGCAGAAAGAATGTGCAGGTGTGATCCTGATGCACAGAATGCTGAGGTTTTGAGCAGGGCGCTGGCCGTGCCCACACCGTCCCCTCTTCCCTGAGGGGAGAGGGCAGTGCAGCTAGGACCGTGAGGTCCGTAGCGAAACCAGGGGTTCAGCATACCAGGATGCTGGCTAGTCCAGCATGTGGCACCGCTTCACCGCTCAACCGGCCTTCGGCCACCTTCTCCCCTGAGGGGGGGAAGGGAAGGGGCATGTTCCGGCTAGGTGTACTTGGTGCCCCTGACCCTGGCCCTCTACCCCGCGGACGCTCTCGCGTCCGCTAGGAGGGGCGAGGGGACAATGGGAGCGCCGCCGGTGTCCTATCTGTCAGTCGGCGAACCGACCTACCGGCACGCCCTTCGTCCCACTGGCAAAGCTCACCATCGCTCCACAGAGCGGCCACTTCTCGAGATCCTCCGCCGAGACCCCGGCACTGAGGCTGGGAACGTACAGCGTTGCGAGATCCGGGCCGCCAAAGCAGGGCATGGTGGGGCGGTAGTTGGGGAGGTCGATTGAGCGCAGCAGCTTGCCCGCGGGCGAGAAGCAGTTGAGGCGGCTGGCCGAGGCGCCACCGGACCAGTAATTGCCGTCGATGTCGCAGGCGCCGCCATCGGGGCGGCCGGTCAGTTCGTCGAGGTCGAGCCAGCGGCGGCGGTTGGTTGCTGTGCCCATCGCGGGGTCGAAATCATAGATATCGACCCAGATGCCGCGCGAGTCCGAATGGTACATGCGGGTGCCCGTGGGGTCCCAGGCGAGGCCATTGGAAATGCGGAAATTCTCGGCAATGACGGTGACGCGGCCATCGGCGGCAATGCGGTAGAGCACGCCGGCCGGATCGGCGGCGCCGCTCGCATCCATCGAGCCGACCCAGAAGGCGCCGTCGGGGCCGACCTTGCCGTCGTTGAGCCGCATCTCCGGTTTCTTGTGGGTGACCGTGGCCAAGGGCTGCCGGCTGCCGTCGCGCGGATCGAACAGGATTACCGTGCTCTTCAGCGCGACCACCAGCCTGTCGGAGCGGCAGAGCCCGAGCGCGCCGACCGGCTCGCCCATCTCCCAGTATTCGCGGACGCCGGTGGCGGGATCGAGGCGGTAGATGATGCCGGGGGTGATATCGACCCACCAGAGCAAGCCGGCGCGTTCGTCCCAGAGCGGGCTCTCGCCGATGTCGCAGCGGTCGGCATCGACGATGGTGATGGTGGGTGCAGTCATCTCAGGAATCTATCATACTGGTTTGCCAAAGTCATAGTACAGGAGGGGAAGACATGTATGTAGGCACCCAGCTCGGCGGCGATCAGTTCGCCAAGGTCGGCGACCGCTATCTGAGGCAACTGGCCCAGCTCGGGGTGAAGCATGTGTGCATCGACCCGGTCGGCGACCCCTGGCAGTGGGATCGTGACATCCTGATGCGGCACGCCGAACACGTGTCGAGCTTCGGCCTCGTGCTCGACATGGTGCAGTTGCCGCTCCCCTCCTCGGGCATCGAGCGCAACCACCAGGCTCCAGGGATTGTGCTCGGCAAGCCGGGCGAACGCGACCGCGAGATCGACGGCATCTGCCGGATCATCGAGGCCCTGGCGGAAGCCGGCATCGGCGCCGCCAAGTACAACTTCAACGTGCTGGGGATTCCGCGCACCGTGTCGGAGACCGGGCGCGGCGGACAGAAGCTTTCGACCTGGCGCGCCTCGGAGGCAACCGACGGCGAGACGCTGACCATTGCCGGGAAGGTCAGCTCCGAGGAGTTCTGGAGCCGCATCGAGTATTTCCTCGAGCGCGTGGTACCGGTCGCCACCGCCAGCAAGGTGCGGCTTGCCTGCCATCCGCATGACCCGATGACGCCGCCGGGCTATCGCGGTTTCGAGAGCCGGGTGCTGTCGAGCGTCGAGGGGCTGATGCGGTTCGTGCAGACCTGCGAGAGCCCCTATCACGGGCTCAACTTCTGCCAGGGCACGGTGGCCGAGGGGATGGAAAACCCGCGGGCCGAGATCGGCGAGGTGATCCGCTGGTTCGGCAGCCGCAAGAAGATCTTCAACGTGCACTTCCGCAACATCAAAGGCGGTCGCTACTCGTTCACCGAGGAGTTCCCCGATGCCGGCGACATGGACATGCCGGCGGCGCTGAAGATCTATCACGAGGTCGGCTATGACGGGATGATCATGCCCGACCACGTGCCGCATATCGATGCCGACAACTCGATGGAAACCGCCTTCGCCTTCTGCTTCGGCTATATCATCGCGCTGTTCCAGGCCAATGGCTGGGATCCGTACGGCGCCTGATCGGGACGACTGAGATGCCGAAGACTCTGCTCACCGGCGCCTCCGGGCGGCTCGGCAACTACCTGCGTGCTGCGTTCGCGCGGGCGGGTCGGCCGTTGCTGGCGACGGACCTGGTCGCTCCCGCAGATGGTGGCGACGTCGTGCTCGCCGATCTTGCCGACCGCTCGGCGGTGGAAGCGCTGATGCGCGACGACGTCGAGGCGGTGGTGCATTTCGGCGGCATGGCGAACGAGGCGGCGTGGCAGACCATCCTCGATGCCAACATCGCCGGCACCTACAATGTATTCGAAGCGGCGCGGCAGGCCGGGGTCAGGCGGGTGATCTATGCCTCATCCTACCATGTGCTGGGGATGCATGAGGTGAGCGCGGCGCCGCTCGATCGCCACGCCGAGGCGCGACCGGATTCGCTCTATGCGGTGAGCAAGCTGTTCGGCGAGAACCTCAGCCGGCTCTATCACGACAAGTTCGGCATCGCGTGCCTGAACATGAGGATTTGCGCGGCAAACAATCCGGGCTCGCAACGCGACCTGAAGCTTTGGTGCCATCCGGATGATCTCACCCGGCTGGTGTTCGCCGGGCTCGATGCGCCGGAGCTGGGCTATCGGACGGTGTTCGCGATCTCGGACAATGTCGGGGCTTGGTATCGGAACGAGGCTTCGGAGATGCTGGGGTGGCGGCCGGAGCATTCGTCGGCGGAGTTACCGGCGCCAGCGGGTGGCTGGCCGCTGCCGGAGCCGAAGGTGGCGGTGCTGCAGGGCGGTGGGTTCGCGGTGCGCGGGCATTTTGAGGATTGAGGGGGCTTGCGCTGGCGTCTCCATCGCTTCTCCCCTCAGGGAGAAGGTGGCGCGTAGCGCCGGATGAGGGGTGAAGCGGCGCAGCGAGCGCTTGCTGAGAAGCTGAACCCCTCACCCAAGTTCCGCTACGGACCTCTGGTCCTAGCTTCACTACCCTCCCCTCATGGGAGAGGGGCCCGACTACTGGCCTCAGCTCTTAGCCCTTAAGCGGCCCACCCGCTTCCTTCACCATCTCCACCAGCCGCTTGAACACGTTGCCGCTCTGGCGGATGCCGTCATGTTCGTATTCGTTGGTGACCCAGTGCTGCAGGTTGCCGACTTCGGAGGCGGTTTCGAGCGACAGGCCGGCATCGACGTAGAGATCGTCGTAATAGACTACGGCGCTTACCGGGACGTCGTTGCTCGCGAGGCGCGCGGGGTCATAGAGCGCCGAATAGCTCTCACGCTTCGCCAGTGCATCGACGCCCGCCTTGAACGGGCGGAGCGAGCGGATTTCCTCGAACATCCACGGGTACATCATCTCGCCGGTGAACAGCAGCGGGCGGGCTGATGGGTCGAACTCGGGGTGCTCGGCCCGCACCCGCTCGGCGGCCCAGTTGGTGGCGCCGGCCGCGTGGCCATAGATGCTCTCCTGCAGGGCGGCGAAGAGCGGGCCGGTGTCGTAGCTGGTGAGGCTCATGACGCTGAACAGGAAATGATCCGATAGCCGGCCGGGGGCGGAGAAGGCTTCGTCGATCAGCCAGTGGACGTTCTCGTGGCCGGGCGCCATGCCCAGGTCGATGCCGATGGTCTGGAGCCGCTTGACCGTGAGCCGGTCGCCATCGGGCAGCCGCACGTCGCTGCCGGCAATGGCATCGGCGATGGCGGCGACGCGGGCGACGTCGTCTGGATAGCGCTTGTAGTAGAGCCGGGTCTTTGCCGCAGCGCGCGGATAGGTGCGGCGGTAGACCTCGTCGGCCGAGGGGCGGAGGCTGGCGAGGCCGCCGGCGACGTAGCAGGCGGCGAGCGCTTCGGGGTAGCGGCTGAGGTAGGTCAGGGTGAGGAAGCCGCCATAGCTCTGGCCGAGCGATTCCCAGCGCTTGCCCGGGAACAGGGTTTTGCGGGCGTGCTCGAAATCGTCGATGATCGAGTCGGCGCGGAAGTGGCTGAGATAATCGGCGGCGGCCTCGGCATCGGCGAATTGCGCCATGGTGGCGGCTTCGATGCGGGTAGAGCGGCCGGTGCCGCGCTGGTCGGGAAGGATGACCCGATGCGTCTTCAGTGCCTCGGCCAGCCAGGACGGGCTGCCCTTGGTCGGCCGCGGCGACTTGCCGCCCGGGCCGCCCTGCAGGAACACCAGGAGCGGCAGATCGTCATGGCGTTTGGTCGGGTCGACCACCTCGCGCAGGAACAGCTCGATGGTGGTGCCCGCGGGCTTGTTCCAGTCGAGCGGCACCGGCAGCAAGTGGTCGCGGATCAGCATGCCGGGGATGGTATATTCGGCGACGGGCATTTGTTCTCCTTCTAGCTCCCGGGGGTGGGGGTGGTTCTGTGATCACCGATGGACTCCCACAGATCCTCACCGCACCCGCGGGTCGAGCAGCACATACGCGATATCGACGATGATGTTGGCGACGACGATGAACAGGCCGCCGAGCAGCACCACGCCGATGATGATGGGGCGATCCTGGTTGGCCACTGCCTGCACGGCGAGGGCGCCAACGCCCTGCAGGCCATAGACCTGTTCGATGACGATGGCACCGCCGAGCAGCAGGGCGATATCGGCGCCGAGCTGGGTGGCGAGCGGGGTGAGGGTGGCGCGCATGCCATGCTTCCATATCACCTTCCGCTCCGAGAGCCCCTTGGCGCGGGCGGTGCGGATGTAATCCTCGCCCATCACTTCGAGCATCTGGCCGCGAGTGAGGCGGGCATAGACCGCGGCGGTGGTGAGCGCCAGGGTGGTCCACGGCAGGATCAGGTGCCAGGCCCAGATGGCAGGGTTGGGCAGGAAGGGTTTGAAGCCGCCGGCCGGGAACAGCATGAAGCCCGATTGGCGGGGCAGGAAATAGAACAGGTAGAGCGACATCATGCCGAGCACGAAGGTCGGGAAGCTGAGCCCGATGAGGATGAAGCCCTGGCCGAGCCTATCGCGCACTCCGCCGGGATGGCGCGCCGACATGATGCCGATGGGAATGCCGACGGCGAGCCAGACCAGCACGCCACCGACCACCAGCGACAGCGTCGCGGGCAGGCGGTTGAAGATCAGTTTCGCGACCGGCTGCTGGTTGCGATAGGAAAAGCCGAGGTCGCCGGTCACCGCCTTGCCAAGAAAGCTCAGATATTGCTCGTGGATCGGCCGGTCGAGACCGAGATTGGTGCGGATCTGGATCAGCTGCGTTTCGGTCGCCTTGTCGCCTGCCACCATGCGGGCCGGATCGCCCGGGGCGACGAAAAACAAAAAGAACACGAACATGCTGAGCGTGAGGAGGATCAGCGCGCCGAACAGCACGCGGCCGGCGAGATAGCGGATCATTTCGGTTTCCTCCGCACCGGCCGGCCGCGCGGATCGAGCGCATCGCGGAGCCCATCGCCGAGGATGTTGAAGGCGAGCGTGGTGAACAGCAGGGCGAGGCCCGGGATCAGCACCAGCCAGCCGGCGACGAGGTAGAGCGAGTTGCCGGCGGCGTCGGCCAGCATGCCGCCCCAGCTCGGAGCCGGCGGCACGATGCCCATGCCGAGAAAGCTCAGCGTCGCCTCGAAGACGATGGAGCCGGGGATCATCATGGTGGTGTAGACGATGATCGGCACGCTGAGATTGGGCAGGATGTCGATGAACATGATCGATAGCGGTCCGGCGCCGAGCGAGCGGCTGGCCTCGACGAATTCCTGCCGGCGCAGCGACATCACCTGGCCGCGGATGACGCGGCCCATGGTGGTCCAGCTGAAGAACACGATGACGCCGATACTGAGCGACAGGCTGGGGCCGAACACCGAGACCAGCGCTAAGGCGCAGAGCAGGAACGGCACGCTCATCACCAGATCCATGGCGCGGCTCAAGACGGTATCGACCCAGCCACCGAAATAGCCGGCGACCATGCCGACGGTGATGCCGATCAGCGCCGCGACCACGGCAGCAAGGACGCCGACAGTGAGCGAGACCTGCGCGCCATAGGCGAGGCGCACCAGCACGTCGCGGCCGAGGTGATCGGTGCCGAACAGGAATTCTGCGTTCGGCGCGACCGGCAGGCCCATCTCGGAGAGGCCGGTATCACGATACTGCTCGATGGCGGAATGGCCTGATAGTGCCGAGATCCATGGGGCCGACAGCGCGAACAGCACGACCAGCACGATGAAGATAAGCGCGGCAATGATCGCCGGGTCACGACCGAGGCGGCGCAGGGTCAGCGCCAGCGAACCGCGTTGCACCACGGGGGTGGAAGCTGCGGTGCTCATGCGGCCACCGCGACATGCGAGGCGACCAGGGTACGGCCGGCAGCGGGGTGGCGGGGTGGGGTGGTGACGGAGGCAGCGAGCAGCGTTCGCGTGTAGGGATGCTGCGGTGCGCGATAGAGCGTTTCGGCTTCGGCCAACTCGACGATCTGGCCCGCCTGCATCACCGCGATGCGGTCGCAGACATGCCGGACCACGGCGAGATCGTGCGAGATGAACAGGTAGGTAAGATCGAGGTCGCGCTGCAAAGACCGCATCAGGTTCAGCACCTGGGCCTGGATCGAGACATCGAGGGCGGAGACCGGTTCGTCATAGATGATCAGCGAGGGGTTGAGCGCCAGGGCGCGGGCGATGCCGATGCGCTGGCGCTGCCCACCGGAAAATTCCGAGGGGAAGCGGTTGTAGTGCTCGGGGTTGAGGCCGACCAGTTCCATCAGCCGCTGCACTTCGCGCTTTCGCTCGGCGCCGCTGGCGAGGCCGTGGATGCGGTAGGGATCGCCGATGATGGCGCCGACGCGACGGCGCGGGTTGAGCGCGCCAAAGGGGTTCTGGAACACCAGTTGCACCTCGCGCCGCATTGCCTGCCAGGCGCGGGCATCGAGGCTGCCGAGGTCGCGGCCGAGCAGGGCGACCTTGCCATGGGTCATCGGGATCAGGCCGGCGAGGACGCGGGCAAAGGTGGACTTACCGCAGCCGCTCTCGCCGACGAGGCCGAGGGTTTCGCCACGGCGCAGTTCGAGATCGATACCCTTCAGCACCTCGAAGCCGGTGCCGGGGTTGAACAGGCTCCCGGCACCATAGGTCAGGCGCACGCCCTCGGCCTTGACGACGATCTCTTCGGCTGCCGGCGGCTTGGCGGTGCCCGCGACCCGGGCGGCGGCATCGGCAGGTGGGCCTTCGAGCCAGCACAGCGACTGCAGCCCATCGCTGAAGACGCGGAGCGGCGGCGCTTCGGCGGTACAGCGCGGCATGACGCTGGCGCAGCGCGGCGCGAACACGCATCCCCTGGGGGTTTCGAGAAGGCTCGGCGGCCGGCCGGGGATCGGCACCAGCTCGGCGCCCGCCTCGTAATTGGCGGGCGAGGAGGCGAGCAGCCCCGATGTGTAGGGGTGGGCCGGGGCAGCAAAGAGCGGGGCACTCGGCCCCAGCTCCATGCGCCGGCCAGCATACATCACCATCACGTGGTCGGCGATGCTGGAGAGGAGGCCCAGGTCGTGGGTGATCATCACCACCGTGGTGCCGCGCTCGCGCCGCATCTCGTCGAGCAGCGCGACGATCTGTGCCTGTACTGTGACATCGAGGGCGGTGGTGGGTTCGTCCGCAATGACCAGCGGCGGGTTGAGCACCAGCGCCATGGCGATCATCACGCGCTGGCGCATACCGCCGGAAAACTGGTGCGGGAAACTGTCGAAGCGGTGATCGGCTTCGCTTATGCCGACACGGGCAAGGAGATCGACGGCGCGGCGGCGCGCCACTGATTTCTCTACCTTCTCGTGGGCGTGGATCATCTCGGTGATCTGGCTGCCTACGGTGTAATAGGGGTGAAGGCTCGACATCGGATCCTGAAAGATCATGCCGATGCGGGAGCCGCGGATCGATTGCAGTTCGGCGGGCTTGAGGCCGAGGAGGTTCCGGCCTTCGAACAGCACCTCGCCAGTGACCGTGGCATTGGGCAGGAGGCCGAGGATCGCCTGGGTGAGAACGCTCTTTCCCGAGCCGGACTCGCCGGCAATGCCGAACAGTTCACCGGCTTCGAGCGTGAAGGAGACATCGCGCACGGCGTGGATCACGCCGTCTTCAGTGGGGATATCGACGCTCAGATGCCGCGCTTCGAGAACTGCCACGCAATTGCTCCAGACTGAGGACCGGCGACCCAGGTGCGTTGGTCCAATGATGAGCCGGTGCGGGAAGAGTAACCCCACCCCTGTCCCCTCCCCGCAAGGGGGAGGGAGACCAAAACACTGGCGCCGGTGTGGGCGTCTCCTCCCCCCTTGCGGGGGAGGGACAGGGTGGGGGGTACTCTGTGCGCACCGCGCTACCCCCCGTGCCGGCTCGTCAGCCTCAGCCTATTGCTGCAGCCAGACGTTGGTCCAGTCGCCCTGGACGCCGATCGAGTAGGGCTGGAAGTTCTGCACCGCCGCGCCGTGGTAGAGCACGATCAGGTTGGCGATCAGCGGCACCACCGGGGCATCGGCCATCACCAGCTCATCAACCTCTGCCCAGAGCGCGCCGACTTCTTCGGGCGTCGTGGCGTTGATTGCCTGCTGGCCCAGCTCGTTGGCCTTGTCGTTGTTGTAGTCGGTGTAGTTGTAGGTCTGGTGCGTGCCGTCATAGCTGAACTGCGGCTGGAATACCGAGCGCGCCGAGCCGCCGGCCCAATCCGGGGTCCAGCCGACCGGGGCGATATCCCAGGTGCCTTCCTGGGTGTTCACCGGGTTGGTCATGAACTTCGAATAGTAGTCGGCGGGCGCGACGGGGGTCAGCTCCAGCGTGATGCCGGCCTTGGCCATCGAGGCCTGGATGGTCTGCGCCACTGCCGGCTCGTTGCCCTTGTTGCGGAACGGCATTTTGAGCGTGATGCCGTTGGGGAAGCCAGCCTCGGCGAGCAGCGCCTTGGCCTTTTCCGGATCGCCCTTGGCCTCGGGCGAGGGGTAGAGGTCGAACTCGTGATAGCCGAGCACGCCGAGGCCGAAAATGCCGTTGACGGGCTTGGCAATGGACGGGCCGCCCATCTGCTGCACGATGGCGGCCTTGTCGACGGCATAGTTCAGGGCCTGGCGGACCTTCAGGTCCTTCAGCGCGCCATTATTGTTGCCTGACACGGTGTTGATGAAGATGAAGTTGGTGTTGCCCGACGACACCGTCATCAGCTTTTCGTCGCCCTGCGCCGTCAGCATCTGGAGGATTGCTGGCGGGATGGTGACGTCATAGGTCATGTCGCCATCGCCTGATTGCAGCTGCTGCATAATGGCGTCGACAGTCAGCCCGAAGGTGATGTCGATCTGGTCGACATAGGCCTTGCGCAGCGGATCGCTGTCGGCGGTCCAGGCCGGGTTGCGCACCAGCTGCAGCGAGGAATCCGGAGTGTAGGCGCCCGGCGTGTAGGGGCCGCTGGCGATGAAGTTGCTGCGGTAATCCGGACCATCGGGCAGGTAGTCCAACACTTCGATCGGCGCCGGGGCGGAGGTGGCGAGCGACAGCATGTAGATGAAGTCGCCGGCGCGCTGCGTCAGCTTGATCACCACGGTCTCATCGTCCGGCGTCTCGATGCCGGTGATGTCGTTGCCTTCGATATAGGCCTTCATCGCTTCGACGGTCGGCTCGACTTTGCTGAAGCCGTCACAGAACTCGGCCATGCCGGCGACGAGGCTCGAGTAATAGGTCAGCGCCGCCGAGCCGAGCGCCGGGTTGCACATGCGCTTGAAGCCACGCTCGAGGTCGGCCGAGGTGATCTGGCGGGCGCCCGAGGGGGCGTTCCACTGCGCGCCCTGACGAAGCTTGAAAGTGTAGGTGAGGCCGTCATCGGTTGGCTGCGGCACTTCGGTGGCGAGGTCACCCTTGGGGGTGATCCGCACGGTCTCGTCGGTCGAGGCTTCGTAGGAAATCAGCTGGCGCGACACGGCGCGCAGGAAATTGTTGGTGGTGACCAGCGCCGCCGAGGTCGGGTCGAAATGGTCGAGATCCTCGGTGCCGAGGATGCGCAGCGTGCCGCCCGGCTGGGCGTCCTGGGCGAAACTGGGCAGGCTCGACAGGGCAGTGGCAACGAGGCCGGCGAGCGCCAGCCGCGGCAGCAGCTTGCGGCGTTTCGGGGTGGTATGCGCCATGGGTTCCCTCCTTCATGGACGAGTGGCCGCAAAGGGCAGCCGCTCCCGTAACGGCAATAGTCGACAGCCTGTACGCAGCTTGTCAATAGGAATGTCGACAACTTGCCGACAGCTGCTTTTCATCCTATGAGATTGGTAAAACCGGATGCCCCTTTGCGTCCAAATGAAGAGTGCGGCCGTTGTCCGCGAGACAAGGATCTGAGATGCAGAAGAGCGACTTCCGCGGGGTGTTTCCGGCGATCACCACCAAGATGACGGGGGATCAAGAGGTTGATATTGCGGCAGTTCGTGCTGACGTCGCCTACCAGATCGAATCCGGCGTCGACGGTGTCATCGTCTGCGGCTCGCTCGGCGAGGCCTCGAGCCTGACGCGCGAGGAAAAGCTCGCCATCGCCAAGGCAGCGATTGCCGAAGCGGCGGGGCGGAAGCCGATCCTCCTGACCATCGCGGAAGATTCCACCCGAGCCGGTGCGGCGCTGGCGGCGGAAGCTGAAGCGCTCGGCATCGAAGGGCTGATGGTCCTGCCGGCGATGCGCTATCTCGCCGACGATCGCGAAGTGGTGGCGCATTATCGCGCCATCGCCGCCGCCTCGGGCCTGCCGATCATCATTTACAACAACCCGATCGCCTACGGCATCAACGTCACCGAAGCGATGCTCAAGGAGATGGCGGACGAGCCGAAATTCGTCGCCATCAAGGAATCGACTGGTGACACCCGCCGCATCAACGAGACGCTGCGGGCGCTCGGCGATCGCTATCAGCTGTTGACGGGCGTCGACGATCTGGCGCTCGAAAGCCTGATCCTCGGCTGCACCGGCTGGATCGCCGGCCTCGTCGTGGCGTTCCCGCGTGAGACGGTGGCTATCTACAAGCTGGCCGAGCAGGGGCGCATCTCCGAGGCGATGGAAATCTACCGCTGGTTCCTGCCGCTGCTCAGCATGGATATCGGGCCCAAATTCGTCCAGAACATCAAGCTGGTCGAGGCCATCGTGCGCGGCACCTCGCCGGTAACCCGCGCGCCGCGGCTGCCGCTTGTCGGTGCCGAAGAAGCACGGGTGCGCGCCATCACCGAGGCCGGGCTGAAGAGCCGGCCGGATCTCTCGAAATACGGCTTCTGACCATGACCAGACTTCCGGCGCTCCGGGCCCATCTCGGAGCTCTCGGCATCGACGGGGTGATCGTGCCCCGCTTCGATGCCCACCAGGGCGAGTATTGCGCGCCGCATGACGAGCGGCTGCGCTATCTCACCGGGTTCACCGGTTCGGCCGGCATCGCGCTGGTGACATCGGGCAATGCGGTGATCTTTGTCGATGGACGCTATCAGGTGCAGGTGCGGCACGAAGTCGATCTCGAGGCGTTCGAGATCTCGCATTTTTATGACTTTCCGCTCGAGCGCTGGCTCGGGGAAAAGCTGCCACGCAATCAACGCATCGGCTTCAACCCGATGTTGATCCCGTCCGACCTCCATGAGCGGCTGAAGGCGGCGATGGTGCTGGCGGGCGGTGCGCTGGTGCCGCTCGAGGCCGATCCCGTCGATGCGATCTGGCCGGATCAGCCGGAGCCGCCGACCGGGCGGATTGCGAGCTTTGCCAATGCCGGCGAGGCAGCGGTGAACAAGCGCCGGCGGATCGGGGCGCGGCTCGGCGAACTGGGGGCGGATTTCCTCGTTGAAACGCAGCCCGACAATATCGCCTGGCTGCTGAACGTACGGGGGAGCGACGTCAAATACACGCCGCTGCCGCAATCGTTCCTGCTGCTCGACAAGAGCGGGGAAACCGAGTGGTTCGTCGATGAGCGAAAGCTCCCCAATGACCGCGAGGCCTATGAACTCGATGCGGTGACGACGCGCTCGCCTGCTGACCTTCTGGGTCGGATCGCGGCGCGTTCCAGCGGCAAGCGGGCGCTGGTCGATCCGCGCTTTGCCTCGGTGGCGGCGGCGCTGGCGGTCACCGGAGCAGGTGGGTCGGTGCTGTCGGAAACCAGCCCGATCACCGTCGCCAAGGCGATCAAGAATGGCACCGAGCTCGAGGGTTTCCGGTCGTCGCATGTGAGCGACGGCGCGGCGCTGACCGAGTTCCTGAACTGGTTGCACGACAACGTTGCAGAGCGCGAAGCGGCCGGCGACGCCATCACCGAGCTCGAAGCCGAGGATAAGCTGCTGGAGTTCCGGGCGCGTGGCGAAGGCTTCGTCGAGCCGAGCTTCCGCTCGATCTCGGCTGCGGCGGCGAACGCCGCGATGTGCCACTATGCTTCGAGCGTCGAGACCAATGCACCGCTGACCACCGGTGGCGTCTACCTGATCGACTCCGGCGGGCAGTACCTGACCGGCACGACCGACGTGACCCGCACCACGGCCTTCGGTCCGGTGTCCGACGAAGTGAGGCGCACCTACACCGCGGTGCTCAAGGGCTTTGTGGCGCTGATGACGGCGCAGTTTCCGGTAACGGCGCGCGGCCATCATCTCGATGCGCTGGCGCGGCGACCGCTATGGGATCTGGGGCTCGACTACGACCATGGCACCGGGCATGGGGTCGGGCATTTCCTCTCGGTGCACGAGCACCCGCAGCGCTTCGGCAAGGTGGTGAACAATTACGAGTTCGCCCCCGGGGTGATCATGACCATCGAGCCCGGCTATTACCTCGAAGGGGAGTTCGGCCTCAGGGTCGAGAACCAGGTGGAGACGGTCGCGGCGGCGCCCGGGTTCCTGCGCTTCGAGACACTGACACTGGCGCCGATCGATCTGTCGCTGGCGGATGTGAATGCGCTGACGCGTGACGAGGTGGCGTGGTTCGATGCCTACCACGCGCGGGTGCGGGCGGCGCTGTCGGGGCGGTTGTCGGCTGGGGCACAGAGCTGGCTCGAGCGGATGACGGCGGCGATCTCTCTGTAGTTCTCGGTCTCTGCTCCCCTACCCCTCGAGGGGTTGGGGTGGGGGGCCATCGGTGATCACCCCCACCCCCACCCCCCACCCTTCCCCTCAAGGGGGAGGGGAGCGACCGTGAACACTTCACACCCCAGACCAAGGCATCCGATGTCCGCCCCCTCCAATCCCCGCCTCGACCGCTACACCCCCGTTGACCACTCCAAGGTCGATTTCTCCGGCGGGTTCTGGGAGAGCTGGAGCAATACCGTCCGCCAGGTCACCGTGCCGACGCAGCACCGGCGGCTGGACGAGGAGGGGTTCCTCGAAGTCCTCAACTTTCACCTGCCGCCGGCGCCGCTGGTTCGCCCGATCCAGCCGAGCGGGCTCTCGATGCAGCATTTCTTCGACAGCGATTTCGGCAAGTGGATCGAGGCGGCGAGCTACACCCTGAAGGCGCATCCGAACCCGGAGCTGGAAGAAAAGATCGATCAGATCGTCGAGCAACTGGCCAAGGGCCAGATGGCCGACGGCTATCTCAATTCCTGGTTCATCCGGCGTGAGCCGGAGAAGCGCTGGACCAACCTGCGCGACCTGCACGAAATGTACTCGATGGGGCACCTGCTCGAAGGCGCGGTGGCGTATTTCGAGGCCACCGGCAAGCGCCGCTTCCTCGAGGTGATGCTCCGCACCGTCGACCACATCATCGATACCTTCGGGGCCGAGCCCGGCAAGCTCCGCGGCTATGATGCGCATGAGGAAATCGAGATCGCCCTGATCAAGCTGCACGGCGTGACCGGGGATCCCAGGCATCTCGAACTCGCCGCCTTCTTCGTCAACGAGCGCGGCCAGCAGCCGGCCTATTACGACGAAGAAGCGCGTCGGCGCGGCAAGGACCCCAGGGACTATATCTTCAAGGACTATTCCTACAGCCAGGCGCATATGCCGGTGCGCGAGCAGACGCAGGTGGTGGGCCATGCAGTGCGCGCCATGTACCTGTTCTCGGCGATGGCCGATGTCGCCGCGGCAACCGGCGACCTCTCGCTGTTCGCCGCCTGCAACCGGCTGTTCGACAACCTCACCGGGCGGCAGCTCTATGTCACCGGCGGGCTGGGGCCGGCGCATGCCAATGAGGGCTTCACCCGGGAATACGACCTGCCCAACGTTACCGCCTATGCCGAAACCTGCGCCGCGGTGGCGCTGGCGTTCTGGGGCCATCGCATGGCGCAGATCGAGCTCGACGGGCGCTTCACCGACCATGTCGAACTGGTGCTGTTCAACGGCGCGCTGTCGGGGATTTCGCGCGATGGCGAGCACTATTTCTACGAGAATGTGCTGGAGAGTCACGGCGATAACAGGCGCTGGAAGTGGCACTATTGCCCGTGCTGCCCGACCAATATCGCCCGGCTGATCGCTTCGCTCGGCAGCTACTTCTACACCACCAAGCCCGATGAACTGGCAGTGCACCTCTATGGCGCCAACCGCGCCGAGGCGGTGCTCGGCGACACCGCGGTGCAGGTGAGCCAGGAGACACGTTACCCGTGGGATGGCGACATCCGGCTGGCCATCTCCCCGGCCGTGCCGAAACGCTTTGCGTTGAAGCTGCGCATCCCCGGCTGGTGCCGCGAAGCAAAGCTCAGCGTCAACGGGGCGTTCGTGCCGGTCGAGGCGAACAAGGGTTATGCGACGATCGAACGAGACTGGCAGGCCGGCGACGAGGTGCGGATCAGCTTTGCCATGCCGGTCGAGCGGCTCTACGCCAACCCCGAGGTCACCGAGGATGCCGGGCGCGTGGCGCTGAAGCGCGGGCCGGTGGTCTATTGCCTCGAACAGGTCGACAACGGCTTTGCGCCGCAGCGGCTGCGCTTGGCGCCCGGAGCAGCGATCGAGACGGCGTATGATCCAAACCTGCTCGGTGGCGCGGTGACACTCAGCGGCAGCGCGGTGAAGGCCAGCGATGCCGGCTGGGGCGGGGCGCTCTATCGCACCGCGCCTTCGGCGCTGGAGCCGGTGTCGTTCAAAGCGATCCCCTATCATCTTTGGGCCAATCGCGCGCCGGGCGGCATGCTGGTATGGCTGCTCGAGGCGTAGCAGAGCCAGTCGTTGCAATCGGCGACGGAACCGGTTTTCTAGCGCCCGGTGCAATTCAGGAGAATCGTCGTGGCTGCAATGCGCGGGGCGACAAAGATCAAGGCAGCAGCGGGCAAGGCCGCCGCACCGAGCGGTGACGAGCCGGTGCGGGTGCGCGGGCAGGGGGCGCAGACGGTCTATGACAAGCTGCGCCAGTCGATCCTCGACCTGACGCTTGAGCCGGGCAGCCCGCTGGACGAGGTGGGCCTGTCGGTGCAGTTCGACATGTCACGCACGCCGATCCGCGAAGCGCTGGTGCGTCTCTCGGCCGAGGGGCTGGTGACGACGCTGCCCAACCGCAGCACCATCGTCTCGTCGATCGATTTCGTGCAACTGCCGATCTATTTCGAGGCGCTGACGCTGATGTACCGGGTGACGACGCGCGCCGCCGCGGTGCACCGGCGCGACAGCGACATGGTAACGATCCGGAAGTTGCAGGCGGCCTACGCCGACGCGGTGCAGCAGCGCGACGCGCTGAAGATGATCCAGTCCAACCGCGACTTCCACGTCGCCATCGCCGTGGCCGGCAGCAACAGCTACTTCACCGCGCTGTTCACCCGGCTGCTCGACGAGGGGCGGCGGATCCTGCGGCTCTACTATCAGAGCTTCGACGACACCCTGCCGCGGCAATATGTCGACGAGCACGAGGCGATGGTGGCGGCGGTGGCCGCGGGGGATGCGGAACTGGCGGACAAGCTGGCTGCGGGGCACGCGGCGCAGATCGTGCGGCAGATCCAGAGCTATATCGCGCGGGATACGACTTCGCATATCAGTCTGGCGTCGTAGGGTGCAGTCTGGATCGCTTCTCCCCTTAGGGGACTGTTGCGTAGTGCGCCGCGGGCTTGTGGTCGGAGTCTGAGGCTTTGGCTCGTGCGAGTGCGCACGTAGTTTGACTGCCCAGGACTGGGTCTGG
>Ga0209902_100661_pt1 | contig 30602 bp, 28 predicted proteins | sample FECB27metaG_FD_188304 | JGI IMG/M metagenome (GOLD analysis project Ga0209902, IMG submission 188304) | Cyanobacterial communities from the Joint Genome Institute, California, USA - FECB-27 (SPAdes) (version 2) | ecosystem: Environmental > Aquatic > Thermal springs > Hot (42-90C) > Microbial mats...
CGAGGCCCCGCCGCGGGCGTGAGGGCCCGAGGCGGGGCTCTCCCCACCGCCGGCCGGGAAGACCGGGGCAGCGGCGCCTCCCCCCGTCCGCCGCCGCCCCGGGCCGGCGATCTCAGCCGCCGATTTCCGCCTTCACCGCCGCCGCGCCGTCGCCGCCGTCGAAGGTGGTGACACCCGCCACCCACGGCGTCGCGACGTCCGGGTGGGCCTTCAGGTAGGCGAGCGCCGCCTTCTTCGGATCGGTGCCGCCGTCGAGGATCTCGCCCATGATCTCGTTCTCCATGTCGACGGTGAACGTCATCTGGGTCAGCAGCTTGTTGAGGTTCGGGCAGTCCTCGGCGAAGCCCTTGCGGGTGACCGTGTGGACGCTCGAGGAGCCGAAGTTCGGACCGAACTCCTTGTCGCCGCCCGTCAGATAGACGAGGTCGTGGTTGGTGTTCATCGGGTGCGGCTCCCAGGCCGGGAACACGATCCACTCGTCACGGCCTTCCGAGCGCTTCACCTGGCCGAGCATGCCCTGCTCGGACGACTCGACGATGTCCCAGCCCTTCAGGCCGTGGTCGCCCTGCTCGACCATCTTGGTCAGCGTCTGGTTGACCGCCGAGCCCGCCTCGATCGAGTAGATCTTCGAGCCGAACTTGTCGGCGTGGGTGGCGAGGTCGCCGAAATCCTTGACGCCGCCGTCGGCGACGTACTTCGGCACGGCGAGCGTGAAGCGGATGCCGTCGAGGTTCTTCTTCACCACCACCATGTCGCCGGAGGCGACGAGCGGCTCCACGAAGCGCGCCTGCACCGGCATCCAGTTGCCGAGGAAGACGTCGAGTTCGCCGATCTTCAGCCCCTCGAAGGTGACCGGGACGGCGAGCGTGTTGACCTTCTGCTCGTAGCCCAGCGCCTCGACGACGACGCCGAAGAGGGCATTCGTCGAGGTGATGTCCGTCCAGCCGGGATCGGACATGCGCACCGTCTTGCAGGCGGGCGCGTCGGCGGCGAAGGCGGCGGGCGCGACGGTGGAGAGCGCCGTCGCGGCGGCGAGGGCGAGCACGGCTTTCGTCGTGGGGGTCATGGTCGTGGTCCCTTGCTGTTCGGTTCTGGAGGCTTGTCTTGTTTTTGGTCTGGGTCCCCGGCGTGGCTCAGGCCGCGTCGGCGGTGGCGGCGCGCACGCGGGGAAAGCGGGCGCGCGCCTCGAGGTCGTCGAGATCGGCATAGCGGCGGATGTAGCTTCGCGAGGCGTCGCGGATCGGCTGGTGATCCCACTTCGGGTCGGCGCCCTCGGTCAGCGCCTCGGCGACGAGCCGCCGCCGCCGCTGGCTCGCCCGCACCGCCGCGTCGAGGGCGGCGAGGTCCCAGCGGCCGGCAATCTCGCTCCGCAGCGCGGAGACGGCGGCCGCGTGCGCCGGCTCGGCGGCCAGGTTCAGCCGCTCGTCGGGATCGGCGGCGAGATCGTAGAGCTGGTCGGGATCGACCGGGCTGTGGATGAATTTGGTGTCGCCGCGGCGGATCATCACCACCGGCGCCACCGCCCCCTCGGCCAGGTACTCGCCGATCGCCTCGTCGTGGCCCTGTGCGCCGGAGAGATGTGGCAGCAGGCTGCGGCCGTCGATCTCGTCGAGGCCCTCCGCCGCGGCGCCGTCGGCGGCGATGCCGGCGAGCGTCGGCGCGAGGTCGACGAGCGACACCGCCGAGGCGACGCGCCGGCTCGACAGATGCCGCGGCGCGTGGACGATCAGCGGCACCCGCGCCGAGCCCTCGAAGAAGCTCATCTTGTACCAGAGCCCGCGCTCGCCCAGCATCTCGCCGTGGTCGCTGGTCAGGATCACCACGGTGTCGTCGGCGAGCCCGGTCTCCTCCAGCGCCCGCGTCAGCCGGCCGACGATCTCGTCGACGAAGGAGACGGCGCCGAGATAGGCGCGCCGTGCCGTCGTGACTTGCGCCGGGCTCACCGGCTCGACGTCCATGTTGGAGACGTGGCGGAGCCGCGCCGAATGCGGGTCGAGCGGCGCGTTGCCAAGCCCGACCCGAGGCAGGCCGGCGTCGGCGTCGCTGTAGAGGTCGAAGAAGCGGCGCGGCACGGCGAACGGGTCGTGCGGGTGCGTCAGTGAGGCGACGAGGCAGAACGGCCGGGCATCGGCGCCGCGAGCCGCATCAAAGATTGCCCGCTCGGCGGTGAACGCCACCTCCTCGTCGAAGTCGAGCTGGTTCGTCCGCACGCACGTCCCGGCGTCCGAGACCGAGCTCATGTTGTGGTACCAGCTCGGCCGCCGCTCCGGCCGAGCCCAGTCCGGCGTCCAGCCGAAATCGGCCGGGTAGATGTCGGTGGTGAGCCGCTCCTCGAAGCCGTGCAGCTGGTCCGGCCCGGCGAAGTGCATCTTGCCGGCGAGCGTCGTGCGGTAGCCGCGCATCCGCATCAGGTGGGCGAAGGTCGGCACGTCCGAGCCGAACGGCGCGGCGTTGTCGTAGCCGCCGGTGCGCGACGGCAGCCGGCCGGTCATGAACGCCGCCCGCGACGGCGCGCACAGCGGGCTGTTGCAGTAGGCGGCGTCGAAGACCGAGCCGCCGGCGGCCAGCCGGTCGATCGCCGGTGTCCGGGCGCGGCCGCCATAGGCCGGCAGGACCATCGGAGTGAGCTGGTCCGCCATGATCAGGAGTACGTTCAGTCGCCGCCGGCCCACCGTCGTCCACCTCGCTCCACGTCACGTATCATCAGAGTTTCCGGCGATGGCGGCTTGCCGTAAACTCAGCCTGACCAGATGAAGGCATGAGGGTGAGTCATGGCATCGCGACCCCGTCTGCCGCCTTTGCAACAGTTCGCGGTGCTGGAGGCGGCGGTGCGCCACCGCGGCTTCACGGCGGCGGCGCGCGAGCTCGGTCTGACCCAGTCGGCGGTCAGCCGGCAGATCGCCACGTTGGAAGAAAAGCTCGGCGTGCCGCTGTTCGACCGCGTCTGGCGCGGCGTCACGCCGACGGAGGCGTGCCTGCATCTGGCCGAGGCGACCGGCGAGGCGCTCGCGGCGCTGTCGCGCGCCGTCGAGGCAGCCCGCACCATCGGCGGCGCCCACACGCTCACCGTCGCCACCGACTTCGGCTTCGCCGCCTTCTGGCTGCTGCCGCGGCTCACCGAGATGCGACGGGTGATGGGCGACGTCGACGTGCGCATCGTCACCCGCCAGGAGGACTTCGACCCGGACAGCGATGCGGAGGACGTCTCGATCGTCTTCGGCGGCGGCCCGTGGCCCCGCGCCCGCGCGAGCCTCCTCGTCGGCGAGCACGTCACGCCGGTGGCCTCGCCGGGCTTCCTGGCGGACGCCGCCATCACCGCCGTCGCCGATCTCGACCGGCTGCCGCTGCTCCACCTCGACGCTCCCGGCCCCGGCCGCTGGCTCGGCTGGCGGGACTATGCGGAGAGCGTCGGCACGCAGCTCACCGGGCGCACCCCGGGCCTCGCCTTCAACAACTACATCCTGGTGGTGCAGGCGGCGATCGCCGGCCAGGGCCTGGCGCTCGGCTGGCGGCCGCTGATCGACGACGCGCTGGAGCGCGGCCTGCTCGTGCCGGCGCCGCTGCCGGTCGTCACCAGCGCCCGCGGCTACCACATCGTCCGGCCGAACCGGCGCGTCGAGCCGGCGGCGATGGCGCCGTTCCGCCGCTGGCTGCGCCAGACGCTGGCCGGCCGCGCCTGACCGCCGGCGCCGCGCTGCCAGCGCCGCGCCCCTCCGCTGCCTCCGCCCTGCCCGCCTCACGCCACAGAGCCCACCCATCTTCCGCCCCCCGCCGGAGGGCCGGCGCGATGCCGAAAGGGAGATGCGGATGCCGAAGGCCGGCAACGGGTACGGAGCAAAGACAACGATGCCGACAGGGATTGGACGAGGAGCGGTCGGACGCGGAACGGTCTCGGGTGAGGCGATAGAGCGGACCCCAGTGGGGCGGCGCACGGTGATGCTCGGGATCGGGGCGATCGCCCTCGGCGCGCCGCTGCTGTCGCGGCCGGTGCTGGCAGCAAACAACACCGGCGCCAGGCTCGACCTCGCCGACCTCGAGGCGCGCCACGGCGGCCGCCTCGGCGTCGCCGCGAGCCGCGATGGCCAAACGCTCTCCTGGCGCGGCGACGAGCGCTTCGCCTATTGCTCGACCTTCAAGCTCTTCCTCGCCGCCGCGGTGCTCGCCCGCGTCGACCGCGGCGAGGAGAGGCTCGACCGGCCGGTCGCAATCACCAAGGCTGACATGCTCCCGCACGCGCCGGTGACCGAGCCGGCCCTCGGCGGGACGCTGCCGATCGAGACGCTCTGCCGGGCGGCGGCGGAGCAGAGCGACAATCCGGCCGCCAACATCCTCATCCGCGAGCTTGGCGGCCTCCAGGCGTGGGCCGCCTGGTATCCCTCGATCGGCGACCGCACGACCCGCGTCGACCGGCCGGAGTTGGAGCTGAACTCCGCCGTCCCCGGCGATCCCCGCGACACCACCACGCCGGAGCGGACGGTGGCGAACCTTCGGGCCGTCCTTCTGGGCGACGTGCTGTCCGCCGGGAACCGCGACCGCCTCACCGGCTGGCTCGTCACCACGCCGACCGGCCCGGACCGCATCAAGGCGGGCGTGCCGAAGGGCTGGACGGTGGCGCACAAGACCGGCACCGGCCGGACGCCGGTCAACGACATCGCCGTCGTCACCCCGCCCGAGGGGCCGCCGCTGACGATCGCGATCTACTACACCGAGATGCGCAAGGCGCCGCTCGCCGAGCGCGAGGCGGTGATCGCCGAGGTCACCCGCCGCGCCGTGGCGGTGCTCGCCGACGCCTGAGCGGCCAGTCCTGCGGGCCCCACCGGGGCCCGCAAAGCTGCGCCGGGCCGCGGCCGGTCAGAAGTCGATGCCGAGCGTCAGATGCGCCTGCTGGCGGTCGAAATCGAGGGTGTTGATGCCGCCGCCGATGCCTTGGTGACCGCCGCCCGCCACCTGGATCGACCACGCGCCGCTGAGGTAGGCGTGCTCGCCGAGGCCCGCATAAATCGTCGGGCCGAGATAGAGCGCGTGCCCCTGGTGGGTCTCGAAGAAGGCCCCCTCGAAGGCGGAGAGGAAGCGCGCCTCGCCGCCCACGAAGACGTCGCCGGCCACCCGGCCGGTGACCGCGGCCGACAGCTCGAGGCCGGATTCGCGCTCGAACTCGTCGCCCTCCTTCGACCACTCCGGCTCGTAGAGGAGGTTGGCGGCGGCGAAGACGCGGTCCTTGACGATCTCGACGTCGGCCATCGCCTTGAGGCTGACCGCGAAGCCGTCGATGCGCTCGCCCGACGCCTCGTCGTAGCGCGACCACTCCGGCTCGGCCGACAGCGCGAGGCCGAACGGCGCGGTGCGGCGGTCGAGCAGGCGCCACTTCAGCTCGGCCCCGAGGCCGCCGAAGCCGGCGGTGGAGACATCGTCGAAGCCGCGGATCTTGTGGATGTCGAAGGCGGCGAAGGTGGCCGAGCCGGAAATCGTCATGTTGTCGGTGAGGCCGTACTCGAACTCGGTCTCGTTCTGGATCGAGACATAGTGGCCGCCGCTGGTGTTCTTCTTGGATCGCCGGCCGAAGCCGCCGACGGTGTCGTTCGAAAGCTCGCGCTCGCCGGCTTCCGCGGTATCGGACCCTTCGGTGAAGCCGAACAGGTTCTCGCTCTCGACGCCCTCGTCGTCATCGTCGTCGTCCGCCGCCGTGGCGGTGGACGTCCCGGGGTGTGCGTCGTCATCGTCGTCGTCCGGAGCGACCGTCGCCGGGTTGCCCGGCACATCCGGATCGTCGTCGTCGTCCGCTAAGGCCCCGGGAGCCGCCCCCATCATCAGGGCAAACGCAAACGCCACAACAACCGCCGATGGAGCCACGGCATCCTCCCGGATATCGATAGTCAATAACCGGACGACATCACGGATTCGTGGCGGAGTAAATGGAAGTAAAATTCCCGGTTTTACTTATTATTCTTCTCACATTTTTCTACAGAAAGCGCGGCTTGGTGAGCGTCGAATGCAACACGAGGCCGATGGTGTAGGCAACCGTCGCCCGCGTTTCGGGGCGATGCCCGCCACCCCCGCTCAAGAGGCGCGACGCTGACGATCGCGATCTCCTACGCGGAGATGCGAAAAGTACCGCTCGCGCAGGATCGCTCGACTTCCTCGCGAACGAGCGGGTGTTCGTAGCAGCGGAGCTTCGCCTCGGCGATCCTCCAACCGTGTTGTTCCAGCGCCTGCACGGCCCGGTCGAAACCCTTGTCACAATGGTCGAGGGTCAGCGAGCTGTCGGCAGTTCCGAGCATCACGAAGCGAAGGAAGGGCTTGTTCCAGAGCGTGAACGGGTCACGCTGCAGCCGCGGGCCCTCGTCTGCCATCAGTTGCACGCGGACGACATCCCCCAGCATCAGCCTCCTCGACCTGAACAAGCCGGCCAGGATCAGTTCGTCGTTCTGAAGGATGATCTTCATGGCACGTCTCGCGACTGGCGCAGGAACTTACCGTGGCTCTGCCCCCCTATCCCCGCCCGACGAACGGCATCTTCGTCGCCATGACGGTGAGGAAGGGCACGTTCGCCTCCGGTGGCAGGCTCGCCATCCAGACGACGGCGTCGGCGACGTGCTTCACGTCCATGCGCGGCTCGGGGGCGAGCCGGCCGTCGGCCTGCAGCACGCCGTCGGCCATGCGGGCCGTCATGTCGGTGGCGGCGTTGCCGATGTCGATCTGACCGCAGGCGATGTCGAAGGCGCGGCCGTCGAGCGCGACCGACTTCGTCAGGCCGGTGATCGCGTGCTTGGTCGCGGTGTAGGGCGCCGAGTTCGGCCGCGGCGCGTGGGCCGAGATCGAGCCGTTGTTGATGATGCGGCCGCCGCGTGGGTTTTGCACCTTCATCAGCGCCATCGCCTCGCGGGTACACAGGAAGACGCCGAACAGGTTGGCGTCCAGCACCGAGCGCAGCGTCGCCACCGGCAGTTCGTCGAGCGGCACCGACGGCGAGAACGTGCCGGCGTTGTTGAACAGCAAGTCGAGCCGGCCGAAGCGCTCGCGGGTGGCCGCAAACAGCTGCGCCACGGCAGCCTCGTCGCCGACGTCGGTCGGCACCACCAGGCTCTCGCCGCCGATCTCGGCCGCCACCGCTTCCAGCGGCTCGCGCCGCCGGCCGGCGAGCACCAGCGTCCAGCCCGCCGCGGCGAGCCCGAGCGCCGTCGCCCGACCGACGCCGCTGCCGGCGCCCGTCACCATCGCGATCCGCCGCGTCGCCGCCTCGCCCATGCCGCCCTCCCCGTCCCGTCGTTGTTCTTGTCGTGGTTGGCCGTTTCAGAAGCTCAGCACCGCGTCGAGGTCCGACAGCGGCGTCATCGCGGCGAGCACGGCGCGCGCTTGTGCCGCGTCGCGGTCCATCTGGGCGATCAGCGCCTCGGCGCTCGAAAACTTCTCCTCGCCGCGCAGCCGCTCGACCAGCGTCACCACCAGCGTCTGGCCGTAGAGGTCGCCGGCGAAATCGAACAGATTGACCTCGAACAGCGGCGCGCCGTCGTCGAAGGTCGGCCGCCGGCCGTAGCTCGCGACGCCGTCGTGGAGCGTGCCGCCGATGCGGACGCGCACGGCGTAGATGCCGTGGGCGGCGGCGCAGTCCTCGGGGAGGCGGAGGTTGGCGGTCGGATAGCCGAGCAGCCGGCCGCGCTTGTCGCCATGGCGAACCTCGCCGTCGACCTGCCAGCGCCAGCCGAGCAGCGCGTTCGCCGTCGGAACGTCGCCGTGCGAGAGGGCGTCGCGCACCCGCGTCGCCGACACGGCGCCGCCGGTCTCGTCCTTCCACGGCGACACCACCGTGACGCCGAAGCCGTGGCGGGCGCCGGCATCCGCCAGGAAGGCCGGCGTGCCGGAGCGTGCCTTGCCGAAGTGGAAGTCGTAGCCGATGACGACGTGGCGGACGCCGAGGCCGGCGATCAGCACGTCGTCGACGAAGCCGTCGGCGGTGCGCTCGGAGAAGGCGCGGTCGAAGCCGGCGACGATCAGCCCGTCGAGGCCGAGCGCCGACAGCACGCGCGCCTTCACCGCCGGCGGCGTCAGGCGGAACACCGGCTGGTCGGGGCGGAAAAGCGTGCGCGGGTGCGGCTCGAAGGTGAGCGCGAAGGCCGCAGCCCCGGCTTCGTCGGCGATGTGGCGGGCCTGCGACAGCACCGCCTGGTGGCCGCGGTGGACGCCGTCGAAGTTGCCGATCGCCATCACCGCCCGCCGCTCGCCGGGGCCGGCGGCCTCGAGCGGCACCGTGAACGGCCGCACCGCGTCGAGATCGGAGGCGAGCGTCATCGCGCGGGGCTCGGGCGCGTCGTCACAGCAGTTTCGGGCCTTCCGCCCGCGTCGGCACCTTCACCAGCGCCTCGCCGTCGAGCACGGTCTTGCCGTCGACGGCACAGACGCAACGAAGACGCGCCCGCCGGCCACGCTCGACGAGCTCGGCCACCTCCACCGTCACGGTCACGGTGTCGCCGATGTGGACCGGGGCGTGGAAGTTGAGCGTCTGCGACAGATAGATGGCGCCCGGCCCCGGCAGGCGCGTGCCGAGCACGGCCGAGATCAGGCTCGCCGTGTAGAGCCCGTGGGCGATGCGGGTGCGGAAGGGCGTGCGGGCGGCGAAATGCTCGGAGAGATGGATCGGGTTGCGGTCGCCCGAGACCTCGGCGAAGCCGACGACGTCGGACGACAGCACCGTCTTCGACAGCGTCTCGCTCATCCCGACGGCGAGGTCCTCGAAATAGAGGGTGCGCAGCGGCGGCAGGCTGGTCGGCGCGGGATCGGGCGTGTCGGCGTCCATGCTGGTTCCTGTGGTCCAGGCCGCGGCGGTCGGCCGCTCAGCCCCAGCGCAGCATCGGCACGCAGGCGGTCGCGCGCAATCCCTCCGAGGCGAGACGAGCGGCGATGAGGTGCGGATCGGACGTCTCGATGCCGCCGAACTCGTGGCCGTGGATGCCGCCGATGACGAACAGGACATCGATGCCGTGGTCGACGGCGCCGCGCACGTCGGTGGCGAGGCCGTCGCCGACGGCGAGCACGCGCGCCTCCGGCCGGAGCGCCGCGATGCGCCGCTTCGCCTCGTCGTAGATCGGCTGGTGCGGCTTGCCGAGGAGCTCCACCGCGCCGCCGAGGTCGCCGTAGACGCGGGCGAGCGCGCCGGCGCACCACAGCAGCCGCGGCCCGCGCTCCACAACGATGTCGGGGTTGGCGCACAGCATCGTCAGCCCGCGCGCCACCATTGCCTCGAAGCGCTCGCGATAGTCCTCCGGCCGGCCCTCCTCCTCGTCCTCGATGCCCGAACAGACGACGATCTCTGCGTCCTCGGGGGCGACGAGGGCGATGTCGGTGGCCTCGTAGAAGACGACGTCGCGCGGCGGCCCGATCTGGTGGACGCGCTTCGCCCCATGCGCCACGAGCCGCGAGAAGGTGAGTTCGCCGGAGGTGACGACGCTGTCGAAGGCGTCGCGCGGCACGCCGAGCTGGCCGAGCTGCTCGATGACGCCGTCCTCGCGGCGCGGCGAGTTCGTCACCATGACGACGGCGCCGCCGCCGGCGCGAAAGCGCTGCAGCGCCTCGACGGCGGCCGGATAGGCGGCGACGCCGTTGTGGACGACCCCCCAGACGTCGCAGACGAGCGCGTCGTAACGCCCGGCGAGGGCGGACAGTCCGGCCAGGATCGGCGGGGCGGCGGCGATGTCGGGAGCGTCAGCGGTCATCGCGCGGGGGTAGACGCGCCGGGCCGCGCGGTCAAGCGGCGGGGCTGCGGCGACGGCTCTCGCACCCGCTGCCGCAGCTCATCTCGCCAGCGTCGTCCGCCCTGGCGTCGAAGCGATAGGTGTTCCGGCCGGCGCGCTTCGCCGCGTACATCGCCCGGTCTGCCTCGGCAAACAGGCGGTTGATGTCGTGTCCTCGCATGTCTGCTGGGCGTGTCACGCCGATACTCGCGCCGACGACGAGGTCGTTGCCCTCGAAGCGGACCGGTCGGCCGATCTCGGCGATCGCCGCGCGGGCGAGCGCCGCGAGCTCCGCCTTCGACCGCCGTCCACGCACCAGCACGGCGAACTCGTCGCCGCCGATGCGACCGATCGCGTGCGGGCGGCGGAAGACGGCACGCAGCCGCCGGCCGATCTCCCGCAGGCAGGCGTCGCCGGCGGCATGGCCGAAGGTGTCGTTGAGCGCCTTGAAGCCGTCGAGGTCGATCAGCGCCAGCGCCGCCGGCGGCGCGCCGCGGCTTTCCGGTGACAGCGCCCGCACGAGCTTCTCCTCGAACATCGAGCGGTTGGCGAGGCCCGTCATCGGGTCGATCTCGGCGAGCCGGCGCAGGCGCTCGAGCAGGTCCTTCTCCTGGGTGATGTCCTGCTTCAGCCCGAAGATACGCACCGCCCGTCCGTTCTCCGTCTCCACCTCGATGGTGAGCCGGACCCAGCGGCGCAGCCCACCGACGGTGCGCACGCGGATATCGAGGCTGCAGCTGGAGCAGTCCTCGATCGCCTTGCGCCGCATCCGCTCCATGCGCAGGCGCGAGGAACGCTCATAGAGCGACAGGATGACATCGCGCGTCACCGCCGATCCGCGCGGCAGTTCGAAGATGTCGTAGACGCCGTTCGTCCAGGTCAGCTGCTCGGTCGCAAGGTCGCACTCCCAGACGCCGATGTGACCGAACGCGGAGGTGCGCTCGTACATCTTGCGATAGCGCTCCATCGCCACCTGCTCCCGGCGCGTCCGCTCGATCTGCTCGGCGAGCGCGGTGGTGAGGGTGTCGACCTGCCGGGCGCGCTGCGCGTCGACGAGGAGCAGCCCGATGATGCGGGCGAGTTCCTGCAGCCGCTGGCGCTGCTCGTCGGAGAATGGTCGCGGCATCGTGTCGGCGAGGATGAGCGACGCGATTGGACGGCCGGTCTCCAGGATTACCGGCGCGCCGGCATAGAAGCGGATCGCCGGGCCGTCGGGGGCGAGGCGGCTGCCGGCGAGGCGGGGATCGGCAGCGGCATCCTCGACAACGACGACGTCCAGCACCCATGCCGGAAGCTGCAAGAAGGCCCGATCGGCCGCCAGAGCGCCGACGTCGACGGGGACGGAGGCGGTAGCCACGAGCGGTGCGTCGTCGGCGAGGTCGAGCAGGAGCACGGGCACGCTAAAGCCGGCGCGAGCGAGCGCCAGCAGGCAGTCGAGGTCGGATCGCTTCGACGGGGCGGTCCCGTCCGGCACATGAGGCGACAGCATCAACAGCCTCGATCCTGCCTCTACCTACCGGCGCGACCCCACCACCGCAGAACGAGCGCCGTCTAAAGGGATACGGAGTGCGGTGGGAAAGCCCTCTCTTGAAGCGCGGGGCTTGGGCCAAGCTTGATTGCATCGCCTGAACGGCGCCTGAACGGTCACTCGGGTCGTGAGCCCGGGGCACGGGGGGCCCGTGGCCCGTGGCGCGTGACCCGCGAGGCGGGGCGCTTCGCGCGGCGGACTGGGCGGGCTTGCGCACCCGGATGCCGCAGTGCCGGCGCAGCTTCTCGGCGACCCGCCTTAGGATGGCGTCGGCCGGGATTGAGGCAGGGCCGGAACACGCTAGCTTCAGCCAGCGCCACCCGGGCGACCGGAGGGCGGCGGGGGCGCAGACGGCGCCGCCGCGGACCGGGGGGTCCTTCGGATGCCACAGATCGAGCTCATCGTCGCCTGTCTCGTCATCGGCGTCCTTCTTCGGCTGTCGGGCCGGCTGCCGGAGACGGCGCCGAAGGCGCTCGCCGGCTGGGTGATCAACGTCGCCCTGCCGGCGACGGCGCTCAAAGCCGTGCACGATCTCGACGTCGATCCGTCGTGGTGGCTGGCGGTGGCGGTGCCCTGGGTGGCGGCCCTCCTGGCGATGCTCGTGCTCGTCCCGCTCGGGCGGGCTCTCGGCTGGTCGCGGCAGCGCACTGGGGCGCTGCTGCTCGTCGCCGGCTGGGGCAACACGTCCTTCATCGGCCTGCCGATGATCGCCGCCTATGCCGGACCCGAGTGGCTCGGCCTCGGCATCCTCATCGACCTCTTCGGCTCCTATCTGGCGATGTCGATCCTCGGCATCGGCATCGCCGAGGTGGCGAGCGCCGGCCGCTTCGACGGGCGCGCCGTGGCGCGCCGCATCGCCACCTTCCCGCCCTTCCTGGCCATCCTCGTCGCCTTCGCGACGAACCACGTCGAGCGGCCCGACTGGGCAGTCGAGATCGTCGGCCGCCTCGCCGACACGCTGACGCCGATCGCGCTCGCCGCCGTCGGGCTGTCGCTCAGGCTCGACCGTTTCGCCGGACGCGTCGGCGCCCTCGCCGTGGGTCTCGGCTGGCGCCTCGTCGCCGCCCCCGCGGCGATCGTGGCGATCGCTCTCGGCCTTGGTGCAGTCGACGACCCGGTGGCGCGCATCGCCATCCTCGAGGCGGCGATGCCGCCCTCGCTCGGGGCGAGCATCATCGCGCTGGAGCACGACCTCGAGCCGGACCTGGTCGCCCTGATGATGGGGATCGGCGTGCCGCTGGCGATCCTGACGTCGGCGCTGTGGTGGCGGCTGCTGCCGGTGCTCTGAGGCCCACTGCCCACGCCACACCCCTTGAGGGGGCGGCGGGAAAGAGGGAAAAGCTCGTGCGGCCGCCCGGCCGGTGCGAATCGGCGGGTGCCGCCAAGGGCGGGCCAGGCGGCGACGGAGGACGGATGGCGGCGGTACGACAGCTCGAGGACGGCGTCATCAACCGCATCGCCGCCGGCGAGGTGGTCGAGCGGCCGGCGAGCGTCGTCAAGGAGCTCGTCGAGAACGCGCTGGATGCCGGTGCCAGCCGCATCGAGGTGGTCACCGCCGCCGGCGGCAAGGCGCTCATCCGCGTCACCGACGACGGCATCGGCATGGACGAGGCCGACCTCGCGCTGGCCGTCGAGCGCCACTGCACGTCGAAGCTGCCGGAGGGCGACCTCGCGGCGATCGGCACGCTCGGCTTCCGCGGCGAGGCGCTGCCGTCGATCGGCGCGGTGGCGCGGCTCTCCATCGCCACCCGCGCCGCCGGCGCGCCGCACGGGCTCGAGATCGTCGTCGCCGGTGGCCGCCGCGAGCCGGTGCGGCCGTCGGCGATGGTGCGCGGCACCCGCGTTGAGGTGGCCGACCTGTTCTACGCCACGCCGGCGCGGCTGAAATTCCTGAAGTCGGAGCGGGCCGAGGCTGCGGCGATCACCGAGGTGGTGCGCCGGCTGGCGCTGGCCGCCCCGTCCGTCGCCTTCACCCTCGCCGGCGCCGACCGGGCGACGCTCGAGTGGCCCGCCCGCACCGGCCCCGATGCTCTGCGCCGGCGCATCGCCGACGTCGTCGGGCAGGCCTTCGTCGAGGATGCGGTGGAGATCGACGCCGGCCGCGAGGGCGTGCGGCTCGGCGGCCTCGCCGGCCTGCCGGCGGCGACGCGCGGCACCGCCGCCCAGCAGTACCTCTTCGTCAACGGCCGGCCGGTACGCGACCGCGTGCTGATGGGGGCGCTGCGCGCCGCCTACCAGGACGCCATCGCCCGTGACCGCCACCCGGCGGCGGTGCTGTTCATCGATCTCGACCCGCACGAGGTCGACGTCAACGTCCACCCGGCGAAGGCCGACGTTCGCTTCCGCGACGCCGGCTTGGTGCGCGGCCTGATGATCGGCGCCATCCGCCAGATGATCGCCCGCACCGCCCTGCAGCCCTCCCGCGGCGGCGCCACTGCCACCGTCGAGGCGTTCCGCCCGGGCGGCGGCGGCAGCTTCGTCCGGCCGGCCGCCGCCGGCGACTGGCGCTTCTCACCGTTGCGGCCGCTGGAGACGGCAGCCGCACCGACGGCGGGCGGCGCGGGGGGCTTCGCAGACGTCGCCCAGGCGGCGTTCGCGGCGACCGCCCTGCCCTCCGCCGACCGCCGCGCCGACGCCGGGCCGGTGCTGCCGGAGCGCCTCGACCGGCCGCTCGGCGCGGCGCGCGCGCAATTGCACGAGACCTACATCCTCGCCCAGACGGCCGACGGCGTCGTCCTCGTCGACCAGCACGCCGCCCACGAGCGCCTCGTCTACGAGAAGCTGAAGGCCGCGCGCGCCCGCGACGGCGTCCCCACCCAGATGCTCTTGGTGCCGGAGATCGTCGAGTTGCCGGCCGACGATGTCGAGCGCCTCGTCGGCTTCGCCAAACCGCTCGCCGGCCTCGGGCTCGTCCTCGAAGGCTTCGGCCCGGGTGCGGTGGCGGTGCGCGAGACGCCGGCGCTGCTCGGCCGCGTCGACGCCGGCAAGCTCGTGCGCGACCTCGCCGACGAGATCGCCGAGTTCGACCGCGCCGACACGCTGGAGGCCCGCCTCGACCGCATCGCCGCCACCGTCGCCTGCCACGGCTCCGTGCGCGCCGGCCGTCGCCTCCGGCCGGAGGAGATGGATGCGCTGCTCCGCGAGATGGAGGAGACGCCCAATTCCGGCACCTGCAACCACGGCCGCCCGACCTTCGTGCGCCTGACGCTCGCCGACATCGAGCGCCTGTTCGGCCGCCGCTGATGGCCGCTTTCATCGCGAACCCGGCCGGCCCTGTCGCCGCCCTGAAGCTCTATGGCGAGCGCAACACCGGCACGCGGGCCCTCGCCGAGGCGATCGACGCCAACATCGACGTGGCGATGATGCGTCCATCGGCGCGCGGCCGCATCGCCACGCTCGATGCCGCCATGAAGGAGCGCTCGGGGCCGCTGGCGCGCGTCTTTCCGCATCTGCGTCAGCGGGTTCGCGAAAGCGTGGTCGACGAGACGAGCCGGCCGTTCGTCGCCACCGGCTTCGGCTGGAAGCATGCGGCGCCGCCGGTCGAAATCATCCTCGCCGATCCGCGCGCGGCGACGACGCTGTTCGTCGTCGTCACCAAGCACCCGCTGTTCTTCCTGAAGTCGCTGCACCGCCGGCCGCACCACGACGTGCTGCTGCGCTGGCCGAAGCCGTCGCTGTCGCGCTTCCTGCGCCAGCCCTGGCAGCCGGTGGAGCGCGACCTCGTCGGCCCCGGCCGCCTCGCCTCGCCGGCGGACCTGTGGACCGCCAAGGCGCGCGCCTACCGCGCCCTGCTCGACGCCGCGCCGCACGCCCTGCACGTCCGCTACGAGGATTTCGTCGCCGACTACGCCGGCACGCTCGACCGCGTCGCCGATGCGCTGGCCCGCCCGCGGCTGGCGTGGACGCGGCCCGACCTCTCCACCAAAGGCGACCCGCTCGGTTTCGAGGACTATGCCGGCCGCTACCGCCTCGCCGACGCCGCCCGCGGCTTCAGCCCGTCGGACCTGCGTTTCCTCGCCGCCCGCCTGCCCGCCGATCTCGTCGCCTCGTTCGGCTACCGGCTGGAGCCGTAGGCGTCGCTCAGGCGACCTCGGCCATCGCGGCGAAGCGCAGCCGGTCGCCACCGTCGCGCTTGGCGGCGTAGAGGGCGCGGTCGGCGGCCGACAGCAACTGCTCGATGCCGATCCGGCCGGCGAGCGAGGCGGCGATGCCGGCCGAGGTGGTGCAGCCCTCGGCGCAGCCCTCCACCGCCGCGGAATACGCCCGGAAGGCCACCATCAGCCGCTCGACCACCACCGCCGCATCGGCGGCGTTCGTATCGGGCAGGACCACCGCGAACTCCTCGCCACCGAGCCGGCCGACGATGTCGTCCGGACGCAGCGCCGCCGCCGCCGCCGCGGCGAACGCCTTCAGCACCGCGTCGCCGACCGGGTGGCCGAAGCGATCGTTGATCTCCTTGAAGCGGTCGAGGTCGAAGGCGGCGACGGCGATCGGGCGGTTCCGCCGCGCCGCGTCCTCCACGGCCGCGGCGCCGCGCTCGAGCAGCGCCCGCCGGTTGGCGAGCCCGGTGAGCGCGTCCGTCAGGGCGGCGGCGTTGAGGCGACGCTCGACGCGCTCGTTGGTGAGGGAGACGATCAGCACGGCGATCACCTGGGCGAAGACGATCGCCTCTAGCGCCGCCAGCCCGAACCACTTGGCCTGATAGATCCCCGGCAATTCTCCGGGCGTCGACAGCGCCAGCGGGATGCGCAGGGCGACGAAAAAGGCGTGGACCACCAGCACCGCCGTGACCGGCACCCGCCCGACCAGTCCGTCACGCCGGGCGAACTCGTGGGCCGCCAGGGTGGCGTAGATCGCCAGCGTCGATGACGACAGCACGACGCGGGCGGGAAAGGAGGCGTAGAAGGCCGGCACCTGGCAGGCGATCAGCCAGAGCAGCGGGCCGGCCGCCGGTATCCACAGGGGAGCCGGCCGTCCGTTGAAAGCGCGCCCGGCACCCCAGGCGAGCGCCATGCCGAGCATCGAGAAGGCGTTGGCCGCATCGATCGTCACCCGGTCCGGCAGGGTTCCCCGGCCGGCGAACAGGAACGAGCCGATCGCCACGCCGGAATAGGCGAAGGCGATCCACAAGAGCGTCCGCTCGGCGCGGTTCTGCCACCAGCACCAGCCGAGCAGCAGCGTCCCGGTGGCGGAGGTGACGACCAGCACGAAGAACAGCGTGGCGGGATCGGCGGGCATTCGGCGCGCACCTTCCCCGCCGCGCGGTCAGGCCGGCTCGCGATTGCGTCGACGGCGGATACGGGCGGCGAGGCTCATCGGTTCACTGTCGGGCGGCACCATCGGTTCACCGGCGACCAGCGCATCGACCGCCTCGCCGACCGCCGGGTCGCGGTCCGCGGCCACCGCCACCACCTCGGCGGCGACGCTGCCGAGTTCCTCGCGCAGGCGGGCGATCTCGGCAGCGGCGGCCGCAGCCGTCGCCGGCGCGCCGGCGGAGCCGAGCGAGGCGCGCAGTTCCTCGACCTCGTCGGCGAGCGCCCCCGCCCGGACCGAGGCGGTCGCGGCCTCGATGCGGCGGGAATCGGCCTCTTCCCGCGCCTCGCGCAGCGCCGCCTGCATCTGCGTCAGCGCGGCCTTCGCCTCGGCGGCGGCGCGCGTGGCGGCGGTCGCCTCCTGCGCCTTGCGGGCGGCCTCCTCGGCCTTGGCCGCGGCGGTGGCACGCACCTCCGACAGCTGCTCGTCGCGATCGGCGAGGGCGGCGGTCGCCGACGACAGCGCCGCCTCGGCCGAGCCGATGACGCCGGCCTTGCGGTCGAGCTCGGACTTCAGCGAGGCGATCTCCGCCGACAGCCGGGCGATCTCCGACCGCGCCGCCGACAGCGCCGGACCGGACGTGTCGACCTTCGCCGGCGCCGGTACGGCGTCGACGGCGGCCGGAACTGGGGATGTGGACCCGGAGGTGGCAGCCGACGCGGCACTCGCGGCCGTGGCGATGGATGCCGCCGCCGCGGCGCTGGCCTTCGCCGCGTCCGCCTTGGCGGCGGCGAGCTCCTCACGCGCGGCGGCGAGCGCCGCCGTCCTCTCGGCGAGCGAGGCCTCCAGCGCGGCGAAGCGACGGCGCACGGCCTCGCCCTCTTCAGCCTCGGCCCCGCCGGCCCCTGCCGGTGCGGACGTCGCAGCCGACGCCTGCGCCGGCTCACCGCCCTGGCGCAGCCGGGCGTTCTCGATCTTCAGGCGCCGCACCGCCTCCGACAGCGCCTCGCCGCGCTGCTCGAGGCCGCGCACGGTGATGGCGAACTCCGCCCGCAGGATGTCGCGGTCGGGCCGGAGGCCCCGCACCGGCCCCTTCGCGCCCGGCTTCGATGGCTTGCGGCGCCGCCCGAGGACCAGCGCGAGCACTACCAGCGCCACCAGCGCGCCGCCCGCGATCCAGGCGGCGGTGATGAGGTCCTGTCCGTCCAAGGCGCGCTTCTCCGCAAGTCGAAATCGCGCCGACCCTATCGCGAAACACCGCCAGCGACCACACCGCGGCGTGGCGCGGCGGCGCGGTCGTGATCAGAAGGGGTTCCAGGTCGGCTGCTCGGTGAACTTCAGGTAGCCGAGATTGATGCCGAGGCGGGCGCCGACCCCGGCCCGCACCGGCACCACGTAGGTGAGATCGGCGGCGAGCACGGTCATGCCGAAGCCGCCGACGAGATAGGCCGAGCCGTTGACGCCCACATAGCGCTGCAGCAGATGCGCCAGCGACGGCAGATTGTAGACGAGCATCATGACGCGGGCGCCGTCGCCGCCGAGGTCGAAGCCGACCGACGGCCCCTGCCAGTAGACGTTCTGCTCGCCGGCGAAGCGCGTGTAGATGCGGCCCTCGCCATAGCGCAGGCCGCCGAAGATGGCACCGGAGGCCTCCTCGCCGAGGATGTAGCCGTTCGGCGCGCCATAATCGGCGAAGGCCTTCTCGATCACCGTGGCGAGCCCGCCGGAGATCTGCCCGAAGAAGCCGTGGCCGGCGTGGACGATCTCGTCCGACGTGTAGGTCTCGCCCGCATAGGGCGGTGGCGGCGGGGCCGGCGTGTAGGACGGATCGGGCGGCGGTGGCTCCGGGGCGTCGACGTTGTCGAGCGGCGGCAGCGACTGCGCGGCCGCCGGCAGCGGCGCGGCCACGAGGCCCGCCAGCGCGGCGAGCGCCGCGAATTCGATGATGCGCATGGGTCTAGCCTCCTCTTGTCGCCCCCGTCGGCGCAGAGTGCGCCCGCCCGCCGCGCGGGTTGTGGAACCCCCTGACGCGGTGTAACCCTCGCCGGGACGCTGCGCCGGCGGCCGATTCGCTGGCCCCTTCCCATCGCAGGACGCCTCGCCGCACCCGATGACCGAGCTCACCTCCCTCGATCTCGCCGCCCTTCTCGCCAGCCGCATCTGCCACGACCTGATCAGCCCCGTCGGGGCGGTCATCAACGGCCTCGAGGTGCTCGACGAGGACGAGGACGGCGACATGCGCGACGTCGCCCTCGACCTCATCCGCAAGAGCGCCCGCACCGCGTCCGCCCGTCTGCAGTTCGCCCGCCTCGCCTTCGGCTTCGCGGGCTCGGCCGGCGCCTCCGTCGATCTCTCCGATGCCGAGCGCGTCGCCAAGGCCTATGTCGGCAGCGAGCGGGCGCAGCTCGACTGGATGGTGCCGGTGGGTTACGCGCCGAAGGACCGGGTGAAGCTCGCCCTCACTCTGGTGGCGCTGTCGCAGCAGGCGATCCCGCGTGGCGGCAATCTCGTCCTGCGATGCGACGACGCCGGGCTCGCGAGCTTCGTGCTGACGGCCACCGGGCCACACGCCCGCATTCCGGCCGGGCTTGCCCAGCTGTTCGCCGGCGAAACGGAAACGCCACTGGATGCCCATGCGGCGGTCGGGTTCTATGCCGGCCTGCTCGCCCGCGGGATCGGTGCCGCCGTGACCATCGACAAGGACGGCGACGCCGTCCATTTCCGCGCCGGCTGAGCGGCGCGCCGCCGCTTCAGCCGCGCCGGCCCGCCTTCGCCACACCGGTTCAGCCGCGCCGGCCCGCCTTCGCGGCACCGGCTCAGGCGGACTCGCGGATCGGCTCGTCGGCCGGCTCGCGCAGGACATAGCCGCGGCCCCACACCGTCTCGATGAAGTTCTGGCCGCCGGACGCGTTCGCGAGCTTCTTGCGCAGCTTGCAGATGAACACGTCGATGATCTTCAACTCGGGCTCGTCCATGCCGCCATAGAGATGGTTGAGGAACATCTCCTTGGTCAGGGTGGTGCCCTTGCGGAGCGAGAGCAGCTCCAGCATCTGGTATTCCTTGCCGGTCAGGTGCACCCGCTGGCCACCCACCTCCACCGTCTTGGTGTCGAGGTTGACGACGAGGTCGCCGGTCTGGATGACCGACTGGGCGTGGCCCTTGGAGCGGCGGATGATGGCGTTGATGCGCGCGACGAGCTCGTCCTTGTGGAACGGCTTCGTCATGTAGTCGTCGGCGCCGTAGCCGAGGCCGCGCACCTTGTCCTCGATGTTGCCGAGCCCGGACAGGATCAGGATCGGCGTCTTCACCTTCGACACGCGCAGCGTCCGCAGCACCTCGTAGCCGGACATGTCCGGCAGATTGAGGTCGAGCAGGATGATGTCGTAATCGTAGATCTTGCCGATCTCGATGCCGTCTTCGCCGAGATCCGTCACGTAGACGTTGAAACGCTCGGACTTCAGCATCAGCTCGATGCTCTGCGCGATGGCGCTGTCGTCTTCAATCAGCAGTACGCGCATGCCTCATCCCTCGCTGCCCAGGATCCCGGCTCGGCGCCGCGATCCCCGGTTGGTTGTCGCGGCCAAAGGACTGCGGCTCGTCCTGATTCGACGGATACCCGATAAGGGTTAACAGATTGCGATTCGCACTGACAACGACGTTCGGGGGCTACTTCCGCGAATCGCCGGAACAAATTGGAATCGCGCTGCGAATCGAACGAATCTGGCCCTCTGCCGCGACGTGACCGGAGCGGCCGCCAGGAAGGATGGAAAACCCCGCCCGCGACGGCCGATGACCCACACATGGTTGCCGCAGGAGGTAAACGTTCGGTTAGCGAACGGCCCGCAAACGGTCGCGGGCGGCGAGAACCATTTGGCAACGACTCGCCAGCTAGCGTCTCCGGCGTGGGTCGGGGAGTAAGCACGTCATGAGACTTCGTGAGAACGTGTTGAAGGCCAAGCACTTCCAGCTGGAGGCGGCGCGTCGGCGCGCCGCCCAGGTGGAGACGATGGTGGCCGAGCTCGATCGCATGGCCGCCGAACTCGATCAGCAGATCGTGCACGAGGAGCGCCGGGCCGGCATCAGCGACCCCACTCACTTCGCCTATCCGACGTTCGCGCGCGCCGCCCGGCAGCGGCGCGACAACCTCGCCGCCTCTGTGCGCGACCTCGCCTTGCAGCGCGAGAGCGCGGCCGCCGCGCTCGCCGACGCCGAGGCCGACTACGCCGCCGTGCTGGCGCGCGCCGAGCGCAGCGAGGATCGTCCCGGCGAGGAGAATCAGGTCGCCGGCCGCCGGATGGCCCGCGCCCGCTGACGGGAAAGGCCCGCGGGGGCCGCCCTGGGCGCCTCCGCTAGACGGCGCCTCAGCCGGACAGCGCCTCGGCCGGTCGGCGTCTCCGCCGATCGGCGTCACTGCGGGGGCCCGGGTTGGGGAACACCAAGAGGTGAGCGCGCCAGAATCCGGTTGCTCCCTCGGAACAAATACGGAACTATCCAGCGATCGACCCTCACGGGAACCGCCGATGAGCCTCGTCGCCACCTTTCTCGCCGATCCGTCCTTCGCCGACGGCCGCCAGTCCGCCACCGCGCTCTCGATCCGGCGCGGCGCGCGGCGGCTGTTGCGGCTGCACGGCTTCCTGGCGATGACGGAGATGGCCCTGCCCTCCGGCCGCCGGGCCGACCTCGCCGCGCTCGGGCCCGCCGGCGAGGTGTGGATCGTCGAGATCAAGTCGTCGCTCGCCGACTGGCGGGCCGACGGCAAGTGGCCGGAGTACCGGCTCCACTGCGACCGGCTGTTCTTCGCGACGCTGCCGGAGGTGGCGGCGATCACTCCCTTTCCCGAGGACGCCGGGCTGATCCTCACCGACGGCCACGAGGCCGAGATGGTGCGCATGGCGCCGGAGCACCGTCTGGCCGGCGCGACCAGGCGCTGGCTGACGCTGCGCTTTGCCCATGGCTGCGCCCGCCGCCTGCACGACCTCGAGGACCCGCTCGCCGCCGCCCTCGACCGCGACGCCTGACGACGGAGCCGGCGGCCGATGTCCACCGAAGACGGCGACAGCAGCGACGGACGGGCGCCGCTCCCGGGCGCCGCTCCAGGGCCGACGGCGGCCGCACCCGCCGCCTGGCGGACGGCGCCGAACGGCCGCCGCCGCGCCCGCGGTCTCGGGCTCGCGCTGGCGGGCGTGCCGGGACCGTTCAATGCGATCACCGACGTCGGCGGCGTCGAGGTCGGCGTGACGACGCTCATCCGCGGGGACGGCCCGTGCACGCCCGGGCGCGGCCCCGTGCGCACCGGCGTTACGGCGATCCTGCCGCGCGGCCGCACCGGCATCGCGACGCCGGTCCTCGCCGGCACGGCGATGCTGAACGGCAACGGCGAACTCACCGGCTCCTGGTGGATCGAGGAGACCGGCCGCTGCGAACTCGCCGTCACCATCACCAACACCCACTCCCTCGGCACCGCCCGCGATGCGACGCTGAAGTGGGCGGCGCGCAGCGGCCGGATGTCGCCAGGACAGGACTGGGGGCTGCCGGTGGCGGCCGAGACCTATGACGGCTTCCTGAACGACATCAACGGCTTCCACATCCGCGACGAGCACGTCTTCGCGGCGCTCGACGGCGCGGAGGGCGGCCCGGCGCCGACGGGGTCGGTCGGCGGCGGCACCGGCATGGTCTGCTACGGCTTCAAGGGCGGCACCGGCGGTGCCTCGCGCCGGGTCGAGGCTGCCGGCGGAGCCTGGACGGTCGCAACCCTCGTCCAGGCGAACTTCGGCCGCACGGAGGAACTGACCATCCTCGGTGTGCCCGTCGGCGCCCGCCTCGCCGCCGACGCCGCCGCCGGAGCGACCGCCACCGGCGGCGCCGGCTCGGTGATCGTCGTGGTGGCGACCGACGCGCCGCTGCTGCCGCACCAGCTGAAGCGCCTCGCCCGCCGCGTCCCCCTCGGCCTCGCCCGCACCGGCTCCATCGGCCACCACTCGTCCGGCGACGTCTTCCTCGCCTTCACCACGGCCAACGCAGGCGCGACGGTGCCGGCGGACGGCCCGATCGCGCTCACCATGCTGCCCGAGGAGAGCCTCGACCCGCTGTTTCGCGCCGTCGTCGAAAGCGTCGAGGAGGCCGTGCTCGACGTGCTGTTCGCCAACACCGACATGACCGGCATCGACGGCCGCACCGTCCGCGCGCTGCCGGTTCCCCCCGTGCTGGCGCTGCTCGAGGCAGACGGCCGGCTGGTCGGCTGAAGCGATCGCGCGCGGCCGCGCTCGCAACTGGTTCGGTCAACGGACCAGTGTGGACGGCCAGCGCCCGGCGCACGGACGGAGCACAGCCCGGCGGTCGAGCAGGACGCCTCCGGGCTATCCGCGGTTGCGGGCCTGCGCCATCATGCAGGCCGCGGCAGTGGCAGCGATCGGTATCCGGGGGAGCACGGTGATGGGACGAGGCGGGCGCATCGCCATCGGGGCGGTGATGGCGGTGATCGGGCTGTTCTTCCTCGTCACCGGCTATCTCGGCGACGACATGTGGTTCATGGCCCGTCACCACGGGCCGGTGCCGGCCGGCACGACGCCGGGCGTGCACCACTGGGAGACCGATCCCGTCGGCTACCTGATGGCGGCGATGATGTGGGGGCTGATCGTCACCGTCGGCGCCGTGCTGCTGTTCCAGGGCATGACGGGCCGGTTGCCCCGGCGCTGACGTGCAGCGATCGCAAGGGAGGCCGCAGGTCCACGCGGGCCGCTGCGCGGCCCTGGCCGCGCTCGCGCCGACGACCTCGCGGCCCCGTCTCAGCCGAGCCGCAGCGTCGCCTGCACTTCGCGGAGCGAGGCGAGCATGCGCTCCGCCTCGGAGCGCTGCGCCGGATCCTTGATGGCGGCGAGATCTTCCTCGGCCGCCTGGATCGAGCGGGCGATCTGGTCGCCCTTCAGCTGTTCCACCGGCACCGCCTCTTCGGCGAGCACGGTCAGGCCGATGCCGTTCACGTCGGCGAAGCCCGCGCGCACGAAGATGCGCTGCTCGTCGCCGGCCGCGCCGATCACCCGCAGGATGCCCGGCCGCAGCATGGCGAGGAAGGGCGCGTGATCCTTCAGAACCTCGAACTCGCCCTCGCTGCCGGGGACGACGACAGAGCGCGCCTCACCCGAGACGAGCAGCCGCTCGGGGGAGACGAGCTCGAAGGGGAAAGTCGCGCCGGCAGTTCCGGTGGCCATGCTTCGATCCTGTCGCTGCACTCACGGCGACCCGCAACGGCGGGTCGCCGGCAAGGAGTGGGGCTCGGCCTCAGGCCGCCTGCGCGGCGAGCTTCTGGGCCTTCTCGACCGCCGCCTCGATGGTGCCGACCATGTAGAAGGCGGCCTCCGGCAGGTGGTCGTACTTGCCTTCGCAAAGGCCCTGGAAGCCCTTGATCGTCTCGGCGAGGTCGACGAAGACGCCCGGCGAGCCGGTGAACACCTCGGCGACGTGGAACGGCTGCGACAGGAAGCGCTCGATCTTGCGGGCGCGGGCGACCGCGATCTTGTCCTCTTCCGACAGCTCGTCCATGCCCAGGATGGCGATGATGTCCTGGAGCGCCTTGTAGCGCTGCAGGATTTCCTGGACGCGGCGGGCGACGGCGTAGTGCTCGTCACCGACGATGCGCGGGTCGAGCATGCGCGAGGTCGAGTCGAGCGGATCCACCGCCGGGTAGATGCCCTTTTCGGCGATCGAGCGGTTCAGCACCGTCGTCGCGTCCAGGTGGGCGAACGAGGCGGCCGGCGCCGGGTCGGTCAGATCGTCGGCGGGCACGTAGATCGCCTGCACCGAGGTGATCGAGCCCTTCGTCGTGGTGGTGATGCGCTCCTGCAGCGCGCCCATGTCGGTGGCGAGCGTCGGCTGATAGCCCACCGCCGAGGGAATGCGGCCGAGCAGCGCCGACATCTCCGAGCCCGCCTGGGTGAAGCGGAAGATGTTGTCGACGAAGAACAGCACGTCCTGGCCCTGGTCGCGGAAGTACTCGGCGATGGTCAGGCCGGTCAGGCCGACGCGGGCGCGGGCGCCCGGCGGCTCGTTCATCTGGCCGAACACCAGCGCGCACTTGGAGCCCGCGCCGCCGCCCTTCTGGTTCACGCCGGACTCGATCATCTCGTGATAGAGATCGTTGCCCTCGCGGGTGCGCTCGCCGACGCCGGCGAACACCGAGTAGCCGCCGTGCGCCTTGGCGATGTTGTTGATCAGCTCCTGGATCAGCACCGTCTTGCCGACGCCGGCGCCGCCGAACAGGCCGATCTTGCCGCCGCGCGCATACGGCGCGAGCAGGTCGACGACCTTGATGCCGGTGACGAGGATCTGCGCCTCGGTCGACTGCTCGGTATAGGCCGGGGCCGGCTGGTGGATGCCGCGCGTCTCGCTGTGCACCACCGGACCCGCCTCGTCGATCGGCTCGCCGATGACGTTGATGATGCGCCCGAGCGTGCCGTCACCGACGGGAACCGCGATCGGCAGGCCGGTGTCGTGCACCGCCTGGCCGCGCACCAGGCCCTCGGTGGTGTCCATGGCGATGGCGCGCACGGTGTTCTCGCCGAGATGCTGCGCGACCTCGAGGACCAGCCGGTTGCCGTGGTTGTCGGTCTCCAGCGCGTTCAGGATCTGCGGGAGTTGGTCCTCGAAGTGCACGTCGACGACGGCACCGATGACCTGCGAAATGTGGCCGACATGCTTCGTCATGGCTTTCTCGTCCTCGTCGGTCGGGCGGGGCGCCAGTGCGCCGAATCCTCGTCTCGTCTGCCGCAGATCGCAGCGGTTCGCGTCACAGCGCCTCGGCGCCGGAGATGATCTCGATCAGTTCCTTGGTGATCTGAGCCTGACGCGAGCGGTTGTAGGTGATCGTCAGCTTGCCGATCATCTCGCCGGCATTGCGCGTCGCGCTGTCCATCGCGGACATGCGGGCGCCCTGCTCGGAGGCGGCGTTCTCGAGCAGCGCCCGGAACACCTGCACGGAGATATTGCGCGGCAGAAGCTCGGCGAGGATGTCCTCCTCCTCCGGCTCGTACTCGTAGATGGCGCCGCCGACGGTGCGCTCCGGCGCCCCGGAGACGTCGGCCGGGATCAGCCGCTGCGCCGTCGGGATCTGCTGGATGACCGACTTGAACTGGGCATAGAACAGCGTCGCGACATCGAACTCGCCGGCCGCATAGAGCTCGAGCAGCTGCTTGCCGACCATGTCGGCCTGGGCGAAGCCGACATTCCGCACGCCGCGCAGCTCGATGACGCGGATGATGCGGGGGCCGTAGTCGCGCTTCAGCGCATCGGCGCCCTTGCGGCCGACGCACAGGATCTTGACGGTCTTGCCCTGGGCGATCAGCCGGTTGGCGTGCTCGCGCGCCAGCCGGGCGATCGACGAGTTGAAGCTGCCGCACAGGCCGCGTTCGGCCGTGCAGACGACGAGCAGGTGCGTGTCGTCGCGGCCGTTGCCGGCGAGCAGCATCGGCGCGCCGGCCGCCCCTTCCATGCTGGAGGCGAGGCCGGCGAGCATCGCCTGCATCCGCTCCGCATAGGGGCGAGCGGCGACTGCCGCCTCCTGGGCGCGGCGCAGCTTCGCCGCGGCGACCATCTGCATCGCCTTGGTGATCTTCTGCGTCGCCTTCACAGAGGCGATGCGGTTGCGCAGGTCCTTAAGGCTCGGCATCGGCGCTCCTCGACGGCGTCGCTACGCGGGTTCCCGGCCGTCAGGCCGAGAACGTCTTCGAGAAGGCGTCGAGAGCCGCCTTCAGCCGGTCGCGCAGCTCCGGCGTGAGCTCCTTCTTCGACCAGATGCCGTCGAGCAGATCCTTGTGCTCGGCGCGCAGGAAGGACAGCAGCCCGGTCTCGAACGGCCGCACCTGGGCGACCGCCAGGCGGTCGAGGTAGCCGTTGACGCCGGCGTAGATCACCGCGACCTGCTCTTCCGTCTTCAGCGGCGAGAACTGCGGCTGCTTCAGGAGCTCGGTCAGACGGGCGCCGCGGGCGAGCAGGCGCTGCGTCGTGGCGTCGAGGTCGGAGCCGAACTGCGCGAAGGCGGCCATCTCGCGATACTGCGCGAGCTCGCCCTTGATCGAGCCGGCGACCTGCTTCATCGCCTTGATCTGCGCCGACGAACCGACGCGCGACACCGAGAGGCCGACGTTCACCGCCGGGCGGATGCCCTGGTAGAACAGGTTGGTCTCGAGGAAAATCTGGCCGTCGGTGATCGAGATGACGTTCGTCGGGATGTAGGCCGACACGTCGTTGGCCTGCGTCTCGATGACCGGCAGCGCCGTCAGCGAGCCGCCGCCGTTCGCCTTGTTGAGCTTGGCGGCGCGCTCGAGCAGGCGGGAATGCAGGTAGAACACGTCGCCCGGATAGGCCTCGCGGCCCGGCGGGCGGCGCAGCAGCAGCGACATCTGGCGGTAGGCGACGGCCTGCTTGGACAGGTCGTCATAGGCGATCACGGCGTGCATGCCGTTGTCGCGGAAATACTCGCCCATCGTGCAGCCGGTGAACGGCGCCAGGTACTGCATGGCGGCCGGATCGGAGGCGGTGGCGGCGACGACGATCGAGTACTGCAGCGCGCCGGCGTCCTCGAGCGCCTTCACGAACTGCGCCACCGTCGAGCGCTTCTGCCCGACCGCGACGTAGATGCAGTAGAGCTTGACGTTCTCGTCGGTGCCGGCGTTGAGCGGCTTCTGGTTCAGGAAAGTGTCGAGGACGATCGCAGTCTTGCCGGTCTGGCGGTCGCCGATGATCAGCTCGCGCTGGCCACGGCCGACCGGGATCAGCGCGTCGATCGCCTTCAGGCCCGTCGCCATCGGCTCGTTCACCGACTGGCGCGGGATGATGCCCGGCGCCTTGACGTCCACCCGCTTGCGCTCGGTGGCGTCGATCGGCCCCTTGCCGTCGATCGGATTGCCGAGGCCATCGACGACGCGGCCAAGCAGGCCCTTGCCGACGGGGGCGTCGACGATCGCGCCGGTGCGGCGGACGGTGTCGCCCTCGGAGATCTCACGGTCGGAACCGAAGATCACGACGCCGACATTGTCGACCTCGAGGTTCAGCGCCATGCCGCGCGTGCCGTTCGGGAACTCGACCATCTCGCCGGCCTGGACCTTGTCGAGGCCGTAGACGCGGGCGATGCCGTCGCCGACGGAAAGCACCTGGCCGACCTCGGAGACCTCGGCCTCCTGGCCGAAGTTCTTGATCTGCTCCTTGAGGATTGCGGAAATTTCCGCGGCCCGGATGTCCATCAGCCGACCTCTTTCATCGCGATCCTGAGGGAATTCAACTTGGTTTTGAGCGACGTATCGATCATGCGCGAGCCGAGCTTGACGATCAGCCCACCGATCAGGCTGGCGTCGACACTCGTCTTCAGTCGCACGTCCTTGCCGGTCTTCTCCGACAGAGCCGCCTGCAGCGACGCGAGATGCGCCTCCGAGAGCGGCTCGGCGGAGGTGACCTCGGCCGTCGCCTCGCCGCGACCGGCGGCAACCAGAGCGCGGTAGGCGCGGATCATATCGCCTGCCACGAACAGCCGCCGGTTACGGGCGGCCAGCTTGAGGAAATTGGCGGCATAGCCACCGATGCCGGCCCGCTCGAGCACAGCGGCGAGGCCGCTCGTCTGCTCGTCGGGCGAGAACACCGGGCTCTTCACGAGGCGTCGCAGGTCGACGCTCTCGTCCATGAGACGGGCGAACCGGTCGAGATCGGTCTCGACGGCGTCGATGGCGCCCTCCTGCTTCGCCAGCTCGTAGAGAGCAGAGGCGTAGCGTTCGGCGACACCGGAGACGTGCTGGTCCTGATCGGTCACGGATACCGTCTCTCGCACACGGAAGGCCTTCGGGCTTGCTCACGCGGGGCAATTCCGAAGGCCTTGAAAGATAAGAGACTTTCCAAGGGGCGGAGAGGCGCGTGGCGAGCCCCCCGGAAGCCAAGGGTGCCGATACCATAGGCAATCCGGCGGCGCAACAGCGGCTCCCCGCGCAGTTTGCGGCGGGAGCGCGGCGGGTCGCCGCGCCCACGGAATTTCCGGCCATCCGCGGCGCTCGCGCGCACCCTCGAACGAAGCCTTCTCACACGAAGCTTTGGGGCTCGACGTCGACGTGGCGCTCGACGCCGCCGCGGGCGGGCGGCGCGGCGGCGAGCCACGCCCTGAGATAGCCCGGCAGATCGAGGCCACGGGCGGCCTTGACGAGCAGGCGGAAGCGGTGGCGGCCACGCAGCACGGCGAGCGCCGCCTCGGCCGGGCCCAGCACCTGCGCCCCCTCCGCCCGCGGCGCCGCCAGAGCGAGGGCGCGTGCGTGAGATTCGGCCGATCCCCGGTCCGGCCCCGAGACGACGATCGCCGCCAGTCGCCCAAACGGCGGCAGGCCGGCGCGGCGGCGCACGTCGATCTCGGCGGCGTAGAAGGCGTCGGCGTCGCCGGCCACCAGCGCCCGCATCACCGGATGATCGGGATTGTGGGTCTGCAGCAGCCCGACGCCGGCAGCACCCGTGCGCCCGGCCCGCCCGGTCACCTGGGAGAGCAACTGGAAGGTCCGCTCGGCGGCGCGCGGGTCGCCGGAGACGAGCCCGACGTCGGCATCGACGACGCCAACAAGGGTGAGTTTCGGGAAGGTGTGGCCCTTGGCGACGAGCTGCGTGCCGACGAGGAGGTCGACCTTGCCCTCCGCCACCAGCGCGAGTTCGCGGCGGATTCGCTCGGTGCCGCCGGTGTCGGACGACAGCACCAAGAGGCGGGCCTGCGGGAATCGCTCTGCCGCCTCCTCCGCCACCCGCTCCACGCCCGGCCCGCAGGCGACGAGCCGGCCCTCGGCGCCGCACGCGGGGCAGGCGTCCGGCCGCTTCTCGGTGTGGCCGCAGTGGTGGCAGACGAGCTGCTCGCGCAGGCGGTGGTCGACCAGCCAGGCCGAGCACTGCGGACACTGGAAGCGGTGGCCGCAGGCGCCGCAGAGCGTCAGCGGTGCGTAGCCGCGGCGGTTGAGGAAGAGCAGCGCCTGCTCGCCGCGGTCGAGCGTCCGCGCCACGGCGTTCGCCATCGGCGGCGACAGCCAGCGGCCGCGCTCGGCCGGCGAGCGGCGGAGGTCGATGACGGCGACGTTCGGCAGCACGCCGCCACCCGTGCGGGCGCCGAGCACGAGACGCTTGTAGCGGCCGGCGTCGGCGTTGACGCGGCTCTCCACCGACGGCGTCGCCGACGACAGCACCACCGGGAAGTTGCCGATTCGCCCGCGCACCACCGCCATGTCGCGGGCGTTGTAGGGCACGCGGTCGTCCTGCTTGTAGGCGACCTCGTGCTCCTCATCGACGACGACGAGCCCGAGCCGCTTGAACGGCAGGAACAGCGCGGAGCGGGCGCCGACGACGCACGGCACCGTGCCCTCGCACACCCCGCGCCAGACGCGGGCGCGCTGCGCTGCCGGCACCGCCGAGTGCCATTCGGCCGGTCGCGCCGCGAATCGCGTCTCGAAGCGGGCGAGCACGCTTTGCGTCAGCGCGATCTCCGGCATCAGCACCAGCGCCTGCCGGCCTTGGCGCATCGTCTCGGCGGCGGCCTCCAGGAACACGTCGGTTTTGCCGGAGCCGGTGACGCCGTCGATCAGCGTCACCGAGAAGCCGCCCGCCTGCACCGTCTCGCGCAGCGCCGCGGCGGCGGCCGCCTGCTCGGGCGACAGTGTCGGCGCCCGGCCGAGCGTCGCGTCGGGCGTGGCGACGATCGGCACCGGCGGCATCGCCACGACGGCGAGGCTGCCCGCGGCGAGCAACCCCTCCACCACCGACGTGCTGACGCCGGCGGCCGACGTATCGAGCGGGCGCAGCGTCGCACCTGCCGGCAGAAGATTGAGAGCCACGAAACCATCCTCTGTGCCGTAGAGGCCGGGGGGATTGTCGAAACCGGTGCGCGGAGGCTGGCCCGCGGGCATTTCCAGCGGCCGGGCAGTGCCGATTTCGGCTGACAGCGCGCCTTCGGCCGTCAGCAGGCGGAAGGGTGGCAGAGCGGCGGCCGGTGCATTGGCGGATGCCGAAGCACCGCCCGCCTTGGACAACTGCACGATACGGCGCAGCATATCGACGAAGTGGCCCGATATCGGCAGGTCGGACCAGCTGGCCTC
>Ga0209902_100662_pt1 | contig 30556 bp, 22 predicted proteins | sample FECB27metaG_FD_188304 | JGI IMG/M metagenome (GOLD analysis project Ga0209902, IMG submission 188304) | Cyanobacterial communities from the Joint Genome Institute, California, USA - FECB-27 (SPAdes) (version 2) | ecosystem: Environmental > Aquatic > Thermal springs > Hot (42-90C) > Microbial mats...
AAGCACTCGATCGCCACCGACATGGTGCCGCTGATCCAGCGCCTGGTCGACGGCGGCGGCGCCACCGGCCAGCCCGGCGCGGCCGCGGCCGGCGGCGGCACCGATGCCTCGTTCCGCACCACGCTGATGGCCGATCCGCGCAGCAACGCGCTGATCCTGCGCGCGGCCAACCCGGCGCGCGCGGCGCTGGTGCGCACGCTGGTCGACAAGCTCGACCGTCCCGCCATCGACAGCAGCAATGGCGCGGCCGGCAACATCTACGTGGTCTACCTGAAGAACGCCGACGCGGTGCGGCTCGCGGCCACGCTGCGCGCGGCCATGGCGGCGGCGCAGACCAACAACCAGGGCCAGCCCGGCGCGGCCGGTGGTGCCGCCGGCGCGGCCGCGGCGCAGTCGCAGCCCAACCTGTCGGCGGCGATGCCGGTCAACTTCGGCAACAGCAACTCGCAGGGCGGCAGTTCCCCGCAGGCGAGCGCGCCGCTGAACAACGCCAACCAGCCCTCCACCGGCGGCCAGATCCAGGCCGACCCGTCGACCAACTCGCTGATCATCACCGCGCCCGAGCCGCAGTACCGCCAGATGCGCGCCGTGATCGACAAGCTCGACGGCCGCCGTGCCCAGGTCATGATCGAGGCGCTGGTCGTCGAAGTGAACGCGACCAAGGCCGCGCAGTTCGGCGTGCAATGGCAGAGCGCGCTCGGCAACAACGCGGTGCTCGGCACCAACTCGAGCCTGACCGGCACCAACCTGCTGGCGCTCACGACGGCGATCGCCACGCGCAACCCGCAGGGCATCTCGCTGCCGCAGGGCTTCAACATCGGCATCGGCGGCAAGATCGGCGGCCACTACGTGCTGGGCGCCATCGCCAACTTCTTCGCCAGCGACAACGACACCAACGTGCTGTCCACGCCGAACCTGCTGACGCTGGACAACGAGGAAGCCAAGATCGTGATCGGCCAGAACGTGCCCTTCCCGACCGGTTCCTACTCGAACCCCACCACCGGCGGCCTCAACCCCTTCACCACCGTCGAACGCAAGGACGTCGGCCTCACGCTGCGCGTGCGCCCGACCATCAACGAGAACGGCACGGTGAAGATGACGATCTTCCAGGAGATCTCAACCGTGCTGCCCGGCAGCCAGACCGACCCGAACGGCCCCACCACCAACAAGCGCTCCCTCGAATCGAGCGTGCTGGTGGAAGACGGCGGCCTCGTCATGCTGGGCGGCCTGCTGTCCGACAACTACGGCAACAAGATCGAGAAGGTGCCGCTGGCCGGCGACATCCCGGTCGTGGGCAACCTGTTCAAGAACGAGACCCGCTCGCGCGAGAAGAACAACCTGATGATGTTCCTGCGCCCGGTCGTGATGCGCGACGCCGCCTCCACCGAGGCCTTCGCCTTCGATCGCTACGACCAGATCCGCGCGCTGCAGGTCCAGGCCCAGCCCGACACCGGCAACCCGATGCTCAACAAGGTCGATGCCGCGCCGATCCTGCCCGACACGCCGCTGACGCGCGCGCCGCGCGCGCCCTCGGGCAGCCTGCGCGAGGAAGGCACGCAGCTGATCCCGCCGCCGATCCCCGCGCCCGACAACCGCAAGCTGCCGGCCAGCCCGTTGCGCGGCGCCCTGCCCCCCACCGCCGACCCGGCCACGCAGCGCGAAATGCCCTGAGGCCCGAAGGCCGCACGCCCGCCCCGTTCGAACCCCGCACCGACCACGCCCCGCCGACCCGCCCCATGCGCTATCCCCTGCCCTACGCCTTCGCCCGCAGCCAGCAACTGCTGCTCGAGGAAGCCGACGACGGCCGCTACACGCTGTGGATGTCGAGCCACCCCGCGCGCAGCGCCGTCGGCGAGGTCGCGCGCAAGTACGGCGTGCGGGCCTTCGAGGTGCTGGCCGACGGCCCGCTCGCGCAGCGCATCAGCGCCGCCTACGCGCAGGGCGAATCGAGCGCCGCCGCGGTGGTCAGCGAGGTGCAGAGCGACGCCGACCTCTCGCGCATGATGCAGGAGCTGCCAGCGGTCGAGGACCTGCTGGAGAGCGCCGGCGACGCGCCCATCATCCGCATGCTCAACGCGCTGCTCACGCAGGCCGCGCGCGACGGCGCCAGCGACATCCACATCGAGCCCTACGAGCGCACGTCGTCGGTGCGCTTTCGCATCGACGGCACGCTGCGCGAGGTGGTGCAGCCCAACCGCGCGCTGCATGCCGCGCTGATCTCGCGCCTGAAGATCATGGCCGACCTCGACATCTCCGAGAAGCGGCTGCCGCAGGACGGCCGCATCTCGCTGCGCATCGGCACGCGCGCGGTCGACGTGCGGGTGTCGACCCTGCCGAGCGCGCACGGCGAGCGCGCCGTGCTGCGGCTGCTCGACAAGAGCGAGTCGAAGCTCACGCTCGAATCGGTGGGCATGCTGGGCGACACGCTGGAGCGCTTCGAGAAGCTGATCACGCAGCCGCACGGCATCATCCTCGTGACCGGTCCCACCGGCTCGGGCAAGACCACCACGCTGTATGCCGCGCTGGCCCGGCTCGACGCGAGCCGCAGCAACATCATGACGGTGGAAGACCCGATCGAGTACGAGCTGCCGGGCGTGGGCCAGACCCAGATCAACGCCAAGATCGAGCTCACCTTCGCCAAGGCCCTGCGCGCCATCCTGCGGCAGGACCCGGACGTGATCATGATCGGCGAAATCCGCGACTTCGAGACCGCGCAGATCGCGATCCAGGCCTCGCTCACCGGCCACCTGGTGCTGGCCACGCTGCACACCAACGACTCGGTCAGCGCGGTCACGCGTCTCACCGACATGGGCGTCGAGCCCTTCCTGCTGAGCTCCTCGCTGCTGGGCGTGCTCGCGCAGCGGCTGGTGCGCAAGGTCTGCACCAGCTGCGGCGGCGCCGGCTGCGAGGCCTGCGGCCAGACCGGCTACCAGGGCCGCACCGGCATCTTCGAGCTGCTGGTGGCCGACGAGACCATCCAGGGCCTGATCCACAGCAAGGCCGCCGAGAGCGAACTGCTCAAGGCCGGCGCGCGCGGCGGCCTGCGCCTGATGCGCGAGGACGGCGAGCGGCTGGTGCAGGCCGGCATCACCTCGCGCGCCGAGCTGCTGCGCGTCACGCGCGACTAGCCATGCCCGCCTATTCCTTCGAAGCCATCGATGCCGCCGGCCAGTCGCGCGAAGGCGTGCTGGAGGCCGACACCGCGCGCAGCGCGCGCAGCATGCTGCGCGCCCAGGCGCTGATCCCGCTGTCGGTCAAGCCGGTCGGCAGCGACCACGTCAACGGCACCGGCCAGCGCAGCGGCCTCTCGCGCTGGCTCGGCGGCGGCAAGCGGGTCTTCAATTCCACCGGCCTCGCGGTCTGGACGCGCCAGCTCGCGGGCCTGGTCTCCTCGGGCCTGCCGCTCGAGCGCGCGCTCACGGCGCTGACCGACGAAGCCGAATCGGAACAGCAACGCAACCTCGTGGCCTCGCTGCGCGCCGAGGTCAACGCCGGCTCGCCGTTCGCGCGCGCGCTGTCGGCGCACTCGCGCGAGTTCTCGCCGATCTACACCGCCGTGATCGGCGCCGGCGAGCAGAGCGGCAACCTCGGCCTGGTGCTCGACCGCCTGGCCGACGACCTCGAGGAACGCCAGGCGCTGCAGCAGAAGCTGGTCGGCGCGGCGCTCTATCCGGCCATCGTCACACTGGTGGCGATCGTGATCGTGATCTTCCTCGTGAGCTACGTGGTGCCGCAGGTGGCGCAGGTGTTCGCGGGCACCAAGCGCTCGCTGCCCTTCCTCACCACCGTGATGCTGGGCCTCAGCGCCGCCGTGCGCAACTACGGCTGGTGGATGCTCGGCATCGTGCTGCTGTCCGCCGTCGGCGCGCGGCTGGCGCTGGCGCAGGAGGCCTTCCGCCTCAAGTTCGATGCCGCCTGGCTCAAGCTGCCGCTGGTGGGCAAGCTCGCGCGCGGCTACAACGCGGCGCGCTTCGCGAGCACGCTCGCCATGCTGGCCACCGCCGGCGTGCCGATCCTGCGCGCGCTGCAGGCGGCCGCCGAGACCCTGAGCAACCGCGCCATGCGCGCCGACGCGCTCGATGCGCTGGTGCTGGTGCGCGAGGGCGCGCCGCTGGCCTCGGCGCTGGCGCAGAAGAAGCGCTTTCCAGGCCTGGTGTCGATGTTCGCGCGGCTCGGCGAACAGACCGGCACGCTGCCGCTGATGCTGCAGCGCGCCTCCAACCAGCTCGGCGCCGAAGTGCAGCGCCGCGCGATGCACCTGGCGACCATCCTCGAGCCGCTGCTGATCGTGGCGATGGGTGGCGTGGTGATGCTGATCGTGCTGGCCGTGATGCTGCCGATCATCCAGCTCAACCAGTTCGTGAAGTAGCGCTCGCGGTTCGGCCGCGGGCAAGGAACACGCCGATGGCCAATCGAAGCTACCTCTACGCCAGCGCCGCCCTGCCGGACGCGGGCGCCCGCCCGTCCGCGCTGCGCGGCATCTCCGAATACGCGTACGACGTGCCGCTGGTGTTCCGCCTGCTGGTGTCGTGCGAGACCCGGCCCTGCCGCTCGGCGATCTGGGACAAGCCCGAGCCGCTGGCGCTGGCCGGCCGCTGCGGCCCGGGCATCGCGCGCGTCGCCGCCTTCCTCGCGCGCATCGACCATCCCGCGATCTCGCCGATGCGCGAGGACGCACTGCGCTTCCTGGCCGAACACACGCGGCCCGACGAATGGTTCGTGCTCGAGCCGGCCGAAGTGCTGAGCATGGGCGACGCGCCCGTGGCCGGCGAGGTCGAGAAGCTGCGCCAGGGCCTGGCCGAGCTCGACGCCGAGATCGAGCGCACGCTCGCCGCGCTCGCGCCGCGCCCCAGGACCTTCTGGCAGCGCCTGCTGCCGCCCGCGCAGCAGTTCGTCGAGGCGCCCGTGCGCGAGCTCGGCCTGGGCCACTGGTCGGATACGCTCTACTTCTCGTTCGATGCGGCCGACGATGGCCGCGACGACTCCTGACCGCACAACCGCACGCCATGCCCGTCACCCTCGAAGACAAGCTCGTGGTCGCGATCTCCTCGCGCGCCCTGTTCAACCTCGAAGAAGAGAACAAGATCTTCGAGTCGGGCGACGACACGGGCTACATGAAGCTGCAGCTCGACCGGCTCGACGTGCCGGCCGCGCCCGGCATCGCCTATTCGCTGATCCGCAAGCTGCTGCGCTTCAACGACGACGGCGTGCAGCGCGTCGAGGTCGTGATCCTCTCGCGCAACGACCCGGTCTCGGGCATGCGCATCTTCCGCTCCAGCGCCGCGGCCGACATCAAGCTGCAGCGCGGCGTGTTCACCCAGGGCCGCCCGCCCTTCGGCTATTTGCGCGCGCTGCGCGCGCACCTGTTCCTGTCGGTCAACGCACAGGACGTGCGCGAGGCGCTGGGCGCGGGCTTCCCGGCCGCGCGCGTGCTGGTCGAATCTGTGAAGGCCGGCGATGCCTGGCCCAACGAGGTGCGCATCGCCTTCGACGGCGACGCCGTGCTGTTCAGCGACGAAGCCGAGCGCGTGTTCCAGGCCGAGGGCCTCGATGCCTTCCAGGCGCACGAGGCGAGCAAGGTCGACCTGCCGCTGCCCGGCGGCCCGTTCAAGCCGCTGCTGGCCGCGCTGCACCGGCTGCAGATGGCGGGCAATGCGCAGATGCGCATCCGCACCGCGCTGGTCACGGCGCGCAGCGCGCCCGCGCACGAGCGCGCCATCCGCACGCTGATGAACTGGAACATCCGCGTCGACGAGGCCATGTTCCTCGGCGGCCTGCCCAAGGGCGAGTTCCTGCGCGAGTTCGAGCCCGACTTCTTCTTCGACGACCAGACCGGCCATGTCGATGCGGCGGCACGGCATGTGCCGGCGGGGCATGTGTCGAGCGGGATCAGCAACGAGCCGGCGCAAGAAGCGGCGAAGGCCGCGCCGAAGACCGCGAAGGCGCCAGCGAAGCAACGCGCGGCGAAGCCCGCGAAGCCGCGCTCGCCGAAGCCGCGCTCGCGATAGGCACGAGCGCCGCCTCGACACGCGGCGCCGGGCCGAGCACATCGGCCACCTCCGACTTCATTCTTTCGCAGTAACGGGCGGCGCGCTGTCATGCGCATGCCTTCGCTTTGTCATGCGCAGTTCACTGCTGCGTCACGGGTTCTCCCTAATCTTCGCGGCGTCCGCACACGTGCCCTCCGGGCACTTTTTTTTGCCTCGGGCCGACTGTCACCGGCCCCTTGCTCCCTCTCCATTCCAGGGTTCCACGATGCGTCCGAAACTTCATCCGCTTTCCGTTTCCCGATCCCGTGCCACGGCCCGCTGGCTGCTGCCGCTGGCAGCGGCCACGGCACTCGCCGCATGCGGCGGCGGTGGCGGTGGAGGCGTGGTGTTCCCGCCGGTCGCTCCGCCGGCTGGCGACGGCGGCGGCACCAACCCGCCCACCACCAACCAGGGCAAGAGCGGTCCCAAGGCCCTGGTGGTCCAGGTCGACGGCCTCACCCACGCCGCGCTGCGCGATGCGATGGCGCAGAACAAGGTGCCCGCGCTGCAGGGCCTGAAGCTCGCGCCGGCCTGGACCGGCGGCGCCAATGGCGCGCTCACCGAGCAGCGCACCACCGCGAGCCCCGGCTGGGCCACGCTCGTGACCGGCACCTGGGCGCAGCGCCACTCGGTGCAGTGGGACACGGCCGACCAGCGCATCGACGCCAAGCTCGCGCCCTCGGTGTTCGCGCTCGCGAAGCAGAAGAAGGACGCCGGCTACCTCACCGCCTCGGTCACGGCCGGCGCCAACTACCGCTCGCTGCTCGCGAACGAGAGCGGCACGCTCGATGCCACCGTCGACTGCGCGGGCGCTGACGCCTGCGTGACCGAACGCACCGCGCAGCTCATCGACCAGGGCTACGACCTGCTGGTGGCGCAGTACGGCGCGCCCGCCGCCGCGGCGCCCTCCGGCCTGCGCGGCGAGGCCTACCAGCGCGCCGTGTCCGACACCGCCGCCGCGGTCGGCCAGCTGCTCGCGCGCATCGCGCGGCGCAGCGCCAACGATGCGAAGGAGGACTGGCTCGTGGTGCTCACCACCCCGAACGGCCTCGATGCCTTCGGCAACGCGACCGGCACGCAGAGCGCGCAGACCAAGACGATCTTCGTCGCGAGCAACAAGACGCTGGCCGCGCTGCCCGCCACCGGCGAGGCCGCGCCCACCGACGTCGCCACGCTGACGAAGCTGGCCGCCGCGACCGACATCGCGCCGACCGTGCTGCGCCACCTCGGCGCGCTGCCCGCGGCCGAGGCCTACCGCTTCAACGGCCAGCCGCTGCAGGCCGCCACCGCATTGCGCGGCCTGCTGGCGAAGACCGGCGCCGACAAGACCAGCGTCGATCTCTCGTGGACGCTCGCGGGCAACGCGAACGTGCCGGTGAAGGTGCTGCGCGACGGCAAGCTGGTCGCCACGCTCGCGGCCGGTGCCACCGCCTACAACGACCCCGTGGAAGCAGCCAGCGACGGCATCCTGGCCTTCGACTACACCGTGGTCGCGGGCGATGCGAGCCTCGCGCTGCCGGCGCGCGTCACCTACGTGAAGCCCGCCACGCTCGCACCCACGCTGCGCAACGGCCTGGTCAACTACTACCCGCTCGACGCGCTGCCGCCCACCGACCGCAAGAGCGCCTCCACGCTCGCGCCCTGGGCCGCCGGCGCCGATGGCGGCAGCTTGACGGACGACGGCTTCAAGGCCCCGTACAAGGCCAAGGCCCTGCGCGTGGACAGCAGCGTGAAGACCGCCGACGGCACCGCCGGCTACCGCCTGCTGCAGACCACCGACGTGGCGACCGCGCCCTCGGTCACGGCCTACACCATCGGCTTCTGGCTGCGCACCGACGCGACCTGCAGCGTGGGCGCGGGCGACGGCGCCTCGGTGATCGCCAACAAGAACTACGACAGCGGCAGCAATGCCGGCCTCGCGATCGGCCTGTTCGATGGCTGCGAGCTGCGCTTCAACGTCGGCAAGGGCGGCGACCGCGCCGACAGCAACGGCTACCGCCTGAGCGCCGGCCAGTGGGCCTACGTGGCGGTCGTGATCGACAAGGCCAACCTCAAGATGACCGGCTTCCTGTTCGACGCCGCGCGCGCGCTGCAGACCGGCAGCGCCGACATGACCGCCGACATCGTGGCCCAGCTCGGCGGCCTGAAGAACGGCCTGAGCCTCAACGAGGACGGCACCGGCCAGTACTACAAGCGCTGGACCAGCTCGCCGCGCGGCCCGCTCGACTTCAACGAGTTCGCGATCTGGAACCGCGCGCTCACGGCCGACGAGCTCACGAGCATCTTCAAGTCGGGCCAGCCACTGTCCACGCTCGAGCCCTGAGCGCCCTCGCACCCCTTCCCCCCCAACACAACGACCCGAGAGAGAGGATCACCATGCAAGCCCCACGTTCCCTTCACCTGCTTCGCTTCGCGCCCGCCCTGCTGCTGGCCTGCCTGCTGTCCGCCTGCGGCGGCGGCGACGGCGGCGGCGGCTTCATCGGCCTGCCCGGCGCCGGCAACCCCGGCGGCGGCACGAATCCGCCGGCCGCCACCGAGCCGGTGAAGCGCTGCGCGCCCTGAGCGTCCGCTCCTTTGCGCACCGAAAGAATGCCCAGGACGCCACCACGATGACCGCCAACTCACGCCGCAAATTCCTCACCGGCACCGCCACCACCGGCGCCGCCGCGCTCGCGCTCTCGGCCTTTCCGCCGAGCATCCGCCGCGCCCTCGCGATCCCCGCCAACAACAAGACCGGAACCCTCCAGGACGTCGAGCACATCGTGATCCTGATGCAGGAGAACCGCTCGTTCGACCACTACTTCGGCACCCTGATGGGCGTGCGCGGCTTCGGCGACCGCTTCACGATTCCGCTGCCCAAGGGCATGAACGTCTGGCAGCAGAGCGACGCCAGCGGCACGGCCATCCTGCCCTACCACCTCGACAGCACCAAGGGCAACGCCCAGCGCGTGAGCGGCACGCCGCATTCGTGGAGCGACGGCCAGAACGCCTGGGACGGCGGGCGCACCTACCAATGGGCGCGCTACAAGACCAACGCGGCGATGGGCTACTTCAAGGAAGCCGAGGTGCCCTACCAGTTCGCGCTCGCCAACGCCTTCACGCTGTGCGACGAGTACCACTGCAGCATGCACACCGGCACCAACTCGAACCGCATGTTCCACTGGACCGGCACCAACGGCCCGACCGGCGCGGGCGTGGCCACGGTCAACAACGAGTGGGACTCGATCGACAGCTCGGCCAAGGGCTACGAGTGGAAGACCTATCCCGAGCGCCTGCAGGAGGCCAAGGTCAGCTGGATCGTCTACCAGAACATGCCGGAGAACTTCGGCGACAACCCGCTCGCGGGCTTCAAGCAGTACCGCCTGGCCAACGAGGCCTCGGGCAAGCCGGTCAGCAACGACGACCCCTCGCCGGTCTACGATCCGGCGAGCGACGACGCGCGCAACCCGCTCTACAAGGGCATCGCCAACACCATGGGCGACGGCGGCTTCCTCGAGCAGTTCCGCCAGGACATCAAGAACGGCAAGCTGCCGCAGGTGTCGTGGATCGTCGCGCCGGCCACCTACTCCGAGCATCCCGGACCGTCGAGCCCGGTGCAGGGCGGCTGGTACATCCAGGAAACGCTCGATGCGCTGACCGCCGTGCCCGAGGTGTGGAGCAAGACCGTGCTGCTCATCAACTTCGACGAGAACGACGGCTACTTCGACCACTATCCCTCGCCCGCCGCGCCCTCGATCAACCCCGACGGCACGCCCGCGGGCAAGACCACGCTGCCGCTCGACGCGCTCAAGCCCGAGTACTTCAACCATCCGAAGCCGCCGGGCACCACCGGCCAGCCCGCGCCCGACGGCCGCGTCTACGGCCCCGGCGTGCGCGTGCCGATGTACGTGGTGTCGCCCTGGAGCCGCGGCGGCTGGGTCAATTCGCAGGCCTTCGACCACACTTCGGTGCTGCGCTTCATCGAGGCGCGCTTCGGCGTGAAGGAGACCAACATCAGCGCCTTCCGGCGCGCGGTGTGCGGCGACCTCACGAGCGCCTTCAACTTCGCGAACCCGAACAACGAGACGCTGCCCACGCTCGCGGGCCGCACCACGCGCAACGCGGCCACTCAGTTGCGCAACGACCAGGAGAAGCTGCCCCAGGTGCCGCTGCCGCTCGATCCGCAGCTGCCACGCCAGGCCACCGGCACGCGGCCCTCGCGCGCCCTGCCCTACGAGCTGCACACCAGCGCGCGCAGCGATGCGATCGGCGGCAGCGTGCGGCTGATCTTCGCCAACACCGGCAAGGCCGCGGCCGTGTTCCACGTCTACGACCGGCTGCACCTCGACCGCCTGCCACGCCGCTTCATGGTGGAGCCGGGCAAGACGCTCGACGACGCCTGGAACGCGGTCAGCGACGACAGCGGGTTCTACGACCTCTGGGTGCTCGGGCCGAACGGCTACCACCGCCACTTCAAGGGCGACCTGAGCCGGCTGCGCGCCGGCGGCACCGCCGTGCCCGAGGTGCGCGTGTGCTACGACATCGCCAACGGCAACGTCTACCTCGAGATGCTCAACGCCGGCCAGGCCGCCGCGAAATTCACGGTGCGCGCCAAGGCCTACCGCGACGACGGCCCGTGGAGCGCGACCGTCGCCGGCGGCGCCAAGGCCGAGCTGCATTGGGATCTGTCGTCGAGCGGCGCCTGGTACGACTTCGTCGTGAGCTGCGATGCCGACGCGAGCTGGCAGCGCCGCTTCGCGGGCCGCGTGGAGACCGGCAAGCATTCGGTCAGCGATCCGGCCATGGGCCTGGGCGATCTGTGAAGGAGGCACGCACCATGACCGACAACGCACGCCGCAAGTTCCTCACCGGCAGCGCCACCACCGGCGCCGCCGCGCTCGCGCTCTCGGCCTTTCCGCCGAGCATCCGCCGCGCCCTCGCGATCCCCGCCAACAACAAGACCGGCACCATCCAGGACGTCGAGCACGTCGTCATCCTGATGCAGGAGAACCGTTCGTTCGACCACTACTTCGGCACGCTCGCCGGCGTGCGTGGCTTCGGCGACCGCTTCACCATCCCGCTGCCCAAGGGCATGAACGTCTGGCAGCAGAGCGATGCCAGCGGCAAGGCCATCCTGCCCTACCACCTCGACAGCTCGAAGGGCAATGCGCAGCGCGACGGCGGCACGCCGCACGACTGGGCCGACAGCCAGAACGCCTGGGACGGCGGGCGCATGTACCAGTGGGCGCGCTACAAGACCAGCAAGGCCATGGGCTATCACAAGGCGACGGAGATCCCGTTCCAGTTCGCGCTGGCCAATGCCTTCACGATCTGCGATGCCTACCACTGCGCGATGCACACCGGCACCGACGCCAACCGCTCCTTCCACCTGACCGGCACCAACGGCCCGACCGCGACCAACACCGCCTTCGTGCGCAACGAATGGGACTGGATCGACGGCCGGCCCGGCTCGCTGGGCGTGGGCTACACCTGGAAGACCTACGCGGAGCGCCTGGAAGATGCGGGCGTGCGCTGGATCAGCTACCAGAACATGCCCGACGAATGGGGCGACAACATGCTCGGCGCGTTCCGCCAGTTCCGCAAGGCCAACATCGACTCGGGCTACCCGGTCTCCAGCGGCGGCGAGCCCAACAAGCCCTACGCCGACACCGGCCAGGCACTGCCCTACAAGGCCTACGATCGCGCCACCGACGATGCGAAGAGCCCGCTCTACAAGGGCGTGGCCAACACGCTGCCCGGCACGAAGCCCGAGGACTACCTCGACGCGTTCAAGCGCGACATCCGCGAAGGCAAGCTGCCGCAGGTCTGCTGGATGAACGCGCCGTCGATCTACTGCGAGCATCCCGGTCCCTCGAGCCCGATCCAGGGCGCCTGGTTCCTGCAGGAGGTGCTGGACGCGCTCACCGCCGTGCCCGAGGTGTGGAGCAAGACCGTGCTGCTCATCAACTTCGACGAGAACGACGGCTACTTCGACCACCTGCCCTCGCCCTCGGCACCTTCGCCCAACGGCGACGGCAGCTACGCGGGCAAGACCACGCTGTCGGACTCGGCGATGGGTCCCGAGTACTTCACGCATGCCGCGCCGCTGGGCAGCGGCGGCCAGCCCAAGGCCGACGGCCGCGTCTACGGCCCGGGCCCGCGCGTGCCGCTGTACGTGATCTCGCCGTGGAGCCGCGGCGGCTGGGTCAGCTCGCAGGCCTTCGACCACACCTCGGTGCTGCGCTTCCTCGAAACCCGCTTCGGCGTGCAGGAACCCAACATCAGCGCCTTCCGGCGCGCGGTGTGCGGCGACCTCACGAGCGCCTTCAACTTCGCCAACCCCAACGGCGAGGCGCTGCCCACGCTGACCGGCCGCGCCACCCGCGCCGAGGTCGACCAGATCCGGCGCAACCAGGAGGCGCTGTCGCAGGTGCCGCTGCCGCTCGATCCGCAGCTGCCGCGCCAGACCACCGGCACGCGGCCCTCGCGCGCCCTGCCCTACGAGCTGCACACCAGCGCGCGCACGGCACCGCTCGACGGCACGGTGCAGCTGCTGTTCGCGAACACCGGCAAGGCGGCCGCGGTGTTCCACGTCTACGACAAGCTCAACCTCGCGCGCCTGCCGCGCCGCTACATGGTCGAGGCCGGCAAGACGCTCGACGACACCTGGATGGCGGGCCGCGACAACAGCGGCTTCTACGACCTGTGGGTGCTTGGCCCGAACGGCTACCACCGCCACTTCAAGGGCGACCTCGGCAGCCTGCGCGCGAGCGACGCGGCCGCCCCCGAAGTCCGCGTGTGCTACGACATCGCCAACGGCAACGTCTACCTCGAGCTGCTCAACGGCGGCAAAAAGGCCACGAAGTTCACGGTGCGCGCCAAGGCCTACCGCGACGACGGCCCGTGGACCGCGACCGTGCAGCCCGGCGCCAAGGCCGAGCTGCATTGGGAACTTTCGTCGAGCGGCGCCTGGTACGACTTCGCCGTGAGCTGCGATGCCGATCCGATCTTCGCGCGCCGCTTCGCGGGCCGCGTCGAGACCGGCAAGCACTCGGTCAGCGATCCCGCGATGGGCATGGCCGACCTCTGAGGCGCATGCATCGCTGAAGGCTCTCGGGACCCGCTCCCGCAGCCTTCCCACCAAGCCGGACACGGTACGCGCGAGCCCTTCGCGCGCTGCCTGTCCGGCTTTGGTATTCATTGCGCGCGCAGGCGCAACGCGCGCTTACACCTGGGCCTCGTTCTTCACTCGACTGTCATTGCCGCTTCCTACCGTGGCAGTGGCGGCGCGCTCCTCGTCGCCTCTTCACAAGAAAACACACCTGCGAGGATTTCCCCATGCATCTCTTCTTCTCGCGCGCGCGGCTGCTGCCGGCGCTGATCCTGGCCTGCACCCTCGCCGCCTGCGGTGGCGGCAGCGGCGGTGGCTTCGGCGGACTGCCGGGCACGGGCAACCCGGGCGACGGCGGCACGCAGAACCCGCCCGCCACCACGCAGCCCGTGATGCGCTGCGCGCCTTGACTCAACGATGTGAACGAGAAAAACCAGCACAACAACACCATGACCTCACGCCGCAAATTCCTCACCGGCACCGCCACCACCGGCGCCGCCGCGCTTGCGCTCTCGGCCTTTCCGCCGGCCATCCGCCGCGCGCTCGCGATCCCCGCCAACAACAAGACCGGCACCATCCAGGACGTCGAGCACATCGTAATCCTGATGCAGGAGAACCGTTCGTTCGACCACTACTTCGGCACGCTGCAGGGCGTGCGCGGCTTCGGCGACCGCTTCCCGATCCCGCTGCCCAACGGGCTCAACGTGTGGCAGCAGCTCGACGAGAACGGCAAGGTGGTGCTGCCCTATCACCTCGACGGCAGCAAAGGCAACGCGCAGCGCGTGAGCAGCACGCCGCACACCTGGGTCGACTCGCACAACGCCTGGGACGGCGGCCGCCTCTACCAGTGGCCGCGCTACAAGAAGGTCAGCAGCACCGCGCCCTACGTGCAGTCGATGGGCTACCTCGCCGAGGCCGAGCTGCCGTTCCAGTTCGCGCTGGCCAACGCCTTCACGATCTGCGACGACTACCACTGCGCGATGCACACCGGCACGCATGCCAACCGCTCGTTCCACTGGACCGGCACCAACGGCCCCACGGGCGGCAACGTGGCCTACGTGAACAACGTCAATGCCTGGAGCTCGACCGGTCCCTCGACCGAGGGCTACGAATGGAAGACCTATGCCGAGCGGCTGCAGGACGCGGGCGTGAGCTGGATGGTCTACCAGAACATCCCGAACAACTACGGCTGCAATCCGCTGCTGGGCTTCAAGAACTTCCGCAAGGCCAACGAGGCCTCGTCCAAGCCCGTCAGCACCTCGCTGCCGCAGGGCGCATCGCCGGCCTACGCGCCCGGCGACGACGCCGGCAACCCGCTCTACAAGGGCACGGCCAACACGCTGCCGGTGGCCGACCAGGCGGCCTTCGACGCGGGCGCGATCATGGATGCCTTCCGCGCCGACGTGAAGGCCGGCCGGCTGCCGGCGGTGTCGTGGGTGATCCCGCCCGACGTCTACTCCGAGCATCCCGGCCCCTCGAGCCCGGTGCAGGGCGCGTGGTACATCCAGCAGGTGCTGGAGGCGCTCACCGCCGTGCCCGAGGTCTGGAGCAAGACCGTGCTGTTCGTGAACTTCGACGAGAACGACGGCTACTTCGATCACGTGCCCTCGGCCTCGGCGCCCTCGCCCATCGCATCGGCCGACCCCTCGGCGAAGGCCTTCGCGGGCAAGACCACGATGTCCGACACGGACCTGAGCTTCGAGTACTTCAACCATCCCAAGCCGCCGGGCATGACGCAGTCGCAGCCCACGCCCGACGGCAACGTCTACGGCCCCGGCATGCGCGTGCCGATGTACGTGATCTCGCCCTGGAGCCGCGGCGGCTGGGTCAACTCGCAGACCTTCGACCACACCTCGGTGCTGCGCTTCGTCGAGGCCCGCTTCGGCGTGAAGGAAAGCAACATCGGCCCGTTCCGCCGCGCGGTCAACGGCGACCTCACGAGCGCCTTCAATTTCGCCAATCCCAACGGCGAGGCGCTGCCCACGCTCGCGGGCCGCCGCACCAAGGCCGAGGCCGACCAGCTGCGCGCCGCGCAGCAGGCGCTGCCGCAGGTCACGCCGCCGGCCAACGGCCTGCTGCCGCGCCAGGCCACGGGCACGCGGCCCTCGCGCGCGCTGCCCTACGAGCTGCACACCAGCGCCCGCGCCGACGCGGCCGGCGGCACGCTGCAGCTGCTGTTCGCCAACACCGGCAGCGCGGCCGCCGTGTTCCATGTCTACGACCGGCTCAACCTCGACCGCCTGCCGCGCCGCTACATGGTCGAAGCCGGCAAGTCGCTCGACGACCGCTGGAACGCGACCGCCGACAACGCCGGCCGCTACGACCTCTGGGTGCTCGGCCCCAACGGCTACCACCGCCATTTCCAGGGCGACCTCAGCGCATTGCGCGCCGGCGGCGCGGCCGTGCCCGAGCTGCGCGTGTGCTACGACATCGCCAACGGCAACGTCTACCTCGAGATGATGAACGGCGGCCAGGCCGCGGCGAAGTTCAGCGTGCGCGCCAAGGCCTACCGCGACGACGGCCCGTGGAGCGCGACCGTCGCGGGCGGCGCCAAGGCCGAGCTGCACTGGGAGCTCGCGGCCAGCGGCCAGTGGTACGACTTCGCCGTCACCTGCGATGCCGATCCGGCCTACTACCGCCGCTTCGCCGGCCGCGTCGAGACCGGCAAGCATTCGGTCAGCGATCCCGCGCTGGGCTTGCCCGACCTCTGAGCCCGCATGCATGATCCCCCCGCGCCCACGGTGGCGCGGGAGATGTCATGCACGCCAAGGTGGTCCGGTACTTCGTCGAGGTGGTTCGCGCGGGTTCGATCCGCAAGGCGGCCGCGCAGCTGCACGTGGTGCCGACCGCGATCAACCGGCAGATCCTCAACCTCGAGGAGGAGCTGGGCGCGCCGCTGTTCGAGCGCATCCACAACACGCTCAAGCTCACGCCGGTGGGCGAGCTGGTGCTGGCGCATGCGCGCGGCACGCTGCGCGAGTTCGACGGGGTGCGCCAGCGCATCGAGGCCATGCGCGGGCTGCGCCAGGGCGAGGTCACGCTGGCCACCACCGCCGGGCTCGCCGACGCCTTCCTGCCGGGCGTGGTGCGGCGCTTTCGCGCGGCCCATCCCGGCATCCAGCTCAAGCTGCTGGGCCTGCCGATCGCGGCCGTGCTGCACGGCGTGCGCGAAGGCGATGCCGACCTCGCGCTGGCCTACGACGTGCCGGCCACGGCGGGTTTTCGCACCCTGTTCGCGAGCGAATGGCCGATCGGCGCGGTGGTGCCGCCCGGCCATGCGCTCACGGCCCATGCGAGCACCGTGCTGGCCGAATGCGTGGGCCATCCGCTGCTGCTGCCCGCGCCCTCGCTGTCGATCCGGCCGATCATCGATGCCGCCTTCGAACGCTCGGGCCTGCGCGCCTCGCCCGTGATCGAGACCACCTCCACCGCGCTGATGCGCCGCCTGGTGCGCGAGGGCGAGGGCATCACGCTGCTCAACCGACTCGACGTGGCCGAGGAGATGCACGACGGCTCGCTGGTCTTCGTGCCGCTGCGCGACGCCACCTTGCCGGCCCAGACGCTCACGCTCGAGACCCGCGCCGCGCAGTCGCCGAGCCCCGCGGCCGAGCTGTTCGCGAACCACGTGACGGCCTGCCTCGACGAGCTGCTCGCGCCTTGAGGCCCGTGCCGGGGGCCGTCCACTTTTTGTGCACGGGGCGCGCCATTTATTGACTTTGCGCGTTCGAAGGCATGGCTCCTAGACTGCCGCGCCGGTCATCGGCCGGAAGGAAAAGTCCCATGCTTTCGAACGACAAGAAAAAGACCCCCGCAGGAGACGGCGAAGGGGTCGACCAGAAGCTTCCCCTGGTGCGCTGCGGCGCGCTGAGCCTGCAGCACGTGCTCGTGATGTACGCGGGCACGGTGGCGGTGCCCCTGATCGTGGGCGGCGCGCTCGGCCTCTCGAAGGCCGACATCGCCTTCCTCATCAATGCCGACCTGCTGGCCGCCGGCATCGCCACGCTGGTGCAGGCCATCGGCTTCTGGCGCTTCGGCATCCGCATGCCCGTGATGATGGGCGTGACCTTCGCGGCCGTGGGCCCGATGATCGCCATCGGCATCGATCCCTCGCTGGGCTTGCCCGCGATCTACGGCGCCACCATCGTGGCGGGGTTGTTCGGCATCGTGCTCGCGCCGCTGATGGGACGCGTGCTCGGCGTGTTCCCGCCGCTGGTGACGGGCACGGTCATCACGCTGATCGGCGTCTCGCTGATGGTGGTGGCGATCCACTGGGCCGCGGGCGGGCAGCCCACCTCGACGCGCAGCATCGAGGGCGTGGCGCATGCGGTGGCCAACCCGGCCTACGGCGAGCCGGTGAACCTCGCCATCGCCGCGGCCGTGCTGGCGGCGATCATCGCGATCACGCGCTTCGGCAAGGGCCTCATCGCCAACATCGCGGTGCTGCTGGGCATCGTCTTCGGCGTGCTGCTGTCGCTGGCGCTCGGCCGCATGCAGTTCGACGGCCTCGAGGAAGCGAGCTGGATGGCCCTGACCACGCCCTTCCACTTCGGCCTGCCGCGCTTCGAGCTCACGGCCATCGCCTCGATGTGCATCGTGATGCTGATCACCCTGGTCGAGTCCACTGGCATGTTCCTCGCGCTCGGCGAGATCACGGGCCGCAAGGTCGACACCGACGCGCTCTCGCGCGGCCTGCGCGCCGACGGCCTGGGCACGGTGATCGGCGGCGTGTTCAACACCTTCCCCTACACCTCGTTCTCGCAGAACGTGGGGCTGGTCACGGTCACGGGCGTGCGCTCGCGCTACGTGGCGGCCGGCGGCGGCGTGCTGCTGATCGCGCTCGCGCTGTTCCCCAAGGTCGCGCACGTCGTGGCCTCGGTGCCCTCCTTCGTGCTCGGCGGCGCGGGCATCGTGATGTTCGGCATGGTCGCGGCCACCGGCATTCGCATCCTCGGCAGCATCGACTACGCGCGCGAACGCCATGCGCTCTACGTGATCGCGATCTCGGTCGGCCTCGGGCTGATCCCCACGCTGTCGCCGAACTTCTTCCAGCACTTCCCGGCCTGGACCCATCCGCTGACGCACAGCGGCATCGTGCTCGGCACCGTCGCCGCGGTGCTGCTCAATCTCTTCTACAACGGCGTGCAGTCGAGGGAACGTTCCTTCACACTGGCGGCACGCACCTCGCACGGAACCGAATGACATGACTTCCTCCACCGCTTCCTCGCCCCGGCCGTTGCGCGTGCTGCGCCACGCCGACGTGCTCGTCACCATGGACGCCGCGCGGCGCGAGATCGCCGACGGCGCGCTGGTGATCGACGGGCCGGCCATCGCCTGGGTCGGTGCCACGGCCGAGCTGCCGCCGGTCTACCTCGAGGCGCTGCGCAGCGGCGCCGCCGAGGCCATCGACCTGCACGGCCACGTGCTGATGCCGGGCCTGGTGAACACCCACCACCACATGTACCAGAGCCTCACGCGCGCGGTGCCCGAGGCGCAGGACGCCGAGCTGTTCGGCTGGCTCACCAACCTCTACCTGCTGTGGGCGCGGCTCACGCCCGAGATGATCCGCGTGTCGACCCAGACCGCGATGGCCGAGCTGATGCTCTCGGGCTGCACCACCACCAGCGACCACCTCTACCTGTTCCCCAACGGCGCGCGGCTCGACGATTCGATCGAGGCCGCCACCGCGATGGGCATGCGCTTCCATGCCGCGCGCGGCAGCATGAGCGTGGGCCGCAGCGCCGGCGGCCTGCCGCCCGACGAGGTGGTGGAGAGCGAGGCCGCGATCCTGCGCGACAGCGAGCGGCTGATCGATCGCTGGCACGACGCCTCGCGCCATTCGATGCGGCGCATCGTGCTCGCGCCCTGCTCGCCGTTCTCGGTCTCGCGCGAACTCATGCGCGACTCGGCGTTGCTCGCGCGCGAGCGCGGCGTGTCGCTGCACACGCACCTGGCCGAGAACGACAACGACGTCGCCTACTCGCGCGAGAAGTTCGGCATGACGCCGGCCGAGTACGCGGAGGACCTGGGCTGGGTCGGCCGCGACGTCTGGCATGCGCACTGCGTGAAGCTCGACGAAGCGGGCATCGCCCTGTTCGGCCGCACCGGCACCGGCGTGGCCCACTGCCCGTGCTCGAACATGCGGCTGGCCTCGGGCATCGCGCCCATCGGCGCCATGCGCCGCGCCGGCGTGCCGGTGGGCCTGGGCGTGGACGGCAGCGCCTCGAACGACGGCGCCCACCTGCTCGGCGAGGCGCGCCAAGCCATGCTGCTGCAGCGCGTGGGCCATGGCCCGGCCGCGATGACGGCGCGCGAGGCGCTCGAGATCGCGACCCTGGGCGGCGCGCGCGTGCTGGGCCGCGACGACATCGGTGCGCTCGCGCCCGGCATGTCGGCCGACATGGTGGGCTTCGACCTGCGCGGCGTGTCGCACGCGGGCGCATGGCACGACCCGGTGGCGGCGCTGGTGTTCTGCACGCCAGCCTCGGCCGCGCTCAGCATCATCGACGGGCAGGTGCGCATCCGCGAGGGCCGCTTCGTCGATCTCGAACTGCCGCCGCTGCTCGCGCGGCACCGCGAGCTCGCACGCACGCTGTACGAGCGCGCGCGGCATCCGCACACGGCCTGAGACGCTGAACAGCACCTGACCGGCGTGCGCTTTCGCCACGCCGGATGCGAACCTTCGCCCTAGGCAGCTACCCGCATTGCGGGCGTCATGCCGCGTCCGCAGAATCCGCTGGCTCGAATAGAACGAGCGTTCGATTTTGCCGGCCCCATAAGTTCGACATCGGCCGGTGCCCGGATTCACGACAACAACAGGGAACACCAGCGATGAAACGCAGAGAACTTCTCAAGGGCGCGGCCGCGGCCGGCACCGCGGCCGGATTCGGCAGCCTGCTGGCCGGCGCGCCGTCCACCGCCTCGGCCGCGCTGCCGGTGCTCAAGCCCACCTTGCCGCAGAAGATCGATCCGATCAGCGCCACCTTGCGCCGGCTCGAACTGGTGAGCCGGCAGGCCACCTACCTCTGGACCGAATCGCACCTCAACCTCGCGGGCGTGCCGATGGGCACTGTCGTGCCGCCGGCCGAGCTGCCGGCGCTCGAGCACCAGTTGCTGACCTTGTCGCGCGCGCTCGAGGCGGCCGTGAACTTCGCGGCCTCCTTCGCCACCAGCCCGCTCGCCAGCGGCAGCCTGCAGACGCTCGACAACCTGCGCACGCGGCTCGCGGCCCTGCAAGCCAGCTTCGCGCAGCTGCTGTCGCAGAACGCCGGCCTGCTCACGCTGCCGGCCACGGCGCTCGCCTTGCTGGGCACACTGACCGGCACCGCGGGCGACATCGCCACCCAGTTGCGCCAGGTGCACCAGGACCTGATGACCCAGGGCCTGCTCGGCGGGCCGCGCACCGTGGCGCAGTACGACGCGCTGTTCGCAACCATCGAGAAGCCGTCGATCGCGCAGGTCTTCCGCGACAACGCGCTGTTCGCCTGGATGCGCGTGGCCGGCCCGAACCCCATGCTGATCCGCAAGGCCAGCGTGCTGCCCTCGAAGTTCCCGCTGACCGACGCGCAGTACCGGCAGGCCATGGGCAACGCCGACAGCCTTGCCGACGCGGCTGCCGAGGGTCGTCTCTACCTGCTCGACTACGAGGGCCTGGGCGACATGGCGCCCACGGGCCCGGTGACCAAGCCGCTGACCGGCACCGCCTATGTCTTCATGCCGGTCGCGCTGTTCGCGCGGCCCAGGGCGGGCCGTTCGTTGGTGCCCGTGGCCATCCAGTGCGGCCAGAACCCGGCGCAGCATCCGATCTTCCTGCGCGTGGACGACGCCTCGAACGCCGAAGCCTACTGGGCCTGGCAGTCGGCCAAGACCACGGTGCAGGTGGCCGACTTCAACTACCACGAGATGTTCGTGCACCTGGGCCGCACGCACCTGATGTCGGAGGCCTTCGCGATGGCCACGCAGCGCCAGCTCGCGACCGCGCATCCGCTGAGCCGCCTGCTGTCGCCGCACCTCGAGGGCGCGATGTTCATCAACGAAGCGGCCACGCTGATCATCATGGCGCCGCTGACCACGGGCGACGGCATCCTCGCGGCACCGATCGAGACCCTGCAGCGCGAGTGCGGCCGCGACCGCCTGGCCTACGACTTCCAGGCCAACCTGATGCTGCCCGACGAGCTGCGCGCGCGCGGCGTCGACAACCCGGGCGAGCTGCCCGAGTACCCGTACCGCGACGACGCGCTGCTGCTGTGGAACGCGATCGCGCAATGGGTGGGCGACTACGTCGCGACCTACTACCTCAGCGACGCCGACGTGAGCGGCGACCACGAGCTGCAGGCCTGGGCCGTCGACCTCTCGACCCACGGCAAGGTGAAGGGGCTGCCGGCGATTTCCACGCGCGCCAGGCTGGCCGACGTGATCACGGCCATCGTCTTCAACACCAGCGCGCAGCATGCGGCCGTGAACTTCCCGCAGCTCTCGGTGATGACCTATGCGCCCTTCAGCGCGGGCATGGCCGGCACGCCGGCGCCCGCCTCGACGGCCGGCCAGTCGGAGGCCACCTGGTCGCAGATGCTGCCCGCGCGGCTAGCGGCGCAGGAGCAGATCCTGCTGTTCCACATCCTCGGCGGCGTCTACTACCGGCCGCTCGGCGAGTACAAGGACAACGCCTTTCCGCACCTGCCGGTGCTGATCGACCCGGCCATCGCTGGCCAGGGCGGGCCGCTCGAGCGCTTCCGCGCGGCGCTGGCGAACATCGAAACGACGATCAAGCAGCGCAACACGACGCGCTCGCGGCCCTACGAGCACCTGCTGCCGAGCCGGATTCCGTCGAGCACGAACATCTGAACCGGAGGCGGCTCAGTACTCCGCCTTCACCGCGCTCGCCGCGCCGCTCGCCAAGGTCGCCGGATCCTCCAGCACCGCCGCCACGTCGCCCAGGTACTGCCCCACCACCGGCTCGTGCGTGAGGTTCAGCATGTGGTGGATGCCGTCGGGGTTCTTCACGTAGCCCACGGTCCAGCCGCGCGCGCCGAGGCCGCGGCCGATGGCGCCCATGTCGCGTTCGGGCGAGCCGAAGGCGAAGATCGACAACTCGGGCCGGCCCAGCGTGGGCAGGCCCAGCGCATCGAGGCCCTGCTGCATCGCGCGCCGCGTCGCGAGCACGCGCTCGGTGACGCGCAGGTAGCCCGCATGGCCCAGGTAGTTCATCACCGCCCAGGCCGCGGCGATGGCGCCGCCCGCGCGCGTGCCCACCAGCGTGTGGGTGAAGTACTGGCCGCGCGGCCAGTCGTCGAAGTAGTAGCCCATCAGCGCGAAGGCCTCGGGATCGGCGAAGAACAGGGTCGAGGCGCCCTTGGCGGTGTAGCCGTACTTGTGCAGGTCGGCCGAGATCGAGGTCACGCCCTCGATCGCGAAATCGAAGTCGGGGATGTCGGCGCCGAGCTCGCGCGCGAACGGCGCGAAGTAGCCGCCCACGCAGGCATCGACATGCATCCAGCAGCCGTGCTCGCGCGCCAGCGCCGCGATCTCGGGAATGGGATCGACCACGCCGTGCGGAAAGGCCGGCGCCGAGCCCACCACCATCGCGGTGTCGGGCGTGAAGGCGGCGCGCATCGCCGCTGGGTCGGCGCGGAAGTCGGCCGCCAGCGGCGTGCGCACCGGCACCAGGCCGAGGAAGTGCGCGGCCTTGTCGAAGGCCGGGTGCGCGCTCTGCGGCATCAGGATCTCGGGCTTCGCCATGCCGGGGCGGCGCGCCAGCGCGCGGTCGCGTGCGCACTTGACCGCGAGGAAGATGCTCTCGGTGCCGCCGGTGGTCATGGCGCCGCGCGACTCGGCACCGCCATGCAGCAGCGAAAGGCCCATCTCCACCACCTCGCGCTCGAAGGTCGCGAGGCTCGCGAAGGCGCGCGGGCCGAGGCCGTTCTCGGAGAAGTACATCAGGTAGGCCTGCTTGGCCACCTCGAGCACGTCCTCGCCCGCATAGTGGATGAACATCGGCACGCGGCCGTTGCGCCAGTCGGCGTCGCCGCGGCCGGCCTCCTCGAGCCGCCGCTGCAGCTCGGGCCAGGACGCGCCTTGCTCGGGAAGTGTCAGTGCCATGGTCGCTTCATCCTTCCTTGCCGCCCCAGTGGACGACCTTGTTTTCGAGCGCCCGCGCCAGCAGGTCGAGCAGGTAGCCGAGGATCGCCATGATCAGCGCGCCGACGATCACGACGTTGGTGAGCAGGAAGTCGGAAGCCGACATCGCCATGTAGGCGATGCCCGCGTTGGTGGCGATCATCTCGGCGCCCACCAGCATGGTCACGCCCAGGCCGATGCTCACGCGGATGCCGGTGAAGATGCCCGGCAGGCTGGCCGGGAAGATCACGCGCCGGAAGATCATGGCGCGCGAGGCACCGAGCGCCATCGCGGCCTGCACCTTGCGCCGGCCCACCGCGCGCACCGCCTGCATGGCGCTGATCGAGAGGATCGGGAACAGCGCGAGCACGATGATCACGATCTTCGAGACCTCGCCGATGCCGAACCAGATGATGAGAAGCGGCAGCAGCGCGAGCTTGGGCATCGGCCGCGTGATCTCGATCGGCGGATCGAGCAGCGCCTTCACGGTCTCGTTCATGCCCATCCACAGCCCCAGCGGTACGGCCACCAGCACCGTGAGCCCGAAGGCCACGCCGAAGCGGAACAGGCTGATGCCCAGGTGGTGCGCGAGCGTCTTGCCCTGGTAGCCGTTCTGCATGAGCTGCAAAAAGGTGTTCCACACCGACATCGGCGAAGGCAGGAACAGCGGCGCGACCAGCGGCTGGTCGCCCACGATCGGCACGGTGATCAGCAGCCACAGCACGAACAGCGCGGCGAAGGAGCCGAGGTTGATCCAGCGCGCGCGGCCGCGGGCGCCGTTCGGCCGGTTCGGTGCGGCGCTCATCGCTGGGCCTCCTGGTGCTGCGCGGCCAGCGCCTCCTCGCGCAGCAGGCCGAAGATCTCGGCCTTCATGCGCGCGAACTCGGCGCTCGCCACCACGGCCGGGTCGTCGCTCTGCGCGAAGCCTGGGTGGAACTTCGCCTTGATGCGCCCGGGCCGCGCCGACATCACGACGATCTCGGTGGCGAGGAACAGCGCCTCGTCGATGCTGTGGGTGATCCACAGCACGGTCTTGCGCGTCTCGTGCCAGATGCGCTTGATCTCCTCCTGCAGCAGCTCGCGCGTCTGCGCGTCGAGCGCGGCGAAGGGCTCGTCCATCAGCAGGATCTCGGGCGAATTGGCGAGCGCGCGCGCGATGCCCACGCGCTGCTGCATGCCGCCCGAGAGCTCGTAGGGATAGCGCCTGGCAAAACTCGTGAGGCCGACCATCTCGAGGTACTGCGAGGCGATGCGCGTGGCCTCGGCGGCCGACTTGCCCGTGGCCAGCGGCCCGAAGGCCACGTTCTCGATCACGCGCATCCAGGTGAACAGCGCGCCCTGCTGGAACACCACGCCGCGGCGCGGATCGGGGCCGCGCACCGGCTGGCCGTCCATCAGCACGCGGCCGGCCGTGGGCTGCTCGAAGCCCGCGAGGATGTTCAGCAGCGTGCTCTTGCCGCAGCCCGAGGGGCCGAGCAGGCAGGTGAAGGCGCCTTCGGCGATGTCGAGCGTGATCGGCTCCAGCGCCTGCACCGCGTCGGGGCCATCGCCGAAGCGCTTGGAGACTTCCTCGAAACGGACCTTGGGCGTGCCCGCCTGCTGCGGTGGCAGTCCCATGGCCTCAGGCGGCCATCTTGGCGACGAAGCTCGAATCGACGAGCCCGCTCAGGTCCTTCGGCATGGCCGAGATCTGCGCCGACTCCAGCAGGAACTGCGCCTGCGTCTGCAAGGTCTTGAGCACGCCCGTGTCCTTCTCGCCGGGCTTGCCCATCCAGTGGCTCTGCAGCTGCTCGCGCGCGGGCACCGGGTAGAAGGTGTTGAGCGAGCGCATCACCGCGGCCTCGTCGACGTTGAGGAACTTCGTCATGGTCTCGACCACTTCCTTCGGTTCCTGCTTGAAGGTGCGCGCGATCTGCTCGTAGTCCTTGAGGAAGGCCAGTACCAGGTCGGGCGACTTCTGCTTGAACTCGTCGCGCACCAGCAGGCCGTCGAAGATCAGCAGGTTGTTCTTGTTGAGGTCGCCGGTCTTGAAGATGATCTTGCCGCCGTCGTCGGTCAGGCGCGGCAGCACCGGCACCCAGATGTAGCTGGCATCGATCTCGCGGCGCTGCCAGGCCGAGGCGATCTGGTCGGCGCGCATGTTGATGAGCTGCACGTCCGCCAGCCCGATGCCCGCGGTCTTGAGCGCCGCCACCGCCGCGAAGTGCACCGAGGTGTTGAACGGCAGGCCGATCTTCTTGCCCTTGAGCCCCGCCACCGTGGTGATGCCCGAGTTGCCCTGCACCACCAGGCATTCGCTGTCGACGATGTTCTTGTAGACGTAGACCATCGAGGCCTTCAGCCCGTTGGCGTAGCCGACCATCATCGGGCTGGAGCCGATGTTGCACATGTCGAGGCTGCCGCCGGCCATGGCCGCGATCACCTCGGAGCCCGCGCGCACGGTCACGAAGTCGGCGCTGGTGCCGGCGCCGAAGGTCTTGGCCGCCGTGTTCTTCGCGCGGATGTAGTTCTGCGCATCGATGGCGCCGAAGGTGCCGAGCTTGACCGAGCGCGACTGCGCGGCGGCCGGGCCCGAGGCCCCGAGCAGCAGCGCGCCGGCGGAAGAGGCCAGCAGCATGTGGGCGCTGGCCAGGTGGAACTCGCGGCGGGAGAGATTCAACTTCATGCGACGGCCTTTCTTCGAACAGACGAAGGAACTGGAGCCCCGGCAACGAGGCCTTGGGCCGCACTTTAGGCGATCAGAATATATTCTGTCTACGCAAAAACCCGCGCCAGCCGCTTTTTCAGGGCTTGAGCAGCCGGATCAGGTAGCGCGAGCCGTGCGTCAGGTCGTCGCGCATTGCCTGCCCGAGCGCGTCGCCGTCGCGCCGGCGCAGGGCGTCCATCGCGGTCAGATGCGTCTCGTGGCCCGTGAGACTGCCGCAGTACTGCGGGAACAGCAGGTTCAGCGTGGGGCCGACGCGCAGCCACAGGCTCTCGATGATGCGGATCAGGATGGCCTGGCCCGAGGCGCGATATATCGAGAGATGGAATTCGGTGTTCTCGAGCAGGGTGCGGTGCGCGTCGCCGGCCTGGATGGCCGCCAGGTGCGCCTGCACCACGCCGTCGAGGCGCTCGATCTCGTCGTTCGAGATGCGCGGCGCGGCCTCCTTGGCCGCCAGGCATTCGAGCTCCATGCGGATCTTGAGGATCTCGCGGTAGGTCTCGACGTCGAGGCGCGGCACGCGGATGGTGCGGCCGTTGACCACCTCGAGCCCGTGCTCCACCACCAGCCGCTGCACCGCCTCGCGCACCGGCGTCAGGCTCACGCCCTGGCTCTCGGCCACGCCGCGCACGGTCAGCACCTGCTCGGGCAGCAGCGCGCCGGTCATCAGCGACTGGCGCAGCCGCTGGTAGACCTGGTCGGTCAGCGTGTCGGCGCGCGTGCCCTGCCCCTCGTCGCGCAACGCCGGTTCCGCATGGGCGGCACGGCGCGCGCGCGGACGGACCTCGGGTCGGCGGGCGGTGGGCTTGGAGGCGGGCATCGGGGGTCGGCTCGGTGGGATTGTGGCTTGAATATACTCTGCCGCCTCCAGCCGCCCGGGCGCTGGCTCAGGCCGGCGCGACGCGACGGCCGCGCCCCATGACGCGGTAGAGCAGGAAGGCCGCGATCGAGACGTTGACGAGGTTCCAGGCGATGCCGTTGAGGAAGGCCGCGTGGTAGCTGCCGGTGAGGTCGAACACCTTGCCCGACATCCAGCCGCCGAGCGCCATGCCGAACAGCGTGAACATCAGCACCGTGCCCACGCGCGCGCCTGCCTCGGAGGCCGGGAAGTGCTCGCGCACGATGATCGCGTACGAGGGCACGATGCCGCCCTGGAACAGGCCGAACAGCGCCGACACCACGTACAGCGGCACCAGCCCGTCGAAGGGCAGGAACAGCAGCAGCGCCACGCACTGCAGCGCGCCGCCGAGCAGCAGCGTGCGCAGCCCGCCGATGCGGTCGCAGATGGCGCCCGACACCAGCCGGCTCACCACGCCGAAGGCCAGCATCAGCGAGAGCATCTGCGCGCCGCGCGCGGCGCCGAAGCCGAGGTCGCTGCAGTAGGCCACGATGTGCACCTGCGGCATCGCCATCGCCACGCAGCAGGCCACGCCCGCCACGCACAGCAGGCCCTGCGCCGTGCCGGCGCTGAAGCCGAAGGGCCGCGCGAGGTTGCGCACCGCGGCGCCACCGGGGCCCGTCACGGGCGGCGTGGCCACCGCGGCCGGCGCACGCGCGCGGAAGAAGAAGGCCAGCGCCACCATGGTGACGCTACAGAACAGGCCCATGCCGATGTAGGTCTGGCGCCAGCCCACGGTCTCGATGAAGTGCTGCACGATCGGCGGCCACACCGCGCCCGCCACGTAGTTGCCGCTGGCGCAGATCGCCACCGCGATGCCGCGCCGCTTGACGAACCACAGCGAGGTGTCGGCCACCAGCGGCGCGAAGGCGACCGAGCTGCCGAGCAGGCCGACCAGCAGGGTCTGGGCGATGGTGAAGGAGACGATGCCGCCCGCGAGGCCCGAGGCGACGTAGCCGAGCCCGAGGCAGACCGCGCCGCCGAGCAGCGGCCACATCATGCCGAAGCGGTCGGCCAGCTTGCCCATGAGCACGCCGCCGATGCCGAAGCCCAGCATCAGCAGCGTGTAGGGCAGCGAGGCCTGCGCGCGGTCGATGCCGAACTCGGCCTGCACCGAGGGCAGCATCACCGACACCACGTACATGCCGCTGCTGCCGACGGTCATGATCAGCAGCGTGAGGCCGAGCCGCACCATGGCGTAGCGCGAATCGGGCTGGTGGGAGGGGTGGCGTGCGGCGAGCGTCTCCGTCATCGTTCTCTTTCTTGTCTTGCATGCGTCCGTCGGGAAGACGGCGAGGTCGAGCATACAAGGCAAGCCGCGCTGGCGCACGAGCGCCCGCGCCGCGCGTCGGCGGCGCCGCCATGCGCCGGTGCGCGTCAGGCCAGCGACGGCGCGACGAGCGGCTGCGCGGCCGAGGCCTTGGGCATCGGACCGCCCGGCCTGGGCTTGTCGTCGCAACCGGCGGCCATCAGGCCGAGGCAGCAGCAGAGTGCGAGGAAGAGGTTTCGCATGCGAGGCATGCTAGGACCGCTCGGGGTGCGGTCAAGTCGGACGCTGCGCCGATCGGAACGTCGTCCTGCTCCTTCCCCCTCTGGGGGAAGGTCGGGATGGGGGCAGGCGGCGCATCGTGCGGACGCTGCGTGCCCCCACCCCGGCCCTCCCCCAGCGGGGGAGGGAGAAAGAGATGATCAGCGCGCGGGCCGCTCGCCGGCCGCGAGGCGGCGCTCGATGTCGTCGAGCACCGGCATGAGCTCGGCCACGCTGTCGATCACGTAGTGGGCGCCGGCCGCCTTCAGCTGCTCGGTGGCCTGCTCGCGGCGTGCCTGCTGCTCGTCGGCGCCGAGCGCCTGCCATTCGGGCAGGGTCAGCCCCATCACGTTGCCGCTGACCGCGAGGCCCACGGCCCAGGTGCCGGCGTTCAGGCCTTCCTCGAGGCCCACGCCGGTGTCGTCGACCTTCACCACGGTGTGGGCCGGCCACACGCCGAGGTCGGCGAAGCAGCGGTACATCATCAGCGGCGAAGGCCGGCCGGCCGCGAGGTCGCCCGCGCACACGAGGTTGTCGGGCACGTAGCCACCCTGCGCGGCGATGGCCGCGACCACCTCCATGATCGGGCGGTTGTAGCCGGTGGTCGAACCGATCTTCAGGCCGCGCGCACGCGCGGCGGCCACGGCGTCGAGCGCGCCCGGGATGAAGTCGGCATGGTCGCGCGCGCTCGCGGCATTCATCGGCGTGAACACCTCGTAGAGCCGGTCGACGTCGGCATCATTGAAGGCATGGCCGTGCTTCGCTTCCCACTGCGCGGCGATGCGCGGCTGCGAGCCCAGCGCCTTGATGTGGTCCCACTTGGCCATGCCCATCGGGCCGCGCGCCTCGGCGATGGTGATCTCGATGCCGAACTGCTCGAACAGCTTCACGAAGGCGCCCATGGGTGCGCAGGAGCCGAAGTCGAGGATGGTGCCGGCCCAGTCGAAGACGACGGCCTGGAGTTTCGAGGAATGCAGATCGGACATGGCGAAGTTTCGTTCAAGAGAATGGGATGTCACCAGCCGGCGAACACGTCGTGCGCGATGCCGAAGCCGGTGCTGGCGCCGGTGCCGCTGGTGACCAGCACCACGCGGGTCGCGTCGTCGGGCGCGTCGATCACGCAGGGCGTGGTCTTCGAGGAGGGATAGACGCCGTTCCAGCGCTCGACGATCTGCGCGCTCTCGAGGTCGAGCGTGCTGCGCAGGTGGCGCAGGATCAGGCGGTCGACCTCCTCCAGCGCGAAGGGCTCGGGCGCGGCGGCGTAGTGGTGCGAATCGCCGACCACCAGCGAGCCGTCGGCACTCTGCACCACGATCAGGTGGATGCCGTGCGCGAGCGAAGCCGCCTCTTCCTGCTGCAGGCGCTCGCGCAGCGCGGCCGCCTCGGGCAGCGTGCTGTAGCCCTCGTAGCGCACCAGGCTCAGGTCCATCATCACCGAGCCCGGCAGCCGGAAGCCTGCCTCGGGCTGCACGCGCAGCATCTGCAGCCGGCACAGGGTGAGGTCGTGGGCCGCGATGCGATCGGCGAACAGGCCATGCAGTTCGCTGTTGGTGCAGACCACCACGCGCTCGGCATGCAGCTCGCCGCGCGAGGTGCGCACGCGCGGGGTCTGCACCTCGAGCACGGCCTCGCCGAAGCGGAAGGTCACGCCGTGCGCGCGCGCCAGCCAGGTGGCGAGCCGGGCGATCGCGGTGCGCGATTCCACGCGCAGCTCGTGCGGGCTGAACAGCACCGAGCGCGCCTCGGCCAGGTGCAGCGCGGGCGCCTTGGCCTGCGCCTCGGCGGCGTCGATCAGCTGGCAGGCCTCGCCCATGGGCGTGCGCATGAAGGCCTCGAGCACCGCATGCGCCTCGGGCCGGTAGGCCGCGAGCCACAGGTGGCGGTGCACGATGTCGATGTCGGCCTGCGGCGCGATCTCCTGCCACACGTCGCGCGAATGCATGGCGCGGCGCCAGCTGTCGCCGGGAGCCTGGCCGGTCACGGTGATGAAGCCGAAGTTGCGGATCGAGGCGCCGATGCAGGCGGCGTCGCGCTCGACCACGCAGACCCGCAGGCCGCGCCTGGCGGCGGTGTAGGCATGCGCGAGGCCGACGATGCCGGCGCCGACGACGATGACGTCGAAGGAGGAAGAGTTGGGAGCGGCGGTCAACGGTGTCTCCAGGCTTGGGTGCGCACGAGCGCCCAGCGGCCGGCC
>Ga0209902_100663_pt1 | contig 30529 bp, 30 predicted proteins | sample FECB27metaG_FD_188304 | JGI IMG/M metagenome (GOLD analysis project Ga0209902, IMG submission 188304) | Cyanobacterial communities from the Joint Genome Institute, California, USA - FECB-27 (SPAdes) (version 2) | ecosystem: Environmental > Aquatic > Thermal springs > Hot (42-90C) > Microbial mats...
TCGATCCTCTTGGCATCACACTTTCGGATGGTTGAGTGGTCACGCTGGACGTCGAATCTGTCGCCGCTTTTGTGCTCGTCGCCGATCTCGGCAGCTTCACCAAAGCTGCCGAGGCACTTGGTAGCTCCCAGGCAGCGGTCAGCGTCAAGGTCAAGCGCCTGGAGGATCGGCTGGGCTATCGCCTGCTGGAACGCACCCCTCGCAAAGTCCGCCTGTCGAGCCGCGGGGCGAACTTCCTGAAGCCGGCCCGGCAGTTCATCACCGCACATGAAGTCGCGGTGAATGGCCTCACCGCGGCGCCGCGTCGTCTGGCGCTCGGTCTCAGCGACCAGGTCGCAGGACCCGCCCTGCCCGCGCTCCTGGCCAACCTGGGTGCGCATATGCCGGACCTCGTCATCGAGGTTCATATCGAAGCGTCCCGCAAGCTCATGGACATGTTCGATCGCGGCGCGCTCGACGCCATCATCGTGCGCCGAGAAGATGGCCACGACGACGACGGCGAGCTGCTCCTGTGCGAGCGCCTGGGCTGGTTCGCCAAGCCGCAGGGCGAGCTGGACACCACGAAGCCTTTGCACCTTGCTTCCCTGGCGACGACATGCGGCATACGCAACCTCGCGACGCGGACCCTGGATGCGGCGGGCATCGCCTGGCGGGAAGTGTTCATCGGCGGCGGCATCGGCGCGGTCGGTGCCGCCGTGGCTGCCGGCCTGGCCATCGCTGCGATGCCGTACAGCCTGGCGCCCATCGGCACCTTCGACATCGGGACCGAACTGGGATTGCCGCGCCTGCCCGATTCGGAAGTGGTCCTGCACACCACGCTGACGGACCCGCGGGCTCGCCGCGCCATCGATGCGCTCGCGGCCTCCTGGCGAACAGCGCAGCCTGCTCGGCGGTAGGGTCTCGCCCTCCCGACACTCGGGCGATCTCGGTGGTGGCCGTCGTGCTCGCCTCTCCCACCGGGGAACAGGCCAAGGGCATGCATTCCTGTTGTTATTGAAATCATTCCGGGTGTCTGTACTTCGACACGACGCACGGGGAGACTGAGGCCAGATCCATCGTGAAGCACCTCGCAGTGCTCCCAGACAAGTTTCCATGTCCTCTTCTCCAGAGCGCTCCTCTCGCCCGGCGACACCGCCGGTTCAACTCGCCTCCCGGCACTGGCTTGCTCTCGCGGTGCTGCTGTGCGGAGCATTTCTTCCGATTCTCGACTTCACCATCGTGAATCTCGCGCTGCCGTCGATCCGGCAAGACCTTCATGCCGATTCCGGCGACGTGCAGTTCGTGATATCCGCGTACGCCGCGACATACGCCGTCATGCTCATCACCGGGGGCCGACTCGGCGACCTCTACGGCCGCAGGCGCATGTTCCTGAGCGGCGCCGCGGGCTTCGTCGTCGCCTCATGGGTGTGCGGCTTCGCCGGGTCCGCGCGGATGCTGCTGCTGGGGCGCATTTTTCAAGCGCTGGCAGCCGCCATCATGGCGCCCCAGGTCCTGGCCACCATCCGCGTGATGTTCGCGGGCAAAGCGCAGGCGCGTGCATTGGGTCTCTACGGCGCGACCTTCGGCCTGGCGAACATCGGGGGACAGCTGCTCGGCGGCCTGCTCATCGCCATGCGTCCCTTCGGCCTTGGCTGGCAAGCCATCTTCCTCATTAATGTGCCGATCGGCATCGTCGCGATCGTGGGTGGCATCTTCTGGCTCGAAGAGAGTCGCTCGTCTCGCGCCAAACGGCTCGACGTTCGCGGCGTCCTGCTGCTGTCCCTCACGCTTGGATGCGTGGTCTATCCGCTGATCGAAGGGCCGATCACCGGCTGGCCGGGCTGGATGATGCTCATGCTGGCCTCGAGCGTCGTGGCATTCGTCGACTTCATTCGCCACGAGACCCATCTGTCCGCCCATGGCGGCGATCCGCTGGTCGAACTCTCGCTGTTCCGCACCCGCCGGTTTTCGTTGGGGGCGGCAATGGGCACGGTCTTCTACATGCTGTCCGCGTTCTACCTGACCTTCTCCGTGTACCTCCAGGGAGGACTTCGAGCCAGCCCTCAGGAAGCCGGGCTTGCCACGTTGCCCTTCGCCCTGGGCTTCTTCCTGAGTTCGATCGCATCGCCCTTCATCGAACGGCGCCTCGCGACGCGCACGCTGGTGTACGGCTTCGTCCTGCAGATCGTGGGATTCGGCGCGGTGGTGGCCGGGGTGGTCTTGCCGTTGTTTTCTCCGCTCGCCGGGGGTCTTGTTCCGGGCCTGGCGTGTGCGGGACTCGGGTACGGCATCGTGATGCCCGCCTTGATCAAGGCCGTGCTCGCGGATGTCGAGGAGCGTCATGCAGGGCTGGCCGCGGGCGTCGTCATGACCGCCTTGCAGGTGGGCGCGGCGCTTGGCGTGGCGGTTGTCGGCGGGATCTTCTACGCCGCACTCGGCGCCCATCCGGATCCCGGCGCATACGCCCATGCGTTCAGTCTCGCACTTGCCTGCAACATCGCCCTGCTGGGCGTCGGAAGCATCCTGGCATTTCTCCTCCCGGTTGCCGGCGCACGTTCGCGAAGAGGCGCGACACCCTCCTGACCCGCTCCGCATGGAGGGGCACAGGGCCGATTCCCCCTCTCTCTCTGATACGCGCTCTTGCTTGGCTTCTTGCCGGGCGCACGCCCCCTCTGTCTTTCCGGCGACGAGGACGTGCTCCAGGCTCGAAGCTCCGCAGGTACGTCGAAGGCTGGACCGACACGAGGGCAGGCACCGGGTGAAGCCAGGCGGCCACACCACCCCCTTTCAGACCAACGCCCCGATCCTCTGCGCATCCCCCGGCGGCGTCGGGTTGTAGACCACCAGGCTGAGGTCCGGCCGCCCATCGACCGCGAACGACGAGTACTCGAAGGCCAGCGGCCCGAGCACCGGATGGCGGATGTGCTTGACCGTCTCGCCGTGCACGCCGACCACGTCGTTGTCGCGCCACATCGCGTCGAACTCGGGGCTCAGCCGGCAGAGTTCGTCGACCAGCGGCTGCACCAGCGCCGCGGCGCCGGCGCGGGTGGCGTCGGCGCGGAAGGCACCGAGCGCGAAGCGCGCCACGCTCTGCCAGTCGTACTGCGCCGCGCGGGCGCGCGGGTCGCGGAAGATGAAGCGCAGGATGTTGCGCTGCCCGGGCGGCAGCAGGCCGTAGTCCACGAGCATCACGCTCGAGGCGCGGTTCCATGCCACCACGTCCCAGGTCGCGGTGCGCATCAGCGCGGGACAGGGATGCAGCGCATCGAGCACGCGCTGCAGCCGCGGCGTGACGCCCTCGGGCTGGCGATAGCGCACCTCGGGCGGCCGGCCCAGGCCCAGCAGGTAGAGGTGCTCGCGCTCGATCTCGGTGAGCACCAGCGCCTGGGCGATGCGCTCGAGCACCTCGGCCGAGGGCGCGCCGCCACGGCCCTGCTCGAGCCAGGTGTACCAGGTGACGCTGATGTGGGCGCGCTGCGCGACCTCCTCGCGGCGCAGGCCGGGCGTGCGACGCCGGTCCGGCGAGTAGCCGAAGGCCGCGGGATCGAGCCGGGCGCGGCGATCCTTCAGGTAGTTGCCCCGGGGCATTGCCGTCTGCCGGGTTGCCGTTTGCCATTGCGCTCATGCTGTTAGCCGCCATACCACGATAACGTCACGACTTTACCGGGATGGCTCGCGGTCGGAGACTGGCCGCCAACCCAACCTGGAGGTCTTTCCCATGCGAGTGTTCGTCACCGGCGCGACCGGTTTCATCGGCCTGCCCGTCGTCAAGGAACTGGTGGCGGCCGGCCACCAGGTGATCGGCCTGAGCCGTTCACAGGAGAAGGCGGCCGCCTTGAAGGCCGCCGGCGCCGAGGTGCTGCACGGCACCCTGGAAGACGCCGGCAGCCTGCGCGCCGGCGTCGATCGCGCCGATGGCGTGATCCACCTGGCCTTCAACCACGACTTCTCGCGCTTCGTGCAGAACTGCGAGGACGACCGCCGGGTCATCGATGCGCTGGCCGCGGCGCTCGCGGGTTCCGATCGGCCGCTGGTCGTCACCTCCGGCACCGGCATCGCCAACACGGTGGAGGGCCAGCCGGCGAAGGAAGACCATCCGACCGTGGGCGCCGACACGCATCCGCGCGCGGCCTCGGAGGAAGCAGCCAATGCCGCCGCCAAGGCGCATGGCGTGAACGTGTCGATCGTGCGGCTGCCGCAGGTGCACGACACGGCGCGCCAGGGCCTGATCAGCCCGCTGATCGAGATGTACCGCGACAAGGGCGCCTGCGCCTATGTCGGTGATGGCCTCAACCGCTGGCCTGCGGCGCATGTGCTCGACGTGGCACGGCTCTTCAGGCTCGCTCTCGAGAAGGCCGCGCCGGGTGCGAAGTACCACGCGGTGGCCGAGGAAGGCGTGGCGATGCGCGAGATCGCCGAGACGCTCGGACGGCGGCTGCAACTGCCGGTTCGCTCGCTCGCGCCCGACGAAGCACCGGGCTTCTTCGGCTGGCTCGCGATGTTCGCGGGGATGGACCTGCCCGCCTCGAGCGCGTGGACGCGCGAGACCCTGGGATGGCAGCCGACGGGGCCTGCGTTGATCGCGGACCTCGAGCGGCTGCAGACGGCCTGAACGATCAGGCCTCGCGCAAGCCCTGCAAGGTCTGCAGCAGCACCACGCGCGTCTGCCCCAGCACCATGCCCTTCCACTCGTCGTTGTCGCAGTAGAAGGCATCGCGCAGCTGCTGGCGGATCTCGCGCCGCTGCGACTCGGGCGCTTCCGGATGGCGGCGCAGCCAGGTGTCGGCGCTCAGCCGCAACAGCATGTCGTCGACGGGGATGGTGCCGAACTCGAGGCCCATGGGCGCGATGCGCGCCCGTGGGCATTCGTCGTAGGCGGCGGAAACCACCGGTCCCGACACATGCGCGGACACGGAGTCCTCGCCGAACAGCGCGAAGACATCGGCACCCCACCAGGCGCGTGCGAGCGCGAGGTCATCGGGCGCGTTGCGGCCCGGGTAGACCTTCTCGCCATGGCCATAGGGGCCCAGGCCCGTGTGCACGTCGATCCAGCCGATGTGCGTGGCCGAGGCCGCGTACTTGCGCAGGATCGACCGGATGGTCTTGTTGCTCCACGAAGGCGCAGTGCCGCCGTAGAACAGGCCGTCGGGCGAGACGTACTGGCCCTTGGTGACGGCGGCGCGGAAGGCGCGCATGCCGTGCTTCTCGATGTAGGCGGCCACGGCCGCCTCGTCGGCCGGCGTCGGCGGCCAGCTCGCGGGCAACACCAGCGGTTCGACGTCGGTGTACTCGGCATTCACCGGCAGCGGCGCGCCGAAGTCGATGTGGTTGCGGTTGAGGTCGATGTTGTCCTCGTTGGTGCGATGCAGGTGCGAGAAGCCGTGCGGATTGACGGCATGCACCAGCAGCAGCGCCACGCCGGCCTGCTGCAGGCGCGCGAGCAGGTCCTCGTCGTGCAGGGTCGCGACCTGCGCGCCCGAGCCGCAGAAGCCTTCGGGGCCGTGCGTGCCCGAGGTCACGAGCAGCAGCTTCTTCGCGTCGATGGCGCCGAGCAGCGCGACGTCGGTCGCGAGTTCCTCGCCGAGGGCGCCGCGATGCGCTTCGTGGACGAAGGATTCGATAGCCGCGCCGCGGGCGCGCGCGGCCTCGAGGAACTTGGCGCGGGCCTCGACATAGGTGCCCGAGAAATGCCGCGTGGCGGCGGTGCTGTGGGTGAGAGCGGTCATGGAGGGATCGTGGGGAGGAATGTGCGGGAGGGAATCAGGCGTGCGCGCCGGCCGCGTCGATGTCGCGGCCCGTGTGGTCGCGCAGCCAGAGCAGGCCCAGCAGCGAGACCAGGGTCATGATGACCAGGTACCAGGCCGGCGCGAGCTTGCTGCCGGTGGCGTTGAGCAGCCAGGTGCTGATGAAGGGCGCGAAGCCGCCGAACAGCGCCACGCCCACGCTGTAGACCAGCGACATGCCGCTGGCGCGCACTGCCTTCGGGAACATCTCGGGCAGCATCGTGATGCCGGGCACGGTCTGGCCCACCAGGCCCAGGCTCAGCACGCCGAGCACGATGAACAGCACCGCGGGCGTGGGCGAGGCATTGAGCCAGAGGAAGCCCGGGTAGATCAGCACCACGAGGAACACGCGGCTCCACAGGATCAGCGGCTTGCGGCCCACGCGGTCCGACAGCAGGCCGACGAAGGGCGCGAAGGCGAACGAGATCAGGCCCGTGAGCGCGGCGCCGAACAGCGCCACCGAGGGCGTGAGGCCGAGCTCGCGCACCGCGTAGGTCGGCATGTAGAAGGTGACGACATAGGCCGCCGTGGTGCCGCCGACCAGCGCGAGGATGGCGGCCAGCACGGTCTTGCCGTGCTGCGAGCAGACGATCTTGAGGCTGCTCTCGCGGCGCGGCGCGGTGGCCGATTCGGGCGCGATCTGCAGCGATTCCTCGAGGTGGCGGCGGATGTACATGCCCACCGGCGCGATCAGCATGCCGAGGACGAAGGGCACGCGCCAGCCCCAGCTCTGCATGTTCTCGGGCGACAGCGTGAAGGTGAGCGCGCCCACCACCACCGCGCCGAGCATCACGCCCAGGCCCTGGCTCGCGAACTGCCAGCTCGCCATGTAGCCACGGTTCTGTGGCGTGGCGTGCTCCACCAGCAGCGTAGTGGAAGCACCGACCTCGCCGCCGGCCGAGAAGCCCTGGATCAGCCGCGCCAGCACGATCAGCACCGGCGCCGCGACGCCGATGCTCGCGTAGGTGGGCGTGAAGGCGATCACCGCGCAGCCCAGCGCCATCAGGAAGATGGTCAAGGTCATGGCCTTCTTGCGGCCCGCGCGGTCGGCATAGGCGCCGATCACGATGCCGCCCAGCGGCCGCATGATGAAGCCGACGCCGAAGGTCGCGACCGTGAGCAGCAGCTGGCCGTAGCCGCTGAAGGTGGGAAAGAAGAGCTTGCCGATCACCAGCGCGAGAAAACCGTAGACGGTGAAGTCGAAGAACTCGAGGCCGTTGCCGATGGTGGTGGCGACGATGGTCTGGCGCCGGCTGGCGGCGCTGTGCGCGGGACGGGTGGGGCTCATGTCTCGGGATGTTGGTGTGGTTCTGTGGGAATGCGGGTAGGTCGAAGGTCTTCGGCCGCGACGGATGCTAGAGAGTCGGTTGCTCGCTGAAAAGACAATAATTGGGCCAGTACGATAACTTTTGGTTGTCGCCCGTCCGGCACCCGTCCTCCATGAAACCCAACCAGTTGCACGCCTTCGTCGCGGTGGTCGAGCAGATGAGCATCCGCGCGGCGGCGCGCGTGCTCGGCATCTCGCAGCCCGCGGTGACCAAGATCGTGCGCGAGCTCGAGCGCGAGGTCGACGCGCCGCTGGTCGAGCGCAGCGTCAAGGGCGTGCGGCTCACGCCCTTCGGCGAGGCCTTCGCGCCGCGCGCGCGCATGCTGCTGGCCGACATGCAGCGCGCCCGCGAGGAGATCGCGCAGATCCGCGACGGGCTCACGGGCCGGGTCGCGCTGGCCGTCAGCACCTCGTTCGCGCAGACCATCCTGCCGGCGGCGTTCAAGGACTTCCATGGCCGGCTGCCGGCCGTCGACGTGCAGTTCAGCGAGGCGGTGCTGCCCTGGATGCTGGCGCGGCTGCGCGAGGGCTCGCTCGACTTCGCGGTGGCGCACGTGGTGCCGGGCCGGCTCGATCCGCAGTTCGAGGCGATCGAGCTGTTTCCGGTGAAGCTGGTGGTGGGATTGCGCGAGCGCCATCCGCTGCGCGCGAGCCGCTCGATGGCCGAGCTCGCGACCGCCGAGTGGATCCTGCCGGGCGACGATCACTTCAGCGGCCGCGAATCGATCTCGGCGCTGCTGCCGCTGGGCCTGCCGGCGCCGCAGCGCGTGATCCAGGGCCACTCGGTCACGGTCGCGCTGTCGCTGGTCGGGCAGATGGACCTGATCGGCCTGTTCGTCGAGCCGCTGGCCGCGCTGAGCTTCAAGCGCCACGGCATCCGGCGCGTGGACGTGGTCGAGACGCTGCCGACGCTCAACGTCTGCGTGGTCAAGCGCCGCGGCCAGTTGCTGACGCCCGCCGCGCAGCACTTCGTCGAGTGCATCCAGCGCGCCTCGGCGCGCGCGGTGGCGGCCTGATCAGCGCCCGCGCCAGGCCGGCGGCCGTCCCTCGGTGAAGGCCGCCACGCCCTCGGCGAAATCGGCGCTGCCGTAGCAACGGCGCACGAGGTCGTCGGTGTCGGGCGCGCCCTGCGCCGTGCCGCGGCGCAGCGCTTCCTTGGCGGCCGCCTGCGTCACGGGCGCCAGCGCGGCCAGCCGCGCGCACAGCGACTGCAGCGCGCCGTCGAGTGCCTCGCTCGCGCAGACCTGCTCGAGGAAGCCGCAGGCCAGCGCCTCGTTCGCGTCGAGGATCTGCGCCAGCAGCAGCATGCGCCGCACCGGCTGCAGGCCCCAGGCCGCGCGCAGCCGCGCGAAGTTCAGCGACGACAGCGTGTTGCCCAGCGTGCGTGCGATCGGCACGCCGAAGCGCGCGCCCGGCGTCGCGAGCCGGAAGTCGCAGGCGGTCGCGATCGCGAGCCCGCCGCCCACGGCCCAGCCCTCGACCACCGCCACGGTCGGCATCGGCAGCGCCTCGATCAGGCCGATGCCGGCATCGATGCGCCGCTCGTAGGCCACGCCGTCGTCGCCGCCCGCGAAGTCGCGGAACTGCGCGATGTCGGTGCCGGCCACGAAGGCCTGGCCACCCGCGCCGCGCAGCACCGCCACGCGCACCTCGCCGGCGCGCGCGGCCAGCGATTCGCAATGCGCGGCGAGCGACTGGTACATGGACCAGGTCATCGCATTGCGCGCGGCCGGCCGGTCGAACACCAGCGTGGCGATGCCATCCGTCACCGAGAGATGAACGCTGCCTTCGCTCATGACCCGAAGGCTCCGGCAGCGGCCAGCTCGCGCTGCGCCGGCGCATCGATGCCGAGCTCGGCCAGCACCTCGGCCGTGTGCTGCCCGAGCAGCGGCGGCGCGCGCCGCACCTGTTGCGGCGTGCCGCCCATCTTCACCGCGAAGCCGATGTTGGGCACCTTGCCTTCCACCGGGTGGTCGATCTCGATGCGCATGCGGCGGTGCCGGCCATGCTCGCTCTCGAAGGCCTCGGGGTAGCTGAGGATCGGCCCGGCCGGAATGCCCACGGCCAGCAGCCGGTCGATCCAGTGCTCGCAACCTTGTTCGGCGAAGCTGCGCTCGAGGCTCTCGATCAGCGCGTGCCGGTTCGCGAGCCGCAGCGACACCGTCGCGAAGCGTGCGTCATCGAGCAGGTCGGGCCGCTCCAGCGTGGCGCACAGCGTCTGCCACAGCTTCTGGTTGGTCGCGCCCATCACGAAGTGGCCATCGGCCGCCTTCATCGCCTGGTAGGGCGCGCTCATGCGGTTGGCGGTGCCGAGCTGCTCGGGCTCGCGGCCGGTGCCCCAGTACTCGCTGATGTCCCAGATCGAGAAGGCCAGCGCGGAATCGAACAGCGAGGCATCGACGTACTGGCCGCGTCCCGTGGCCTTGGCGCCGATGTAGGCCGACAGCATGCCGTAGGTAGCGAACAGCGCGCAGCCGATGTCGGCCACCGGCACGCCGGCCTTGGCGGGCGGGCCGTCGGGATGTCCGGTCACGCTCATGATTCCCGACATCGCCTGCGCCATCAGGTCGAAGCCCGGCCGGCCGGCCCAGGGCCCGGTCTGGCCGAAGCCCGAGATGCTGACGTAGACCAGCCGCGGGTTGATCGCGCTGAGCGTCTCGTAGTCGGTGCGCAGCCGCTTCATCACGCCGGGGCGGTAGTTCTCCACCAGGATGTCTGCCTGCTCGACCAGCTTGTAGAGCACCTCGCGCCCGCTGTCGGACTTGAGGTCGAGCGCGATCGAGCGCTTGTTGCGGTTCATGTTGAGGAAGCCCATGCTGTCCGTGCCCTTGAGCTTGAAGCCCATGGCGCCGCGCGTCTGGTCGCCGCCCTGCGGCGGCTCGATCTTGATGACGTCGGCGCCGAGGTCGGCCAGCAGCATGCAGGCATAGGGGCCGGCCATGACCTGGCTCACGTCGAGCACGCGCACGCCGGCCAAAGGGAGGGGACGGGAGGAGGAGGTGTCGCTCATCGGTTGGCGTCTTTCAGGGGGAAAGGAAAATGGTCTTAAGCATCGGCGCGCACGCCGGCTTCTTTCACGATGCGGCCCCACTTGGCGTACTCGCTCGAGATGAAGGCGCCGAACTTCTCGGGGCTGCCGCCCGCGTCCTCGGCGCCGAACTCGTCGAGCCGCTGCGCGATGTCGGGCAGGGCCAGCACGCGGTTGATGTCCTCGCTCATGCGCTGCACCATCGGCGCGGCCATGCCGCGCGGGCCGACCAGGCCGTACCACGAGGCCGCGTCCAGCCCCGGAAAGCCCGACTCGGCGAGCGTGGGCACGGTGGGATGGCTGCGCGCGCGCTGCAGCCGCGTCTGCGCGATCGCGATCACCTTGCCCTGCTTCACGAAGGGCGTGGCGGCGGTCATGGTGTCGAAGGCGTAGTCGATCTGGCCACCGAGCAGGTCGACGATCAGGGCGCTCGAGCCCTTGTAGGGCACGTGCACCGCATCGACCTTGGCCTGCAGCTTGAACATCTCGAAGGCCAGGTGCTGCGCCGAGCCGATGCCCGAGGAGCCGAAGGACACGCGGCCCGGCCGCTCGCGGCACAGCGCCACGACCTCGGGCAGGGTGCGCGCCTTCTGCGCCGGCGCGCAGGTCAGCATGTTCGGCGTCACGCCCACCAGGGTCAGCGGCGTGAAGTCGCGCCGCGGGTCGTAGCGCACGCCGGTCAGCAGCGCCGGCGCGATCGCGTGGCTGTTGACGTGCGCCATCAGCAGCGTGTTGCCGTCGGGCGGCTGCTTGCTCACGTAGTCGGCCGCGATCGCGCCGGTGGCGCCGGGCTTGTTCTCGACCACCACCGAGACGTTCCACATCGCGCCCAGCTTCTGGCCGATGACGCGCGCCAGCACGTCGGTGCCGCCGCCGGGCGCGAAGCCGACCACGATCTTCACGGGGCCGGCCGGTGGCGCCGCCTCGTTCGCGGCGCGCACCAGTGCCGGTGCGGCGAGGGCGGCCGCGGCCGCGGCCGCCAGGGTGAAGCTTCTGCGTTGCATGCTGCGATGTCTCCGTCGTTCTTTAGGGTCGACGGATGGTGCGCAAGGCCCGCACCGGGCGCCATCGCTATTTGGGCGAGGCTGGATTCGCGTTTTGCGTATCCGCGAGCACGCGCGCCACGCTGGCCGCCGCGCGCGACAGCGAATCCTCGGCGCGATGGCACAGCACGAACTGGCGTCGCGCCCAGTCGCCGCGGATCGGCAGTCGCGCGAAGCGGCTGCCCGCCGCCACATGGCGCGCGATCGCCGCCGGCATGACGCCGATGCCCAGGTCCTGCGCCACCAGCGCCGCGATGCTGTCGAAGCCGCCCACGCGCATGCGCATGCGCAGCAGCTGGCCGGTCTCGTCGGCCAGCCGCGCCAGCATGAGCGAGATCGCCGAGCCCTCGTTGAGCACGATCAGGTCGCAGGCCAGGATGTCCTCGAGCACCACCTCGCGCCGGCCGGCCAGCGCATGGCCGCGCGCGGTGACGGCCACCAGCTCATCGCCGCGGTAGGGCAGCATCGGCAGGTCGATGGCGCCGAGGCTTGCCTCGTAGATGCCGATGTCGACCGTGCCGCGGCGCAGCGCCTGCTGCACCACCTGGCTGTTCATCTCCTGCAGGTCGATGCGCACTCCGGGGCAGGCGGCGGCGCAGCGCTCGATGTCGCGCGGCATGAACTGGATCACGGCCGACTTCGGCGCCGCCACGCGCACCACGCCCTGCTCGCCGCCGAGGTAGGAGGCCGCGTCGTCCTGCATGCGCAGCACGGTGTGCGTGATGTTGCGCGCATGCGCGAGCATCGCGCGCCCCGCGTCGGTCAGCACCATGCCGTGCGGGCGGCGCTCGAACAGCGCCACGCCGAACTGCGATTCGAGCTCGAGGATGCGGCGCGAGGCCGCAGCCGGCGCCATGTGCATGCGCTCGGCGCCGCGCGTGACGCCGCCGAGCTCGGCGGTGGCGATGAAGAGCTGGACCGTCGTGAGGTCGAAATGCAGGCGCGTGCTCATGGGAAGGCGATGCCGGCCTCGCCGCTGCGCCAGGGCGGGTTCTTGCGCATGACGCTGTCGAACAGCGGCGACGCGATCCAGTCCACGAGCCAGGCGCGCAGCCGTGGCCAGGGCTGGGCCTCGAACCAGGCCGGCTCGACCATCGCGTACTGGCGCACGAAGGGCATCAGCGCGGCGTCGGCCAGGGTGGCGTGGGCGCCGAGCAGGAAGGCCGAGGCGGCCAGCCGCGCCTCGAGCTCGCGCAGGAAGCGCGCGCCCTGCTCGCGGGCCTCGGCCTGCACCGCGTCGGCGAAGCGGCCCGGGTACTTGTAGCGGTCGAGCTGCGGTTTGAAATGGTCGTCGCAGGCGGCGACCAGCGCCTCGGTGTCGCCGGGCTGCAGCCAGCGCAGCGGATCGTGGGCCGCGAGCGCCCAGCGCATGATGTCCAGGCTCTGGTCGATCACCGTGCCGTCGGCCAGCACGAGCACCGGCACCGTGCCCTTGGGCGAGGCGGCCAGCATCTCGGGCGGCTTGCGCTTGAGCTCGACCTCGCGCAGCTCGCAGCGCTGGCCGCTCGCCGCCAGCGCGAGGCGGGCGCGCATCGCATAGGGGCAGCGGCGGAAGCTGTAGAGCACGGGCGGGGTCATCGGCGGCGGGAAGGCGGAGGCGGGCCCCGAGTCTATCGGCGCGGCCGGAGGCGGCGGCGACGGGCGCTTTTCCGCTTTACATGCAACCGTGTTGCGTCATTCATATAATGCAATGCAGTTGCATATCAACGAGACCCACGCCATGCCTCAACGCCTCCCCGTCACCGTGCTGTCCGGCTTCCTCGGCGCCGGCAAGACCACGCTGCTCAACCACATCCTGCACAACCGCGAGGGCCGGCGCGTGGCGGTGATCGTCAACGACATGAGCGAGGTCAACATCGACGCCGCGCTGGTGCGCGAGGGCGGAGCCGAGCTGTCGCGCACCGACGAGCGGCTGGTCGAGATGAGCAACGGCTGCATCTGCTGCACCTTGCGCGAGGACCTGCTGATCGAGGTCGGCCGGCTCGCGAAGGAAGGCCGCTTCGACCAGCTGGTGATCGAGTCGACCGGCATCTCCGAGCCGCTGCCGGTGGCCGAGACCTTCACCTTCGCGGGCGAGGACGGCAAGAGCCTGGCCGACGTGGCGCGGCTCGACACCATGGTCACGGTGGTCGATGCCTTCAATTTCCTGCGCGACTACGGCTCGGCCGACAGCCTGCAGCAGCGCGGCCAGTCGCTGGGCGACGAGGACGCGCGCACCGTGGTCGACCTGCTGATCGAGCAGATCGAGTTCTGCGACGTGCTGGTGCTCAACAAGACCGACCTGGTGAGCGCGGCCGAGCGCGAGCGGCTGATGGCGATCCTCAAGAGCCTGAATCCGCGCGCGCGCATCGAGCTGTCGCAGTTCGGCCGCATTTCGCTCGACCGGGTGCTCGACACCGGCCTGTTCGATTTCGCGCAGGCCGAGCAGGCGCCGGGCTGGCTGGCCGAGCTGCGCGGCGAGCACCTGCCCGAGAGCGAGGCCTACGGCATCCGCAGCTTCGTCTACCGCGCGCGGCTGCCGTTCAATCCGCAGCGTTTCTGGGACCTGGTGCAGGAGGAATGGGAGGGCGTGGTGCGCTCCAAGGGTTTCTTCTGGCTCGCGAGCCGGCCCACGCGCGCGGGCAACTGGTCGCAGGCCGGGGGCGCCTGCCGCTACGGCGCGGCGGGTTTCTGGTGGGCGGCGGTGCCGCGCGAGCACTGGCCCAGCGATCCCGAGGGACTGGCGCTGATCCAGAGCCACTGGGACCCGGCCACGGGCGACGCGCGGCAGGAACTGGTGCTGATCGGCATCGGCATGGACGAGGCCGCGCTGCGCGCGCGGCTCGATGCCTGCCTGCTCACCGAGGAAGAGATGCGCTACGGCGCCTCGTGGTGGCAGAACCTGCCGGACCCTTTCCCGTCCTGGAACGTGTAGGGCGGGCGGCGGGCCGGGCCGCGGGTGCGGCTTCGGCCGGCACGCAGTCGCCGCAGGTGCCGTGCAGCGTGAGCGCGGTGCGGCGGGTGTCGATGCCCTGCTTGCGCAGCGCGCGGCCGAGCCGGCCCATGACCTTCGGCAGCTCGGGGTCGGAGGGCAGGGCCAGCACCTTGTGGCACTGGTCGCACTCGAAGGTGTTGCCCGAGGCGGCCTCGACGTGGCGCGCGAAGCGGTTCACGCGGTCGGCGCCGACGCGGCGGTCGCACAGACCGACCTCGACGAGCCGGTCGAGCACGCGGTAGATCGTGACCCGGTCGGGTTCCTCGCCGGTGGCGGTGGTGTAGGCCGCGGCGACTTCGTCGTGCGTGAGCGGTTGGGAGGTGTGCTCGAGCAGCTCGAGCACGGTCTGGGCGGCGCGCGTGACGCGCAGTCCGCGGTCGCGCAGCTGGCTTTCGCTGTCGAAGGTTGCGTGGGCCATGGGTGGCTTCGGTTGCGAGGTCGTTGTCTTCATGCGAGCCGCCATTGTGTTGCATCCCGCGCCGTCGTGGGCGCGGGGCGGCGAATCGCCCGGCTTCCATGCCAGATAATCCGCGCGAATCGGACAGACCACGGACGCCACGACGCAACAGCATGGACACGGGACGCGACGGCGACGCACTGAGCCACCTGCTCGCGGGCTACAAGTCCGAGCGCGCCGTCACGGCGCGCTTCTCGCTCTCGGCGCCGTGGGCGCTGCACTCGACCGGCGTGGACGGCCCGCTGATCCGCCTGTGCACCGGCGCCCCCTACTGGATTTCGGTGGCCGATGCCGAGCCGGTGCAGGTGGCGCCGCACGACATCGCGATGCTGCCGCAGGGTGGCGCGCACACCGTGTCGTCGGCGCCGGGGCTCGAGGCGCGGCCGTTTCGCGAGCTGATCGCCGCGCATTCCACCGGCCGCCATGGCGACCACCCGATCGTGTTCTCGCACGGCGGCGGCGGTCCGGTCACCGAGCTGTTCTCGCTGCACCTGTGGCTGCCGGCCCAGGGGCTGGGCTCGATCATCGCGAGCCTGCCGCCGCTGATCGTGCTGCGCCAGGCGCAGATCCCCACCACGGCCTCGCTCGCGCTGGCGATGGAGACGCTGGTCAACGAGACCGTGGCCCAGCGCCCGGGCTGGCAGCTCTCGGCCGCGCGCATGGCCGACCTGCTGCTGGTCCACATCCTCTGCGAGCACCTGTATGCGCAGCCGTCGGCGGCGCCGGCCGGTCCCGCCGCGCCGGCCGAGCGCCTGGGCACCCTGCGCGGGCTCGACGACGAGAGCATCGCGCGCGCCATGGCGCTGATGCACGAGCGGCCCGCCCATCCGTGGTCGGTGGCGACGCTGGCGCAGGCCAGCTATCTGTCGCGCACCATCTTCAGCGAGCGCTTCCGCACGCTGGTGGGCGTGACGCCGATGCACTACCTGGGCTCCTACCGTATGACGCTGGCGGCCGAGAAGCTCAAGAACCGGCAACTGAGCCTGCACCAGGTGGCCGAGTCGGTGGGCTACGAGTCGGAAAAAGCCTTCTCGCGCGCCTTCCAGCGCTGGACCGGGCTCACGCCCAGCGCCTACGCCCGGCGCCACGGCGCCGCCTGAACGCCGTCATCGTCCGGTCACGGACGAACGGTGACCAAATCCGGCGCGCCGGAGGTTGAGCCACCGGCCCCGGGGCCGAAGAATCGCCGCATCCCCATCACGGTCCGCGCAGCACGCGGGCCAGAGAGACGACGACATGACGGCTTCCCCCTCGCGCCCCCGGCGGCAGCGCGTGATTCCCGCGGTGCGCGATCCCGCGCTCGAGCTTTCGCTGGTCAAGCCGATCGCGACCGGCGACAACCACCAGCGCGCGGCCACGGTGCAGGACACCGACGGCGAGCCGCTGCTGCAATTCGAGGGCCGCAGCAACCCCTATCTCGAGCACCAGCGCAACGACCTGCTGCTGAGCCTGCAGCACATGCGCAGCGAGGGCCACGACGAGATGGTCTTCATGTGCATCACCCACTGCAAGGAACTGAGCTTCAAGGCGATCCACTACGAACTCTCGAACATGCAGCTGCGCGTGCGCGCCGACGACGTGGCCGGCGCGCTGCAGCTCGCGCCGCGGGTGCGCGCGCTGCTCGAGTTCCTGGCCAAGACCTGGGACGTGCTCTCGACCATCACGCCGCACGAGTTCAACCAGTTCCGCAACACGCTGGGCATCGCCTCGGGCCAGCAGTCCTACATGTACCGGCACGTGGAATTCATCCTCGGCAACAAGTCGATTCCGCTGGCGCGCGCGCATGCCAACAACCCCGACGTGTGGCCCCACATGGAGCGAGCGCTGAATTCGCCGAGCCTCTACGACGACGTGCTCGCGCTGCTGCACCGGCGCGGCGTGCCGGTGCCGGCCGAGGCGCTCGAGCGCGACTGGTCGGCCAGCTATGCGCCCAACGCGGACGTGGAGGCCGCATGGCTGCAGGTCTACGGCGACCCGGCACCCGAGAACGATCTCTACCGGCTCGGCGAGGCGCTGATGGACATCGCCGACGTGTTTTCGCAGTACCGCTGGCGCCATTTCGTCTCGGTCGAACGCATCCTGGGCTTCAAGCCCGGCACGGGCGGCTCGGCCGGCGTGGGCTGGCTGCGCAGCGTGGTCGACCACCGCTTCTTTCCCGAGCTGTGGTCGGTGCGCACGCGGCTCTGAGCCTTTCCTTTCGTTTTTCTTTCTGGAGCACGCGTGTTCGATCAACTGCCGGCCCATGCCGACGATCCCATCCTCGGCCTGTTCGAGGCCTACAAGGCCGACCCGCGGCCGCACAAGGTCAACCTCGGCATCGGCATCTATTGCGACGAGCAGGGCCGCGTGCCGGTGCTGGCTTCGGTGCGCGCGGCGCGCGCGCTGCTGGCCGAGGCCGATGCGCCCAGCGTCTATGCACCGACCGAGGGGGCGCAGCCCTACCGCGACGCGGTGCGGCGGCTGGTGTTCGGCGAGGTGGCAACGGCGCCGCTCGTGGTGGTGCAGACCGTGGCCGGCACCGGCGCACTCAAGACCGGCGCGGACCTGCTGAAGGACCTGTCGCCCGAGGCCACGGTGTGGATGCCCGACCCGACCTGGGCCAACCATGCGGCGATCTTCGAGGGCGCGGGGCTGCGCGTCGATCACTATCCCTATTACGACGGCAGGACCGGCGGCTTCGACCTCGATGGCGCCATCGCCACGCTCGGCAAGCTTCCGGCCGGCGACATCGTGCTGCTGCATCCCTGTTGCCACAACCCGACCGGCGTGGACCCCTCGCGCGAGGAGTGGCACGCGCTGTTCGACACCATCGCGCAGCGCGGCCTGCTGCCCTTCTTCGACATGGCCTACCAGGGCTTCGCGCAGGGCGTGGACGAGGATGCCTGGGCGGTGCGCGAATGCGTGCGGCGCGGCATCCCCTGCCTGGTGGCGAGCTCGTTCTCGAAGATCTTCTCGCTCTATGGCGAACGCGTGGGTGCGCTCGCCGTGCATGCGCCGGGCGCCGACGCGGCGCGGCTGCTGGGCCGGCTCAAGCTCGGCATCCGGCGCAGCTATTCGTGCCCGCCGGGACAGGGCGCGGCGCTGGTGCAGGCGATCCTCGCGGACCGCGTGCTCGAGGCGCAATGGCGCGCCGAGCTCGAGGCGATGCGGCTGCGCATGCGCGCGATGCGCACGGCGCTGCATCGCGCGTTGCATCGGGCGCTGGGGCCGGGCTCCGGCTACCTGGTGGCGCAGCACGGCATGTTCAGCTACACGGGACTGGCGCCCGCGCGGATCGATGCGCTGCGCGAACGCTTCGGCGTCTACCTCGTGGGCTCGGGGCGGCTGTGCGTCGCGGGGCTCAATCCGTCGAACATCGAACGGGTGAGCGCCGCGCTCGCGGCGGTGCGCGCATGACGCGGCCCGAACGCATCCTCGTCGTGGGCGCCGGCATCGCGGGCTGCTCGGCGGCGATCGCGCTGGCGAGCCGGGGCTTCGGCGTCACGCTGATCGAGAAGCAGGCCGAATGGCGCTTCCAGAGCTCGGGCATCTTCATCTACGGCAACGGTCTCGAGGCGCTGCGCGCGGTGGGCGTGCTGCCGCGCATCCTCGAGGCCGGCTTCGCGATCGAGGACGGGCGCAACGTCTACCTCGACCACCTGGGCGCGCCGATCGTCGACGTGTTCTATCCGCGCTCGCAGGGCGGCGCGGTGCCGATCGTGGGCATCAAGCGTTCGCAGATGCACCGCGTGCTCGCGGACCGGCTGTCGGCGCTGGGCGTGGAGATCCGGCTCGCGACCACGGTGGAGCGGATCGCCGCCGAGGGCGAGCGCGCGCGGGTGCTGTTGTCCGACGGCACGGCGCAGGCCTTCGACCTGGTCGTCGGCGCCGACGGCATCCGCTCGCAGCTGCGCGAACAGGTGACGGGACCGCTCGCGCCACGCTACACCGGCTTCGGCGTCTGGCGCAGCGTGCACGAGCGGCCGCGCGCGCTGGTGGCCAAGATCATGCTGATGGGCATCGGCAAGCGGCTGGGCATCATGCCGATCGCCGACGACCGGCTCTACCTGTTCGGCACCGTGGCCGAGCCGGCCGGCCGCTGGTATCCGAAGGAGGACTGGCCCGCGCGCATGCGCGAGCGCTTCGCCGAGTTCGGCGGACCGGCGCGGCCCTTCCTCGACCAGCTCGGCGCGGACTCGGAGCTGCTCTACACCGCGGTCGAGGAAGTGCAGGCGCCGCTGCCCTGGCATGCGGGGCGCCTCCTGCTGATCGGCGACGCGGCCCATGCCTCGACGCCGTTCATGGGACAGGGCGGGGCGATGGCGGTGGAGGACGCGGTGGTGCTGGCCGAGATGCTGGCCGACCACGGCATTTCCGATGCCACCTTGCGCGCCTTCGGCGAGCGCCGCTATCCGATGTGCCGCTTCGTGCAGGACGCCTCGCGCCAGGTGGGCGAGGCCGGCGCGGTGGAGGACGCCGCGAGCTGCGCGCTGCGCAACGCGGCGATGCGCGAGGGCGCGCAGCGGCAGGTCGACGCGTTCTACGGCCGCCTGGACGCGCTGCGCGCGGCTTGAACCGGGCGCTTATGCCCGGATCGGCCTAAGCATCTGACGAATGGGTCGTTCGCGCGCGGGCGGCGGCGCGACAGAATCGCGCGCGTTCTCCAGCCCGTACCCGAAAGTTCTCCATGCGCGTCCCCTCCCTTCTGAAGCCGGCCCTCCTGTTCTGGGCCGGCGCGTCGATCGCCCTGGGCGCGCAGGCGCAAACCCCCGCCGCTTCCTATCCGGCCAAGGCGGTCCACATCACCGTGGCCAACACGCCCGGCAGTTCGCCCGACGTGCTCGCGCGCTACCTCTCGACGCGGCTGTCGGAGCAATGGAAGCAGCCCGTGGTGGTCGACAACAAGGCCGGCGCTGCCGGCATCCTCGCGGCCGACGGGCTCGCCAAGGCGCAGCCCGACGGCTATTCGCTGCTGGTGGGCGCCGACGGCCCGATCACCATCCTGCCGAACCTGCAGGCCAGCCTGCCCTACGACGCGCGGCGCGACCTGCTGCCGGTGGTGTCGCTGGGCCAGATCGACTTCGTGCTGGTGGCCAATCCCAAGACCGGCTACCGCAGCGTGGCCGACTTCGTGCGCGCCGCCAAGGCGCAGCCGGGCCGCATCAACTACGCCTCGGCCGGCAACGGCAGCCCGCAGCAGCTGGGCATGGAGCTGTTCAAGCAGAAGGCCGGCATCTACGTGACCCACATCCCCTACCGCGGCGGTCCGCTGGGCATGCAGGACGTGATCGCGGGCCAGGTCGACGTGATGCTGATCGCCGTGGGCCCGGCGCTGCCGCACATCCGCAGCGGCCGGCTGGTGGCGCTGGGCACGGGCGGCGAGAAGCGCCATCCGCTGCTGCCCGAGGTGCCGACGCTGGGCGAGAGCTACCCCGGCTACCGCGCCGGTACCTGGTTCGGCCTGTTCGCGCCCGCGAACACGCCGCAGCCGGTGGTCGACGCGATCGCGCAGGAGGCCGGCCGCATCGTGCGCACGCCGGCCGCGCGCGCCGACCTCGCGGCCCAGGGCATCGAGGCCACCGGTTTCGCGCAGCGCCAGTTCCAGGGCCAGGTGGCGGCCGAGTACGAGCGCTATGCGCAGATCGTGAAGGCGAACGGGATCAAGGCGGAATAAAAGCCGGTCAACGCACCGACTTGGCCAGCGCCCGCGCGAAGGCCGCGACGTCCTCGTCGCGGCAGACCTCCGCGACCAGTGGCGCATGGCCCTGCGCCACGGCCGCCAGCGCCATCGCCTTCTTCGGGCACAGGCCCAGGCAACTGGACTGCACCACGCGCAGCCGAATCGGCACGTCGCGCAGCTCGTGCTTGAGTTCCTTGCGCACCGGCCTGGCCTGCAGCTTCGCGGGGCCGTCCTTGCGCGCCTCGCATTCGCCGCAGACCAGCACGAGGCCGCCGAGCTTGGTGTCTACCAGGGGTGGGGAATGGCTCACGCGGTGTCCTTCGCTGGGGTTCTTGCGGACCATCTTGGGGGCGTGGCCGCGCCGCGCAAGTCGGCCGAGCGGCCGTCCGGGTGCGCGGGATGCACCGGATCCCTGCGCTGGATCAATGTCCCGGGCCGCCCGAATGCGCTAAGGTCCGGCCATCCGCGCCTGTTTGGCGTACTTTTTCACGACTTTCACCGACCATGTCCCGTCCCCCCATCGAGATCGAAACCGCCCCCCATCCCACCGCCACGGTGATCGTGATGCATGGCCTGGGCGCCGACGGCAACGACTTCGTGCCCATCGCCAACGAGCTCGACCTCTCGAGCGTGGGCCCGGTGCGCTTCGTGTTCCCGAACGCGCCCGTGATCCCGGTCACCATCAACGGCGGCTACCAGATGCCGGCCTGGTACGACATCGCGGTGGCCGACCTGGTGGCGCGCGAGGACGAGGCCGGCCTGCGCCGCTCGCAGGCCACGATCGAGGCGCTGATCGCCAACGAGAAGGCGCGCGGCATCGCGGCCGAGCGCATCGTGGTGGCGGGTTTCTCGCAGGGCTGCGCAATGGCGCTGATGACCGGCCTGCGCCACGGCGAGCGGCTCGCGGGCATCGTCGGCCTCTCGGGCTACCTGCCGATCGCGGCCACCACCGCGGCCGAGCGCCATGCGGCCAACCACGACACGCCGGTGTTCCTGGCCCATGGCCGGCAGGACCCGGTGGTGCCGATCGCGCGCGCCCAGCAGTCGCGCGACGCGCTCGCAGCACTGGGCTACACCATCGAATGGCACGAGTACGCGATGGCGCACTCGGTCTGCATCGAGGAGATCGGCGACCTCAACGCCTTCCTGCTGCGCGTGCTCGCACGCTGAACCGGCGGGCCGAGGCGCCCGCGACATTCGAAAGGAGACACCCATGATCCTCGTCATCGGCCATGCCACCGCCAAGCCCGACACCCTGCAGGCCATGCTGGCGATCAGCGTCGAGCACGTGCAGCGCTCGCGCGCCGAGCCCGGCTGCCTCTCGCACGAGGTCTCGACCGACGCGCTGCAGCCGCTGCGGCTCACCTTCGTCGAGCGCTGGAGCGACATGGCGGCGCTGCAGGTGCATTTCCGCGTCGAGGCCTCGCGCGCCTTCGGCAAGGCGCTGGCCGCGATGGCCGACGGGCCGCCGCAGATCCACGTCTACCAGTCCGACGAGATCGACCTGGCCGGCCTCGCGGGCCGCTCGGGCGCTGCGCCACGGACCCCCGAAAAGAGCTGATCGCGTCAGCGCGTCGAAAGGTGATGCTATGGAAAAAATAGCGGACCGCAGCATAGCCGGCAGCGGGTTTCCCTGCACGAGCAGCGCCCGCGCCGCCGTGCTACCTTCCAGCCCCTCAGAAGATTGATGGGTCATAACAATATGAGCAACAGATTGCAGGAGAGGCTGGGTTCGCTCTCGGCCGGGCGGTTGAAAGGCATGCGGCGCGGCATCGAGAAGGAAAGCCTGCGCGCGCTGCCCGACGGCAAGCTCGCGCTGACGCCCCATCCGCTCGCGCTCGGCTCGGCGCTGACCCATCCGCACATCACGACCGACTTCAGCGAGTCGCAGCTCGAGCTGATCACGGGCGTGCATGGCGACGCCGAGGCCGCGCTCGACGAGCTGACCCGCGTCCACCAGTTCACCTACCGCGTGCTCGACCAGCTCGGCGACGAGCGCATGTGGGTCTCGAGCATGCCCTGCGGCCTGCCGACCGACGAGACCATTCCGATCGGCCGCTACGGCTCGTCGAACGTGGGGCGCGCCAAGAGCGTCTACCGCATGGGACTGAGCCACCGCTACGGCCGCCGCATGCAGACCATCTCGGGCATCCACTACAACTGGTCGCTGCCCGAGGTCTCGAGCGAAGCGTATTTCGCGCTGATCCGCAACTTCCGCCGCCACGCCTTCCTGCTGCTGTACCTGTTCGGCGCCTCGCCGGCGCTGTGCTCGAGCTTCGTCGCGGGCCGCCCGCACGAGCTGCAGCCGCTGGGCGACGGCAGCATGTTCATGCCGCACGGCACCTCGCTGCGCATGGGCCGCCTGGGCTACCAGAGCGACGCGCAGGCCTCGCTGGCCGTGAGCTACAACAGCCTCGAGGGCTACGGTGCCTCGCTGCAGGACGCGCTCACGCGCCCCTGGCCGGCCTACGAGGCCATCGGCATCCGCAACCTCGGCGGCGATTACAACCAGCTCGGCACCAGCCTGCTGCAGATCGAGAACGAGTTCTACGGCACCATCCGCCCCAAGCGCGTGATCAACCCCGGCGAGCGCCCGCTGCATGCGCTGCGCGAGCGCGGCGTCGAGTACGTCGAGGTGCGGCTGATGGACCTCGATCCCTTCGAGACCGTGGGCATCAACGCCCAGACCATGCGCTTCCTCGATGTGTTCCTGCTGCACTGCCTGCTCAGCGACAGCCCCGACGACACGCCGCAGGAGATCGCCGACCTCGCGCACAACCAGCACCTGACGGCCGCGCGCGGCCGCGAGCCGGGCCTGGCGCTGCTGCGCGGCGGCCAGCCGGTGTCGCTGGTCGACTGGGGCCTGGAGCTGGTCGAGCAGTGCGCGCCGATCGCCGAGCGGCTCGATGCCGCGCACGGCGGCACGGCCCATGCCGAGGCGGTGCGCGCCGCGCGCGAGGCGCTGGGCAACCCCGACAGCCTGCCCTCGGCGCGCGTGCTCGCGGCCATCGAGCACGAGCATGCCAACTCCTTCATCGGCTTCATCCGCGCGCGCTCCGAGCAGACCCGCGCCGCGCTGATGGCGCTGCCCTTCTCCGACGCCCAGCGCGCCGTATTCGCGCGCATGACCGAGGACTCGATCCAGGAGCAGAAGCGCATCGAGATGGCCGACACCATGCCGTTCGAGATCTACCGCGAGCAGTACGTGTCGCCCACGCGCCTGGGCGTGGGCAAGGGCCAGCGGGTGGCCGTCGCGGCCTGACGGCGGGCCGACCGGCCGCCGGCTGACGACAGCCGTCTTGGCCCGTGGCCTACAGGCGGTCGGTGCCGCTGGCTCACGCTGCACCGCCGCATGGCTGAGAGGATCGGACCATGCAAGCCGTCGCCCGCCAGCCGTTCCCTCCCGCCCCGTCCCGCGCCCTGGCCGATCCGCAACGGTGCGGCACTGCGCGGGGCGGGCGATCATGAGTCTCAAGGCCTATCTCGTCGAAGACAGCCCCGTGATCCGCGAGAACCTCGTGGGTTTCCTCGAGGACGTGACCGAGACCGAGGTGCTGGCCGTGGCCGGCAGCGAGGACGAGGCCGTGGCCTGGCTGCAGCGCCACCGCGACGACTGGGACCTGACCATCGTCGACCTGTTCCTCGAGCGCGGCAACGGCCTGGGCGTGCTCGACGCCTGCCGCCAGCGTTCGCCGCACCAGAAGGTGGTGGTGCTCAGCAACTACGCCACCGCCGAGATGCGCGACCGCTCGCGCCTGCTGGGCGCCGACGCCTTCTTCGACAAGTCGGCCGAGCTCGACCAGCTCGTCGCCTACTGCGAAACCCTGCACGAAACCTCGTCGCACGAGTGACTGGCGGGACCGCCCGGGTGCGGCCGCGCGGTACTTTCTGAGGTAAAACGCGCCGCGGCGCGTGCGGTTCGGACGCGCCCTCCATCCATCCTCCGAGAGACCGAGACGACATGAGCAACGACAGCAGCATCGACTTCCAGGGCCGCGTGGCCATCGTGACCGGCGCCGGCGGCGGCCTGGGCCGCCAGCATGCGCTGGCCCTCGCGGCGCGCGGCGCCAAGGTGGTGGTCAACGACCTCGGCGGCGCGCGCGACGGCTCGGGCGGCTCGGTGAGCGCGGCGCAGGCGGTGGTCGACGAGATCAAGGCCGCGGGCGGCGAGGCGATCGCCAACGGCGCCTCGGTCACCGACTTCGAGGCCGTGCAGGCCATGGTGCAGCAGGCGGTCGATGCCTGGGGCCGGGTCGACATCCTCGTGAACAACGCCGGCATCCTGCGCGACAAGAGCTTCGCCAAGATGGAACTGGCCGATTTCAAGCTCGTGGTCGACGTGCACCTGATGGGCGCCGTCAACTGCACCAAGGCCGTCTGGGCGCTGATGAACGCGCAGAAGTACGGCCGCATCGTGATGACCACCTCCTCGAGCGGCCTGTACGGCAACTTCGGCCAGAGCAACTACGGCGCCGCCAAGCTGGCGCTGGTGGGCCTGATGCAGACCCTGAGCATCGAGGGCGCGAAGAACGACATCCGCGTCAACTGCCTGGCGCCCACCGCGGCCACGCGCATGACCGAGGACCTGTTCCCGCCCGACATGCTCGAGGCCTTCCAGCCCGAGGCCGTGGTGCCGGCGATGCTGGTGCTGGCGGCCGAGAACGCGCCCACGCGCGCCATCCTGTGCGCGGGCGCCGGCACCTTCGAGGCCGCGCACATCACGCTCACGCAGGGCGCCTGGATCGGCATCGGCGGCGACACGCCCGAGCAGCTGGCCGCGCGGCTCGACGAGGTGCGCGCGCGCGAGGGCGAGCAGGTGCCCCAGAGCGGCACCGCGCAGGGCGCGAACGAGGTCGCGAAGGCGAAGGCGGCGCGCGGCTGAATTCCACCCGGGCGTTCATGGCGCTTGACCTCGAGTGCACGCGAGCACTTCCAATGGAATTCACCGGGCCCTCCGGTGCTTTCCATTGACGCTCAAGAGGACATCGCCATGAACACCACCACCGCCAGCAACAAGGCGCTCATCCAGCACATCCACGCCCAGCTCGACCAGGGCAACAGCCGGCCCTTCCTCGAGGGCTTCGCCGACGACGCGACCTGGAAGCTCGAGGGCAGCACCGCCTGGTCGCGCACCTACCGCGGCAGGAAGGCGATCCGCGAGGAACTGCTGAACCCGCTGTTCGCCCAGTTCGCCACCCCCTACACCAGCCGCACCGAGCACGTCCTGGCCGACGAGGACCGGGTGGTGGTGCAATTCAGCGGCGACGTGCTGACCCATGCGGGGCGCCGCTACAACAACCGCTATTGCTACGTCTACCGACTCGAAGGAGGCCTGGTGAAGGAACTGATCGAGTATTTCGACACCGGCCTGGTGGCCTCGGCGCTGGAAGCGCCCGGGGTCGCGGCCCCGGCCGATGCCGGCGGCTGAGGCCCGGCGCGGCGTCGCGCAGGGCACGCCGTTCCTGATCGGCGAGCTGGCGCAGCGCACCGGCCGCAGCGTGCATGCGATCCGCTGGTACGAGAGCCAGGGGCTGGTGCCCGGCGTGGTGCGCGACGCGGGCGGGCGGCGCCTGTACGGCGAGCCCCACATCGGCTGGCTCGACCTGATGGACCGGCTGCGCCGCACCGGCATGTCGATCGCCGAGATGCGCGAGTACACCGCGCTCGCGCTGCGCGGCCGCGCCACCCTGGCCGAGCGGCGCGCGTTGCTCGCGGCGCACCGCGAGCGCGTGCAGCAGACCATCGCCGAATGGAAGCGCGCGCTGTCGCTGGTCGACCGCAAGATCGACTTCTACGACGCCTGGATCGAGAGCGGGCAGCGCCCGCAGCTCATCCCCACCGGCGCGCCCGAGCCAGCGCGGCCACCGCGCCAGCCGGACACGCCGGCGCCTTCGCGCCGCGCGCGTCGAAGCTGAAGGGCGCCGAAGGCTTATTCGGCGACCAGCCCCATGCCGCCATCGCGGCGGATCGACTCGCGGTCGCGGTGGTTGTGCAGCCGGCCCAGGGTGCTGTCGAGCAGGCGCTTGAGCTTGTCGGACGCGCCGCGGAAGGCCTCGTCCATGCTGGACGCGTGCTGCTTCACCGCCAGCGGCTGGTGGTGCGCGAGCCGCGCTTCCATCACGCAGCACTTGTCGCGTTCGCCGGCCTTCTCGTGGTTTTCGTCGCTCAGGTGCACTTCCACGCGTGTCACGTCGTCGGCGAAGCGCTGCAGCTGCTGCTGGATCTCGGTGTCGGCCCAGCGCTCGAGCGCTTCCTTGTTGTCGATGCCGTTGCTCGTGTTGACCTGTATCTGCATGTCCAGTGTCTCCCTTCTTGGATGTCAGGTTGGAGGATCGAAACGAGTCTTCACTCTGAACGCTGGAACCGTGGCGCGCGTAGGCCAAGGCCCTGCCGGCGGGCCGGGCAGGGTTGGCGATCCACGGACGAAGGGACGGGCTACGCGCCCAGGCGCGGCACCACGATGTGCTCGGGCGGCAACGCCGCCCGGTGGCGCTCCCAGGCCGCGGCGAAACCGTTTTCGAGGTGGCGCGTGTAGGTCGCGGTATCGAACAGCGCGCAGTGTCCGCGCGCGGCGGCCAGTTCGGCGCGCAGCGCCGCGAGGCGCGGCGGGTCGGTGGCGAGCGCCAGGGCCAGCGCCTCGTAGGCGGCCGGGGAGTCGGTCGCGAGCTGCGGGAAACCGGCCGCGCCCAGCAGGCTGCCCGCCACGCGGCCGGCGAAGGTCTGGCCCACGCAGCTCACGAGCGGCAGCCCGGCCCACAGCGCGTCGCTGGCGGTCGTGTGGGCGTTGTAGGGCAGGTTGTCCAGGCACAGGTCGGCCAGCGCCAGGCGCTGCAGGTGGGCCGACTGCTCGGCCCAGGGCGCGAACACCAGCCGCTCCGAGGCGATGCCGTGCGCGGCGGCGCGCTCGCGCAGGTTCCGTTCGTAGGCCTCGGTGCCGCCCTTGAGCCAGAGCACGCTGCCCCCGACGCGCGCGAGCAGCCGCAGCCAGATGTCGAAGAACGCGGCCGTGAGCTTCTGGCCGTTGTTGAAGTTGCAGAAGACGAAGGCCCCTTCCGGCAGGCCGGCATCGGTGCGCGACAGCGGCCCGGTGGCCGTCTCGCGGCGCGAGTCGTTGGGCTGGTAGGCGTCGGGCAGGTAGAGGATCTTCTCGCTGTAGTCCGCGCGCGCGGCCTCGGGGATCAGGAAGGGGTCGGCCACCAGGTAGTCGATAAAGGGCGCGCCCAGCGTGCCCGGGAAGCACAGGTAGCTGATCTGCAGCGGCGCCGGCCGCAGCGCCAGCACCGAGGGCCGCGCATCGATGGTGTAGCCGCCGAGGTCCACCAGGATGTCGATGCCGAGGTCGGCGATGGCCTGCGCGGTCTCGCTGTCCGACAGCTCGTGCGCGTCGACGAAGCGGTCGAAGGCCCGCTCGAGCCGCTCGCGCATCGCGCTGCCGTCGCTCTTGCGCAGCGAGATCGCCGTGACCTCGAAGCGTTCGCGGTCGTGGCGCTCGAACACCTCGGCCACCAGGAAGGAGGTGGCATGGCGCCCGAAGTCGGCCGAGATGTAGCCGACGCGCAGGCGCTCGCCCTCGGCGCGCACCGGCGCGTGCAGCGGTTCGGGCGCCATCGGGTAGTGGCGCTGCGCATGCAGCCGCGCCACCTGCAGCTGCTCCTGCGGCGTGGAAGGCAGGATCAGCAGCGCGAAGGGCTCGATGCATTCGTGCTGCGCGCGGATGTCCTCGCGCAGCAGCGCCATCTGGGCGTCGAAGTCCTGCCAGTCGGCGATGGCCGCGCGCGCATAGAGCAGGCCGCCGCGCGCGAAGGCGTAGTCGGCGTCGCCGGGGTGCTCGCGCAGGGTCCGGTCGTACAGGCGTGCCGCGTCCGCGAAGCGCCGCGCCTGGCACAGCGCGGTGCCGTAGTTCTCGATCAGCGTGGGATGCGCCGGCTGCAGCGCCAGCGCGCTTTCGTAGCACTGAAGTTCCTGTGCATGCAGGCGCAGCTTGCCGCAGGCCGCGCCGCGGTTCATGTGGGCCTCGAAGGCGCCCGGGCGCAATTGCACCGCGCGGTCGAAATGGGCCAGCGCCTCGGTGGCCTTGCCGAGCGCGAGCAGCGCGAGGCCCAGGTCGTGCTCGGCCTCGAACAGGTTCGGCTGGCGCTGCAGCAGCGTGCCGAAGGCCTCGGCCGCGGCGCGGTGCTGGCCCGACTTCTGGCAGGCCATGCCGAGGTAGTACCAGCTCTCGAGGGAATTCGGGTCGTAGCGCAGCGAGGCGCGCAGCCGCTCGATGGCTTGCGGGAAGTCCTGCGCCTGGCCCGCGATGAAGCCCAGCAGCCGGTTCGCGGCGGCCATGTGCTGGCCTTTTTTCAGCAGCTGCAGCAGCACTTTCTGCGCAGCGGAATACTGGCCCTGCCGGAAAAGCAGTTCGGCCGACTGCAAGCTCATTGCAGACCCTTGTGGTTCGGTGATCTTTGGGGGGAGGGCCACGAGGTGGCGCCCGGCCGCGAGGGGCGGGCGCGCGCAGTCTAGCGTCGTCCGTGTTGCGTCTGCCTGACGCGGGAATTAAGGGCGGAAGTCTGGGGCGCCGTGGCGCCCCCTTCGCTCACAAGGTGTGAAGAAACCGTAGCGAGCGCCCCGAGGTCGCGCCGAGGACCGGAGCCGTACTCTGTACGGTGAGGACCGCAGGTGCGAGATCGGGGCGCGCAGTAGGTTTATTCACACCTTGTCAACTCTGGATGTAGTGCGTGAGTTGCTCGATGGTCTGCTCGTGGTCGGCAATGATGTCGTCCATCAGGTCCTGGATCGAGATCATGCCCACCACCCTGTCGCCGTCGACCACCGGCAGGTGGCGGAACTTGCGCTGGCTCATCAGCGCCATGCAGGTCTGGGTGGGGGTCTGCGGGTTCACGGTCATCACGTCGGGCGTCATGATCTCCGAGACCTTGACCTCCTTGGAGTTCTTGCCCTGCAGCGCGACCTTGCGCGTGTAGTCGCGCTCGGAGAGGAAGCCGACCAGCCGGTCGCCCTCCATCACCATCAGGGCACCGACCTCGAAATGCGCCAGCGTGGCCAGCGCATCGAACACCGTGGTGCCCGGCGAGGTCCGCCAGGCCGCGGAGTCGTGACGTTTGAGCAGTTCGGAGACGGGTTTCATCGCGGCAACTCCTTGAAAAAAGTCTGGATTCGACCGACGCCGGAAGGCGCGCTCTGCGACAAATCATAGGGGCTGGCACGCGCGAGCGGCGCAAGACTTTGCAAGCGTGCGGCCATGCCGCGCGCGGCAAAGACCCCGGTATCCCCGCGCGGCGGGGGCGTATCGATCGATTCAGGTTCGCGGTTCACAATGCGCACCCCGGACCGGTGCATGCGCCGTCCCATTCCATCCCGCAGCCACAAACACAAGAAAGACACGCACCGATGGCGATCCAGTGGTTCCCCGGTCACATGCATCTCACGCAGAAGGCGATCACCGAGCGCGTGAAGGACATCGACGTGGTGATCGAGCTGCTCGACGCGCGGCTGCCCGGCTCGAGCGCCAACCCGATGCTCGCGCGGCTGACCGCCAACCGGCCGGCGCTCAAGGTGCTCAACAAGCAGGACCTGGCCGACCCCGAGCGCACCGAGCGCTGGCTCGCGCACTACAACGGCCTGCCGGCCACGCGCGCGATCCCGCTCGACGCCAGCCTGTCGACGCCCGCGCAGCAGATCGTGCGCGCCTGCCATGCGCTCTCGCCCAACCGCGGCGGCCTGGCCAAGCCGATGCGGGTGCTGATCTGCGGCATTCCGAACGTGGGCAAGTCGACGCTGATCAACACCCTGACCGGCGGGCGCAAGGCCAAGACCGGCGACGAGGCCGGCATCACCAAGCTCGAGCAGCGCATCACGCTGGCCGACGACTTCTACCTCTGGGACACGCCCGGCATGCTGTGGCCGCGCATCGTGGTGCCCAAGAGCGGCTACAACCTCGCGGCCAGCGGCGCGGTGGGGCGCAATGCCTTCGACGAGGAGGAGGTGGCGCTCGAGCTGCTCGGCTACCTCAAGCAGCACTACGCGGCGGGGCTGGTGGCGCGCTTCAAGCTGGTCGAGCACGAGCACGCGCCCGGCGAACTCGCCGAGATGCGTGACGAGGCGCTGCTCGACACCATCGGCCGCAAGCGCGGCGCGCTGCTCGGCAAGGGCCGCGTGAACCTGCAGAAGGCGGCCGAGATCGTGATGCACGAGTTCCGCGCCGGCAACCTCGGACGCATCACGCTCGAGACGCCCGAGGAGTTCGCCCAGTGGCTGGCCGAGGGCCAGCGCGCCG
>Ga0209902_100665_pt1 | contig 30490 bp, 33 predicted proteins | sample FECB27metaG_FD_188304 | JGI IMG/M metagenome (GOLD analysis project Ga0209902, IMG submission 188304) | Cyanobacterial communities from the Joint Genome Institute, California, USA - FECB-27 (SPAdes) (version 2) | ecosystem: Environmental > Aquatic > Thermal springs > Hot (42-90C) > Microbial mats...
GTTGACGTATACGTCAACCCGCCATGAACGCCGTTACTGCTGACCGCCGCCATTTCGAGGATCTCGTCGTCGGCGAGACCGTCAATCTCGGCTCGACCCTCGTGACCAAGGAGATGATCCTCTCCTTTGCCCGCGAGTTCGATCCCCTGCCCTTCCACCTCGATGAAGCCGCCGCCAAGCGCTCGCTGCTCGGCGGGCTTGCCTCCTCCGGCTGGCAGACCGCGGCGCTGACCTTGCGCCTGCTCGGCGACAGCTTCCTGTCGAAGATCGCTTCGGCCGGTGGGCTCGGCTTTTCCGACTTGAAGTGGAAGAAGCCGGTGATGAAGGGCGACACCATCTGGGCCACCGCCACCATTGCCGAGTTGCGTCGCTCTCGCCACCACCCTCAATGGGGCATTGTCAGCATCGATCTCGACGTGAAGAACCAGAAGGGCCAGCCGGTGATGAGCATGCGGCTCGCCAACCTGGTTGAGAGCCGCGAGCCCGAAGCCGGCATGCAGGCGCAGCCCGAGCAGCCCTATGACGTCGAGCAGGGCGGTGGCGCATGACCCGCTGGTTCGAGGACATCGCCATCGACGAGCCGTTCCCGCTCGGCAGCCACACCTTCAGCGAACAAGAGATTCTCGCCTTCGGCCGGGAATACGACCCGCAATATTTCCATCTCGACCCCGCTGCAGCGGCCCAAAGCCACTTCGGCGGCGTTATTGCCTCGGGCTGGCACACCGTGCTGATGGGGCATAGGAAGATGGTCGACGCGCTCGACGCCGAGGAAGTGCGGCTGCGCGACCTCGGCCAGGAGCCAGGCGTTTCCGGCCCCTCCCCCGGCGTCAACAAGATGGAATTCAAGGCGCCGGTGCGGCCCGGCGACACCGTCACCTATACGCTCACCGTCACCGGCAAGCGCCCGTCCAACTCGATTCCCGGCTGGGGCCTGTTGTTCAACAGCCTCGATGCGGTGAACCAGCACGGCGAAAAAGTCTACCATGCCGAACTGGTCGGCTTCTCGAAGCTGCGCGACTATCGGATGCCACCGCACTTACGGGTTCTTGAGGCGTTGACCAAAATCCCCGGATTAGGGAAGTTGCTGACCCAACGGAGTTGAGTCACGCCATGCGCCTTGCCCTTGCTTTCGCTGCCCTGCTGCTGGCAGCCGCGCCCGCCACTGCGCAGTCGCTCACCGGCGTCGGCGTCGAGGGCAACTGGGGCTGCCGCGCCAATGTCGACGGCGCTCGCGCCGGGCTCCTCACCATCTATGCCGGCTCCTACGGCTACGCCTCGGCCAATTTCGGCAGCACCGCATCGGGCAGCGGCACCGTCGAGATGGCCTCCAACGGCGTCACCTTCCTCAATGGCAACCTCGTCGCCGGCGCCGGCATCACCAACGCCATCCTCGGCTTCGACGATGCCGGCCGCGACGTGCTGCAGCTCTACACCGCAGAAAAGAACGTCCTCACCTGCACCCCGCGGGGGTAGGCATTGCGGGCCTAGGGGCGCTGCAACAGGGCAACCGATGTGTCAGTGGACCACCGCAGCTATCCTCAAACTCGATGTCATCCCAGCGAAAGCTGGGACCCATTTCGCCGCCCGCACCAGCCGATAGTTGGGTTGCCAGCTTTCGCTGGGATGACATCCGGTGGGCGTGGGAAGTCCGTCGACAACCTCGGGATGTGTCGATACTGCGCCACATCCATCTTGACCTCCCCGCCCTCCAGCGCTAAACAACGCGCCTTCCAGAGGAGTATAGCCCGAAAATGATCTGAGCACTGTTGCGGACGCCCGAGCCATTGCTTCCCTCGCCTTGCGAGTGGCAGCTGATGCGCGGATGCCGACCACAGCACTGCTCCAGATGACGGGCTGACTCTGTCCGGCGCCTCGGGCGTCCAATCTCCCCCTGCACTTCATCGCCAACCTCGACTCGCGCACAGCACTGCTTTGCGTCACGTCGCTACTTCAGTTCGATCGCGCGTTACTACGCCGCGGCGGACAAGGAGATTGCTTATGCCCAAATTCATGACCTACCAGCGCCCTACCCCGATCAACAAGCAAAGCTGGGGCGGCCGCCCTGGCGCCAACCCCTATCAGCCGGTGCGCCGGCCGGCCGGGCACCCCGTGCCCGAGCCGCAGAAGCTGGCCCTGCCGCCATTGCTAGGTGGGCCTAAATCGCGATAAGCGAAGGCGCCCCGGCAACGCCGCCGGGGCGCCCAATCGCGGGGAAAACCCGTCCCCGAGCAGCGCACGGCCGGTAGCGCCAACAAACACTTACCGACCCCAATGCTTTCTATTCAACGATTTAGCGCTTCGTTATGCGCACCGGCGCACAATCATGCGACGACACTATTGCCTACCCGCGCCACGAGGTCCCCCGGTCATGGAGTCGCCTTGGTACAGCCTGATGACCAACGTCTCGGTCGTCGCGTTCGTCGTCACCGTCTGGACCCAGCTGCGCGACGTGTTCGAGCGCTTCGGGCCGCGGGCGGTCGAGACCGGGTTCGGCGCGATGATGGGGCTCGGCGCCATCGCCGCCATGCTGTTCCCGGTGCAGTTCGCGCCTGGCGTCTTCTTCGACCTGCGCACCTGCCTCCTCGCCCTTGCCGCCTTTTTCGGCGGTCCGCTGGCGGCGCTGGTGGCGCTCATCCCGGCCATCACCTATCGCCTCTGGGTCGGTGGCGCCGGGGCGCCCGCTGGCATGGTGTCGATGACTCTGGTCACCCTTGCCGCCTCGTTCGGCCACCTGCTGCTGCGCCGCCGCGGATTGTCGATCGCCCGCTGGCACTCGCCGGCGCTGGCGCTCGCCACCTGCGCCATCGGCCTGTTGACCGTCGCCTTCGTTCCGATCGATCCCGGCATGAGCGATTGGGTGCCGCTGCTTGCCGCGCGCACCGCCCTGCTGTTCCTCGCGGTGATGCTCTCGGGCCTCGCGCTCACCCATGACGAGGAGTTGCGCACGGCACGGCGCGAGAACCAGATCTATCGCCAGGTGATCGACGAGCTGCCCGACAGCATCAGTGTGAGGGATACCGAGGGCCGTTTCGTCATCGCCAATCCGGCGACCGCGACGTTACTCGGGGTGAGCTCGTCGAAAGCGCTGATCGGACGCCCCGGCGACGAGCTCGGCGTCGCTCGCCCTGCCTCGCCGCCCCATACCGGCGAGACGCATTGGAGTTTCCAGCAGCCGGTAGAGCGCCCGGACGGTGGCACCAGCTGGCTGCAGACGCTCGAGGTACAACTCAATGACCCAAGCGGCCGCGCCATGGGGCTCATCACCCACAACCGCGACATTACCGACCAGAAGCACCTGGAGCTGGAACTCGACGAGCGCCAGCGCGTCCTCGCCTTCGCCATGGCGCAGATGACCGATGGCGTCGCCATGTTCGACCACGCCGGCAAGCTGCTGTTCTGCAACGCCCGTTACCAGAAGCTTTTCCCGCTGACCTCGGACGTCCGCGTCCCCGGCGCCAATATCCGCGACATTCTCGCAGCCGCGGCCGAACGGCGCGAGCAGCAGGTCGGCTCGTCGCCTGCCGATGTCGCCGAGTGGATCGACGAGATCACCGAGTCGCTGCACCACGACGCCGAGGAAGAGGTGCACCTGTACGACGGCACCTGGTTGCGCGTCTCCACTCGCCCCTCGCCCGACGGCGTCTCGATGGTGGTGGTCTCCGACATCACCCGGCTCAAGCGCACCGAGCTCGAACTGCTCGATGTCGCCGAACGTCTGCGCGAGGAAGCGACGACCGACGCGCTGACCGGCCTCGTCAACCGTCGGGCGCTCGACCAGCGGCTCGAGATCGAGATTGCCCGCAGCCTCCGCTCCGACACGGCGCTGAGCGTCATCCTGCTCGATATCGATCACTTCAAGGCCTACAACGACAGCTACGGTCACCTCGCCGGCGACGCCTGCCTGAAGGCGGTGAGCCAGTGCCTGAGCCAGGTGTTCCGCCGCCCGGCCGATCTCATCGCCCGCTATGGCGGCGAGGAGTTCCTCGTAGTGCTGCCCGAGGCGGATGCCGAAGCCGCCTACCGCCTGGCCAACGACTATCGCGAGCTGCTGGCGGCGCTGGCGCTACCGCACCAGGCCAGCGAGTTCGGCCGCGTCACCGTCAGCCTCGGCATCGCTGCCTATGCCCCGGGCCAGACCGACCGCAACGCCGCCGACCTCGTCGGCCGCGCCGACGAGGCGCTCTATGCCGCCAAAAGCGGCGGCCGCGACCAGGTCAGCGGCTGGCGCCGCCGCTTCGACGTGCTGCCCCGCAGTTTGCGCGTCGTGCATTAGCAGATACTGGCAGTCGGGTACCCCGCTTGCGGGGGAGGGCGCGCCGACTGCAGGCCTCAGCGCCTGCTGCCCCTCAATGCCCCTCGAACGGGATCAGCGCCTCGACCTTCACCCCGGCGGCCCGGAGCTTCTCCGCCCCGCCCAGGTCGAACAGGTCGATGACGAAGCCGGAATGCGACACTTCCGCGCCGGTCCGCCGCAGCAGCGATACTGCCGCCACTGCCGTACCGCCGGTGGCGATCAGGTCGTCGACCAGCAGCACCTTGTCGTCTGCCCCGATCACATCGGCATGGATCTCGATCGTGTCGACACCGTATTCGAGCGCGTAATTCTGGCCGATCGTCTCGCCGGGGAGCTTGCCTTTCTTCCGCACCGGGATGAACCCGACGCCGAGCGCAATGGCGACGCCGGCGCCGAAGATGAAGCCCCGTGCCTCGATGCCCGCCACGTGTGTGATCCCCAGGTCACGATGCAATCCGGCCAGCCGGTCGACGCTTTCGCGAAACCCGGCGGGATCCTCGATCAGCGTGGTGATGTCACGGAACAGGATGCCCTTTTTGGGGTAGTCGGGGATCGTGCGGACGAGCGACTTGAGGTCGAGCATGAGTGTGCTTCGGCTGTTGGGAAACGATGAAGGAGATCAGCGCGGGGTTAGCGCTTGGTGCTGTTGACGATCTTGCGCGCCAGCTGGCCAGCTTTGTAGGCGGTGTTGAGCGTCGCGTCCTTGGCGGCGGCCTTGACCTTGGGCGTCAGCAGCAGCGGCGCCGCAGCAATGCCGGCACGCACCATCGGATGGGCGATCATGGTCCGGGCCAGGGCTGCGGCCGTGATGGCGCCGCGAATGATCGACATGTGGGCCTCCGGATGTTTCGCCAGGAACTGCTTCGCCCGAGAATATCGACGATGCCGCCCCGGATCGCAAGGGGCGCAGAAACGACAAAGGGCCCCACAGGGCCCTTTGCGTTGTTCATTGCAGCGTCGGCTTAATGCTCGACGCGCGACCAGAGCTTCTGCTTCACCAGGTACATCAACCCGGCGAACACCAGGAGGAACGCGATCACCTGGAAGCCGGCTTCCTTGCGCGCCACCAGGTGCGGCTCGGCCATCCACATCATGTACGAGGCGACGTCGCGCGAGTACTGGTCGACGGTCAGCGGCACGCTGCCGGTCTCGCCTGCCTCATAGGTGATGAGACCGTCGCTGAGCGGCGGCGCCATGCCGAGCGCGTGGCCCGGGAAGTAGGTGTTATAGTGCTTGCCTTCCGGCACCTCGGCGCCATGCGGCGGCGGGTCGACATAGCCGTTGAGCAGCGCGTGGATATAGTCCGGGCCGCCTTCCGAGTAGGCAGTGAAGTAGTTGAAGATCCACCACGGGAACGGCTGCGTCGTGCCGCGGGCCTTGGCCAGCACCGAGAAGTCCGGCGGCAGCGCGCCACCATTGGCGTCACGGGCTTCCTGCTCGTTGGCAAACGGCGACGGCCAGCGATCGGCTGCGATGCCCGGGCGCTTGCCGCCCTCGGCCTCGGGATCGTTGATCTCGTACTCGGCCGCCAGCGCCTTCACCTGGCCCTCGGTGAACTCGGGACCACCCGGCTCGGAGAGGTTGCGGAACGCGATGAGCCGCGCCGAGTGACAGCTCGAGCAGACTTCCTTGAACACCTGGAAGCCGCGCTGCAGCTGGTTGCGATCATAGGTGCCGAACGGACCCGCGAAGCTCCAGGCTTCCTTCTTGATCTCCGGGGTGCCGTGGTCCTGCGCCACGGCGGGAACCGCCGCGAACAGCATGCTCACCAGCAGGGCGCCGATAATGCTTTTGGTCTTGATCATTGGCGTTGGGCCCCGGGTCAGTGCGACGTCGACGCAGCGGCAGGCTGAGCGGCCGCCGGCGCCTTGTGCTTGGCCAGCACGGACTCAGTGATCGACGTCGGCAGGGGCCGCGGCGTCTCAAAGCGTCCGAGCAGCGGAAGCACGATGATGAAGTAGATGAAGTAGTAGGCCGTGGCGATCTTGGAGAGCAGCACGTAGATGCCCTCGGCCGGCGCCGAACCGAGCCAGGTCAGGAACACGAAGTTCGCCACGAACAGCCAGTAGAACCACTTGAAGATCGGGCGGAAGGTGCCCGAGCGGACCTTGGACGTATCGAGCCACGGCACGAAGAACAGCACCAGGATCGCGCCGGCGAAGAAGATCACGCCGCCCAGCTTCGAATCGATGAACAGGATGTTGAAGTCGATGGCGCGCAGGATCGCGTAGAACGGCAGGAAGTACCATTCGGGCACGATGTGAGCCGGCGTCACCTGGCTGTTCGCCATGATGTAGTTGTCGGGGTGGCCCAGGATATCGGGCGCAAAGAACACGAACCAGGCGAACGGGATGCAGAACACGATGACCGCGAACAGGTCCTTCATCGTGTAATACGGGTGGAACGGCACCGTCTCGCGGCTCGACTTCACTTCCACGCCGATCGGGTTGTTGTTGCCCGGCACGTGCAGCGCCCAGATGTGGAGCGCCACCACCGCCGCGATGATGAACGGCAAGAGGTAGTGCAGCGAGAAGAAGCGGTTGAGCGTCGCGTTGTCGACGGCGAAACCGCCGCGCAGCAGCTCGAGGATCGGGGTGCCGAGCACCGGAATGGCGCCCAGGATGTTGGTGATCACGGTCGCGGCCCAGAAGCTCATCTGGCCCCACGGCAGCACGTAGCCCATGAAAGCGGTGGTCACCATCAGGACGAACAGCAGCACGCCGAGGATCCAAAGGATCTCGCGCGGCGCCTTGTACGAGCCAAAGTAAAGCCCGCGGAACATGTGGATATAGACCGCCGCGAAGAACATCGAGGCGCCCGTGGCATGCACGGCCTGGATGATGCGGCCGCCGTTCACGTCGCGGCGGATGTGCTCCACCGAGTCGAAGGCGAGCGCCACGTGCGGCGTGTAGTGCATCGCGAGGATGATGCCCGTCACGATCTGCACGCCGAGCATGAAGGCGAGGATGGCGCCGAAGGTCCACCAGTAGTTGAGGTTCTTCGGGGTGGGGTAGTCCATCAGGTGTTCTTTGGACCACCGGATGATCGGCAGGCGATCGTCGATCCACTTCTCGACGACGTTACCGGGGACGTAGCTGGATTCGTGAGCCATTCTGACGCGTCCCCTTAGCCGATCTTCACGAGCGTGTCGGAAATGAATTCATAGGGCGGCAGCACCAGGTTGGTCGGCGCGGGGCCCTTGCGGATACGGCCGGCAGTGTCGAACTGCGAACCGTGGCAGGGGCAGGCCCAGCCGTTGTAATCGCCGGAATCGCCGACCGGGATGCAGCCCAGATGGGTGCAGTTGGCGATCATGATCAGCCACTGCTCATGGCCCGGCTTGGTGCGCTGCTCGTCGGTCGCCGGATCCTTGAGGTCCGACATCGGAACGGCCTTGGCCTCGGCGATCTCTTCAGGTGTGCGATTGCGCACGAACACCGGCAGGCCGCGCCACTTGATGGTGACCGACTGGCCGACTTCAATGCCCGACAGATCGAACTCGATGCTGGCCAGCGCCAGCACGGACGCATCGGGATTGAGCTGGTTGATCAGCGGCCAGGTCACCCCTGCCACACCCACCGCGCCCACGGCGCCTGCCGCGATGTAGAGAAAATCGCGCCGACCCTTCTTAGGGTCCTTGTCGTCCTTATTGGGATCCGTCGCCAAGGTAAGCTTCCGTCTGTTGTGTCTTGATCAGCGCCTCGGTGCCCGTTGGCATAGGGCCACATAGCCAGAGCCAACCCCCGCCCTCAACAGCGCGTGATTTGGGCGTTCTTTTGACACTATGAATGGGGCTTGTCCAGCCGGAGTCAGGGTGACTTTCCCCCGATGCGACACTATAGCAACCGCCTAAAACCTTACCGCCTTGCTCAAGAAATTCGATGCGAAAAACCCGATGATCGATCTGGCCCTCTACCAACCCGATATCGCGCAGAACACCGGCACCCTGCTCCGCCTCGGCGCCTGCCTCGGGGTCATGGTGCACATCATCCATCCAACGGGCTTTCAGTTCTCGCCGCGCTCGGTCCGCCGCGGCGCCCTCGATTACCTCGAACATGCGCTGTTCACCGAGCACGACAGCTACACCCATTTCGATGATTGGCGCCGCTCGGCCGGGCGCCGGCTGGCGCTCCTCACCACCAAGGCAAGCGTCTCGGCCTATGCCGTGGCCTATCAACCCCACGACATCCTGCTGCTCGGCCGTGAGTCGGCCGGGGTGCCGGATGCAGTGGCTGATGACGCTGAGCTGCGCGTCCGCATCCCCATGCGACAAGATATGCGCTCGCTCAACGTGGCCGTGGCCGGCAGCCTCGTGCTAGGTGAGGCGCTGCGACAGACCAACGGTTTTGCAGCTCTCTCATGACATTACCCGCCGATATTGAATCAAAAAAGCAAGTGGCCGCGGCCTGGTTCCGGAGTTTCCGCGATCAGCTCTGCCAGAGCCTCGAGGCCGTCGAAGCCGAGGTGAAGGGGCCGCATGCCGACCGGCCTGCCGGCAAGTTCGAGATCGAGCCGTGGAGCCGCGAGGCCGGTGGCGGCGGCGAGATGGGCCTGCTGCACGGCCGGGTGTTCGAGAAGGCGGGGGTCCATATCTCCACCGTCCACGGCCACTTCTCCGAGGAATTCGCCCGCCAGATGCCGCATACCGAGGCGGGCGCCGAGTTCTGGAGTGCCGGCGTCTCGGTGATCATCCACCCCTGGAACCCGCATGTTCCCGCCGCGCACATGAACACCCGCATGATCGTCACCGGCAAATGGTGGTTCGGCGGCGGTGGCGACCTCACCCCGGTGCTGGATCGCCGGCGCACCCAGGACGACCCCGACAGCACCGATTTCCACCTGGCCTACAAGGCCGCCTGCGAGGCGCATGGCGTCGACTACGCCGCCTACAAGAAATGGTGCGACGAGTATTTCTACCTGCCGCATCGGAAGGAACCGCGCGGCATCGGCGGCATCTTCTACGACCAGCACAATTCCGGGGATTGGGACGCCGACTTCGCCTTCACTCAGGATGTCGGCCGCGCTTTCGACAGCGTCTACCCCGCCCTGGTTCGCCGCAATTTCGAGACGCCCTGGACCGAGGCCGAGCGCCACGAGCAGCTGATCCGCCGCGGCCGCTATGTCGAGTTCAACCTGCTCTACGACCGCGGCACCACCTTCGGGCTGAAGACCGGCGGCAATGTCACCTCGATTCTCTCCTCCATGCCCCCGGAAGTGCGCTGGCCGTAAGCCACGCCGGGGCGCGTGCATAAGTCCGGCGCGCGAAGAGTACCCCCACCCTGTCCCTCCCCCGCAAGGGGGGAGGAGACCAAAACACTGGCGTCAGGGTTGGCGTCTCCCTCCCCCTTGCGGGGAGGGGACAGGGGTGGGGGTGCTCTGTGCGCACCGGCCTGTCAGCCGCGTCGCACGGCGCCCTATGACCCCTGCCCCTTACCAACCTTGCCGAAGCTTAAGCCGCCGGAAACTACCGGCGGTCCCGGGCTGCTCCTAGATGCTAGGGGCCGGTGCAAAATCGCACCCTCGAACGGTTCCAGCCAGCGCAACGGAACCGCGCTTCAGCTTCGCTGCTTGTGGAGTTCAAAATGAACAACGCTCTCAAGGGCAATATTCTCAAGGGCTTGGGAGCCACGGCTGCCGCCGCGGCAATCCTGATCGCCGCCGCCCCGGCCTTCGCTTCGGCCCCGGCATTCTCCCTCGCCCAGCCCAATAGCGGCATGTCGGTCGATAGCTTCGATCCGCAGGTCCAGGTGTTCAACCGCCAGAACATTGCCGACCTGCTGCACGCCAGGTCCGTATCGGTGGTGAAGTTCGATACCGCCTGGAATGATGGTGGCGATGCCACGAAGGCGTTCGACGCACTCAACGCCAGCGACCAGTCGATCCATCTGTTGCGTGAGGCGCTGAAGGCCGATCCGGCGGCGATGCACCTCCTGGCCCGCAATCACATCGCGGTCAACCAGGTCATCGACATCGCTCCCGCCGGCAATGGCGCGGTGCAGCTCTACGTTTCGTGAGGCCACAAGCGGTGCGCGGGCCCTGACCCGCGCACCGCTTCTATCCCTTCGCTGGCCGCGCTACACCTCTGCCACGCGAGAGGAGCGAAGCCGGACCGATGACGCTGACCGATGTCGAGATCAAAGGTTTTCGCTCGGTCCGCAAACTGCGCCTGCCGTTGCGCCAGCTCACCGTCCTCACCGGCGGCAACGGCGTCGGCAAGACCAACCTCTACCGCTCGCTCGAGCTGCTGCACGCCGCCGCGAGGGGCACCCTGGCCGACGAAATCGCCCGCGAAGGTGGCCTCGGCTCGATCTTCTGGGCCGGCGGCAGGAACCTCTCCGCCGATGGCAGCTTCGATCCGATGTACCGCACCGACGGGTATCGCGCCCACGAGGGCCGTAACCGCCTGACGCTGGAAGCTCGGCTGGAGCTCGACGAGTTTCTGCCCACCTACCGGATCGAACTGGGTTTCCCCACCCCCGATTCCGCCGCCTTTCCCACCGAAGCGCAGATCAAGGAGGAAACCGTCGAGCTCCGGCAGGGCAAGCGCCCCGTCGCCCTGCTCGAGCGCAAGAACAACGCGGTGTTTGCCCGCGCCGCCGGTGGTCAGCGTGAGCTGATCGACGAGCGGGCGCTGGCCAGCGAGACGGCGCTTTCGACCGTACGCGGCGGTTACCCGGAGATCGCCGTGGTGCGACAGGAGCTGAGCAACTGGCGCTTCTTCCACGGCTTCCGCACCGATCAGGATTCGGCGTTGCGGCGGCCGTCACGCGCCATCACTTCGCCAATGCTGGCGTCGAGCGGGAGTAATCTCGCATCGGTGCTGGCGACCCTGCGCCATGTTCGAGGCGAGACCATCGACCTCGATGCGACGATCGGCGCCGCTTTCCCCGGCGCCGAACTGGTCGTGCCACCGCCCGAAGAGTTCGCGCGCTTCGGCATGATCTTCCCCGAAACGCCCAAGCGCACCTTCTGGGCGCACGAACTCTCGGACGGCACGCTGCAGTTCCTCGCCCTGATGGGCGCCCTGCTCTCTTACCGGCTGCCGCCCTTCATCGCCCTCAACGAGCCCGAAGCGAGCCTGCATCCGAGCCTCTTGCCGGCGCTGGCCCGCACCATCGTCAAGGCCGCCGAGCGCGCGCAGATCTGGGTCGTCACCCATTCGCAGCCGCTCGCCGACGCCATTGCCGAGGAGAGCGGCATCGTGCCGCGCGAAGTGATCCGCACCGAGGACGGCACCGCCATCCGCGGCCTCACCGCGCTCGGCGTGTTCGATGATGAGTGATCAGCCGCGCGGCCGGGTGACGGCGAAGCCGCGCACCACGTCGCCGAACTGTGCCGGCAGCGAGATCCCAAAACTATCGCCGAGCGTCCGCACCGCCGCATAATCGACCTTGCTGCTGATGCTCATGTCGACCAGCATGCTGATCGCCTCGTGCGGCGTCCGCGTCTCCTTGTAGGGACGGGTCTCGATCAGCGCCGCAAAGATATCGCAGACGGTGAGAATACGCGTCAGCGGCCCGATCTCAGCGCCGCGCAATTGGTCCGGATAACCACTGCCGTCGAGCGCTTCGTGATGGTGCCGCACCGCGTCGAGCACCAGCGGCGACACCGTGCCGTGCTTGCTCAGATAGTCGAACCCGGCGCCGGGATGCAGTTTCACCGCCTCGAACTCTTCCGGCGTGAGCTTGCCGGGCTTATCGAGGATGTGGCGCGGGATCACCGCCTTGCCGACATCGTGCAGCAGCGCAGCATTCATCAGCGCCGCCGCCTGCCCACCGCCGAGCTTAGCCCCCTTGGCGAACCCCGCAGCGACGCCGGTGACCAACAGGCAATGCTGGAAGGTCCCCTCGTGATGCCTGCGCACCGAGGCGAGCCAGGCGTCAGCGCCAACCGCCTTGACGCTGGCCAGGACGCCTGCCGCGGCCTGTGACACGGCTTCCATAGACATCGGCGCGTCGCTGAGTATGCCCTCGAACAGCACCTCGAGCGAGCGTTCGGCGTCGGCGATCGACACGCCACCCGCATCGGCCCTGAGCGCTGCCTCCGCCGCCGCGGAGCGGCGCGCCCGGCCGGTCACCGAATACTCGCGGCGGAGCTCCGCCAGGGCAAACTTCCGCACCATGTGGCGCGTCGCCCCCAGGGCATTGGCCTGCACCCGCAGCAAGCGCTCGCTGCCGCCCTCATCGATCAGGAACGTCCGCGCCTTGATCGCCGGCACCCGGTCGAGCGCATGCTTGAGCCTGCCCACCGAATCCATGTCGCGCAGGTCCGCATCGACCACCACCTGCTCGGCCTCGGCGAGGTCGCGGTGGGTCAGCTCTGAAAGCAGACGCACCGGCGCGCCGAGCTGTCCGGCCATGGCCTTGCCGTGCCCCTCCCAATGCGGGTCGCACACGAACACCACCGTGCCCAGGCCCTTCGGCTCTGACGTTGCTGCTGGCTCTGCTGTTTGCGGCACTTTGCCCATCGTCGGCGATAATCTTGGCTGGTCGCGATCATCACGCCGTACATTCGTAGATGTTTCGTGAATCTTTGAATGCAATTGACCGCGGATCGCCATGTAAACCGTGGCCCTGCCGCTGCCGCATTCCTGGCGCCTCATATCCTGCCACCAACGATGGAGCATGATCATGAAATCGTTCGAATGTGGCACCCTGGTTCCCGGCTGCACCTGGCACACCCAGGCCGAGGACACCGCGGAAATCGTCCGCCGCGCCGCCGAGCACCTGCGCAGCGCGCATGGCGAAGAGCTGATCCGCCCCAACATGGTCGACGAGATCAAGGCCCGCGTGCACGAAAAGGGCGAGGCGGTACACTAAGGCGGGTCGTTCCTGAGGCCTGCGCGCTTGGCTACCCCTCACCCCAACCCTCTCCCCAAAGGGGCGAGGGGGCGGTGTGGCACGGCCGGTTCACCTCGCATCCCCTCGCCCCTTTGGGGAGAGGGCCAGGGTGAGGGGCGCCAAGCACACCGGCCTGGAGAACGGACGCCCTACCCCCGCCTCACCATCCCCAGCAGCGCCGCGCGATCGAGCACAAAACCGCTCTCGATCCAGGCCCGTTCGAGCCGCTCGAGCGCTTCGCCGAGCTCCCGCCCGGGTAACATGCCCAGGTTGAGGAGGTCGCTGCCGCGGATCGGGAAGTGCGGCACATCGAGTCGCTGCAGCTGCTCGAGAACGGCGAGCTTGCCGGCCTCGCCCCAGTTCGACAGCGTCGCCGCGACGTCGATGCCGTCTGCCAGTGCGCCGGGATGCCGGTAGGCCGCCTCGTTCAGCTTGAACTCCGCGATCAGCCGCGCCGCCGAAAGGATCGCCTCGGCGGTGCCGATATCGTCGTTCGACAGCCGCCACATCGCCTGCAACCGCTCCGCGCCGATTTCCGACATCAGGATCGCCAGTCGCGCCGTGTATTCCGGCTTCCGCGCCCGCCGCTCATAGCCGTAGAGCAGCCTGATCATTGCCTCGGGCAACGGCAGGATTTGCGCTTCCCGCATCGCCTTCAGCGTATTGGCGATGCGCGGCAGCGCCAGCATGCGGCGCATCTCAGCGCCGACCCGCTCTGCCGCCAGCCGCCCCAGCGTCCCCGCCGCCGCGGCACAGGCGGCGAGACCATCCGGGTCGAACTGCTCGCCGGCATGGCTCGCCGAAAAGCGGAAGAAGCGATAGACCCGCAGCCGGTCCTCGGCGATCCGCTCGGCCGGCTTGCCGATGAACCGCACCTTGCGGGCGAGGCAATCCTCCACCCCGTGCAACGGATCGAACAGCGTACCGTCCATGCCGGCATAAAGTGCATTGAGGGTGAAATCGCGCCTCAGCGCATCCTGCCGCCAATCGGTGCCGAAGCGCACCACGGCGTGCCGTCCGTCGGTCTCGACATCCTCGCGCAGCGTCGTCACTTCGGCAGTGAGCCGATCGAGCCGCAGCGTCACCGTGCCGTGCTCGATGCCGGTCGGATAGGCTGAAAGCCGCGCCCGCTCGGCCCTGAGGATCACCTCCTCGGGCCTGAGCTCGGTGGCCATGTCGATGTCGGAATTGGCGCGCGGCAGCTCCAGCAGCGTATCGCGCACGATGCCGCCCACCACCCGGGTCCGGCCCTCGGCGCCATCGAGCAATGCCATCATGCGCTGCGTTTCCGGCCGCATCAGCCAGTCGGCGCGCTTGAGGCGTTCGTCGATGTCCCCCAGCTTGTTCAACCGCCCTCCGGGCTCAGGTCCTGCTCTGGGCTCCAATCCCTTTCAGGGCTTAAGGCCAGATCGTGGAAGCGTCGCGTAAGGTTCGCTGTTATGCCCCAGATGACAAGCCCGCTATGCTCGATTTGCCAGGTCGAGTGCTCGCGGCCACCGCGCTTGATGTGGAAGGTCGTGTAGCTGCCCGGCGTCATCAGGTAATCGAGCGGTACCTCGAACACCGAGCGCACCTCCCCCGGATTGGGGATGAAGGGCCGGCTCGGCTCCACCACTGCCACCACCGGCGTGATCAGGTAATTGGTGCCGGTATAGTAGAGCGGCATGAAGCCCAGCACCTTGGCCTCGCCGCGGTCGAGCTGCACCTCTTCCCAGGCCTCGCGCAGCGCCGCATCGGCCGCGTCCTTGTCGGTCGGATCCACCTTGCCACCCGGGAAAGCGATCTGCCCCGAATGCGAGCGGAGCTCGGGCGAGCGCTCGGTATAAAGGATCGACAACCCCTCGGGGCGTCTGACCAGCGCGATCAGCACCGCCGCCGGCACCGGCGGGCGGCCGGGCGGCGTATCGGGCACCCAATCGGGCAGCAGGCCGGCCGCCGCGTCGAACGCTTCCGGTTCGCGCAGCAGCCGGCCGGCGATTCTCGTGATCAGCGCGTCGTCAATCAGGGCCGGCACTCCAGAACGTCTCCCCCGGTAACTGGCAGACTTTTCTGCTAAGGTCATGCGACAAATCAATAACCGTGGCGACGGCCGGCCGCCCGCGGCCTACTTCGACAGGTTGTAGACGTCGGCCGAAACCGCGCCCTCGCTGCAGACCTCGGGGCCGAGCTTGCCGGCAAGGCGCGGGCAGGTCCTGGCCAGCTCCTCGAGTGAGATATTCTCGCGGATCCGCACACGCGCCACACAGGCCGCGCCTTCCGGCGTCCACGCCGCCTCGAAGCTGAAGCCGGGCTTCCGCTCCGCCTGCTGGATGCCGGCATCGTCGAACATGTCGATGAGCGTGCCGTCATTGGTGGTCGCCGTGCCGTCGCCGCAATAGTCGGCGCGAATCATGTGGATGCAGGCGTTGTAGCGATCCGCGTTAGAGACACCGTCGGGCCCGACCTCCCATGGCCGATAGCCGAAGCGCAGGCACTTGCCCTGTGCGCCCGAGGTGCAGGCGAGCACGAACTCGCCCGGCTCGGCCGGGTGGATGGTGCCATCGTCGGCGGCACGTCCGGCGATGGCGTAGCCCTCGCGCAGCCCGTCGGCAGATGGCAGGCAATAGGGCTTGTCGGTATCGGCATAGCGCAGGTCGTTGAGCTGCAGCCTGCCGGTGGCGTCCCGCGGGTCGGGGCGTACGCCCTTCAGTTTGACCCGGATGGTGGTGTCGCCATCCGAATAGGTCAGCACCATGCCGATCAGTTCCGTCCCCTGCCGCGTCGTTCCATCCGACAGGATCGCCCGAAAACTGCCCGCCGCGGCCTCGATCGCGGTAACGGTCGGCGCGGGCGGCGTCTGTGCGGTGGCAGGTCCAATGAACAGCAGGGTGCAGAGCAGCGCACAGAGCGATGTCAGGGACATCAAAGGGGGCTTCGCGTTCGGGGGAGCGATGGTATTCGCCGGGGACGACCGTTCGTCCCCGGCGTCGTCGATCAGTTGGCCAGTTCGACCGCGATCAGCTTCATCGGCTTGACCAACGCACCCGTGGTGTTGGCGCCGTTGGGGTCGATGCCATTCGGGTCAATGCCATTCGGGTCGATGCCGTTCGGATCGATGCCGTTCGGGTCGATGCCGTTCGGGTCGATGCCGTTCGGGTCGATGCCGTTGATGGTGGTGCCATTGTCGGTGATGCCGGCATGAGCCGGAACACTCGCCGAGAACGCGAGCAGCAGGGCAGCGAGAACAAGAGATGCACGGATCATTGCAGTTCTTTCAAATGAGGAAGGCGGGCCGGTTGTCCGGCGTTGCGCCGTTGCGATGCGGCGACCTAGCTCGATTGAAATGAACCGTTGCTGACGGCCTCGTTCAAGCGGCGGCCGACCCCAAGGGCCAGCCGTTCCCCTTGCTACGAGCGTTTGCCGGCACCGAACGCCTTGATCGGTCCAGCGAGCCGCACGGCCATCGTGGGGTCGTTGGAGTAGACCAGCACCCGGCTCGGATCGACCGGCCCGGGAAACTCGATGGCACCCAGTTGCGTCGGCACCCAGCCGAGCGGGCAATAATAGTCGCGGTCGCCGACCAGCAGCACGAAGCTGCCCTTGCCGCGCTCCAGCGCGATGCGGGTGACTTCCCTCGCGAGCAACTTGCCGGCGCCGCGTTTGCGGAAATCCGGGTGCGTCGCCAGTGGGCCAAGCATGTAGCCGTCAATGCCGCCGACGCTGATCGGGGTCATCCACACCGAACCGCAAGACTGCCCGTTCACTTCGGCGATGAGGCTGAGCGTCGTGTCGATCGGGAAGCGCTCGCGCACCCGGAACGCCGTCCGGGCAAAGCGGCCCGGGCCGAAGGCAAGCGCCTGCAGGTCCTCGACGAACTGGTCGTCGGCAGGAGTGGCAAAGCGAATGGTGGGCAGGCCGAGTTGCGGAGGCGCTGCTTCAGCAGCGACGGAGACGGAAGGCGCGATCATGTGACTGGTCCAGGAACAAACAAGACGAGGACAAACGTACCGGCCCACTTAAGCCGGCTGCCGACCGATTACGGTCGTCGGGTCACCTGAAAAGCCTTCTCCATCCTGGACGCCTCCTGACGTCTGAAAAGCGCATTAGCATCGTGTCGGCCAACGCGTCCACGCAAAATTATGGACCTGCAGTCAAATTTCAAGACCGCCTCCGCAGATTCTGCCCGCCCGCGTCGCAACGCCTTGCAGGCGCTACTGGTTCGGCTGGCATGTAGGGACGGGTTTGTGTCGTTGGTTTGACGCCGAAACGACCATTCGAGGGTCAGTTCGGGGCCCTTCCCTCACCACTTCACCAGCCACGCAAAAGCCCGCCTGAGGAAGGCGTGGCCGTCCCGTCTGACCGGCGCGCCATGCGCCATCAGCACGTTACTGGCGCGCCAGGCGAGGATGCGGCGGAGCGCTGCCCGCGCGGCGCGCTTGTCGGAAAAGGCGACACGAAATTTCCGCGGCACCGAGGGTTCGTCCGCCAGCATCAGGTCAAGTCGCGCCACCAGGGCGCGCCAGCCCTTGAACCAGCCGGGCGGGAACTGTTGCAGGAGGTCGGTGAAGATCACCGTGCCGCTCGGCCGGTGGAAGGCTACCGCCTCGGTGGTGATCCGGTTACCGCGCACCAGGACGACCTCGATCTCGCCGGTCCAGCCGGGTACCGGCGTATTGCCGAGATCCGCCCCGAACCTGAGGTCGGCTCGCTTCTCGCGGACACCCGGCGCCGCCAGCACCTGGGCGACCGGAAAGGCGCGATGCCAGTCGGCAATGAAGCTGTCATGCAGCGAGTTGGGCGCCACGAGGTAACGGATATTGCCCAGCACCTCCACTTCGCCGCGCAGTTGCGCGGTCAACGCGACCGGCGACCAGATCACCAGGTCGCCGCCGCCGAGCCGGATGATGGTCATGCGGGTGGGGTAGTGAAAGCCGGCCGCGGCGGTAACCACCGGCCCATCGACAATCCAGATCTCCGGGCCGAACGCTTCCCACATCTCATAATCCCGCATCTTCACACCCGTATAAAATTACACTACTGTGTATTTATGACAACCCCGAAGCGAACCGACCGCTCCCGTGCCCTGATCCTCGAGGCTGCCGACCAGGCGTTTCGCGCGCTGGGCTTTGCCAACACCTCGATGGACGAGATCGCGACGCGGGCCGGGCTGACCCGCAAGACGCTCTACAACCTGTTCAGCTCCAAGGATGAGATCGCCCTGCAGCTGATCGCCCGGGTCGAAGCCGGCGACGCCGGCTATCGGGCCCGCATCGCCGCCAACGAGGACGTCCTGCCGCTGCTGGCCGCGGTATTGCTCGACAGCGCCGGCTGGTGCCTTGCCAACCCTTCGCTCGCGCGCCTGGCGCTGAGCCCCGCCGAGCGCCCCTCGGTGGCGCCACCGCCCGATCGTCCCTCGTTCCAGCGCCTCATCCGCGACATCCTGGTCCTTGGCCAGCAGCAGGGCGTCATCCGCCGAGACGAGGATCCGGACTTCATGGCGCTCGTCCTGCTCGGCATTTACGGGCAGGCCATGCTCACCGCGCTCGCTACCGGCAGGTTCAGCGAGGCGGATATCCGCCGCATCATCCGCCTCGTCGTCGAGGGCATCGGCAGAAACTAGCCTCAGAACTGCCCGCCCAGCCCGGCCCTCAGAGCATGCGACTGGCCGTCGACCGTGAGATCGCCGGTATAGCTCGCGAAAACATCCAGCCCCTCGGCCAGGTCGAGGTCGAACCCCGCCTCGAGCAGTAACGAGTCCGCGGCGGCGGGGGTGGCTGCGATAACGAATGGCGAGCCGCCGTTGAACCCAAGATGCGCGGTGGGCGCCTCACCAAAACCACGACGCCAGCCGATGCCACCGCTGAATGTCGCAAGACCACCCTGGCCCACCACGAATTGATACGCGCCACGCAGACCCAGCGTGGCGAAGGATTGGTTGACCACGTCGGCTTCACCCGACAGGGCTGCGCCGCCGCCATTGCCGGTCTCTTCGAAGGCCTCGGTCGCCTGGACGACATGGCCCAGCCGCGCAAACGGCGTCAGGCTCGCGGCGCCGAGATCGAACTCATGCTCGAGCTCGGCGACCACCTGGCCGGTCGTAGCCCCGTAGTCGGCCGTCAGTGTTTCGTTGAGCCCCAGCCCCACTTCGCGGCTGGTCGAGATGGCGTGCTGCGTCACCGTCCCGGCGAGCGAGAACCCGGTATCGCCCCAGTTCGTCCCGGCATAGAACCCCGCGCCGATGTCGGCGGTCGTCGCCTCGGTAGCGCGATCAGCGATCGAGACGTTGGTCTGTCCCAGCTGTGCCGCCAGCCCCACCTGCCAGTCGCCGACGGCCGCGTCGGCCCCCAGCAGTAGCCCGCCGCTGGCCTGTTCAGCCTCGGCCGCGTTGCCGTCGCTGCCGAGTTTGCCGAAGCCACCGTAGAACTCGCCCCACATCGCGTTGCCGCCGCCCGCCTCCGGCAGCGCCGGTAGCGCGGCATAGCCGCTGGCGGCGCCGGAACCATCGAGCGTCCGCGCTGCATCCAGCCGCTGCACCAGCGCGTCCGACACCAGCCCGGCATTGTCCATCAGCACGCCCTTCAGCGTCGCATGCCCCTCACCCGAGAGCACATCGAACATCGTCTGCGCTTCGGCTTGGTTGAGGCTGAGAACGGTCCTGTAGGTGGCGTTGTTGATATCAAGCGCCTGGACTGCCGCCGCGGCCTGTGACTGGTTCGCCGTTTTCGCGACCTCGGTGAAAGCCAGATCGTTGCGGGTGAACTTGAGCCCAACCAGGTCGGAGCTGCCTACACGGGTGACGGCGATCGACGGCGTAACGAAGGCATAGTCTGAGACGATGTCGCCGAACCCGTCATAGAAGCCGCCGTCAGCGCTGAGGATGGTGTAACCGCCTCCCCCCAGTGCCAGCGGCCCCACGCCACGCTTGATGGCGATGTCCGCCCCCTCGACATAGGCGATCCCCATCACCTGGATCAGGTCGCTGGAACCGGAGTCGATCTCCACCTCATAGGTCGAGCCCGGGGCCATATAGAGGTTGCCCTCCACCGCCAGCGTGCCGATCCGATCTTTGCCCGGGGCGATCACCCCGCCCCCGACCACGCTGACATTGCGGACGACGCCTTCGCCGCTCAACCGGCCCTTCGAGGTCATGTCGCCGCCGAGCCAGCCATCGACCATCAGTTCGCCGCCGACGACGCTGATTTCGCCGGTGAAGTCACGGCTGTTGCCGGTCAGCACCGTCTTGCCGGGGCCCAGCAGCTCGATGACTCCGATGCCGGAGATGTCGGTGTCCAGTTCATAGTTCGCGCTGCTGTGGTTGAAGATGAGTCTCGCTTCCCCGTCGGTCAGCGAGATGCTGCCGGCCTTGAGCGTCCCGGCGGCGACGGGCGCGCTGGTCGAGGCCGCGCCGATGTTGAGCTTGCCCGCCGCACCGATATTGATGTTGTCCGCACTGAACCGCCCGCCATCGCTGATGGTGAGGTCCGCCTGTCCCATGCCGCCGAGGTCGAGGCTGCCGGTATTGGTCCAGCTCGAACCAGGGCCGTCGACCACCACCTGGCCGATCGTTCCTGCGCCGCTGGCGACCGAGGCCCACGTGCTGCTGAGGGTACCGCCGCCCCTGATCTCGACGGCGCCGTCGCCGTCAACGGCGACCCAGAGGAACTCGGTTTGCAGCCTCGAGCCGGGGCCATCGACCACGATTTTGCCGTCCCCTTCAGCCAGGGAACCCACCTCGGAGCTTGCCGCGCTTAGCGTGCCACCGTTGCTGACCTCGACCGTGCCCTTGCCGTTGAAGCCTACCTTGAGGTCGTTGGCACTCAGGACCGACCCCGGGCCGGTCACCATGACGAGGCCGATACCGCCCGTGGTGCTGTCGTAACCTTGGCCGACATAAGCGGTGCCGCCCATGCTCACCTCGCCGCCATCGCTGATGGCAAGCGTGCCGGAACCAAAGACAGCCAGATAGATATTGTCCACGATTGTGAGGGTGGACCCGGAGCCGCTCACCTCGACGACGCCGCTACCGAGGCCCGTGCCTATGATCACTTGGCCGCTCAAAGCGTCGGCGCCACCCGTAACCTGGGCCGTGCCACCACCGTGGATATACGAGCTATGAACCGCAGTCGGAACACTGCCGAGATCCCAGTTACCTGGGTCCAGCCAGTCGCCCGAGTCGGGATTGACCCACTGCGCGGCGCTAGGGTCCACGGCCCTCGCCGGCGACGCGCTGAGCGCCGTCGCCGCCAAAAGCAGCGCTGACAGGCTGCACACGCGCCGCAACGTACGCACCGCCCCTGTGTTCGCCGACCATTGGTTGAACATGACTGCCCTCTGCGCCAGCCCGTAAATAGAGCCGCGCCTCCTCTTCTCATTGCCTCCGAACCGAGTCCTGAAAGCGCAGGCGCGGCATTCTGAAATTTTTCTGAAATTCGCGTCTTTTGCTCGGGGCGCTTGCAATAGCAGGACCGGCAAGGCATCGAGTGCGCCGGGAGTTTGGGGCATGGCGACGACCCGGTTTGCCGGATTTGAGCTGGACGAGGAGCGTGCCGAGCTGCGCGGTCCCGATGGCGCGCTGGTCCGGCTGCGTCCCAAGACCTTCGAGATGCTCCGCCTGTTCGTCGCCAACGCCGGCCGCGTATTGAGCAAGCAGGAACTGATGGAAGCGGTCTGGCCGAACGTCCATGTCGGCGAGGACGGGCTGTTCCAGTGCATCCGCGAGATTCGCGCCGCACTCGGCGACGAGCAGCGCCAGATCATCAAGCTGGTCTCCGGTCGCGGCTACCTGTTCGTGCCGGCGCTGGAGGAAGGCTCAACGCCGACACCTCAGCCCTTCGCGCGGGGCGCCCGGCCGTCAAGCGGCCGCCTTGCGCTGATCACGGCCGTCGCTGCCGTCATCGGCATCGCGGGATTTGCCCTGGCGACCCTGATGGCGCCGCCACCCCCGACCATTGCCGTGGTGCCGATCCTCGATGCCAGCGCCGCCGGCGACGGCGGCGCATTGGCGGCCGGGGTGACCGACGAGTTGGTCGATGGCCTCGCCCGCATCGACAACCTGCAGGTGCTGGCGCCCGGCGCCGGCACCCCCGCCCAGTTCGAGGTGCGCGGCGAACTGCTCAGGACCGCCAGCGCCTGGACGCTGAAGCTCCGTGCCGTTCGCACGGCGACCGGTGTGGTCGAGTCCGTCGCCACCGCGAGCGTCGATGCTGCGCTCGAGCCCGAGCTGCAGGAGATTCGGCTGGCCGCCAGCGCTGGCGACCGGCTGGCCCGCTGGCTCAACGAGGTGCTGGAGGGCGGCACTGCCGGCGCAGCCGAGCCGCCGCCAGGCGTCCGAGTTGCCATCGAGCAGGCTTCGGCCTCGATCAACCAGACCTCGCGCGAGCGCTTCGCCGTGGCGCAGCTGATGCTGAAGACCGCCCTCGCCACGGCGCCCGACAATGTCGACCTGCAGGTGGCGCTTGCGGGGCTGCAGACCCGGGGCATCCAGATGGTCTGGTACGACGAAGCCGAAGCCGCCGCGGCGCGGGCGAACGGTGAGGCGATGCTCAGGCGCGCCATAGCGCTGCGCCCACGCTCCATCGCCGTGCTTGAAGCGCAGTGCCGGTTCCTCGCGGCCACCAACGAGTTCGTCGAAAGCCTGATTGCCTGCGCCCGCGCCACCAGCTTCGACCCCTGGAATGGCTCGGCGCTCTACCAGACAGGCCTCGCGCAGGTGTTTCTCGGACGCTTCGAGGATGCGCTCATGAGCTTTGAACAAGCTTATCGTTACGACACGCCGACAGTGTCGCGCTGGACCTGGCTGCTGGGTATCGGCTGGGTCAATGTGCTGCTCGGTCGGGACGCCGAAGCGGCACTCTGGCTTGAACGTTCGATCGCCGTCACGCCCGCCTCCGGCCGAACGCACCTGATGCTCGCCACCGCCTATCAGCGCCTCGGCCGCACCGCCGACGCCAGGGCGGCGTTCGCGGCCGGCATGCTGTTGCGGCCCGGCTCGACCGCCGCCAATGTCGAGCCGCCGGCGCGCAATGTCAGCCCGGCTTTCCTCGAAGCGTCAGCCCGGGTGATGTCCGTGCTGGTGGAGCTCGGACTGCCCGAGCGCTGAGTGTACGTTCTGCTTGCTGCTGCCGAGCTGCTGCTTGCTGCTGCCGAGCTGCTGCTCGGTGCGCCGGATGAACGCGCCGATCAGCGGCGTCGCGACCTCCGAGTGGGTTTCCAGCAGCAGGTGCCCGCCATCTAAAATGTGGGCCTCCATCCGCGGCAGGTCCTGCATCCAGGACAGCGTTTCGGCGATATCGAAGAACGCGTCGTGCCGCCCCCACAGCATCAGCGCCGGCGGCTGGTAGCTCTTGAGGTACTCGGCGATCTCGTCGAAGCGCTCGGCATAGCGGCCGTAATCTCGCAGCAGCACTCGCTGGGTGTCCATCCGCCCGGGCAGGTTCATCACCCGCCAGTCCTCTTCCCATTCGGCTGCCGGAATCTGCGCCGCCACCTCCGGCGGCACGCCCATCACATACTGGTCGCGCATCCCCTTGAGGCTGAGCACCGACATCACTTCGGCGGTATTTTTCGGCGTCGGATGGGCCCAGAACTCCAGCGAGTTCTCCCAGAGCGGGCCGAACCCGGTGCGGTGCACATTGGCATTCTGGATGATCAGCCCACGTACCAGGTCGGGCGCCTGCATCGCCATGTGCAGCGTCGCCGCCGCGCCGAAATCATGCACATAGAGATAGCGCGGCCCGACATCGAGCCGCTCGAGCAGTTCGGCGATCGCATCGCCAAAGCCGCTGAGCGATGGTGACGCCAGCGGCTCGGATTCGCCATAGCCCGGCAGGTCCGGCGCAATCAGGTAGGCCTCACCCGAGAGCTCGGTCATCACTGTTTCGAACATCCGCGCCGCGTTGGGAAAGCCGTGTACCAGCACCACGGCTGGCTTTGACGGCTCGCCGGCGGTGAGGAACGACAGCTCGGTGCCTCCCTTGAGGCGAAGCCGTTGACGAGTTGGGGGTGTCATCTTCAAACTCCTTTCCCGGTTATCCATGATGCCGGGCTAACGCCAGGCAGCGCCGCTTGGCTCCATCAGCGCGAGACAAAGGCAGACGGATGATCCTCAGCAAAGAACGCGATCCGCGGCTCGTCACCATCCGGCGCGGCGGCACGCTGACTGATGCCGGTCACCACTTGCTCGCCCGCTGGGCGGCGGACTGCGCCACCCATGTGCTGCACCACTTCGAAGCCGCCTGCCCCGGCGACGACCGGCCCCGCCGGGCGATCGAGCTGACCCACGCCTGGATCCGCGGCGAAGTGGCGATGAAACAGGCGCACAGCATGGCCTTCGTCGCCAACGCCGCCGGGCGTGAACTCACCGGAGCCGCCAAATTCGCGGCGCTGTCGGCCGGCCAGGCCGTCGCCGTGGCGCATGTCGCGGCACATGACCTCGGGGCCGCCGCCTATGCGATCCGCGCGGCTGAAGCCGCAGCCCCCGAGGCGGAGCGAGAGGCAGCCCGACGCGCCGAATGCGCCTGGCAGCGCGCCCAGTTGCCCGAGGCGATCCGCGCGTTGGTGCTCGACGACCAGCAGCAACGCAACGCCATCTGCTGGTCGGTGTTCGATTAGCGTTATCCGGTAAGCCGCACCATCAGCCTCAGCGAGGCAGCAGCCTCGCCAACCCTGCCTCGATCAGCGCCGGCACGCTCCTGGGATCATCGAGATAGGCGATTTCCAGCAACCCATCCGACAGCGCCACCAGCAGCGAAGCCGTCACCTCCGGCGCCGGATCACCATCCGCCGCCAGCAGGTCGCGCAGCACGCCGTGATACCAGGCGCGGCGGGCATCGATCGCCCGGCGCACCGGGCTGACCGGGTCGGTGTATTCGGCTGCCGCATTGAGGAATGGGCAGCCGCGAAAATCCCCGGCCATGCCGGCAGTGCTGATGCGCCCGAGGATTGCCGAGAGCATCCGGCGCGGTGGTAGCTTCGGCAGCGCGGCAACGGCGGCGCGGCCGATCCGGTCCTGCTCCTCGAGATAGGCGACCACCAAGTCGTCCTTGGACGGAAAGTGGCTGTAGAACGTCGCCTTGGCCACACCGGCTTCCGCGATGATGCGGTCGATGCCCACCGCATGGATGCCCAGCGCATAAAACAGCCGCGTCGCCGTATCGAGCAGCCGCCGCCGCGCCGGCAGCGGCGCGGACGCGGGGTCAGTGGAGGAATCGCTCTTCGCCATGGCTTGACACTACCAGACAGGTCTGTATGGTTCAACACATAGACAGACCTGTCTGTACGGAGAGCGAAATGCCGTCGACCGAAACCGCCGAAATCATGCGCCGCTTCAATCAGGCGTTCCTCGAGCACCAGCCGAAACTCCTTGAAGACCTCATCGCCCCCGATTGCGTCATGGAGTCGATCCAGCCGGCGCCCAACGGCACGCGTTACGAGGGCTACGACGCCTGCCTCGCCTTCTGGCAGGCCATCGCCACTGACCCGGTGGCCTGGTTCGATGTCGAGGACACCGTCGTCATGGCGACAACGCCACCATCCGCTGGCGCTTCAACTTCGGCAACGGCGGCTCGGTCCGCGGCGTCAACGTCATGCGGGTGCGCGACGGCCGGATCGTCGAGGCGCTGGGCTACGCGAAATCCCCGGGCCAGGCCGCGCCGCTGCCCGAGGTGGCAGGCTCATGATGTTCTAGCCCCGATCTCTCCACACCGTGCGTGGGGCAACTTTGGGTGCCCCTGCCCCGGCTATTTAGGTTGAGCACAACCCCGCCGCCCCCTACCACAGCCCCGGCAGTTCCTCCGTCCCTGCTGCGATCTCGGCGATGCGCCGGGCTGTGCCGGGGTTCATCCCCTCGGGCAGCGCGTCCATTTCGAACCAGCCGATCTCGGCGATCTCGCTGTTCGGCCGGAACGGCTTCACCTCGCTGAAGCTGCGCCCGACATAGACCGCAACGTGGTCGCGGTTGGTCGCCTCGTGCTTTTGCAGATAGAGCCCGAGCAGCCGCATCGGGCCCTCGACGCGAAGGCCGGTTTCTTCTTCGGCTTCGCGTCGCGCCGCCTCCTCGGCGGTTTCGCCCGGCTCGACCCCGCCGCCCGGAAAATGCCAGCCCGGCATGTAGGTGTGCCTCAGCAGCAGCACCCGGTCGCCATCGAGCAACACCGCCCTGGTGCCCAGCACCATGCGCCGGCGCACCCCGACGATGAACAGGTGCGCCGAGGTTCTGACGCGCTGCCAGCGGCTCATGGTTCTGCTGGTGGTTCGGCTCATGGGGATGCTCCCGCTGACGTTCAATTGGCGCCGGAGCCATTTAGGGCATTTTCTTGCCACGCGCCGCATGGCATTACGCCGGGCAATGATCACGCTCGCCCATCTGTCCGACGTTCACCTGGCCCCGCTGCCGCCCGTCCGGGCGCGCGACCTGATGAACAAGCGGATCACCGGCTTCCTCAACTGGAAGATCAAGCGCGAGCACACCATGGCCGGCGACGGGCTGACCAAGCTGGTGCGCCACATGCGCGAGCAGAACCCGGATTTCACCGTCGTCACCGGCGACCTGGTGAACCTGGCGCTCGATGCCGAGATCAACACCGCCTATAACTGGCTCGAGACCCTCGGCCCGCCCGAGCAGGTCTGCATCTCGCCCGGCAACCACGATGCCTATCTCAAGGGCGCGTTGCAGAAGGCGATGGATCGCTGGGACGGCTACGTCATGGGCGAAACCATCGACGATAACGCCTTCCCGTTCGTGCGTCGCGTCGGCGACGTCGCCGTGGTCTCGTGCAACAGCGCCGTGCCCACCGCCCCCTGGATCGCTGCCGGCCGCTTCGAGGAAGACCAGGCGGCGCGCCTCGCTCGCTGCCTGAAGCTCCTCGGTGACGGCGGCTATTTCCGCGTCGTGCTGATCCACCATCCGCCGAACCAGGAGCAGGCGCATCCGCGCCTCGGGCTCTATGGCGCCAAGTCCTTTCGCCGCGTCATCGCCGAGCACGGCGCCGAGTTGGTGCTGCACGGGCACACCCATCAATCCTCGATCTACGCCATTCCCGGCCCGCACGGCGATGTGCCGGTGGTCGGCGTCGCGGCGGCGGGCGCCGCGCAGGGCGATACCGGCGGGCACGATCCGGCCCGCTACAACCTGTTCTCGATCCAGCGCCTCGGCACCTCCTGGCAGTGCACCTTGCGCGAGTTTGGCTTTCAGCGCCTTTCGACCGATATAGTGCTGAGACTGAGCCTCAGGATCTACTGAACGTGACCGAAGCCTTCGCCATCGAGCCGCCCGCCTTCGACGCCGTGACGGGTGTGGCGACGTTCCGCTACACACTCGGCGAGCTGAGCTTTTCCGAAGTCCTGACTTTCCCCTCCGGCAGCGATAGCAGTGTCGCAGCGACGCCAGCTTTCCTCAAACTGCTGCAGCTGACCGCCGTCGTCCTCGGCGTCAGCTACTTCAAGCTGCGCGCCCCCTATCGCATCGTCATCCCATTCCCGCTGACCGTGCGCGAGCACGATTTCGCCCTCGACGTCTATGAGAACGGCCTCGGCGAGTTCTATGCCCGCAACAACCTGAAGCGCTTCGGCGAGATCGAGATCGACGACCCCGAGGATCACGGCCCTGCCCCCGCCGCGCCTGTCTTGCGCAATCGCGCCCTGCTGCCGATCGGCGGCGGCAAGGACTCGCTGGTCAGCGTGCAGCTGTTCGAGGCGGCGGAGCTGGATTTCACCCCCTTCGCCGTCAACCCCAAGGGACCGATCATCGGCAGCGTCGACAAGGTCGGCCGCACCCCGCTCTATGTGGGGCGCAAGCTCGACCCCGAGATGATCCGGCTCGGCAAGGAGCCCGGCTATTACAACGGCCACGTGCCCTCGACCGCCATCAACTCGATGATCGCGGCGCTGACTGCGCTGCTGTTCTCCTACAACCGGATTGTTCTCTCCAACGAGCGCTCGGCCAGCGAGGGCAATGTCGAGTTCGATGGGCGCGAGGCCAACCACCAGCATTCCAAGTCGATCGATTTCGAGAACCTGATCGCCAAAGTGCTCGAGCACGCCACCGGCGGCAGCCTCAGCTATTTCTCGCTGCTGCGCCCCTACTCCGAGGCGAAGATCGCCACGCTGTTCGCCCGGGTGAGCCGCTTCGATCACGTGTTTTCGAGCTGCAACGAGAACTTCAAGCTCGCCGGCCATGACGGCCCGCTCTGGTGCGGCAAGTGCCCCAAGTGCCACTTCGTGTTCCTGATCTTCGCCCCGATCATGGAGAAGCAACGTTTGGTCGGCATCTTCGGCCAGAACCTCCTGAGCCAGCCCTCCCATGAGCGCTCGTTCCGCGAGCTCACTGGCCTCGCCGGCCAGAAGCCCTGGGAATGCGTCGGCGAAATCGAGGAAGCGGCAGCCTGCCTCTGGGCCCTGACCAAGCTGCCGCAATGGGCAGATGAGCCAATCGTTTCAATGCTGAAGCCGGATCTCTTGACTCAATATGGCAGCCAGCGCCTCGAAGACGCTCTTGCCGAACTCATGATCGATAGCCCAGAACACCTCATCCCGAAGGACATCTTCGAGCGAGTCGCCCCGCATGCGCTTTGACGAACCCGTGCTGCTCTACGGCGCCGGCCGCGAGGCCCGCTCCACCCGCGCCTTCATTGAGGCCCGCTCCCCGCACACCAAGGTGTACGTCACCGTCGACAGCGGCGAAGCCGATATCGACGATGCCACCTTCATCGCGCCCGCCGACCTGACGCAGGCCATCGAAGCGCGGCTGTTTGCGACCATCGTCAAGAGCCCCGGCGTGTCGCGCTACCGCCCGGTCTTCGCCATGGCGCGCGAAGCCGGCATTGCCGTCACCTCCAACCTCAACCTCTGGGGCGAGGCCTATCGCGACGGGCGCAAGGTCATCGCGATTTCCGGCACCAAGGGCAAATCCACCACCGCCACCCTGGTGCACCTGATGCTGGTTGAATCCGGCCTCGATGCCGGGCTCGCCGGCAATGTCGGCCTCGCGCCGCTGGAAATTGCCGACAAGCACCCGATCGTGGTGTTCGAGCTTTCGAGCTACCAGACCGCCGACATGGCGTTCACTCCCGATATCGCGGCGATCACCAACCTCTCGCCCGAACACACCGACTGGCACCGCAGCGTCGAGCGCTATTACCAGGACAAGCTCAACCTGATCGACCGCGACGCGCCTTTCCCGGTAGCGCTGGGCGTCGGCGCGCTGGGCAACCCGCTGGTGATGGAAGCGCTACGCGACGTGAAGCGCCTGATCCCGCCGCTGGCGCCGTTCATTCACGACCGCATCGCCGGCGCCGCAGCCCGCTCCCGCCTCAAGGGCGAGCACAACCTGAATAACGCTCTGCTCGCCGCGGCCATCGCCACGAAGGCCGGCGCCGACCTCGAGGGCGTGGTGCGCGGCATCGCCAAGTTCACCCCGCTGCCGCACCGGCTCGAAGAGCACCAGGTCGGCGATGTGACCTTCGTCAACGACTCGATCTCGACCACGCCGGAAGCCACCAAGGCGGCGCTCGCCGCCTATGAAGGCAGCCGCATCGCGCTGATCGCCGGCGGTCACGAGCGCCACCAGGATTATTCCGAGCTCTCGCAGCTCCTCGCGCCCCGCGGTGTCACTGTGCTGGTCTGCCTGCCGGTGACCGGCGACCGCCTCGCCACCCTCACCTATGCCGCCGCCCCCGAGATCGAGGTGATCGAAGCCGGGACGCTCGAAGATGCCGTCAAGGCGCTGGCCGGACGGCAGTCGAAGTTCGAGACGGTGATCCTCTCGCCGGGCGCGCCGAGCTATGGCCAGCTCGAAACCGCCGGCAAGGTGTTCAAGAATTTCGAGGAACGCGGCGCCGCTTTCGTCCGGCTCGCCGGCACCTATTTCGGGGCCAAGGCGTGAGGCACGCCACTCACCCCCCACTCGGTGTCATTCCCGCGAAAGCGGGAACCTCTGCTTTCATGGCGGCGGCACCACCGCAAACGGAGGTCCCCGCCTTCGCGGGGATGACCCTGTGGGTGGCTGCGAACGCAGTCGACGCATGACGATCGCCTATGCTTACCTGGCGGTCGCCATCGTCGCTGAAGTGATTGCCACCACCGCGCTCCGCGCTGCCGACGGCTTCACCCAGCTCTGGCCGTCGCTGATCTCGATCGTCGGCTACGTCGTCGCCTTCTACTTCCTGTCGCTGACGCTACGCAGCATGCCGGTCGGCATCGCCTACGCCATCTGGTCGGGCGTCGGCATCGTGCTGATCTCGCTGGCCGGCTGGCTGATCTACAAACAGCTGCTCGACCTGCCGGCCCTGATCGGCATGGGCCTGATCATGGCCGGGGTGATCGTCATCAACCTGTTCTCGAAGACGGCCGTGCACTAGTTGCTCCCCTCCCCCTTGAGGGG
>Ga0209902_100666_pt1 | contig 30468 bp, 34 predicted proteins | sample FECB27metaG_FD_188304 | JGI IMG/M metagenome (GOLD analysis project Ga0209902, IMG submission 188304) | Cyanobacterial communities from the Joint Genome Institute, California, USA - FECB-27 (SPAdes) (version 2) | ecosystem: Environmental > Aquatic > Thermal springs > Hot (42-90C) > Microbial mats...
AGCGCCGCGACAACGTCGATATCGGCATCGCGCTCAGCAACAGCTTTGGCTTCGGCGGGACGAACGCTACGCTGGTGTTCCAGCATCCGGACGCCTGATCCCGCGGGGGCTTCGTGCCCGCCTCACCCCCCCTCCCAACCTCCCCCGTCCAGGGGGAGGTGCCGATCCAGTACTGGTCTTCGATCGTGCCACAAGCACCGGCAGACACCCTCCCCTCGACGGGGAGGGTTGGGGAGGGGTGCGCAGCGAGCTGGATGTAGCTGACGTTACCCCAGCATCTCCACCGCCAGCGCCAGCACGCGCTTGAACGCCGTCATATCGGTCAGTTCCTGCCCGACCGCCGCGTCACCCACCACCACGGCGCCGCCGCGGTTCACTACGCCGCCATGCAGCATCAGGTTGTCGATGAAGCCGAGATCCTCGATCAGGATATGATCGGGGCCGCGCGGCTTGCCCTCGGCATCGGCGTACCACTCGCCATTGAAGTGGTCGCGGGTGCGGGCGCCGTGGTCGGCCTTGACGTTGGTATAGGCGAAGGCGGGCTTGCCCTGGGCGCACATGAAGCCGAGCTCGAAACAGGTGCCGGTGTCCGCGGCGATGCCGCGGAACGGCGTCAGGTTGGCGATGATCGCATCGGCCGAGTGCATCAGCTTTTCATCGATGGCGCTGATCGCCAGCCCGAGCTCCCATTTGCTGTTGGTCGGCGGGAACTCGAGGTCGCCGGGCGACACCGGCACGAGACCCGCCTCGCGGGTCAGCGCAATCTTCAGGTCGAGGATTTCGCGGGCATTGGGCAGAAAGACTTCCGGGCCGGCGAGATAGACGGATTTGGGCATGATGGCTCGTTCAGATGGCGTCAGTGACTGGAATGGCCGGCTTGCGGGGCAGCCCCGCTGACCCCGAGGTCAGCTCCGCTGACCAGGTCGCCGCCGACAAAAGTCGCGGCGATGTTCGGCCGGCTCGCAGTGTAGAGGATTTGCTCAAGCCGTTCAGCCGGTTCGGCCCCGAACAGCCGGACTGTCCCCGCCTCCGCGGCGGGGTCGATGAGCAGCGCATCGAAGTGATAGCCGGGGCGGAACATGCCGACCGGCAGATCGAGCGCCTCGCCGCCACCTGCGGTGGCGAGGTGGAAGGCGGTGAGCATGTCGATGCGCGAGTTGGGGACGCCGCGCGTTTCACGTGAATCCCTCGCGTCGACCCCGTCCTCGAGCAGGCGGGAAGCCTGGGCGGTGGCGCGACAGGCCTCCAGCATCGAGCCGGAGGGCCCACCGGAAATATCGGTGCCGAGCCCGACATAGAGGCCCTTTTCCAGCGCCCGACGCAGCGGGAAGACGGCGTTGCCGAAATACATGTTGGAGAGGGCGCAATGCGCGACGCCGGCCCCAGCGGCGCGGACCATCGCCATATCGTCGTCGGTCAAAAACACCGAATGGGCCAGCACGGTCTTGCGGCCCAGCAGCCCGAAGCCGTCGAGCGCCGCGGTGTCGGTCTCGCCGTAGCGATCGAGCGCATAGCCATGCGCCCAGTCGCTCTCCGAACAATGGGTCTGCACGTGGCAACCGCACTCCGCCGCCAGCTTGCCGAGGCCGGCGAGCGCTGCGTCGGTGCAGGACGGAATGAAGCGCGGGGTGATCACCGGCAGCACCCGGTCATTGTCGGGCAGCGCCCGGATATGGTCGATGACCGCCCGGGTATCGGCGACCGCCAGCTCGGCCGAGGCGTCGCGGTAATAATCCGGGCAACTCGCCGGATCATCCATCACCACTTTGCCGACCAGCGCCCGCTGGCCCTGCTCGAGACAGATCTGCGCCAACAGCTCCGTGGCCTCGCGGTGCACGGTGGCGAAATAGAGCGCCGTGGTGGTGCCCGAGGCGAGGAGATCGGCGACCAGTGTTTCGTAGCGCTCCTGGGCGAACGCGAGGTCGGCGTACTGCGCCTCGAGCGGGAAGGTGTATTTGCCCAGCCAGACTTCCAGCGGCACGTCGAGCGCCATGCCGAGCTGTGGGTATTGCGGCGCGTGGATGTGGAGATCGACAAAACCCGGCAGCATCAGCTGTCCGGCCGGCAGTTCGATGGTTCCCTCCGGCACACCGTCGGCGGCCCGACCGACGCTGGTGATGGTGCCGTCGCTGCCGATGGTGATCACTGCATCGCGCAGCACCTCGAGCTCGCCGCGCACCGGTGCATGGACGAAGCTGCCGCGGACGCTGCGCCCACGCAGCCCGCTCACCAGACCACCTTGTGCTGCTCGCCGGTCTGCACGTTGACGAAGCCCTCGGGCGCCAGTTCGCTCGGCGCCACCAGCACCCAGCGCCAGGGCGAGCAGGTGAGCGTCGCGAATTTCAGGAACTCCGGGAAACCGGGCTTCCAGAGGTTGAGCGCCGAGGGCTTGTACATCCACTCGACCGCTTCGGCCGCGCGGTAGAAGGCCTGCATGTCGGCATCGAAGGCTTCGGCCGAACGCGCCGTCATCAGCCCGCCGATCTCGAAGCGCATCTCGGCGACCACTTCGCCCTTGTGCACCAGCACCCAGCCGCCATCGATCTCCTGCAGCCGGTTCACCGCCTTGGCCATCGCCGCGTCGGAGGAGCCGATGCACCAGACATTGTGGCTGTCATGCGCCACCGAGGAGGCAAGCGCGGTGTCGGGATCGGCCGGACCGCAGCCGGTCCAGAACATCTTCGCCACCGCGCCATCGCCGCGATAGCGGTCGACCAGCGCCCATTTGGTGATCAGCCGCTCGGTGTCGCGCTGCACCAGCCCATCGACCACCGGCAGCGCTTCGACCAGGAAATCCTCGTTCCAGTGGAATGGCCTGAGGATAGCCGCCTGCATGGTGTGGCGGCCCGGCTCGGCCTGGATGGCGAAATCCTCGGCGGCGAGGACGCGCCCGATGTTCATGGTCTTCCTCGCCCAGTCCGGCCAATCGATCGCGGCCAGCGGGCCGAGGAACTGCTTGCCCTCGGAGACCAGCTGGCCGTCGGCGTAAACGTGCCGGATCGACAGAGTCTTGACGTCGTCGAGCAATACTATGTCGGCATAGCGTCCCGGCGAGATCGAGCCGACCCACTGGTCGATGCGCATGTGCCGGGCCGGGTTGATGGTGGCGCACTGGATGGCAATCTCGGGCGCGAGACCGTACTCGATGGCGTGCCGCACGTTGTAGTCGGCGGCGCCTTTCTCCAGCGTTTCGGAGGCCGAGCGGTCGTCGGTGGTAAAAGCGATGTTCGACCAGTCGGTGAGCCGCTCGATCAGGCCTGGAAGTATGACGTCATAGGAGAACGGACGGAGCTCGGTGAAGATGCCGTGGCTCAGCCGCTCCCAGGCTTCCTCCAGCGCCCAGACCTCATGGTCGGACGAGATGCCGGCAGCGGCGAAAGCCGAGAGATCGTGCGGATCGATCAGGCCGGAGCCGTGCCCCTCGACCACGCCGCGCATCTCCATGGTGGCGCCGATCATGCCCCACATGCGGATGTAGCCGGGGTTTTCGGGGTTCCATACCGAGGGCCAATCCATCACCTCGTCGAGGCTGACGGTGCCCATGTCATGGGCGAGGAACTCGCGCTGCTCCTCGTAGCCATAATAGCCGCCCGACTCTTCCCAGGCGCTGGGCGGCACGGCCGAGCCGGGCTGGATGAAGATCTTCAGCGGCGAGCCGGCAAGGCGGGATTTCTGCCAGAACTCCTGGTTCTTGCCGCCGTTGACATTGGCGAACTCATGGCTCGCCTCGCAGGTCCAGGTATTGCCGCGCGGCAGCACCAGGGCCGCCTCGAACTCCGGGGTGATATGGGTCGATTCGATGTGCTTGTGCACCTCGCCGAAGCCCGGTACGGCGCTGAGCTCGGGGTAGCTCACCCGCGCCTGCGCCTCGCCCTTGTAGCTGCCGCGCGGGCCGACAAAGGCGATGCGGCGACCGGAGACGACGATCTCCTGGTCCCCGAGCCAGTGCCGCGAATGCACCGAGAGCAGCCTGCCGACCTCGATCACCAGATCGGCCGGGCGTTTGGCCAGCGCCACCAGCGTCAGATGCTGGCGAATGGAAACTTCGTCCTCGGCGTTGAGGATCAGGTCGTCGGGCAGGTGCATAGGCGGATTCCGGTGGCGCAACCGCGTTAGTAAAGCGGTTTACGAGAGCGAGCGCAATGCGCCGCAATGAGGGACGTACGGCAAAGCGGTGAGCAATCTCTGTCCAGCGCCGACGCTTGCTCGCGGCAGTGCATTTTGCCATAAGCTGCCGGCCTCGACCCCATCCAGCGAGGACAAGCCGCGATGAGCCAGATTGCCATTTTCAGTGGTAGCTCTCATCCCGACCTCGCGGCACAGATCTGCGCCGAGCTCGGCGTGCCGCTGCTGCCGACGCGGGTGAAGCGCTTCTCCAATGACTGCATCGAAGTGCAGCTGCAAGCCAATTGCCGTGAGCAGGACGTGTTCCTGATCCAGACGCTGAGCGCGCCGGTACAGGATCACCTGGTCGAACTGCTGCTGATGCTCGACGCGGCGCGTGGCGCCTCGGCGGCTCGTATCACCGCGGTGATCCCGCATTATGCCTATGCCCGCTCCGACAAGAAGGATGCGCCACGCATCTCTATCGGCGGCCGCATGGTCGCCGACCTCTTGCAGACCGCCGGCGCCAACCGGGTGCTGACCATGACGCTGCACTCGCCGCAGGTGCATGGGTTCTTCAGCGTACCGGTCGATCACCTGCATGCGCTGGGTGAGCTGGCCGAATATTTCCAGCGCTACGATATGGGCAATGCGGTGGTGGTATCGCCGGACCTCGGCAACGCCAAGAACGCCGCGGCCTTCGCCAAGCGGCTCGGCGTGCCGGTGGCGGCGGGCGCCAAGGAGCGGATCAGCGACAGCGAAGTGCGGATCACCGCGATCATCGGCGAGGTCGAGGGGCGCGACGTCATCGTCCTCGACGACGAGATCGCCAGCGGCGGCTCGATGGTCGAGCTGCTGCGGCATTTGCGGCAGCACGGCGCACGCTCGGTGCGCATCGCCTGCACGCACGGCATCTTCGCCAACGATGCGATCGCACGGCTGGCGGCAGAGCCCGATGTGCTGGAGATCGTCTGCACCGACACCCTGCCAATCGCCGCGGCGCGCCGCCAGCCCAAGCTGACCGTGCTGTCGATCGCCCCGGCGCTGGCCGAAGCGATGCGCCGGATCAACAGCGGCGAATCGGTCAGCACGCTGTTCCATGCCGAGCAGCCGGCGCCGACAGTGACGCGGCTTCGGGCTTAGGCGGGCGCGAGCCCTTCCTGCGGGTGGCTGACCCCAAACGTCCCTCCTCACCGGTGTCATCCCAGCGAAAGCTGGGACCCAGCTATCAGCTGGTGCGGGCGGTGAGATGGGTCCCAGCTTTCGCTGGGATGACATCGAGTCTGGTGATGCTGCGGTGGCCAATTGCTACCGCAGGGGCGATAGAAGCAGAACCTAGCTTAAGCCGCCAGATCGGCGACGACTGCATCCAGCACCGGCCAGCCCTTGTCGGTGACCCGGATAAAACCGTTGGGCAGGGTTTCGACGAAGCCGATCGAGCGCAGCTCGTTGATCTGGCGTTCGGAAATGGCGCGGCCGGAGATCTTCTGGAAGCGGCGCGGGTCGATGCCTTCGCGCAGCCGCAGCCCCATGACCAGCAGTTCGTCGCCTTCTTCTTCCCAGGTCAGGATGTCGTCGGTGACCATGCCGTGGCCGCGCGCCTGCACGCGCTTCTGCCAGTCGAACGGCATCTTCTCGGTCGCCGTGGCGTGGCGCTGGTTGTTGATCAAGAGCCGCCCATGCGCACCGGGGCCGACGCCGACATATTCGCCGTAGCGCCAGTAGATCAGGTTGTGGCGGCTCTCCTGGCCAGGGCGGGCGTGGTTGGAGATTTCGTAGGCCGGCAGACCCGCCTGCTGAGTCAGCTCCTGTGTCATCTCGTAGAAGTCGGCGCTCAGGTCCTCGTCCGGCATCTTCAGCTTGCCGGCGCGGAACAGGTCGTAATAGCGCGTGCCCATCTCGATGGTGAGCTGGTAGAGCGAGACGTGCCCGGCTTCCGCCAGCCACAGCGCCTCGGTCAGCTCGTCCTGCCATTCGTCCAGCGTCTGGCGCGGGCGGGAGTAGATCAGATCGAAGCTCGAGCGCGGGAAGATCGACTGCGCCAGGCGCACCGCGGCGATGGCTTCATCGACCGAGTGCCGGCGGCCGAGTTCGGCCAGCGGACCCTCGCGCAACGACTGCACCCCGAGCGAAACGCGGTTGACGCCGGCGGAGCGATAGCCGCGGAAGCGGTCGGCCTCGACCGAGGTGGGGTTGGCTTCGAGAGTGATTTCCGCCCGCGGGTCGATCACCCAGTGCCGGGCGATGGCATCGATGATGCCCTCGACCGAGCGCGGATCCATCAGTGAGGGCGTACCGCCGCCAAAAAAGATCGACTGCACGGTGCGGCCCGGCGTCTGCTTGGCGAAGTGCGCCAGCTCGGCAGCGTAGGATTCGACATAGGTCTGTTCGTCGAACTCGCCGCGGTGCACATGCGAGTTGAAATCGCAGTACGGGCACTTAGCGGCGCAGAACGGCCAATGCACGTAGACCCCGAACAGGCCGTTGGAGCGCGGATCGACGGAGTTGTGGCCGAACGTTTCAGTGCTCAACGCCACCTCCCAGTGCATCGTCGACGAAGCTGGCGAAGGCGCGGGCCCGATGCGACAGACCGACCTTGCCCGGGGCCCAGGAGTGCTTGGCCTCGGACGGCATCTCGCCGAAGGTGATGTCGTAGCCGTCGGGCATGAACACCGGATCGAAGCCAAAGCCCTTGTCGCCGCGCGGCGGCCAGACCAGCGTGCCCTCCGCCTTGCCGACGTAGATCACCTCACGCCCATCGGGGTGGGCAAGGCAGAGCGTAGCGTTGAAAGCGCCGCGGCGCTCACCTGGCGTGGTGGCGCCGACGGCCTGCAGCGCATCTTCGACGCGGCGCATGCCGACCATGTAGTCGCGCCCGCCATGCGCCGAGGAGCCAGCCCAGTTGGCGGTGTAGACGCCGGGCTGGCCGCCGATGGCATCGACCGACAGGCCGGAATCGTCGGCTAGCGCGATAGTGTTGGCAGCGGCCGCGGCGGCATGCGCCTTGATCCGGGCGTTCTCGATGAAGGTGGTGCCGGTCTCTTCCGGCTCGGGCAGGCCGAGCTCGCCGGCCGAAACCAGGTCGAGCCCGAACGGCGCCAGCAGTTCCTTGAACTCGGCGAGCTTGCCCGCATTGTGGGTCGCCAGCACCAGCCGGTCGCCGCGCCGCAATGTGAGCTTGTCTGCCATTATGCGGTCTTTCCTTGTGGCATGACCTTTGTCCGAAAACCGTTGCCGCTTTTCGGGGTCATGCCAATGCCGCCTGTTGCATGGCGGTGAGCTCGCCGATCCCCTGCTCGGCCAGCCGCATCAGGCTGTCGAGCTCATCGCGGCTGAACGGCACGTGTTCGGCGGTGCCCTGGATCTCGACGAACTTGCCGGTGCCGGTCATGACGAAATTGGCATCGGTGTGCGCCTCGACATCCTCGAGATAATCGAGATCGAGCACCGGGGTGCCGCGGTAGATGCCGCAGGAAATAGCGGCGACCGAATCGCGCAGCACCGGGCCCTTGGTGAGGCCACGGGCTTCGAGCCACTTGATGGCATCGGCCAGCGCCACATAGGCGCCGGTGATCGAGGCGGTGCGGGTGCCGCCATCGGCCTCGAGCACGTCGCAATCGAGAGTGATCTGGTTCTCGCCCAGCGCCTGCATGTCGACCACGGCGCGGAGCGAACGGCCGATCAGGCGCTGGATTTCCTGGGTGCGGCCACTCTGCTTGCCCTGCGCGGCTTCGCGCTTGGTGCGCGAGCCGGTGGCGCGCGGCAGCATGCCGTACTCGGCGGTGACCCAGCCCATGCCGGAGCTGCGGCGCCAGGAGGGAAGCGTGGTTTCGACCGAAGCGGTGACGAACACCTTGGTCGAGCCGAAGCTGACGAGGCAGCTGCCTTCGGCCTTGGGAGCGACATTGCGTTCGAGCGTTACGGCCCGCATCTGGTCTGGCTGGCGTCCGGAGGGCCGCATATGGTCAAATCACTCGTTCTTGGAAAAAGCTGTTAACCGCCTCTTAACCCTGACCGCCCCCTCGAACAAGCAGCGCTAGCTTGGCGGCACAAGCCTTTCCGCCTAAATGGTGAACATGGCCGATCGCACAAAAGCTCCCGAAGACGTGCTCGCGGTGCTCAACGCCCGCAGCCAGGACATCTTTCGCAAGCTGGTGGAGCGCTATCTCGACACCGGCACGCCGGTGGCGTCGCGCGACCTGGCGCGCATGCTGAGCGTGGGCTTAAGCCCCGCGTCGGTGCGTAATGTGATGGCCGATCTCGAGGATCTGGGGCTGATCGCCTCGCCACATACCTCGGCCGGCCGGCTGCCGACGCAGCAGGGGCTGCGCTTCTTCGTCGACGCCATGCTGGAAGTGGGCGCCGTGAACGAGGACGAAAAGGCGGCAATCGCCAAGCAGATCCAGGGGCCGGCGGTGCACGGCCAGATCGAGGACCTGCTGACCGAGGCGAGCCAGCTGCTCAGCGGGCTCAGCCACGGCGCCGGGGTGGTGATCGCGCAGAAATCCGACCTGGTGCTGAAGCATATCGAGTTCATCCGGCTCGATGCCGAGCGCGCCATGGTGGTGCTGGTGGGCGAGGATGGCTCGGTCGAGAACCGCGTGCTGCCGCTGCCGCCGGGACTGACGGCGAGCGCCCTGACGCAGGCCTCGAACTACCTGGCGCATTTTGCGGTGGGCAAGACCTTGAACGAGACGCGGAAGGCCCTGCAGACGCAGCGCGAAGCCACCGTGCATGAGCTCGACGAACTGACGCACAAGCTGGTGGATGCGGGGCTCGCGACGCTTTCCGGCTCAGGCAGCGCCTCGCCGCCGACGGTGATCGTGCGCGGCCGGGCCAACCTCATCAACGACACCATGGCGTCGGAAGAGCTGAGCCGGGTGCGGCAACTGTTTGACGAGCTCGAGAGCCGCGACGGGCTGATCGAGCTGCTCGGCGATACCGAGACGGCGCAAGGGGTGAAGATCTTCATCGGCTCGGAGAACAAGCTGTTCTCGCTCTCGGGTTCGTCGGTGATCCTCTCGCCTTATAAGGACGCCAACCAGAAGGTGGTGGGGGTGCTCGGCGTCATCGGGCCGACCCGGCTCAACTACGCCCGCATCGTGCCGGTGGTCGATTACACCGCCAATGTGGTTTCGGCGATGATGGCCAGAAAGAGCTGAGCGCAGGGGCTGAGGCCGGACACGGAACCTTTCCTAGGCTTGAATCTTATCGCTCATTGGCCGATATGCGGGGCAAACGCGATCAGCGACAAAATCCAAGGTCCCAATGAACGACGATACGAACAAGCCCGAGGACGACAAGGCCGCTCCCACCGCGACCGAGACCCAGGCCACCAAGCCAGACGAGAAGACTGCCGACGCGGCAACGACGCCCGATCCGATTGAGGCCCTCAAGGCCGAGAACCAGGACATGCGCGACAAGCTGCTGCGCACCATCGCCGAGATGGAAAACCTGCGCAAACGCACCGAGCGCGAGATCTCCGACACCCGGTCCTATGCCATCGCCGGCTTTGCCCGCGACATGCTGACCGCTACCGATTCGCTTTCCCGCGCCTTGATGGTGCTGCCAGCCGAGGCGCGCGACAGCTCCGATGCGACCACCCGGTCGCTGATCGAGGGCATCGAGATGACCGAGCGCGAGATGCAGCGGCTGCTCGCCAAGCACGGCGTCAAGCCGATCGAGGCGGAAGGCCAGAAGTTCGACCCGCACAAGCACCAGGCGATGTTCGAGGTCCCCGACCCGTCACGCCCGGAAGGCACCGTGGTGCAGGTGGTGCAGGCCGGCTTCGCCATCGGCGACCGCGTGCTGCGTCCGGCCATGGTCGGTGTGGCCAAGGGCGGCGGCGCCAATGGCGCCCCGGCCGAGGGCACGATCGACAAGAGCGTCTGATTTCACCTTGCCGGTGATGTCGAAAAGGGCGCTCCGGCGCCCTTTTTCTTTACCCACGACTTCTGCCCGATGACCTTCTTGCCCGACGACGGAGGACCGCGATGGACAGCCTCTACGACGATGCCGAACTCTACGACCTCGTGGCGCCACCGGACCCGGCGATGGAGCGCTTTTACGTCGAGGCGGCGGGTGGGCCGGGACAGCGTGTGCTGGAACTCGCCTGCGGCTCCGGTCGCTTCACCGCGCCGCTGGCGGCGAGCGGGGCGCTGGTGATCGGCGGCGACCTCTCGCAAACCATGCTGGCGCGGGCCCGCGTCGCGGTGGCGGAGCGCGGCGTGTCGGCCGATTTCGTCGAGCTCGACATGCGGGACTTCGTGCTCGGCCGGCATTTCGACGCCATCGTCATCACCGCCAACTCACTGATGCACTTGCACAGCCGCGCTGACTTCGCACGCGCCTGCTCGACCATCCGCCAACACCTGGCGCCCGGCGGCCGGCTGCTGTTCGACGTGTTTGTGCCGAGTGCGCGGCTGCTCAGCCTGCCGGCCGGCCAGCGCGAGCTGCTCGGGGTATTTCGGCATCCGCAGCTGGGCGAGGTCCGCATCGAGGAAACCATCAGCTACGATCCAATCACCCAGGTGAGCCGGGCCGACTGGTACTGGTCCACCGCCGAGCGCCGGGATTTTCGCCACACCCCGCTGGAGCTGCGGCAGATCTTTCCGCAGGAGCTGCCAGTGCTGCTGGAAGCGGGTGGATTGCGGCTGGTGGAGCGGTTCGGCGATTTCGACCGTACCCCGCTGACGGCGGCGAGCCATCGGCAGGTTTGTATCTGTTCGGCAATGGTGTGAACGCTGGCGGCGCCCCCTCGCCCGGCGCTGCGCGCCGACCTCTCCCCCCAGGGGAGGGGTGATCCAGAGCTAGTTCGCCGCCGAAACCACCAGGTCAGGGCAGGTCGTGACGTCGTATTTGGCGCCGGGCTTGCCCATCTCATCGACGACGCGGCTGTCATAGGCGTCGCGCAGGGCGGTGATCGCCACGTCGTCGTTGCCTTCGGCTTCCAGCATCATGTCGGCGCGGGCGGCGAGGTCGTCGGACCAGGCGCCGTACTCGTCGCCCTCGGCGTCGTTGCCCGAATCATAGGCGTCGGTGGAGAGCCAGTAGAAGGCGCTGCCGCACCAGAGCAGCCGGTCGGCGGCGGCCGAGGGCTCGCCCGCCGCGGCCGGCAGGGCCAGCAGCCCGATCAGCAATCCCCCAAGCGCAGCCCGCAGCATGTTGTCCTCAGGCCAATCTCTTCCTCAGGCGATATCGCCGGCGACGATCCGCTTGACCCCGGCGGCGTTCATATCGGCCCAGGCCTGGGCCAGCGACCCCGAGGTATCGATGGCGCGGCAGGCGTCCTCGATCACGTAGGTCTCAAAGCCAGCATTGGCCGAATCGACTGCCGTCCAGTTGACGCAGAAATCGGTGGCGAGGCCAGCGATGAACAGCCGCTTGAATTTTCGCTCGCGCAAGTAGCCTTCGAGCCCGGTCTTGGTCCTGCGGTCGGCCTCCTGGAAGCCGGAGTAGGAATCGACCACTTCGTGGTAGCCCTTGCGGATCACCAGCTGGGTGTGGGGCAGCTCGATATCGGTCGAGAATTCCGCGCCATGCGTATCCCAGACGCAGTGGTCGGGCCACAGCACCTGCGGACCATAGGGCAATTCCATGATCTCGAACGGGGTGGCGCCGGCATGACTCGAGGCGAACGAGATGTGGCCGCGCGGATGCCAGTCCTGGGTCATGGCGACGTTTTCGAAACGCCGGCCGAGCCGGTTGATCGGGATGATGATCTCGTCACCGCCGGCAACGGCAAGCTTGCCGCCGGGGAGAAAATCATATTGCAGGTCGACCACGAGGAAGAGGTCGTCGGAACGGGGCGTGAGGGCCATGCGGGTCTTATCTATCTCATTGGCCGATGAGGGCCGAACAATCCTGAAATGAATAGGCGGCGCCATCGCTGGCCCTGCCAGTGCCGTTGACGACGCGACCGATGGAGTCTTCGAGGTCGCCCCGGTAGTCGGCCAGCGCGTCGTCGGTGTAGCCGGCCTCGAGGTAGATCGGGATAGCGCGCTGCAGCAGCAAGGCCCCGCCATCGGCATAGACCTTGGCGGAGGCGAGCTTTTCCGGCGTGGCATCAGCCGGCGCGTCGCGGGTCATCAGTTCGAAGGCGGTGCCGCACCACATGTCCATCTGCGCCTCGGCCGGCACTTCCTGCGCCAGCGCGGCGACGGGGAGCAGCGGGACCGCGAGCAGCGGGGCGATGACAAGGAACCTCAGCACAGTCGTGTTCCCTTGGGCGGTAGCGAGAGTTGGGCGGCAACGAGAGGCGGCAACGAGCGCTTCTTAGACCATAACCGGGGCTGCAACGACAAGCCGCGTCGGCGCTCCGCCCCACCCGGCGGCGGCTGGTGAGATTTCTCTAACCATGGCGGTAGCCAGCCTTTGAGACATAATAGACTAAATTGCTAAGTGAGGCTCAGGCGCCGCTTCCCGTGCGCCTGGGTTTCGGTGATCGCGGGGTCGAACCGGAAGTTCCCCCGAGCATGCCGACCCCGCATTTTCTGGGGGTTCCATTGAAATTGTCGATCCTGGGTGGCGCTGCTGCCCTGCTGCTGGTGCTGCCGGGCGCCGCACTGGCCGAAGACCTGACCTTCACCTTGACCAACAATTCGTCCTATGCGGTCAAGAGCCTGTTCACCTCGCCGGCCGATGTCGAAACCTGGGAGGAGGACGTGTTCGCCGACAAGTACCTGCCGGCCGGCAACTTCGTCGATGTCACCATCGGCGATGGCCGCGAGCAATGCGTCTACGACATGAAGTTCATACTGGAGGACGATTCCGAGTTCATCGAACCGGCGGTGGACCTCTGCGAGCTGGGTGAATACACCCTCAGCGACGCGACCTGACGGGATTCGGCCGGGCGCAGTGGTGCTGCGCCCGCCACCATACGTTTCTGTAGATCCGGGACGACAAAGCGAACTGGCGAGGGTGAGTTCCCGCCAAAAGCCGGGACTTTGTGCCCGGACTACGCTTGCACCCCCAAAAGCCCCCTCCTATATAGCGCTCAAGGCCCGGTGACGGGTCAATTTCAACACGGGAACCCGGACACCCGCGAGGGATCAGGAACTGCCGGATGGGGTTTCATCCGGGTTCGCCAGGAAAGAGGCAGTAGGTAATGGGTAAAGTCATCGGAATCGACCTCGGTACGACCAACAGCTGCGTCGCCGTCATGGACGGTGCGACGCCGAAGGTTATCGAGAACGCGGAAGGCGCGCGCACCACGCCCTCCATGGTCGCCTTCACCAAGGACGGCGAGCGCCTCGTCGGCCAGCCGGCCAAGCGCCAGGCGGTCACCAACCCGGAAGGCACGCTGTTCGCGGTCAAGCGCCTGATCGGTCGGCGCTACAACGACCCGATGGTCGAAAAGGACAAGGGCCTGGTGCCCTTCAAGATCGTCAACGCCGACAATGGCGATGCCTGGGTCGAGGTCGAGAGCAAGAAGTACTCTCCCTCGGAAGTCTCGGCGATGATCCTGACCAAGATGAAGGAAACCGCCGAATCGTATCTCGGCGAGAACGTCACGCAGGCGGTGATCACCGTGCCGGCGTATTTCAACGACTCGCAGCGGCAGGCCACCAAGGACGCCGGCAAGATTGCTGGCCTGGAAGTGCTCCGCATCATCAACGAGCCGACGGCGGCAGCGCTGGCCTACGGTCTCGACAAGAAGAACACCGGCACCATCGCGGTCTATGACCTGGGCGGCGGTACCTTCGATATTTCCGTGCTGGAGATCGGCGACGGCGTGTTCGAGGTGAAGTCGACCAACGGCGACACCTTCCTCGGCGGCGAAGATTTCGACATGCGCCTCGTCGATTACCTGGCGGCCGAGTTCAAGAAGGACCAGGGCATTGATCTCAGGAGCGACAAGCTGGCGCTGCAGCGCCTGAAGGAAGCGGCTGAGAAGGCCAAGATCGAGCTCTCGAGCTCGACGCAGACCGAAATCAACCTGCCCTTCATCACCGCCGATGCCTCGGGCCCGAAGCACCTGACGCTGAAGCTGACCCGTTCCAAGCTTGAAAGCCTCGTCGACGACCTGATCCAGAAGACCGTCGACCCGTGCCGCCAGGCGCTCAAGGATGCGGGCGTGTCGGCTGCGCAGATCGACGAAGTGGTGCTGGTCGGCGGCATGAGCCGCATGCCCAAGGTCCAGGAAGTGGTCAAGCAGCTGTTCGGCAAGGAGCCGCACAAGGGTGTCAACCCGGATGAAGTGGTCGCCATGGGCGCCGCCATCCAGGCCGGCGTGCTGCAGGGCGACGTCAAGGACGTGCTGCTGCTCGACGTGACCCCGCTCAGCCTCGGCATCGAAACGCTGGGTGGCGTGTTCACCCGCCTGATCGACCGCAACACGACAATCCCGACCAAGAAGAGCCAGACCTTCTCGACCGCCGAGGACAACCAGAACGCGGTGACCATCCGCGTGTTCCAGGGCGAGCGCGAGATGGCCGCCAACAACAAGCTGCTCGGCAATTTCGACCTCGCCGGCATTCCTCCGGCGCCGCGCGGCGTGCCGCAGATCGAAGTCACCTTCGATATCGACGCCAACGGCATCGTCAACGTTTCGGCCAAGGACAAGGGCACCGGCAAGGAGCAGCAGATCCGCATCCAGGCCTCGGGTGGTCTGTCGGACGCCGATATCGAGCGCATGGTCAAGGAAGCCGAGCAGAACGCCGACGCTGACAAGAAGAAGCGTGAAGCTGTGGAAGCCAAGAACCAGGGCGAATCGCTGATCCACTCGACCGAGAAGTCGTTGAAGGACTATGGCGACAAGGTCACCGCCGAAGAGAAGGCTGCCATTGAGACGGCGATCGCCGAGCTCAAGGCCGTGCTGGAAGGTGACGACGCCGACGCGATCAAGGAGAAATCCGCGACGCTGGCCGAGGCTTCGATGAAGCTGGGCGAGGCGATGTACAAGCAGAGCCAGGCGGAAGCCGAGGCCAAGGCCGAAGGCGGCGAACAGCCGGCCGACGACGATGTGGTCGACGCCGAGTTCGAAGAGGTCAAAGACGACAAGCGGTCGGCTTGATCTGTAGACTCTGGAGTTTGGGAAGGGCCTGGCCACCGCCGGGCCCTTTTCGTTTCACGTGAATCAGGCCGCAATCTTGCCGCAGCTTGGTCCAACTGTTTTCACATCCGCCGCCGATGTTGCGCGGGTTGAAGTAGGCGCCAACTGTCAGCAGCAGGGTGCCTTGAGGGAGCAGCCGGAATCCAGGGCCGGGGAACGGATGCTGAGGGCGGACTTCGAAAGGACTACCTGATGTCATCGGTTGAGGTGCGGAGGTTCGCCGAGAACGGCGATCTCCATGCAGCGGATTCCGCGCCTATCGAGCGGCTCGACGCCGACATGCGCCACATTCTCAACGTGCTGCAGTCGATGGGCGGCAAGCGCATCGACGAATGCCGCTCGCCCGAAGCGCGCGCGCTCCCGACGCTCGACATGGCGTTGCGCCGGATCCTTCGAGATCAGGTCGACGACATGGGCGTCGGCATGGAGATGCGGCTGATCCAGGGTCCGACCGACGAGATCCGGGCTCGCATCTACGTGCCGCAGAACGACATCGTCATGGGCCTCAGGCCGATGGTGCTGTTCCTGCATGGCGGCGGCTTCGTGCTCGGCGATGTCGACAATTACGACGCGACGCCGCGAGCGCTGGCAGCCCGGACCGGCGCCGTGGTGGTTTCGGCACATTACCGGCAGGCGCCGGAGCACCGCTTCCCGGCGGCGCATGAAGATGCCTATGCGGCGTGGAACTGGCTGCTCGAACATGCCGAATCACTTGGCAGCGATGCCAGGCGCGCCGCGATCGTCGGCGAGGGCTCGGGCGGTAACCTCGCGGTCAACGTGGCCTTAAGAGCGCGCGCTGAAGCCAAGCCGCTGCCCGTCCACCTGGGTCTCGTGACGCCAATGGCGGCGATGCTGTTCGACCTGCCTTCGCACCTCGAAAACGCCAGCACCTTCCCCTATTCCACCGCGACGCTGGAGTGGGCTGCGCGGAAACTGTTTCGCAAGAAGGACGAGGCGCACGACGCCCGGATGAACATCGCCGGGCGTACCGATCTCGCCGGCCTGCCGCCGGCGACCATCATCCTCGCCGAAGCTGATCCGCTGCGCTCGGAAGGCGAAGCGCTGGCCGATGCGATGCGCCGGTCCGGCGTCTGGGTCGACACGACCACTTACGATGGTGTGACACACGGCTTCTTCGGGCTCTACCGCATCGTCAACAAGGCGATGTTCGCGCAGGGCCAGCTCGGCCGGAACCTCGCGGCGGCGTTCGGCGCATAACCCAGCGACTGGTGGAAAAGTCACACCGGGCACGTACGTCGGCCTCGGCGCGTCGATAGTGTTGCCGTCCGGCACCAGAGTACTTATCTAGGCCGGATGCCTGATGCGGGGCGCAGGCAACCAAGGACAAGGCCGATTGGCGAAACGCGATTTTTATGAAGTGCTCGGGGTGCCCAAGGGCGCCGACGAAGCGGTGCTGAAAGGCGCCTACCGCAAGCTTGCGATGCAGTTCCACCCGGACCGCAACCCGGGCAATGCCGAGGCCGAACACAAGTTCAAGGAGATCAGCGAGGCCTACGACACGCTGAAGGACCCGCAGAAGCGCGCCGCCTATGACCGCTTCGGCCATGCCGCGTTCGAGAATGGCGGGCGTGGGCCGGCTGGGTTCGGCCCCGAGTTCACCTCGTCGATGTCCGATATCTTCGAGGACATTTTCGGCGACTTCATGGGCGGCCGCGGCCGCGGCGGCCAATCCCGCCTGCGCGGCTCCGACCTGCGCTACAATCTCGAAATCAGCCTAGAAGAGGCGTTTGCCGGCCGCACCGTCGATATCGACGTGCCGACGCTCGCCACATGCGACACCTGCGAAGGCTCGGGCGCCAAGCCGGGCACCGGCATGTCGACCTGCCGCCACTGCAATGGCCAGGGCAAGGTGCGCGCGGCGCAGGGCTTCTTCACCATCGAGCGGACCTGTCCGATCTGCAACGGCCGCGGCCAGATCCTCGAGCAGCCCTGCACCGATTGCGGTGGCCAGGGTCGCCGGCAGCAGAACCGGACGCTTTCGGTCGACATCCCCAAGGGCATAGAGGACGGCACCCGCATCCGGCTCGCCAATGAGGGTGAAGCAGGCCTGCGCGGTGGACCGCCGGGCGACCTTTACATCTTCATCTCGATCAAACCGCACGACCTGTTCCAGCGCGACGGCGCCGACCTTTACGCGCGCGTGCCGATCGCCATGACCACGGCGGCCCTGGGTGGCGAGTTCGAAGTGCCGACGCTCGATGCCGCGCGGGCGCGAGTGAAGGTATCGTCCGGTACCCAGCCCGGCCAACGGGTCCGGCTCAAGGGCAAGGGCATGCCGGTGCTGCGCTCCAAGGATTTCGGCGACCTCTACGTGCAGCTCGACGTCGAGACGCCGCAGAGCCTCAGTAAGCGCCAGCGGGAGCTGCTGGAAGAGTTCGAACGCGAATCGACGCGCGAGAACTCCCCGACCTCCGAAGGCTTCTTCGCCAAGCTGAAGAGCCTGTTCGAGAACTAGGGCGGCTCACCCCTCACCCGTCTCGGCCTTCGGCCGATCCACCCTCTCCCCGACGGGGAGAGGAACAAGGCGGTGCCATTCGCTCGCTCTGTTCTTCTCCCCGTCGGGGAGAAGGTGGCCCGAAGGGCCGGATGAGGGGTGATTGCCCCGATGCAGATGACGATCCGGTGTCTTTCGACTGCAAATGGAATGCGCTAGCTCTAGCGCATGACCATCGACACCCCTCCCCCCAAGACTGCCATCACCATCTGTGGTTCGCTGCGAAAGGACTCGATCAACGAGCCGCTGCGCCGGCACATGTCGGCCAAGCTCCGCGAAGCAGGGGTGATCGTCACCGATCTCGACCTGCGCGAGTTCGAGATGCCGATCTTCAACCAGGACATCGAGGATGCCGGCGAGACGCCCGAGGCAGCCAAGCGCCTGGCGGAGATTTTCCGCAGCCACGACATCGTGCTGATCATCAGCCCGGAATACAACGGTGGCATCACGCCGCTGATCGCCAACATGATCTCCTGGGTCAGCCGTGAGAAGCCCAACCCATTCAAGCACGCGGTGTTCGGCATTGGCGGGATGAGCGACGGCAAATACGCCACCATCTTCGCGCTGTCGCACCTGCGCGACTCGCTGAGCAAGATCGGCGCCCTGGTGGTGCCGACGCTGCTCGGGCTCGGCCCCTACCCCGATGTGCTGGACGAGGACGGCGCGCCGAACGAGGGCAATATCAAGTGGAAGGTCGGCCAGATGGTGCGCGAGCTGACGCATTTCTCGCGCGGCGGCATCTGAGGTGTACGCGCTCTACGTCACCCACCCCGAAGTGGTGATCGACCCCAACGTCGCGACGCCACGCTGGGGGCTGTCCAGCCTTGGCAGGTCGCGAGCAGAACGTTTTGCGAACCACCCACTGGTCGAGAGCCTGACCCGCCTCGTTTCGAGTACGGAAACCAAGGCTCTCGAACTGGCGACGATTCTCGCTGGGGGTTGTGGCGCGCCTGTGGACAGCGGGGATAAGTTCGACGAGAACGACCGTCGCAGTACCGGCTTTGTTCCGGCGGCGCGGTTCGAGGCGCTGGCGGACGCGTTGTTCGCCCACCCCGATGAGTCGGCCGAGGGCTGGGAGACAGCTCGCGACGCGCAGCGCCGGGTGGTCGCCGGCTTCGACGAGGTGCTGGCGGGCCACGATGCGACCAAGCCGATCGGCTTTGTCGGGCATGGAGCGGTGGGGACACTGCTGAAGTGTCATCTGGGCGGGCTGACGATCGCCCGCTCCGAGGACCAGCGCCGCATCGGCAACCCGGGCGGCGGCAACGTCTTCGTGGTGCGGCTCAGCGACCGGAAGCTGTTGACCGACTGGATTGCGATGGAGGAGCTGCCGGCGAGGATCGACGGGCTTTAGCTCTGACCGTGCCACACCGCCCCCTCGCCCCTTTGGGGAGAGGGTTGGGGTGAGGGGCGCCAAGCACATCGATACTAATCGCGATCCCACTTAGTTGTAGCCGCCTGGCCGGTGTGCTTGGCTACCCCTCACCCTGGCCCTCTCCCCAGAAGGGCGAGGGGACGCACTTTGCGCCCCCGGTGCCACGACCAGACGAACGCCTAAGCCCCATCCTTCCGACCCGGCGCCCACTCGCCCAACCCGAACAGCTCCACTGCGTCTTCGAGCGCCAGCTTCAACCGGTCGAGCCGCGCCACCTCGTGGTCGATCTCGCGCAACCGGGTCGGGCCGGCGAGCGGCGCCTTGGCCAGCAGCGCAGTTCCGGCCTCGGTCAGCCCGACCAGCCGGGCGCGGCGATCGCGAGGGTCGGTCTTCACCGTCACCAGATCCATGCGGCGCAGTTCGTCGATCGATTGGCCGAGCGTTGCGGGGTGCATCACCAGCGCCTTGCGCAAGGCGGCGAGCGGCAGCTGCGGGCGTTCGGCGCAGATGCGCAGCACGGCAAGTTGCAGCCCGGTAATGCCGAAGCGCTTCTTCAGGTCGGCGTGGAAGGTCTCGGTGGCACGCTCGAGCCGCACCCAGGCGACAATGGCGGAAAGCGCCTGCTGCTGCATGATTGATCTGTGATTCCATCGTGTTGCGCGGACGCTATGGCGCCATAGCATCGCGCGCAAGCGGGCATTTCTGCTTGCCCGATTCGTTCGGCTATGGCACTGACCGGAAAATCCGGAGACATCTGATGGCAGGCACCCTGATCGTCGCACTCGATCTCGATTCGCGAGACGAGGCGGAACGCTTGATCGCGCAACTGGGCGATGCGGTCGACTTCTACAAGATCGGCTACCAGCTGTTTTATGGCGGCGACGGCCTCAACCTCGGCAAGGCGCTGCTCAACGCCGGCAAGCGGGTGTTCTTCGATCTCAAAATGCTCGATATCGACAACACCGTCGAAAAGGGCGTCGCTGCGATCGCCAGGACCGGCGCCACCATGGTCACGGTGCACGCCTACCCCAAGACGATGCGCGCCGCGGCAAAAGCCGCCGCGGGCTCCAGGCTCACCGTGCTCGGCGTCACCGTGCTGACCTCGATGGACGATGCCGACTTAACGGATGCCGGCTATGCCCGGGATGCGGCCGGGCTGGTGGCGCTGCGTGCGGAACAGGCGAAAGATGCGGGGATCGGTGGCATCGTCTGCTCGCCCAATGAGGCGCAGATGGTGCGCGCCATCGTGGGGCCCAAGCTCGCCATCGTCACCCCGGGGATCCGCCCGGCCGGCAGCGCACATGGCGACCAGAAGCGGGTAACCGGCCCGGCCGAAGCGCTGGCCGCCGGCGCCAGCCACCTGGTGGTTGGGCGGCCGATCACCGCGGCAGCAGATCCGGTGAGCGCGGCGCAGGCGATCCTCGCCGAGATGGCCGGCGGCACCCGGCTGGCATGACCGCGCCGGCTGGGCTATAGGCGTCGCACGGGTTCGGTAGGAGCAAGCATGTCTGACCTCAAGGTCGCCATCGCCGGCGCAGGCGGCAAGATGGGCGCGGCGAACATCCGCGCCATCGCCGCGACGGCAGGGATTACCGTCGTCTCCGCCTTCGACCGCGCTGGGGCGCCGGTGATCGGCAAGGACGCAGGCGAACTCGTGGGCCTCGAGCGACTCGGTGTTTCGATCACCGACGACGTCGCGGCTGCCCTCGACGCCGCCGAGGCGATCCTTGATTTCACCGCGCCCGCCAATTCGGTGGCGCTGGCGCAGGAGGCCGCAAAGCGCGGGCTGGTCCACATCATCGGCACCACCGGGTGCAGCGAGGCCGACGACGCGGCGATCCGCGAAGCGGCTGCCCGGGCCCGGATCGTCAAGGCAGGCAATTTCTCGCTTGGCGTGAACCTGCTGCTGGGCCTCGTGAAGCAGGCGGCCGCGGCGCTGCCGGGCTTCGACATCGAGATCCTCGAGATGCACCACAACAGGAAGGTCGACGCCCCCTCCGGCACCGCGCTGATGCTGGGCGAAGCGGCAGCCCGTGGCCGTAACCTCGATTTGAAGACCCACTCGGTCCGCGTCCGCGACGGCCATACCGGGCCGCGCGAAGAAGGCAGCATCGGCTTTGCCGCGCTGCGCGGCGGCAACGTCATCGGCGAGCACAAGGTGATCCTTGCCGGCCCATCGGAGCGCATCGAGCTCAACCACATCGCCGATAACCGGGCGCTGTTCGCCGACGGCGCGGTGCGCGCCGCCCTCTGGGTGCGCGACCAGCGGCCCGGCCTCTATTCCATGGCCGACGTGCTCGGCTTCAACTGACAAGGATTATTCGATGACCGGGACGCTGATCCTCGTTCGCCACGGCCAGAGTGACTGGAACCTCAAGAACCTGTTCACCGGCTGGCGCAACCCCGACCTCACCGAGCAAGGCATCGGCGAGGCGCGCCAGACCGGCAAGCAGCTGAAGGCGGCCGGCTACGTGCCCGACGTCTACTTCACTTCGGCGCTGCGCCGAGCCCAGCACACGCTCGACCTGATCCTCGAAGAACTTGGGATCACCGAGGTAACGATCACCCGCTCAAAACTGCTGAACGAGCGCGACTATGGCGATCTCAGCGGCCTCAACAAGGATGACGCGCGGGCCAAGTGGGGCGAGGAGCAGGTGCTGATCTGGCGCCGCTCATTCGACGTGCCGCCGCCGGGCGGCGAGAGCCTCAAGGACACCGCGGCCCGCACCCTGCCCTATTACGACGCCGAGATCGTGCCGCTGTTGAAGGCCGGGAAGACCGTTTTGGTCGCCGCACACGGCAACTCGCTGCGCTCGATCGTCATGGCGATCGAAAACCTGACGCCCGAGCAGATTCTGAAGCGCGAACTCGGAACGGGCGAACCGGTGATCTACAAGATCGGCGCGGACGGGAAGCTGGCGGAGAAGGTGGCGATCTGAAGGTCGCGTGACTGAGAGAGACGGCCCCCTCCCTCGCCATTCGAGCGTAGCTCTCATGGCCTTCTTGCCTCAAATCGCTCCACTGGAGCGATTTGCCCTGCGGGACGGTTCGAAGTCCCCCATAAAGGGGGAGGTGAAGAGTCGGGGCTGTTTCAGCCGGCCTTACGCCCCCACTACTCCGCTTTCCCAACCCAGAATCGCCCGCTTGCGCGGCACGCCCCAGTGGTAGCCGGTGAGCGCGCCGCTGGTACCCACGACGCGGTGGCAGGGCACGACGAAGCTGATCGGGTTCTTGCCCACGGCGCCGCCGACGGCGCGAGCCGCGGTCGGGCGACCGATATGGTTGGCGACCTTCTGGTAGGTGGTGGCCTTGCCCACCGGGATCTTCAGCAGCGTCTCCCAGACCTGCACCTCGAAATCGGTGCCGATCAGGACGACCCGCACCGGCTGCTCGGGATCCCAGCGGTTGGGATCGAACACCCGGGCGGCGACCGGCGCCACGGCCTTGTCGTCGCGGCGATAGTTGGCATTGGGCCAGCGGTTGGCGAGATCCTCGAAGGCTTCCTCGACCGACATGTTCTCGTCGGCGAAGCCGATGCCGCTCAGCCCGTATTCGGTCATGGTCAGCACTGCGGTGCCGAACGGCGATGGGGCGGCGCCCCAGACCATCTCGAGGCCTTCGCCGCGAGCGCGGAAGGCGCCGGGCGGCATGGCCTCATGGGTGACGAACAGGTCGTGCAGCCGCGAGGTCGAGGAGAGGCCGACCTCATAGGTGGTGTCGAGCACGCTCTGCTGGTCGGCGAGGAGTTTTTTGGCGTGATTGAGCGCCACGGCCTGGGCGAAGCTTTTCGGGCTCAGCCCGCACCAGCGGCGGAACAGGTCGGTGAGCTGCCGCTCGGTCAGCCCGATGGCACGGGCAAAACGCGGCAGATCGGTTTCGTCGGGCAGCGTCTCGCTCAGATAGGCGATAGCGGCCTGGACGGTCTCGTAATCCGAGTTGGCGATGATGGTTTCGTGCTTGCTCATGAGGCGGAACATAGGCGCGCCGAGCCGCCGTTGCGACCCGGTTTTGACGTTTGATGGGCGGGTATCAGAACCACCGACACTTCCACATGCGCGATGTCCGTGTGGAGGAGGGGTTAGCGGCAAATTCGCCCGGCGGTCAAACCCGTGCCCGCTTCAGCGCGGTGCCGAAGGCCTTGGCGAAGCTGGACTTTTCGTCCTGGTTGAGGAACTGGCCGAGCACGACGTCGCGGTCACGGGTTCTGAGGTGCAGCCCGACGGTCCGCTCGTTGTAGTCGCGGTCGACCACCAGCTTGACGAAATAGGGGTTGAAGCGGCTCAGGGTTTCCTTGCCCGTGCCATCGACCTGCTTGATTTCGAGCTGGTCCGGCCACAACGTCACTTCCTCATAGCGCTTGCCGTCGCGCTGGCTCGAGCGCATCGCCCACCAGATCAGCGCGATATCGAGGCCGAGGAAACCGACGATCGGCCAGGCGCCCATCGAAAAGAAGATAATGCCGGGAATGGTGGCGAGCACCGCCAGAAGGACGATGACAACGCGAAAACCCTTGCGTCCCAGCGATCGATGGGGCGTCAGCTTTGCCGCGAACAGCGGCCTCGCTTGCGTTTGGGTCGTCATCTTGGGCATCAGTATAGGCTCAGAATCAGGATGACGGAAATGGCGCAGCAAAAAGTGAAGCGACTGCCGAAAGCAGATGTCGAAGCCATTTTCGGCGCTTTTGCGGCAGCCGAGCCCGAACCGAAGGGCGAGCTCGACTACGTGAACCCCTTCACGCTCCTGGTGGCAGTGGTGCTTTCGGCGCAGGCGACCGATGCCGGCGTCAACAAGGCGACCAAGCTGTTGTTCCAGCTGGCGGATACGCCAGAGAAGATGGTGGCGCTGGGGCCGGCCGAGATCGAAGACAAGATCAAGACCATCGGGCTGTTCCGCAACAAGGCCAAGAACGTCTTTGCCCTGAGCCAGCAGCTGATCGAAAAGTTCGATTCGAAGGTGCCTGAGGATCGCCAAGCGCTGGAGAGCCTCCCCGGTGTCGGCCGGAAGACGGCGAACGTGGTGCTGAACATTGCGTTCCGGCAACCGACCATCGCGGTCGACACCCACCTGTTCCGCGTCGCCAACCGCACCGGGCTGGCCCCGGGAAAGACCCCGCTCGAGGTCGAGACCGGGCTATTGAAGATCGTGCCGGATGAATACCTGCTGCACGCGCACCACTGGCTGATCCTGCACGGCCGCTACATCTGCAAGGCGCGCAAGCCCGATTGCTGGCGCTGCATCATTCGCGACTGGTGCCGGTTCGAGCCAAAGACGCCGGTGCCGAAGGGGAGTTAAACCCCATACCCGCGCGCCATGGCGGCGGCGAAGCTCGGGATGAACACCAGCAGCGCGGCCTCGAGGTAGAGGAAGCGGCGCGCGGCCGCGACCTCGGCTGCCGCGGGCGTGAAGCCGGTATCGGCCCTGGCGGCCTTCAGCCAGCGCATGATCGAGACCGTCGGCTGGATCGAGGCGAGGCCGACGCCGAGGAAGGCGATCATCTTGGCCCAGAACACCCAGTTGCCGACATAGTATTCCCAGCCGGCCGAACCGAAGATCACCCGGACAATGCCGACGACGATGACCAGCATGGCCGTGGCGCCATAGGCGCGATCGAGCGAAGCAAGCTGGCGGAACCGCTTGCCCTCGAGTCCCGGCCGCAGCAAGGCGAACTCGGCAGCGAAGATCGCGACGAGGGTGAACACGGCAAGGTGGTGGGCGATGGCAAGGATCAGGTCGGTCATCATGTCGCTCCCGTGAAGGATGATAGGGTCTTGTTTGGACGCGAGATCTAACCGGAAAAGTCTCACAACTTTTCCTGATCTCGCTTTGTCGCGCCTCGACCGGTGCGAGGCAGCATGTTAACACTGTTCGCATCGAGATAATCTTCCATGTGAGCAATGTCAACATCTGAACAAGCCGACCGCTATCACCATGGCGACCTGCGCCGCGCGCTGGTCGAAGCGGCGCTGGAGCTGCTGCTCGAAGGCGGCACCGAGGCGCTTGGCATGCGCGAGCTGGCGCGCCGGGTCGGGGTCTCCTCAGCGGCGCCGTACCGGCATTTCCGCGACAAGCAGGCACTGATCCAGGCAGTGGCGGCGGCCGGGTTTGCACTGTTCCTCGAGGCGGTCGAGGCGGCCAAGGCCGGCGTCGCGGTCGATGAGCAGTTCGGCGCCATGGCCGAGGCCTATGTGCAATTCGCGCTGCGCTACCCGCGGCTCTATAAGCTGATGTTCTCGTCGGAGCTCGGCAAGTTCGAGGACAAGGACCTGCGCCGCGCTGCAGATGCCGCTTACGCCAGCCTCGCGGTGGCAGCGGCGAAGCAAGATCCGGAAGCGCCGGGCGAGGCGGCGATCAGCGCCTGGGCCTTCGTGCATGGTCTCTCCATGCTGCTGCTCGACGAGCAGTTGCTCGGGGTTTCCGCTGCCACTGCCGAGCCGCTGGTGCGCAAACTGACCCGCCGGCATGCGCAGCGCTTCGGCAAGCCGCACTCGGGCTGAGGTTGGCGTTGCGCGCGAGCGCAATCTCCTCTATTTCCGGCGCGGCTCAATTACCCCATTTTCATCGAAGGATCGCCGATGGCCGAGGCCCGGTTTGACGTTCTCACCATCGGCAACGCCATCGTCGACGTCATAGCTCCCATCGATCCCGGCTTCCTCGAACGCGAGGGATTGTCGGAAGGCATCATGCACCTGGTCGATGCCGAGCGTTCCGCTTACCTCTACGAACGCATGCCAGCCGACAAGCGCCAGATCTCCGGCGGCAGCTCGGCTAACACCGCGGCCGGCGTCGCCTCGCTCGGCGGCAAGGCCTCGTTCGTCGGCAAGGTGGCGGACGACGAGCTGGGCGACGTGTTCGCCGACGACCTCAAGCGCATTGGCGTGCATTACGGCGTCTCGCGCCTCAGCGATGGCCCGGCCACCGCCCGCTCGATGATCCTCCTCTCGTCGGATGGCGAGCGGACGATGAACACCTATCTCGGTGCCTGCCATCAGCTGACCACCGCCGATATCAAGGAAGACGAGATCGGCGGCGCCACGGTCACCTATATGGAAGGGTTCCTGTGGGATCCGACCGAGGCCAAGAAGGCCTTCGTGATGGCGGCGCATTACGCCCACAAGCACGAGCGCGCCGCCTCGTTCACGCTGTCGGACCCGTTCTGCGTCAACCGCTACCGCGACGAGTTCCTCGACCTGATCCGCTCCAAGACCATGGATATCGTGTTCGGCAATGTCGAAGAGCTGAAGTCGCTGTACCAGACCGACCTGCATGGCGCGGTGCAGGCGATCGCCAAGGACGCGGAACTCGCGGCCATCACCATGGGCGCCGACGGCGCCATGGTGGTGCACGAGGGCGAGATCATCACCGTCCCCGCCTATGCGGTGAAAGAAGTGGTCGACGTCACCGGCGCCGGCGACCTGTTCGCCTCGGGGTTCCTGCTGGCGATCGCAAGGGAACGCGACTTCCGAACCGCATTGCAGGCGGGGTGCCTCGCAGCCAGCGAAGTGATTTCACATATCGGCGCCCGGCCGGTGGCGGATCTGCAGGCGCTGGCGGCTGAGAAGAGCATCGGAATTTAGGGCTCGATCTCGCAGTGCTCCTCCACCGCAAAGCGGGGGAGGCAGCCCCATACACGGTGCCTCCGCACACCCCCTCCGAGCTACGCTAGGCCGCTACGCGCCCAAGCTTCGCTTGCCTCCCCCGTCAAGGGGGAGGTCGACATCGAGGTTGCGGTTGCATAGCGCCGGCCGTGCCACACCGCCTCCCGCGCTAAACCTTCCGTAGCGCCACGCGTTCGATCGCGTGGCTGGGGCCTTTGGTCAGCACCAGGTCGGCGCGGCTCCGCGTCGGCTGGATGTTGTCGCGCAGGTTCGGGAGGTTGATTTCCTTCCAGGCCCACATGCCGAAAGCCTCGGCTTCCGCCGCGCTCATCTTGGTGAAGCGGTGAAAGAAGCTCTTGGGGTCGGCGAAGGCGGTTTCGCGCAGCCGTCGGAAGCGTTCCATGAACCAGGTGGTCAGGTCGTTCTCGTCGGCATCGATGAAGATCGAGAAATCGAGGAAGTCGGAAGCGAAGAGGATCGGCTTGCCGGATTTCGGCAACTCGCCCGGCTGCAGGATGTTGAGCCCCTCGACGATCAGGATGTCGGGCCGATCGATGGTGATGAACTCGCCATCGATGACGTCGTAGACGAGGTGCGAGTAGACCGGCACCTTGACGTCGGGCTTGCCCGACTTGATGTCGGAAAGGAAGCGGATCAGCGCGCCGCGATCGTAGCTTTCGGGAAAGCCCTTGCGGTCGGCGAGCTGCAGCGCATCGAGCCGCTGGTTCGAATAGAGGAAGCCGTCAGTGGTGACGAGGTCGACCTTGGGCGAGCTCGGCCAGCGGCTGAGCAGCGCTTTCAAAATGCGCGAGGTGGTGGATTTCCCCACCGCCACCGAGCCGGCGACGCCGATGATGTACGGCACCTTGCGGCCGTCGGCGCCGAGGAACTTGGTCGAGGCGCGGTGCAGCTCCTGCGTCGCCTCGACATAGAGCGAGATCAGCCGGCTCAGCGGCAGGTAGATTTCTTCCGCCTCGGTGAACGAGATCGGATCGGTGAGGGCGCGCAGGCGTTTGACGTCATCGGCATCGAGCGTCATCGGCTCGTCGGCGCGAAAACCGCTCCACTCGGCCTTGGTGAAATAGTGGTAGGGCGCGAGCTCGAGCTTCTTGACCCCCATCAGCCCTGTACCTTCCCGCGCGACGCCTTCTCTTCGAGGCCCGATTGCGCGGTGCGGCGCTCGAGCTGCGCCATCACATCGGCGAGCGGCACGCCGGCGGCGCGGAGCAGCACCAGGAGGTGGTAGATCACGTCGGAGGCTTCGCCTTCGGTGCCCTTTTTGTCCTTGGTCACCGAGGCAATGATGATCTCGGCGGCTTCCTCGCCGAACTTCTTGGCGCAGCGCTCGACCCCGCCGGCCAGCAGCTTCGCCGTGTAGCTCTCATCGGGCGAAGCGCCGGCGCGGGCGGCGATGCGCTTGTCCAGGTCTTCGAGGCTGAAGCTCATCAGATTTCTCCCGCATTGCTGTCGCGCCGCATCGGAATGCCGTGACGCTCCATGTAGTCCTTGGCTTCGCCCACTGTGTAGGTGCCGAAATGGAAGATCGAGGCGGCGAGCACTGCCGAAGCGTGTCCCTCCTTGACCCCATCGACCAGATCATCGAGCGAGCCGACGCCGCCCGAGGCAATCACCGGCACATGCACCGCATCGGCGATGGCGCGGGTGAGCTTCAGGTCGAACCCGGATTTGGTGCCGTCGCGGTCCATCGAGGTGACCAGCAGTTCGCCGGCGCCCCGCTCGACCATTTTCGCGGCGAACTCGACGGCGTCGAGCCCGGTCGGATTGCGGCCGCCATGGGTGTAGATTTCCCACTCATCCATGTTCTGCTGCCCCGGCGCCTGGATCTGCCGCCGCCGCGCATCGACCGAAACGACGATGCACTGGTCGCCGAACTTGTCGGCGGCCCGGGCGATGAAATCCGGGTCGTTCACCGCGGCCGAGTTGATCGACACCTTGTCCGCGCCGGCGAGCAGGAGCTTTCGGATATCCTCGAGCTTCCTGATGCCGCCGCCTACCGTCACCGGCATGAAGCAATGCTCGGCCGTGCGCGCCACCACATCGAAAATGGTGTCGCGGTTCTCGTGGCTCGCGGCAATGTCGAGGAAGGTCAGCTCGTCGGCGCCGGCGGCGTTATAGGCGATGGCGGCTTCCACCGGATCGCCGGCATCGATCAGGTCGACGAACTGCACGCCCTTGACGACGCGGCCGTCTTTGACATCGAGGCACGGAATGATGCGGGTCTTGAGGCTCATTGGCGCAGATCCGGTGGCGGGCGCTTCAGCCGCGCATAGATGGCGAAGCCGAAGGAGAACACCCAGAAAATGAAAGCGAAAAGCCCGGCAAGGCCGAACAGCGCGGGAAGGATGCCGGTGAAGCCGGCATAGAACAGCGCCAATATGGGCACCAGCGCCACTGGATACCACCAGAGGCGCACCCGCTCGACCAGCACCGGCTTGTTCCTGAGCTCAGCCATTGGGCGCGCTCCCCATCATTCGTTCTCCGTGCTCTCGAAGCGCTGCAACCTCTGCCACCCGGCGAGGCTGACGATCAGGCTGACCAGCCAGATGGCGCCCCCCAACAGCGTGATCCAGATCGTAATGGCCGCCACGATCAGTGACCACGCCAACGTACCGTTGAGCTGCCGTCCCCAATCAGCGCCTCCCAGGACACAGGTCGAGCCCATCTTCCAGTTGCTGGCGCAACCATTGAGCTGCATGAACCACCCAACGACCATTGCAAGCAGGATCGGCACGGCGGTGATCGCGACGAGCACACCCAGCCAGATCCAGTATCCCCGCATCGGCATTCGGTGGCCGGGCATCACCTGACCTTCGTGGCGTTCAGCAGGGCGATTGCTTCACGTGAATCAATGCGTCCGTCGTAAAGCGCGCGGCCGGAAATGGCGCCCTCGAGCAGCTGGTAGCGCGGCTCGGTCATGGTGCGGATGTCGTCCATCGAGGCGAGACCGCCCGAGGCGATCACCGGGATCGACACGGCTTCCGCCAGCTCCAGCGTCGAAGGCCAGTTAATGCCCTTCAGCACGCCGTCGCGGTCGATATCGGTGTAAATGATCGCCGCGACCCCTGCCCCCTCGAAACGCCGTCCGAGCTCGATCGCGGTGAGCTCGGAGGTTTCCGCCCAGCCCTCCACCGCCACCTTGCCGCCGCGTGCGTCGATGCCGACCGCCACCTGGCCGGGGAACAGCCGCGCCGCTTCGCGCACCAGCGCCGGATCACGCACCGCGATGGTGCCGAGGATGACGCGGGCGAGGCCGCGGCCCAGCCACTCCTCGATATGGGCGATGCTGCGGATGCCGCCGCCCAGCTGCACCGGAAAGCTCACCGCAGCGAGGATCGCCTCGACGGCGTCGCCATTGACGCTGTGGCCGGCGAAGGCGCCGTTGAGATCGACAACGTGCAGGTACTCGAACCCCTGGTCCTCGAACGATTTGGCCTGGGCGGCCGGATCGTCATTGAAGACGGTGGCCTGCTGCATGTCGCCCAGCTTCAGCCGGACGCACTGGCCATCCTTCAAATCGATGGCGGGGAAGAGGATCATAGTGTTTCTCCAGCCAACATCGAGCGTGTGGCACACCCCACCCCATCCCTCCCCGTCAAGGGGAGAGTGTCTGCCGGTGCATTTTGCTGGATCGAGCCACGCAAACGGAACGGCGCCTCCCCCCTTGCGGGGGAGGTTGGGAGGGGGGGGGCAGTCAGCACGGAGCTCACGGCTTCCACCCCAGAAAATTGCGGATCAGCGTCAACCCGAGGGTCTGGCTCTTTTCCGGGTGGAACTGGGTGCCCAGCAGATTGTCGCGGCCGACGAT
>Ga0209902_100667_pt1 | contig 30462 bp, 30 predicted proteins | sample FECB27metaG_FD_188304 | JGI IMG/M metagenome (GOLD analysis project Ga0209902, IMG submission 188304) | Cyanobacterial communities from the Joint Genome Institute, California, USA - FECB-27 (SPAdes) (version 2) | ecosystem: Environmental > Aquatic > Thermal springs > Hot (42-90C) > Microbial mats...
AGACCGGCAGCATTGCGCCGGGCAAGATGGGTGGCCACAAGTTGAAGACGATCTCCGGCGAGCACCGTGACTGGTTGCTCCAGCGGATCAAGGATCGCGACTTCACCCTGCGTGGATTGGTCGCCGAGCTCGCCGAGCGCGGGTTGAAGGTTGATTACCGATCGGTGTGGGAGTTCGTCCATGCCGAGAAGTTCAGCTTCAAAAAAAAGCGTGGTGGCTGGCGAACGCGATCGTCCTGACGTCGCGCGGCGGCGAGCCCAGTGGATCAAGTATCAAGATCGCGTCGAACCTGAGCGGCTGGTCTTCATCGACGAAACCTGGACCAGGACCGACATGGCTCCGTTGCGAGGGTGGGCGCCGCGCGGCCGCAGGCTCACCGCCACGGTTCCGCACGGCCGCTGGAAGACCATGACCTTTCTGGCGGCATTGCGCCATGACCGCATCGAAGCGCCATGGTTTCTCGAAGGACCGATCGACGGCGACAGTTTCCAGCTCTACGTGGAGAAGGTCCTTCTTCCCACGCTTCGCCCCGGCGATATCGTGGTCATGGACAATCTCGGCAGCCATAAAGGCAAAGCCGTGCGTCAGCTCATCCGCTCGGCGGGAGCAAAGCTATTCTTCCTGCCCAAATACTCCCCCGACTTGAATCCCATCGAACAGGTCTTCGCCAAGCTCAAGCACTTCCTGCGCAAAGCGGCCGCGCGAACGGTCGAAGTCGTTTGCCTCGCCATCGGCGACCTTCTCCAAGCCTTCACGCCCAGTGAGTGCGCCAACTACTTCACAAACTCAGGATATGGACGAACCTAAAATCATCATGCTCTAAAGAGCAAGCGTTGATCGTTTCCCCGGCATCTCCTAAGAACTAACGATTACGCTGTCCGAGTACAGCTCGATACTCGCTTCGGGCGGTTCGATCTGCTCGGGCCGACAGGCAAATCGATCACCCAGAGCTCTGAGGCCCTCTTTCCGCATTCGCTCCAAGAGCGAACAGGGCGCCGTTGGCAACGCCGGGCAGGATGCGGCCACCATAGACCAGCGCGGTGCGCTCGATCGTCATGTCCGGCCAAGGGCCGAACTGCACGCCGAGCCCCTTCAACAGCGCAATCGCGGTCGGCGTGACTGTTTCCCCTTCGGACGCAAGACCGCGTACCGGCACGCCCTGAAGCAACTCGAACACGGCGGGCGCCGGGGCCGGCAACAGCCCGTGATCGCATTTCACCGTTCCGTCGCAGAGTGGCAGCGGCCCGCAGATAAATCGCGAAGGCGATAGGCGCGCGAACAATTCCGCACACAGACAAATGTCGAGAATGCTGTCGAGCGCGCCGACCTCGTGGAAATGCACTGCCTCGGGCGCGAGATTGTGAATCTTCCCTTCCACGGCCGCCAGCAGGGCGAATGTCGTGTCGGCGAAATGCTTTCCGTCGGCGCTCAGCCCGCTCTCCTCAATGAGCTTGCGGATATCGGCCCATGTGCGGTGCGACGTCTTGTCGGGTAAAGAAACCCGGCAGCCCCAACCGGACACGTCGTTCACCGCCCGCGACTCGAGCGAAATACAATCCTTCGGCAACTCAAGCATCTGCGCCATGGCACGCAAGTCGTCAGTGCCGGCATCGGCCATCCGGGCCAGCCCGGCGAGCATCATGTCGCCGGAAAGCCCACTGGCCGGACGAATGACGACTACGCCGCCGCTCTTCTCAGCTCGACGCGGCCCTTCGCCGCTTCCTTTGTGCGCCTGCGGACGCCGGCGCTTATGGTCATCATGATGGTCGTGATGATGGTGGTCATGATCGTGATGTTCGTGATCGTGCCCATGACGGTGCGCGCGCACCGGCCGCCTCGGCCATGCGCACGCGGAGAATGCATATGATACAGACGGCTTCGGCCGCCGTCGGCTCAGCGGCATAGCAGACTCACAATCCGTGCGGCGGCGCAGGCCGCGCCATAGCCGTTATCGACATTGAAAACGCTCACGCCCGGCGCGCAGCTCGCGAGCATGCTGTTCAGCGCGCTCTCACCCTTGTTGACGACGCCGTATCCGACCGAAGTCGGCACTGCAAGCAAGGGCTTGTCCGTCAGTCCACCAAGAACCGAAGCGAGCGCTGCGTCCATACCGGCCACCGCGATGACCACGTCATGGGCGTTGATGTCGGGAAGCCGTTCGGTCAACCGCCATAGTCCGGCGACGCCGCAATCCTCGAACATCCGGTGCTCGATCCCGAGATAGGCCAGCGTCCGCGAGGCCTCCGACGCCACCGCGCTGTCGGAGGTACCGGCCGATACGATCGCAACGCGTCCGCCCTCACGCGGAGGCAGCGTATCGCCCCACGCCGTGCGGGAGGTCGCATGAAAATCGACACCGTCCTGTACGTCCCGCGGCAGCGACGTGAACACCTCGGGCGACAGGCGCGTGAACAGCACCGGATGCCCGCTTCCGCGCGCGAATTTCCGCAACAGCGCGATCAGGCTTTCGATCGGCTTACCCTGACAGAACACGGATTCCGGCAGGCCGATGCGTACGTTCCTGTCGAAATCGAACAGGACGTCGCGGCTAATTCCGGTTGGCGAAGTCATTCGTTTGGTCGCTGGATCTGAGGAAAGCGGACCCCTGACGATAGGGTTTGACGCCCAGGAAATCGCGCCCGGCCTCCTCGCAGAGCCGTGCGGCGCGCGCCGCCAACACACCGAGCTCGCGGCCTTCCTGTCCGCCGACTTCAAGCACCACGCCATGCCGCGTGAGGCGGCAGCGCACATTCGCCTGCACCGGAAGGTGCTCGCGAAGCTGTCGCTCCACCGCATCGATGAAGGCAAGATCGTCGGCCTCGATGCGGATGCCGGTTTCGACGCGGCTCGCAAGGCATGGCTGCGCCGGCAATTCGGCAAGATCGGTGAGTCCGTGCAACCGTGCGAGTTCGCGGATGGCGCTCTTGCCGATTCCGGCTTCGACGAAGGGATGAACAACATTGCGTTCCGCCGCCGCCTTCAGGCCGGGACGGAAATCGCCGAGATCGTCGAGATTGGTGCCAGAGGCGATCACACCGAAGGACAGGCTCTGAATGCGCTCGTAGAGATTGGACTTGCAGAAGTAGCAGCGGTCAACCGGATTGGCGCGGTAAGACGGGTCCGCGAATTCGCCCGCGTCCACCAGCGAAAGCCGCCAGCCTTCGCGCGCGGCATAATCCCTGATCCGCAGGGTCGCCTCCGCGGGAACGGCGGGCGAAACCGCATGCACCATCAGGGGGGGACTGCTGAGGAAACGATGCGCGATAAAGCCGAGCGTCATGCTGTCAATGCCGCCGCTCACCGCAACGGCGAGATCGTCGTAGCGGCGCAGAACTTCGTGCAGCCGGTCATGAAGCGCGCGGACGGTCTTTCCCGGCGCGGCATCGCCCGGCGAGAGGTCGATGCGCTCCGCTAGCATGTCAGTGATGGGCATGGACTTTTTCCTGCAGGCGCGCGCGCAGTACCGACGCGATACGTTCGGCAAGTGCCACCTTGTTGCGCTCGGATTCCGCAAGCGCCTTCAGCAATGCTCCGAGACCGAGCAGCACTTCGTCCGTCGGCCCCGGCAAAGCGACCACGGTTGCGTCGCAAACATTGGCAACCCCGATCCGGACTTCGTTCTTGTGGACATGACGACCGACGCCCAGCTCGTATTTCACGATCGTCGGGGTCGCAGCGTCCGGATCAAGCAGCAGCAGCGCCTCGATAGTCTTGTCCTTGACCTCGGCGCCGACGCCGCCAGTGGTGATGATGAGGCTAAAGCCCTCCTCCGCGCGTTCGCGAATGCGCCCGGCGATGAAGTGCTCGTCGTCGCGCAGCGTGCCACCGAGGCTGACCGCATAGCCATTGCCTTCGAGGCGTTCACGGATCGCGGGACTGTTGGTGTCCTTGACCTGACCGTTATTGATCTCTGATCCGGTCGCGAACACGGCCACAAGACGGCCGAGCCGCTCCTGCAGATCGCCGGCCATGCCGGCGGCCTCGCCGAGCCCTTCCCGCGCGACGGCGGGATCGGCGGCAACCCAGCTCAGGAGCCCGCGCGATTCCGTGCGAGCATCCGAGCGCAGCGACACGCCTGGCAGCGCCGACAAGGCAATCAATAAGTCCTTTTCGCGACCGATGAGCTTGCTGGGGTCGAGCCCCTTCTGCAGGATGTCGAGTACGAGATGCTCGTCGCGCACATCAGTTACGAGCACATCGTTGCGATTCAATCCGAGGACCTGCGCTACGACATCTGCCACGCCGCCAAGATCGGCGTTCTGCAGAACGATCCCGTGGATGCTCAGCTCGGTCTTCCCCAGCAAGTCGTAATCGACCATTCCGCCCTCGCCTCCTCTTTTGCCGTGAGCTCTAAAGCGCCTCGGACGGATCGAGCCCGCGCTGCCGCAGCCATTTCGGCATCATCTCCTCCTCGACTCGCCGGCTCACTTCCGGCGCCCGTTTGATCAGGTGATCGGCGAGCTGCTCGCTGCAGGTGATGGCCCCATAGGCACCGTCGAACGCAATCAGGTTATCGGTCCTAGCCACGCGCTTGGCGAACTTCACCGCCGCCGGCAGACTCTCCGAAGTGACGACGTGCTTGGACATTTCGATGTTCATGCAGTCTTCCTTGACCAGCTTGTACATCTCGTTTCCGACCAGCACCATCGGACAGGCGGTCGCGAGCTCCAGCTGCGGAACGCCGATCCAAAAATGGTTCATCACCATCGCCCGAATCGCAGGATTGACCGCCTTAAGTTTAGGCTGCGTCGGCGGCGGTTGATATAGGCCAAACCCCAGGCTGATCGGCACCGCGTCGAGATCGAACAGGTCGAGTTCGGCTTCCAGCAAGTTGCCGAAGGTAGTGCCGCCGCCGACCATGTAACGCGGCTCGCCAGTGCCATCCATGATGCAGACGCAATCCTTAATCTCATTGTAGAGCTCGCGGATCTTGCCGTAGGACTTGAACGCCAGCAGCATAAGCCGCCGGTCAATCGGCATTAGATCGTTGCCTGCTTCGATTCCGGTCACGCCCTGCGGCGAGGCGGCCATGAACACTCCGAAGGTGAATTTTTTCTGCACAAATTCGGATTCGAAGATCAGCCGTGGGATCAAATTGCTGCTGCGCGGGCCGAAATTCATGTGATGGACCGAGCGCGTCTCGAACCGAGCATACGACATCGAAAACGGTTTCATGGTGCGGCTGATCATGCGGTGCATGTCGAGTTCGCGCAATTCGCCATGATGCACGTGAATGATGTAATCCGCATCGTAAATCTTGCGGATGCCCATCAGTTTGCCGATCGGAGTGTCGATCTCGACTGCGCGATCTACATAGAGGGCCGGCGACACTTTCCCGTCGAACATCTCGGCAAGCCCGTAGTGCTCGATTATCTCTTCCGGTTCCTTAAGTCGGAAACCGGTCGCGATACGCAGCCGGATCTTCTTGCAGCCGGTCCGCTGCTCGACCACTTCCTTGATGGTCCGGACCATTTCACGGTAAGCAAACCCACCCATGATCATGAAGCCATACTGCGACGTCAGAATGTTGACGGTGCTGTCTGGCTTGATCTTGCTCATGTCGCAATTGACAAGGGCCTCCTCGGTTGCTTTGCGGATCGGCGCGAGATCGTCACCCTCGACATAGATCGCCTTCGGGATGTCCGGAAACAGCGACTGCACGGGCAGCGCTACCATTCCTGGAAGATCGGCCGCTCGCATTTTCGGCAGCCCGGTTTCGGTGGCCGGCCCGTACCTAGATTTGCGGATGTAACTCGGCCTCGCTTTACCGAGTGTCGTAACATCAAGTGCAGTCATGGAATTCTCCTCCGCAAGAGGCAGCTCAGAATTTACGGAAAACGTCCTTGTCCTCGATTAGGAAGTAGTCGGAATACTTCTCGACCACGTCCTTCGGCACATCCCACAGGGTTTGGGTCGTATCGAACAGGTGCCATTTGTAGGCTGGCGGTAGATTGACGCCAGCGGCCTTCAGAAGCCGCATCGACATCATTGCACAATAGACGGTGCACCCGGACCTCGTTCCGGTGGCAAGCGCCATGTCCTCTGGAGTACGCGCCCCGTTGAGGATCGCCGCCACGCCCTCGCGCGCCCGCGTCGCGGTGCATAGGCAAAGCCATTGCATCGGATGGATATTCGCGCGCTTGCAGATTTCGTGGATTTGGTCCTGGTCGACAGACTGATAATCGACACTGCGCTCGACCGGCTCAGCTCGCTCGACCTTCACGATCGCATCGTCGTCGCAGACACCGATACAGTTCTGGCACGCGACGCATTTCGATTCGTCGATCACCGCCTTGCGGGCTTCCATCTTGATCGCGAGCGTCGGGCAGACGAACACGCAGTCGACACACCCGGTGCAATTTTCCGGAATGACCTCGGCGCGGTAGTTGATCTGAACCATTGTATCCTCCGGTCCGGCATCCGCCGCGGCGATCGAAGCGATCCGGCGGGCTGGTTATTCTTCAGCGGCCCGCAAGCAACAGGCCGTGACCGCTCGCAATCCCCCAAAAAGCGACCGGTCTTATTTTTAGTATAACATTGTTCCATTTATTTGTTTTGTGCCCAAATGTCAAATTGTCTCATAATATCAAGCCATTGTTTTTAATGCAGTTTTATCCTATGCATCCGATGCCGGCACTGGCCCGGCTCCCGAACCGGCTGACGGTTCATGTTCCGTCCGCCATCTCCTCGCCAGACGGGACATGTCGTCCGTTGCGATCAATAAAGCCGATGCCCGCAAAGAAGCCGGTTTCCCGCAAGCTGCAGGCAAAGGCTCCGGCCACGCCCTCAGGCATCCCGACTACAATTAAGAATCCGGAGCGCGTCGCCCATCGCCGTACAGAGCTAATCGAGGTCGCGACCAAGATGTTTCTGGAGCGCGGCTTCCACAACACCTCGATCCGCGACATCGCCCGCGCCTGCTCGTTCAATGTCGCGAGCCTTTATATGTACGTCACTTCCAAAGACGACATTCTATACTTGGTCGCGCAGGACCTGATGAAGCACATTGCGCAAAGGCTGGCTGAGATCGAACTCGACCCCGTCTCCCCGGAGCGCTCTCTTGAGATCGGGTTCACCAGCTATTGCCGGATCGCCGATGACTTTCGTCGCCCAATTCGCCTGCTCTATCGCGAAATCGGTTTCATGCCACCGAACACCCGAAGCAACGTGATCGCTACCGTATCGAGCGTGATCGACTTTTTCGAAGCTATTGTAGCGAAGGGGATCGAAGCCGGCGTCTTCACCCGCATGCCGCCGCGCATGGCAGCGCTCGATATCATGATGATCGCACACATGATAGCACTGCATACGCGTGAGGTGCGCCTGCTCGCCGATCACGATTCTTATGTGAAACACCAACTCAGGATGATCTACGGGGGGCTGCGCGCACCCGCCGCGGCGTCCAGCGAAATACGAAACGCAGGGTCAACTAGTTGACCCGACGCTCCAAACCCATCCAGTACGGTTCGCGCAGGGTTCGCTTGAGCAACTTGCCGCTCGCGTTGCGCGGTAGTTGATCGATGAAATCGACTGAGCGCGGCCGCTTGAAGCCGGCGATCTTGTCGCGCATCCAATCGATAAGGTCCGTCTCCGTAAGAGTGCTGCCTGCGCGTTTGACTACCACCGCCTTGACAGCCTCGCCCCATTTTTTATCGGGAACACCGATCACGGCGCATTCGACAATGTCGGGATGACCCGCGATGACTGCCTCGATCTCGGCCGGATATACATTTTCACTGCCAGATACAATCATGTCCTTGATACGGTCCTTGACGAAGATAAAGCCGTCCTCGTCAATGTAGCCAGCATCACCCGAATGAAACCAGCCATCGCGGATCGCGTCGGCAGTGGCTTCCGGGCGCGCCCAGTATCCGGACATCAGGCTCTCCCCCTGATAGCAGATCTCCCCGATCTCGCCGCGAGGCAATTCCTTCCCGTCGCTACCAACAATCCTAGCTCGTGCGCCAAACATTGGCCGTCCGCAGGAGAGCAGCTTATCGCCGTCGTGATGTTCGAACGGCAGCGACGAAAACGGCCCAGCTGTCTCGGTCAGGCCGTAGATTTGATTGAGCCGGCATTTGAACATGTCGATACAGCGCTTAAGCAAATCGGGCGCGATCGGAGCTGTGCCATAGGTGATGTGCTTGAGGGAGGAAAAGTCGGCAGTGCGCGCCTGCGGCAATTCGGTGAGAAACAGCATCACTGCCGGCACCAGCAATGCAGTCTCGATCTTCTGCTGAACGATTACATCGAGCAGCTTGGGCGGGTCGATTTCGCGCACGATCACGACCGTCATGCCTTCCTGCATGCTCCAGATCGCCCAGCCGGTACCTCCGGTGTGAAACATAGGCATGCAGACCAATGATCGGCCGCCCTCACGCATTTCTGGCATTTCGAGAGCGAGACAAAGCCCGGTATTGAGCATGGCCGCGCCGGACAGCATAGCGCCTTTTGGCAAGCCGGTCGTACCCGAGGTGCAGAACTGCGTACTCACGGCACCGTCCACATCCCGCTGTGGATCCTCGCCGCCGCGCGGCAGTTCGGCAAAGGTCAGCGTCCTGACGCCAAGTTCGGCGCCATGGCCCTTGAATTCATCACCTGTCACCAGCAAGACCGGCTTGATATCCTCGACGATGGCCTTGATCTCCCGCGGAGTTAACCGCCAATTCAGCGGCGCGGCCACCCCACCCGCTTTATCGAGCGCGAAAATCAGTTCGAGATACTCCGGGCAATTCTTGTCGAGGATCGCGACCCTGTCGCCGGGCTGGAGTCCGAGCTCTCGCACCAGGCCCCCGGCCAGCTCCGAACTGGATCGGTTCAGCTCGCCGTAGGTCGTGGCGCTGCCCTCGTACCAGATTGCATCGAGATCCGGATGCCGCTGGCCGCGCCAGCGGATTAATTCAGCTATCGTTCGCACGATGTGGCCTCTGTTTCACACATCACATCCTAAATCCCGAGATAGGCGCTGCGGACCCGCTCGTCGCTAAGCAATTCCTTGCCGGTCCCGGTCGTGACGATACGCCCAGTCTCGATGACATATCCTCGATCCGCGATGGCAAGCGCGGCATTTGCATTCTGCTCCACCAGAAGAACGGTGATGCCGCGCGCCTTCAAATCGCCGATGGTTCCGAAAATCTGTTCCACCAGAACCGGCGCCAGTCCCATAGAGGGTTCGTCGAGCAACAGGAGTTTCGGTCGCGCCATGAGCGCCCGGCCAATGGCCAGCATCTGTTGTTGTCCGCCGGACAACGTACCGGCGGCATTGGTGCGACGCTCTGCAAGAACCGGAAACATAGCGTAAATACCTTCTAGGTCCGACCCGATTGCATCATCGTGCCGCACGATTCCGCCGAGTCGCAAATTTTCCTCCACCGTCAGCGGTGTAAAGACCTGACGGCCCTCGGGAACCTGGGCGATACCGCGCGCAACCCGCTGATGCGGTCGCCATCGGTCGATGACTTGATCGTCGAAGCGGATGCTGCCGGCTGCGACCGGCTGTATGCCGGAACTCGCCCGAAGCAGCGTACTCTTGCCTGCACCGTTGGAGCCGACCAGCGTTACAATCTCGCCAGTGCGCACCTCGAGCGAGATGCCGTGCAATACCTGGATGCGCCCATACCGACTTGCGAGCTTTTCAATCGCGAGCACGCGCTGCCTCCCGCTGGCCCATGCCGCCGAGATAAGCGGCCACAACCGCCGGATTGCCACGCACCTCAGCGCCGCTGCCTTCCGCAAGCGTCTTGCCGCGATCAAGTACGTGAATGCGGCTGGAGATGCGCATCACCAGCCGCATATCGTGCTCTACCAGAACGACTGTAACACCCTGCGCAGCGATGGTCTTGATTACCGCGTCGATCTCCTCGGTCTCAACCGGATTGCATCCGGCCGCAGGCTCGTCCAGCAGCAGAATCTTCGGCTCGGTGGCGAGCGCGCGCGCTATCTCAAGCCGCTTGAGCGCGCCATAAGGAAGGCTGCTGGCGGGTTTGTCGGCAAGCTCGGTAAGTCCGACCAGGGCGAGCAGCCGTTCCGCCTCTGCGCGGGTCAAGCGATTCTGCGCATGAACCGAAGGGAGCGCGAGGAGATGTGCAAAGATATTGCGCTGTTCGTGCAAGTGACGCCCGACCATCACGTTCTCTGCCGCGGTCATGCGGAAAAACACCTGGAGATTCTGGAAGGTGCGCGACATGCCGCGGCGCGCGAGTTGATGGGGCGCGAGGTTGGTCACATCCTCGCCATCCAGAACGATACGTCCGCTTTGCGGCACATAGAGCCCGCTGACCAGATTGAAGAGTGTGGTCTTCCCCGCGCCATTAGGCCCGATCAGCGCGAAAATCTCATTGCGGCGGACGCTGAAACTGACGCCATCAATCGCGACCACGCCGCCGAACGCAATACGGAGATTTTCGACAGTGAGGATGCTCACGATGCCCCCCGCCGAAATAGCAACGCTAACGTGGGGACGATCCCCCTCGGCAAGACAATCAGCACCACGATGATGATCGCGCCGAGCACGGCATGCTCGTACTCGTGAAACACCGTGAGGGCTTGCGGCAAGATGACAAGGATAGCTGCTCCCACAATGCTGCCGAAGATCGAGCCGAGCCCGCCGAGCACTGCCATCACGACAAGTTCGATGGAGAGAAGAAAGCCCGTGGTGTTCGGCGTGACGAAGCCGTCAAGCAGGACTAGATAGCTGCCGGCAATCGAAGCAAAAACTGCAGAGATCACGAACGCAAGGAGCTTGTAGCGCGCAACGTCGACGCCGAGTACGCGCGCAGCGATTTCGCTGTCATGGATGGCGCGGAATGCCCGCCCGGTTGGACTTTCGATCAAGTTGACCACGATCAGAACGCCGAGCACGAGGGTGATGCCGGAGACCCAATACCAAGTCATCGATCCCGATACACGCCAGCCGAAGAGAACCATGCGCGGCACTTCCATGCCGTTCGGGCCGCCGGTGATATTTGCCTCGTTCGATACGACCATGGAGATGAGAATACCCATACCGAGGGTGGCAATTGCTAGATAATAGCCGCTCAGGCGTAGGATCGGACGGCCGACAATGAATGCCAGCAACGCAGAGAAAGCAACGCCTCCAAGCAGCGATGCCCAGCTCGGCAAGCCCAGATGAACCGGCCCCACCGCCACCGCATAGGCGCCGATACCGAAGAAGCCAGCATGACCGAGGCTGACTTGCCCGGCGAAACCCATCAACAGATTGAGTCCCAGCGCTGCTAGTGCATAGATATAAACTAGGGCGGCAACGCGTACATAGAAGCTGGATGGCAGGATCAACGGTAGCAGCGCAACGATGGCGCCGACCGCAATTACGAGTAGAAGAGGATTCTTCAGGAAACGCCGCACGTCACACTCGCTCGACTGTCTTCGCGCCGAACAATCCCTGCGGCATGGTGAAAAGCACCAAAAGAATAACAATGAAGGCGACGGCGTCCTTATATTGCGAGGAGATATAGCCAGCTGAGAATTGCTCGAGCAAGCCGAGCACAAGGCCGCCCACGACGGCGCCGACTGGATTTCCCATCCCGCCAAGCACTGCCGCAGCGAAACCCTTGAGCGCGAGCATGGTGCCGCCATCGTAATAGGTGAGCGTGATCGGCGTCACCAGGATTCCTCCGATGGCGCCGATCGCTGCCGATATGACGAATGCCATGCTGATAACCGCAGTGGTGTTGATACCTGTTAGTTGCGCCGCCATTCGGTTCGCCGCGGTCGCCAGCAGTGACTTTCCACGAAGCGTCCGGCTCATGAACAGCCACAGCGCCAGCAGCACCAGTCCGACACCAATTAGCACTACGACGCTCTGCGGTAGAAGCGTTGCTCCGCCCAAAACCATTGGCTCGCTACCGAAGAAGGGCGGCAAGCTGTGGAAGTTCTTGTCGAGGATGATGGCGGTTATTCCACGCAGGAAAATAGAAGCCCCGATTGTGATAATGATCAGCGTGACCGGCGAGGCGCCGCGCGCCGGCTCAATTGCCAGGCGGTGCAGGAGCAAGCCGACCAATGCAGTGAATACAATTGCTATAAGCGCGGCGACCGGGAGCGGAAAACCTGCCGCATAAGCGAACACCGTCACCATTCCACCGAGCATCACGAACTCGCCCTGTGCGAAGTTCGCGACATCAGACGCATTATAGATCAGCGTGAAGCCCAGTGCGACGAGGGCGTAAATCGCACCCACGGTCAGGCCCGAGAACGCGAACTGCAAAAATTCAGCCAAGTCCCGTCCCCGAATGATCGATCTGATCGGCCCGCGCCGTCATTGCTTGCTCGCAGGAAGTTTCAGTTTGGCGCGTGCCGAAGCGAAGGACAACGGCACGCGCCTTGTCGCAAAAATCAGAACCTATCGGCTAGTCTACCAGGTGCCAGTCGCCATCCTTGATTTCTATCATGCGGAAAGACGTCAGATCGAGACCGAGGTGGTCGGTCGGCGACATGTTGACGATGCCGCCGGTGCCAATGAAGTTGCGCGTCTTTTCGATTTCGTCACGCACCTTCGCCTTATCCGCGGACCCGGCTCGCTGCATGGCTTCGACCAGCATGATCAAAGCATCGCGCGCGTGACCGCCGAAGGTCGAAACCGGCTGCCCCGTCTCTTTTTCGAACTTGTTCTTGTATTCCAGAGCGACTTTCTTCAGCGGGTCACTGTCCGGCAGCTGCTCGGCAACCAGTAGCGCAGCAGCCGGCAACCGGATGCCGTTGGCGGCCGGGCCTGCGAGATTGATGAAGCTCTTCGAGGACACGCCGTGGCTCTGATAAAGAGGCGCCGTGATGCCGACCTGCCGATAGTTACGGGTGACGATCGCCGGCCCCTGACCGAAGCCGCAATTAATCACGGCCTGGACGCCGGGCGTGTTCTTGATGTTGATCAGCTGCGGCGTCATATCGCTGTCGGCGGCACCGTAGATTTCGTCCCGCACCACCTTGATGCCCTCCTTCGGCGCCATGGCAATGCATTCGGCACGCATCGCCTTGCCCCATCCATCGGTGCCGGAAATCATCGCGATCGATGTCAGGTTGCGTTTCTTCAGATCCTCGAAGATCTTGCCGCACGACATCGGCTCGGTGTGCGGCATCTTGAAGGTCCATTTGCGCACCGGGAAGACGATCTCGGCAGCACCGGCGAGTGAGATGTATGGCGTTTCGGCATCCTCGAAGACACTGCGCATCGCCATCGATGTGCCGGTAATCGATCCGGCGATTACCGCATCGACTTTGTCTTCCTCCACAAGGCGCGTTGCGAATGTACGCGCCTTGTTGGAATCGGTACCGTCGTCATAGATGACCAGTTCCAGCTTCTTACCATTCACTCCGCCGGCGGCGTTGATGTCGCGCACGTACATCTCCAGAGTCTTCTTTTCCGGATCCCCCAGGAACGAGGCCGGGCCGGTAACCGAAAGAACAGAACCGATCTTGATCGTGTTTTGCGCCTGCGCAGCTGTCATCAGCAGGCCGGAAACGGCCACGGCTGCACCGAGCAACAAACTTCTGCGTCTGATTGTCATCGTTTCCTCCAAGGTGAATTGTTGTGTGTTTTTTCGTCTTTAGACCGGCAAACCCGCCGTTTCCGTCCGGATACGATACACTGAAGTTCTGGCGGTAATGTAAAGCGTCGACCAGTCCGCATCGCCCCAGGCAAGGTTGGCAGGAAGCTCCGGCACCGGAATGATGCCGAGGCGGCCACCGCCCGGATCGAATACCCAAACGCCCCCCGCGCCCGTAACGAATACACGTCCGTCGCGGTCCACCTTGATACCGTCCGGCGCCAGGCTGCTGCCCGGAATCGCCGCAAAGACACGGCCGCCGGAAAGGCCGCCGCCGGTTCCGACTTCGTAGACCAAGACGTGGTTCTGTTCGGTATCCGCGACGTAGAGCCGCTTCTCGTCGGGCGAAAATGCAAGGCCGTTCGGCGTGCAATCGTCGGCAAGGACCGCGATCTCACTAGCGTCCGGCGCGACGCGGTACACCCCGGCAAAATCGAGTTCGGGGTATTCGGCAACGCCGAATGTCGGATTGAGTCCATAAGGCGGATCGGTGAAATAGATATAGCCGTCCGACTTGACGACGACGTCGTTCGGACTGTTCAGCCGGCGGCCCTCGTAATGGGACGCCACGGTCGTCGCGTTCCCGTCACCGTCGATGCGTGACACGCGCCGTCCTGCATGCTCGCAGACGATTAGTCGCCCCTCGCGGTCTCTGGTCAATCCGTTGGATTTTCCGCTCGGCGTCCGGAATACGGTCAAGCCGATATCCGGCTGCCATTGATGGATGGCGTTCGCGGGAATATCGCTGAAGTGGAGACAGCCTTGCGCGGCATTCCAAACCGGGCCCTCGGTGAAGAAGAAGCCCGATCCGATCGCCTCTACCTTGGCATCTTTCGCGACGATGTTGCTCATGGCACTCATATCAAACCGACTTTGTGCCGCGACCGTCCAACGTACGGCGAGAACACCGCCGCCGGCGAAAAGCCACTAGCTACCTTGCTATCGGCCCTGCCGAACCTCTTGCGACCGCACCAGACACTTCCGCCTCCAGGCACTTCAGCCCACCGGGCCAGTGGGCCCGAGCGAGAACAACAATCTCAGACACAGGTCGGCGCGCGCCAACCGCCCTATTGCGCCGCGCGCATTGGCAGTTCCACGACCCCCTTGCCGGGGACGCACACCACACCGTCCTCATTCTTGATCCATAATTCGAGATCGACGCGCCCCTTCCCGTCCTCGACGGCCTTTGCCGTGATGCGTCCGCCGCAGGTGAGCACATTGCCGGGGACCATGAAGTTGCGGAACTGCAACCCGATCTTTCGCAGACGCCCCTTGTCGCCGGCCCAGTCCGAGAGCAACTGCGCGTAATAATCGCCGGCCATGTTTCCCGGTGCGACGATGTCGGGCAATCCGCGCCGCTTCACGGCATATGGGTTGTCGAAGTGAATACGGTCCATCAGCCAAACGGCGGCGACATACATCAGGATGTTCACCGTGTTGACGTTCTTAGTGAGGCTCGGAATTTCCTCGCCCACCGACACATCGTCGAAATAGACCTGCGATCGCATCCGGATTACTAAGCCTGTTCCTTACGCGGAGAAGCGATCATCGTGACGATGTGCTTCGCCAGCAGTTCATCTTTCTGATTGGTGTAGGTGAATTCGGAGGTCACGAAGATAAGCGTGCCGCTCTTGCCGACCTTTTCGGACATGCTGGTGACGCGCCCGCGCACCGTGACGCGGTCGTCGACATAAACCGGCTTGAAGAATTCAAGCTCCTCTCCGCCGCGGACCCAGCCGAGCGACCATGCCCCCGGAATATCGGGGACGCCGACGAAAGACGACAGCCCATCCTCGCCGAGATCCTTTGTGCGCTTTTCCGCGCCGGGAACGCCGACCGCCCAGCTGATGTAGTTCAGCGGCGCGGTGATACCACCGTAACGGCCGGCCTTTGCGGCGGCTTCGTCCACGAAGATCGGGTTGTCGTCGTCGATGGCATAAGCGTACCGGCGGATATCGCGTGCGAGCACCGGCTCGCCGGTATGAGCGGGATATTCCTGCCCGATGAAATTCTTCCAGCCCAACTCGTCCAGCAGCGAACCCATGATGCTTCGGCACCCTCCCAGATAGCTGGCTAAAAAAAACCGGCTAGCCGGATTATTATTAATCGAGTAAATTTTCAGCTGTCAAGCGCCGCGCTTGGGGATAGCGCCGGGGCGGTCTCGCACGGCTGCGCGGGGCAAGGCCCTCAACGCAACTTGGACAGCGGAAGTTGACAGAAACGGAGCGAGTTAAGGATAAGCTTGCCAACCACTCGCGGGCTGACCGGCGAGTCTCCTCGCATCCGCCGCAAGCGCAATTCTGAGCGCGACAATCACCAGGGCAACGAAGGCGTCGCAGTCCGAAATGACAGCTACCGAATCCAATTCGCTGAAAGCACTTTCGCCGAAGGAACTGCTACGCATCGAGAGCGTCGCCAAGACAGCGGCGCTGCTATTCGACAAGGCGGGCTATCACGAGACCAGCCTGAAGGACATTTCGAATGCGGCGTCGCTCAGCAAGGGCGCAATCTATTATTACTTCTCCAACAAGCACGAGATCCTGCACTACATCCTCGACAACTACATGGATCTGCTGCTGAACGGGCTTGAGGAGGAGCTGGCCCAAATTCCCGACAGCCTGTCGAAGCTGCGGCACCTCCTGTCACGGCACATGTCGACGTTCAGCTCGCATGCCTCCAGCGCCCGCATCCTGCTGAAATACGCACATAACCTCCCCGCAAGCGAACTCGCTGGCGTCGTTCGCAAGCAGAAGGAATACGCGCAGATTCTCGCCGAGATCCTCGCCGACAATGCTGGGCACCGGCTTGACAAGAAACAGATTAAGGCCTGCAGCTATATCGTGTTCGGGATGTACAATTCCATAATTTACTGGCACCGGCCGGACGGGCCGCTTCCTTTGTCGGAGCTGACCGAAATCTGCTGCGAATTGTTCCTCAACGGCTGGAAGTCATTCATCGCCAAGAACGGCAAACCGTCTGGCTGATTGTTCGCCGGGCGCGTCCGGACAAGCACCAGTGGGCTCGATGGCGCAGCGCTATCAGATGTGACCGATCACGGTCACGATCCCGAACACGGCGACTGCGGCGCCTGCACCACGGACCACGAGATCCGGAGCCGACCGGCGGCAGGCCTCTCCGATCGCAACCCCGGTCCCGAGCAGCAATACGGTGGCTATGACAAAGCCCGCGCCATAAAGCAGCGGCTGCGCCAGATCGGGCATCTCGGCACCGTGCGCGTAGCCATGGAATATCGCAAAAAGCCCGACAAGGGCCGCGGCCAGCAAGGCCGGCAACTTCGCCAGCATGCAGATCATCAGCCCAAACACGACAAGCGAAACCGCAATCGTCTGTTCGACGCCCGGCAAAGGGACGCCGATGGCGCCCAGCATCGCTCCGAGCGCCATCATGCCCGCAAAGGCAAGCGGAACCCCGACCAGCGCTCGGCCGCCGAGATAGGCGGCCCAAAGTCCGATCGCCAGCATCGCCACCAGATGGTCGGCTCCGAGAACCGGGTGCAAGAACCCGCCGACGAAAGTTTCGCCGCTTCCGAGATGATGAACACCCGGATGGGCCGCCGCCTTCGAGGGCGACAAGGCGACGGCAAGCCCAGCCAGACCTGCGAGACGAAGCGCGCACAGCCATCGTTTCATGAACGACTCCTCGGTGTATTCCGGCGGATTGCCCGCCGGCTGAATCTCTCGACAGAAAAGTTGATAATGTGCGCGCCGCTATCTACTCGGGAGCTTCCGCGTGTGCGTTTGTCAGCCGCTTCAGGACGAACGCTTTCTGCTTGCCGAGCAGATCGAACAGCATCTGCTTGTCTTTCGACGAGTAGATCGAGAAGAAATCCTCGATCCAGATTTCCAGCATCTGCGCCGCCTCGTCGAACAGTGCACGCCCCTTCTTGGTCATGTAAGCAAGATTGGCGCGGCGATTGGACGGGTCGACGACACGCTCGACAAGGCCTTCGGCCTCCAGTTCGTCGGTCAATCCCGTGACGTTGCCGGTCGTTACCATCATGCGGGACGACAGCTCCCCCATCCTCAGGCCGTTGGGAGCGACGCTGAGCTGCGCAAGTAGATGGAACCGCGCAAGACTCATATTGTAGGTGTCGCGCAGCCGCCTCCGCATCTCGTTGTCGATCAGTTTGTGCAGGGTCAGCAGCCGAAGCCAGAGGCACAGATCCTGATGCGGCTTCTTCCGGCCGGGTGTTTCGAGATCCTTGGGGCCGAAATCCTGCCCGACGTCGAATTTTCGAGCTTTGATTCGCGTCATGGGCAGAATCGAACCTCCGTGCCGATTTGGCGGCACAATAAAGGAACAGCGCGCCCGGATACAACGCCAAACGCCCTGCCCTGCTTTCCTGAGCCGACCCCATTTCAACCGGTCTTTTCATTGCGCGCCGTTCACCGATGCGATCACCCGACAGGCGCTAATTGCCGCCGCCCGGGTTGGGCGAGAACAATTCGCGCTTGTTCGGCAGGTCGGCATTGTCTTTGGCATCGGGAGGCGCCGGTTTCTGCTCGGCGATATTCGGCCAGAGCTTGGCATATTGCGCATTGATGTCGAGCCATTCGCCGACGCCTGTATCGGTATCAGGCTTGATCGCCTCGACCGGACATTCCGGCTCGCAGACACCACAATCGATGCACTCGTCGGGGTGGATGACCAGCATGTTCTCGCCTTCGTAGAAGCAGTCGACCGGACAGACCTCCACGCAATCGGTAAATTTGCATTTGATGCAGCTCTCGGTGACGACGTATGTCACGAGCGGCTCCTCCCTCAGTCGCACAGTCTTTGCCGTAACCTGCGCTTCGCATAGCGCTTGAACGAAGACGCTCGCGGTCCGGGTGCAATCGTCTCAGTTATATCGTTGACACTTATTTTGTTTCTTACTTATAAATATCTTAGTTGTCAACTATTGGTGCGCGATGAAGAGCATTTCGGGCAATACGGCCAGCCTCACACTCGCTTTCGGATTGACGTTTCCCGATCTGTACGATCGCGACGGGCTCGCGCGCCTCGATGCGCTGTTCGTAGGCGATCTGCGCGCGACAGCGGACGACCTGGCCGAATGCCTGTTGCAGGCGCGGGCGGCACCGGCCCGAATGGGCAGGAAGGCGGAATCGGAGCTCATCATCGCGCTTGCTCCGCATCTCGAAGACTTCGTTGGACGATTGTTCGGGATCGGGGACGAATTGCGGGCTCTGCGTCAAGAGCATCTGTCGAAGTCCGACCTCTTCGAAGTAAAGCGAAGTTTCGTGCAACGCCGCGCTCTGCGTTCGGCCGCCGCAAAGTCCGCCGCTACAGTCGACGGAGTGGCAATCGCCGGGGAATTGGAGGCATTGTTCGGCGAGGCGCTGTCCGAAGAGGTCTTTGCGCGGCACGTTACGCGCTGGCTCAAGGCGGAGGCCGCACATGCAGCCGAGTTGAACCTCGCTGCAACCTATGCGGCATGGGCTACGCTCTCGGCCGAAGGCAGGCGCCGGCACAGCGCGGGCGTGCTGTTCAAGCAGCCGGGCAAGCGCGACCCGATGAACCTGATTGAGATCGAGCGACGCAGCAAAGGCGACATTGCGGTCTGGACCGCGCCGGATCACCACCGCCGCGAACGCAGCGGCTTTCAGCTCACCGACCGCGGCACCTCGCTCACTGGTGCGCTCGACCAGGCCAATTACTGCATCTGGTGCCACAAACAGGGCAAGGACAGTTGCTCCCTCGGGCTGCGCGACCGCCATTCCGGGGAATTCGAGAAAGACGTCTTCGGTGGCAAGCTGCTCGGTTGTCCGTTGGAAGAGCGCATTTCTGAAATGAATCTCGTCAAGTCCGAAGGTTATGCGCTCGGGGCGCTTGCCATCGTGACTGTGGAAAATCCGCTTTGCGCGGCAACCGGCCATCGCATCTGCAACGATTGCGTAAAGGCCTGCATCTACCAGAAACAGCAGCCGGTCGACATTCCGCAGATCGAGTCGCGCACCTTGAAGGACGTGCTGGGTCTGCCTTGGGGAGTCGAAATCTATTCCCTGCTGACGCGCTGGAACCCGCTGAATTTCCGTCGCCCGCTTCCGCGTGAAGCGACCGGACGCAACGTACTCGTGGTTGGTCTTGGTCCTGCGGGCTTCACGCTCGCCCACCACCTCCTCAACGACGGACACAGCGTCGCTGGCATCGACGGACTGAAGATCGAGCCCTTGCCCGAACATCTTTCCGGCCGCAAGGCCGACGGCAGCCGCGTGCCCTTTACACCGATACGCGACCTCGCCGAACTCTACGAAGACCTCGACAAGCGCGCGATGGCGGGTTTCGGCGGCGTCGCCGAATACGGCATCACCGTGCGCTGGGACAAGAATTATCTGAAGATCATCCGGCTGCTGCTGGAGCGGCGCGACGGATTCGCCATGTTCGGCGGCGTGCGCATGGGCGGCAGCATCACACCCGACAGCGCATTCGCGATGGGCTTCGATCACGTCAGCCTGTGTATGGGCGCAGGAAAACCGACAGTGATCCCGATGCCGAATGGTCTCGCCCATGGTGTGCGCCAGGCTTCGGACTTCCTGATGGCGTTGCAGCTCACCGGCGCGGCGAAGGCCGACAGCCTCGCCAATCTCACGGTTCGCCTGCCGATCGCGGTGATCGGCGGCGGCCTTACGGCGATCGATACCGCAACCGAAGCGCTGGCCTATTACCCGGTGCAGGTCGAGAAGTTTCTCACCCGGTTCGAAACATTGCGTGACTCCGATCCTGCGCTCGATCTCGGTCTTTCCGAAGACGAAGCAGGGATCGCGGAGGAGTTCATCCGCCACGCGAAAGCGTTGCGCGAGGAAAGGGCCGCCGCCGCGCGCCAGGGCCGCACCCCACGCATTGCCGCGCTGCTGGAAAGCTGGGGCGGCGCAACCGTCGTCTACCGCCGGCGTCTGACCGAGTCGCCGAGCTACACGCTCAACCATGAGGAAGTCGAAAAGGCGATGGAGGAAGGCATCGGCTTTGCCGAGGGTCTCTCCCCGACGGCAGTCGAAGTGGACAGCCACGGCCATGCGACTGCGCTGCTCCTTGCTGCAACCGATCAGGACACGAACGGCAAGCCGCTGCGTCTTCCCGCCCGCACCATCCTGATCGCCGCTGGCACTCAGCCGAACACGGTGCTCAGCCGCGAACATGGCATCGAGATCAAACTCGACGGACGCTACTTCCAGGCCGTCGACGAGACCGGACAGCCGGTGTCGCCGGAGCGCTCCTGCAAGCCCCAGACGCCGCACGTCTTGATGGACCGGCGCGCGGACGGCCGTTTCGTCAGCTTCTTCGGCGATCTGCATCCATCGTTTGCCGGTAATGTGGTGAAAGCGATGGCGAGCGCCACACGCGGCTATTCCGTCATCACCAGCCTGATGGAAGCGCTGCCGGCGGCGAGCGGCGTGAGTCCGCTTACGCGTTTCGCGCAGGACTTCCGCGCCGTCATCCGCGATGTCGTGCGTCTGACGCCGACCATCGTCGAGGTGATCGTGCATGCACCGGCGGCGGCGCGCGCCTTCGAACCGGGGCAATTCTTTCGCTTTCAGAATTACGAGTCGCTTGCCCCGCAGACCGCAGGAACGCGGCTCGCAACCGAAGCGCTTGCGCTGACCGGAGCATGGGTAGACCGCGAACAGGGTCTCGTCTCCGTCATCGTTCTGGAAATGGGCGGATCGTCCGATTTGTGCCAATTGCTGCAGCCGGGCGAAGCGGTGGTGCTGATGGGGCCGACGGGCGAACCGACACGCGTCGAGTCTGGGCGGACATACATCCTCGCCGGCGGCGGCCTCGGCAATGCGGTGCTGTTCTCGATCGGGCAGGCGGCGCGCGCCAAAGGATCGCGCACCGTCTATTTTGCCGGCTACAAGCGGGCGCAGGACCGCTTCAAGGTCGACCAGATCGAAGCAGCCGCCGATGTCGTGGTCTGGTGCAGCGACGAAGCGCCCGGATTCCAGCCGAACCGGCCGCAGGACCGCGCCTTCACCGGCAATATCCTCGATGCCATGACTGCCTATGCACGCGGCGATCTCGGACGGCCCGACATCGGCCTCAACGAGGCGCAGCACCTGATTGCCATCGGCTCCGACGGCATGATGGGCGCCATTGCACGCGCCCGCCATGGCGTGCTGCGGCACTATCTCGATCCAAACATCGAGGCCATCGGTTCGATTAATTCGCCGATGCAATGCATGATGAAGGAAATCTGCGGCCAATGCCTGCAGCTTCATCGGGCGCCGGATACGGGTAAGGAAACCGTGATTTTCACCTGCGCCTGCCAGGACCAGCCGCTCGAGCAAGTCGATTTCGGCGTGCTGCGCACAAGGCTGCGTCAGAATTCGGTTCAGGAAAAGCTGACGCGGCACTGGATCGCACATTGCCTGAGTCAGGACATGGAGAAGCCAGCATTGCCGGCTTAGCAGACCGCCGGATGCCGCGTGCCGATCCTGGCACGCGGACAGCACGGATATTGCGAAAGGGTCTTTGCTCTATTGCTTTTCGATATTGGCGCGGCGGGCGACGTCTTCCCAGCGCGCGATATCGGCCTTGATGGCAGCGGCGAATTCTTCCGAGGTGCTGCCTACCGGCTCGACGCCAATGATCTTGAGGCGCTCCCGCACCTCGGGCTTCTTCACCATCGCCATCAGCACGTTTTGTAGTTTCTTGATAATCGCATCCGGTGTGCCGGCCGGGGCCACAATGCCGACCAGTGTTGCTACTTCCGTCCCCGGTAACCCCGCCTCGGCCACGGTCGGCACGTCCGGGAATTCGGAATTTCGCTGCGTATCGGTGTAGGCAAGCGCACGCAGCTTGCCGTCCTTGATCAGGCCGACGACCGGCGGCACGTCGGAAATCGCCAATGTGACCTGGCCTCCGAGCAATGCGGTCGCCGACTCGGCGCTGCTCTTGTATGGCACCGGCTCGAAATTCGTGCCGGACTTCTGCTTGAACAATTCGGTCGCTAGCTGAAACAGCGGCGCACTCGACGCATAGTTGATTTTGTCGGGGTTCGCCTTGGCGTAGTCTATCAGTTCCTTGACGGATTTGACCGGCAACGAGGCATTGACCGTGATCAGCAACGGAAGCCGGCCGATGATCGAGACAGGCACGAAGTCGGTCTGCGAATTGTATGGTAGCGACTTGCGCAGAACCGGATTCATCACCAGCGGTCCGGACGGCGCAACAAGCAGCGTGTATCCGTCCGGGTTGGATCGGGCGACCGCCTCGGTCCCGACAATCGCCGCGCCACCCGGCCGGTTTTCGACAACAACCGGCTGTCCTAGCACTTCGGACAATTCTTTCGCGGCGACGCGGCCGAGAATGTCCGTACCGCCACCGGGGGCATACGGCACGATCATCTTGATGGGCCGCTGCGGATAGTTCTTGACCGCGTCGTCCTGCGGCTGCGCCACTGCACCGAACCCACCAGCTACCGCAAGGAATATTGCTCCGAATGTCCACCGTTTCATCCTTGACCTCCCATGCTTTCTTGCAGGCTCTTGTAGATTCTTCAGATCGGGCGCAGCGTCCCGTCGCGCGAGGGTTGATGCTCGCCTCTGCATGCACTGCTACTCGCCATGAAACACCCGAACATCGGGCGGCCGCCCTTCGAGCCCCAATTCGCTCCAGCGCCGGCGCACCTGCTGGTAGGTTTCGCGATCGAGGCGGGTCTCTTTCGGAAACGCCGCATAGTGCCGGTGATCCTTACAAGCGTTGATCAGCACCTTCGAGCCGTAAGGGCGTTCCGAGGCGGGAAAGCGCGGCGGATCGAGCGGCGTTGACCACGTGTTGCGCAACAGCTCGAGATCCTCCACGGCGTTGACGCGCGTCGAAAGCGCCCAGAGCACCTGGTTGAAGTCGGTCGGATCGACATCGTGATCGACCACTACAATCCATTTCGTGAAAAACGCCGCGGCGGGGCATTGCGCCGCAAGTGCGAGCACCTGCGCCGAGTGACCGGGATACATCTGGCGGATGGAGACGACCACCATGGCATAGCCGCCGAGGGCGGCGGGCGTGGCATAGACGCCTTCGACGCCAGGCACGCCAAGCCTGACAAGATCGTCCAGAATGCGCGAGGAACGCATCACGGCAAATCCCGTCCCGAGTTCGCTCGACGGGTAGCGCGCCATGATCGCCGACGTGAGGATCGGCGATTTGCGGCGATGCAGCGCCTTCACCTCAATCACGGGCTGCGGCCCGCGCTCGTTGCCGTAATAGCCGGTGAACTCGCCGAGCGGCCCCTCCATCTCCGTCTCGCCGGCACGCAGAACGCCTTCGACCACGACTTCAGCGCGTGCGAGTATCGGCAGCGAACCGCTGACGCCACGCGTCAGCTCGACCGGCTGGCCCATGATGCCGCCGGCGACATCCAGCTCGGAGACATCCTTGCCGAAGCCGCTGCCCGCCATCATGAACAGCACAGGATCGACGCCGAAAGCCGCGACGATCTCGCAGGGCTCGCCGCGCGCCCACCAGGCATCGCGATCGAGTCGACCATGCTTGCCCGATGTGATGTAGAGGCCGATCCTGTCCGGGCCATGCAGCATCTGGCGGTAGCAACCGAGATTGATGCGCTGCTGCTCCGGCCCGCGTGTCATCACCACATTCGCGGTGCCGATATAGGGGCCGCCGTCCCCTGGCCAGAATGTCGGGACGGGGAGCTTCGTCAGATCGATGTCCGAACCGGTGAGAACGACATCGTTGACGGGCGCTTGCTCCGGTGCGATTTCCCTCGGCGGCAGCCGCGCCACCATCAGCGCCCGGGTCTGCGCCACCAGTTCGCGCAGAGATGCATCGGGGTCGAGGCCCATCGCCAGCGCGTAGCGCCGCTGGCACGAGCCGAGCATATTGGTGACAACGCTGGCGCCAAGCGGATTGTCTGCAAAATTTCGGAACAGAAAAGCCGGTGCAGCTTCGTTCTCCGCGGTCGCCATGATCGAGATGGCGGCAAGCTCATGCCGGGGGTCGACCGGCACGTCGATCGTCTTGACCAGGCCGTGACTGTCGGCAAGCGCGAGGAATTCCCGCAAATCGCGCCAGGCCGTCCGGCGGCCGGACAGGGATTGCTCACCTGCTTCGGCGGCGCGATCCTCCATGCAGGTTCCTCCGCTGTTTTCACCGGTCGAGGTCGAGCCCGAACCGTTCGCTCAAAGGCACGGCAGCACGCATTGCTGTCCTAACGCCGCAGCACGCTTCCATGGGCGCTCGCAACAACATAAACCGGCCAGCCGGATTAAATTAGAACCGCAATCCTGCGCTATGTCAATAAATACCGGCTGGCCGGTTTTCTAAATCGTCAAAAATGCCGTGCCAGTGTCCGGTGACCAAGGCCGCATTTCGCTGGACCTGCGCCTCGCTTTTTGCCGGGAGTCTTTCGCTTCACCCTGAGCCGCGAAAGGACTTATCTCTACATCGACGAGATTTCTTTGCGTCAGGCCGTGCCGACGTCGCACGAATACGTTCCGGCGACTCAGCCGGTGCGGACGTCAAACTTGATGTCGACGATCGGCGCATCGAGGATTGCGCGTCCGATGTCGAGAATATCGACGTCATGCTGCGCGACGCCGGGAATGTCCTCCATCGCGATATCTCCGGCGAACGCAATGGTCGTCCTGTCGCGGCATCCGGCGTCGCGGACAAGGCCCGCAACCAGGTCAAGATCCTCCAGCCGGCCGCTGTCGACCATCAGGATTTCCGCCCCCAGCGCGATGGCCGCACGCGCTTCTGCAGCGATGTCCTCGACCAGACCGCGCAACTGGATCGCACGCACATACCCTTGCATCGGTGCAACGGCCTCCAACGTTTTCCTGACCGAGCCGAAAATCCGTACATAGTTCTTGTCGAGATACAGAAACGGCACCTCGGAAATGCGGCCGCTGCCGCCGCCACGATGCACGGCGCGCCGGATCTGCGGCTTAATTTCCTCCGGCATTTTCTTCGCCGCGCCTGACACTACCCGCACGCGGCTTCCGGCCAGTTCCTGCGCGCGGCGCATCGCGCGCGCAATACCGGAGGGCTTTGCGATGGCGCCGGGAACGCAATCCTCTGCCATCGCGATCGCCTTGGCCGAACCCTGCATGCTGAGGATGGGCGTCTCGACGTCGGCCTCGTCACCGTCGGCTTTACAAACCAGCACCTCGCAACCGAGATCGGAGGCCTTCTGCCCTGCCATCTCGACGCCGCAGACCACGCCCGGCGTCGTGACCCTGACATCCGCGGTGTAGAGGCGGTCCGCCACGGAGGCGAAAATCGTATCTCTCAGATCATAGGTCATTGTCGATCTCGATTCCTGTGGATTCTCGCAAACGCTATTGCGGTCCGGAAGCATCAGCATCGCGCCAGGCCGCATCCACCTCCGCCCGGTGCTTCTCCAGAATGTCGATCGCGGCCGGCGGAACCAGATACGACAGATCGCGACGCTCCAGCCAGCGGCGGCGCACCAGCGAGGAACTGATTTCGATCCGCGGCAAAGGCAACAGCACTGCGCGCCGTCCCGGGACAAGCTCGAATGCCATCACCGATCCAGCTGGCGGGTCGATGCGGCGGCTGTCAGGCCAGGCAGCAGCGACGTCCGACGCAAACTCGTGGATGTTGAATTCGGTGCGGCATGCGATTGCGATATGCACCAATTCCGCCACACGACGGCCGGCCCGCCACTTGTGCAGGCGCAGAAACTCACGGTCGCCCAGGAGAAAATATCTGTCGGCATCCCGCCCCGCCTGGGCCATCGCTTCCAGGGTCTGAATAGTGAACGACGGCACCGGCAGCTCTTTTTCGATCTCATTCACCAAGAAACGGTCGTCCTTGAGTAGCGCCGCATGCAGCAACGCCACACGAAGCTGGAAACCCAGCAACGCCGAACCGGATTTGTGACGTGGCGCGTAGCTCGGGATACATTCGACACGCCCCAGATCGAGCGCTTCTGCCACCTCGATCGCAGCCCGCACGTGCCCCACATGCACCGGGTTGAAAGTCCCGCCGAAGATCAACGTTCGCAGCATTCGAAGCCAGCCGGCCTTGTGCGACGATCAGACAACATCCGGACGTTCTACGCGCACGAGTCGCCTTATGCCAGCGCCAGCAACGGCTCCTCGACCACATCCTTGAGGGTTGCGACAAACGCCGCGGCATTGGCCCCGTCGATGATCCGGTGATCGTAGGTCAGGGTCAGCTTCATGATCGGGCGGATGACCACCGCGCCGTCGCGCGCGACCGGTGTATCGATGATTGCGCCAATTGCGAGGATCGCGCTTTCCGGCTGATTGATGATGGCGCTAAATTCCTCAACCCCGAACATGCCAAGCGACGAAATCGTAAAGGTACCGCCTCGCATTTGCTCAGGCGGCAGCTTTCCGGCGCGCGCGCGCTCAACCAAATCATTTCGCTGCACGGAAATCTCGGAAAGCTTCTTCGAGCCGATGTCTGCGATTACGGGAACAACAAGACCATCATCGAGCGCCGTCGCGATTCCCATGTGAATCGGGTCGATCCAGAGAACGCCTTCGGACGTCCAGCGGGTATTCATGACCGGATGACGCGCAATCGCGACGGCGACGATCTTGGCGAGGAGATCGGTCAGCGTCGGGCGCACGCCTGTCTGCTTTTCGATGGATGGCATCAGCCGCTGACGGGCGTCCACCAGATTGCCGGCATCGACGGAGACGACCATGTAGGCTTGCGCGGCCTCCACCGTGCTGGCCAGCATCTTGCGCGCGATGATCTCGCGCATGGATGTGAGCTTGACGATGCGTCCTTGCGCGTGTTGCGCGGTCGGCTCAACGGCGGGCTGCGGCCTGGACTGCGCCGCCGGCGCGGACTTTGTAAGCGCCGCAAGGAACGCCTCCACGTCAAGCCGCTTCAGCCGTTCCGACGGGCACGCGGCGGCAACCTGGGCGAGGTCGATCCCGTTCGATTTCGCGATGCGGCGCGCCAGCGGCGTAGCGCGGACTTTCGACGCCGCCATGCGTGGCTCCGCAGCTGCGACCGGAGCCGACACGGGCGACGGCGCGGCCTGAGCTGCAACGGCAGGTGCAGCCTGTGCCGGCTGAGCCCCGGTGTTGCCACCCGTTGCTTCGTCCAGCAGCGCGACTTCGGTCCCGACCGGAACGGTCTCGCCTTCGTTCACCACGATCTTCGCCAGAAAGCCCGATTGCGGGGCTTCGACGTCGAAGCTCACCTTCTCGGTTTCGAACACGAAGACGGTTTCGCCCTTCTCCACGCGATCACCGACGGCCTTCTTCCACTCGACAATCTTGCCTTCGGTCATGGTCAGGCCGACCTTGGGCATGACGATTGCGGAACTCATGGACTCCCCGCCTCTCGATCTCGTTTCCTGCTGTACGCCTTCGCACCCGGCGGCTGCCGAACGCCCGGGCCGATGCTCCGCCTAATACGTCATCACCTTTTCGACGGCGCGGACGACATCGGCGGCGTTCGGCAGGTAATCGGCTTCCTGGCTGAACGGCACCGGCGAGAACGGCGCGCCGACGCGCGCGATCGGCGCATCGAGTACGTCGATCATTTCCTCGCTGACCATTGCGGATATTTCCGCGCCGATGCCAAACGATTTGACCGCTTCGTGCGCAATAACCAGACGCGAGGTTTTCTCGACAGACTTGAAGATCGCATCCCTGTCGAGCGGCGTCAGCGAGCGCAGGTCGATGACTTCGGCATCGGTGCCATTTGCAGCGAGCGTTTCCGCCGCGTCCAGCGTCTGCTGCACCATGCGCGAGGCGGTGACGATCGTCACGTGCTTGCCGGGCCTGCGCACGTCCGCTTTTCCGATCGGAACCAGATATTCGCCCTCCGGTACCGTTCCGGACGAGGCATAAAGCGCCTTGTGCTCGAGAAACAGCACCGGATCATCGTCACGGATTGCACTCTTCAGAAGGCCCTTGGCGTCGGCCGGCGTCGACGGCATCACGACTTTCAGTCCCGGAACATGCGCGAACCACGCTTCGAGACTTTGCGAATGCTGCGGTCCGGCATTCAGCCCGGCGCCACCTGGGGCCCGGATCACGAGCGGCGCGGTGAACTGGCCGCCGAACATAAAGCGCGTCTTGGCGATCTGGTTGACGATCTGGTCCATGCAGACCGGCAGGAAGTCGGCGAACATGACCTCGACAACCGGCCGCAGCCCCTTCATTGCCGCGCCCAGCGCGAGGCCGACAATGGCTGATTCGCTGATCGGGGTATCGCGCACCCGCTTCTCGCCGAAGGCCTGAAGCAGCCCGCGCGTCCCACCGAAGGCGCCGCCGGGCGCGCCGACATCTTCGCCGATCACGAAGACGGTTTCGTCGCGCGCCATCTCTTCATGCAACGCTTCGTTGATCGCCTTGATATATCGAATCTCCTTCACAGCAGACAAACCTCGCAAGACGTATCAGGCATACACGTCGTTCATGAATTCGCCCTTCGCGGCGGCGGGCGCCGCCTCGGCATGAGCGATCGCCTCATCGATTTCGGCGGCAACGCGGGCATCGGCGGCATCGAGCTGCGCGCGGTCGGCGAGGCCTGAGTTGATCAGGAACTTCTGGAAATTGACGATGCAGTCGACGTTGCGCGACTTTTCGAGATCGTCGGCCGGCCGGTACTTCTGCGGATCGCCGGCGTAATGACCGAACCAGCGATAGGTCTTGCATTCGAGCAAAGTCGGCCCCTCTCCTGCCCGCGCGCGCGCAACGGCCTCGCGCATGGCTTGGCGGACCCGCAGCACGTCATCGCCATCAACGCAGACGCCGGGCATGCCATAGCCCTCGGCCCGTCGCGCGATACTGTCGATCTTCATGTAGGATTTTTGCGAGGTGAATTGTGCCCAGCCGTTATTCTCGCACACGAAGATTATCGGCAGATCCCACAGCGCGGCGAGATTCATGGCTTCGTGGAAGGTGCCCTGATTGGACGCGCCATCGCCAAAGAATACCGCGGTGACACTGTCTTCACCCTTGAAAGCGGAGGCGAACGCACTGCCGAGCGAAATCGGCAGCCCCGCGCCGACGATACCGTTGGCGCCGCCGACACCAGCTTCGCTGCTGGCGACATGCATCGAGCCGGAATTGCCGCGACACGCACCGTTCGCGCGGCCGAAAATCTCGGCCATGAACGGCTTCAGCTCCATGCCCTTGGCGAGCGTGTGGCCATGCCCGCGATGCGTGGTGAAGATGGTATCGGCCGGCGTCAGGCAGGAGCAAGCGCCCGCAGCGACCGCTTCCTGACCAATGCTGACATGAATGAATCCCGGGATTTTCCCTTCGGAAAAGACCTGAAGTAGCCGCTCCTCAACCCGGCGTACGCGAAGCATTGAGTAATGCAGGTCGAGAAAGCCATCGTCGTTAGGAATCGCGGGTGTCCCGGTGCCACCAGTCGGCTTCGGCCCAACTTTCGTTGAAGCGGCGGACGTATTCTGTTGAGGCTTTTTCATCGATATTTAGGGCCTGTGATAACCAACGGTGGTCACTACTTCTAACATCGCACATAATCAAATAAACCGGCCAGCCGGTTTTTTTCTAATTCACGATCCATCCAAGTGTCAAGGCGGATACAGCGCTTTCGAATGGATTCGCGTCATCAGGAACAGTGGCCGGAGCCTTCTGCCAGTGTCCCTTCCACCATGCCGCAACTTTACTATTGAGTGCCGCAAAGAAGCCAGATTGGCCTCAGTGAAGGAAGTCCAGTAGCAAGCTCCTCGCTGGATAAGCCATAGCAAAAGCAAACGGGCCACCACTCTTGGCAGAAATGATAAGCAAGCTGAATCAAAAAGGAGAGCTAGCTGTGAGCTTTCAGGAGGTTGTCCATTCGGCCCTGGCCGTGAACGCTGAAGTTGCCAAACACCAGCGATTCGCGGGGGCCGAATGGACACTCATCAGAATGCGCGCCTGACACCGAAAGGTCG